>VFQO010000282.1_pt1 | contig 61431 bp, 55 predicted proteins | sample 3512331 | NCBI WGS metagenome assembly VFQO01 (sample SAMN10412371, study PRJNA504923) | tailings metagenome | isolation source: Replicate 3 from Balatoc abandoned mine | place: Philippines: Itogon, Benguet | collected 2017-08-28 | reverse complement strand
CCCGGAGTGGGGAATTTCAGTGAGCAGAACTGGGGAATTTCAGTGAGCGCCGTCAGTGGGCTGCTGTAGCAGCGAACCGTCGAGCCAGCGCGTTGTTCGCGTGCGCAGAAGCGGGCATCCACGCTGTCCGAAAACCTGTCCGTTTACTGTCCGTAGCCGTCCGTAAACGTCCAGAGGTACGCTGAGCCCCAGACGGCAACTGCCGCCTGGGGCTCAGTAAATTGCTGGTCTCAAGAACCGGAAGTGTGGCTCTGAGGGCCTCCCGGAATCAGACCCCGAAGTACAGCTCGTACTCGAACGGGTGCGGGCGCTGGGCGAACGGGAGCAGTTCCTTCTCGCGCTTGTAGTCGATCCAGGTGTCGATGAGGTCCTGGGTGAACACTCCTCCCTGCAGCAGGAAGTCGTGGTCGGCCTCCAGCGCCTTGAGGGCCTCGTCGAGGGAGCCGGGCAGCTGTGGGATGCCCTTGGCCTCCTCGGGCGGCAGCTCGTACAGGTCCTTGTCGACGGGCTCGTGCGGCTCGATCTTGTTCACGATGCCGTCGATGCCGGCCATTAGCTGCGCGGCGAAGGCGAGGTACGGGTTGCCCGAGCTATCCGGCGCGCGGAACTCGATGCGCTTGGCCTTCGGGTTGGTGCCGGTGATCGGGATGCGGATCGCCGCCGAGCGGTTGCCCGCCGAGTACACCAGGTTCACGGGGGCCTCGAAGCCCGGGATGAGCCGGTGATACGAGTTGACCGTCGGGTTGGTGAACGCGGCCACCGCCGCAGCGTGCTTGAGGATGCCGCCGATGTACCAGCGCGCGATGTCGGAGAGACCGCCGTAGCCCTGCTCGTCGTAGAACAGAGGCTTGCCGTCGTTCCAGAGCGACTGGTGGGTGTGCATACCCGATCCGTTGTCGCCCATCAGCGGCTTGGGCATGAAGGTGGCGGTCTTGCCCCACTCGAGCGCGGTGTTCTTGACGATGTACTTGAACTTGAGGATGTCGTCGGCCGCGTGCACCATCGTGTCGAACCGGTAGTTGATCTCACCCTGGCCGGCGGTGCCGACCTCGTGGTGGGAGCGTTCGACCTGGAGGCCGGCCTCCATGAGCTTGACGACGATGTCGTCGCGCAGGTCGGCGTGCTGGTCGACCGGTGTCACGGGGAAGTAGCCGCCCTTGTAGGGGGTCTTGTTGGCGAGGTTGCCGCCCTCTTCGGCGCGGCCGGAGTTCCAGGCGGCCTCGCTCGAGTCGACCTCGTAGTACGACTTGTTCTGCTTCACCTCGTAGCGCACGTCGTCGAAGATGAAGAACTCGGCCTCGGGCGCGAAGAACGCGGTGTCGGCGATGCCGGTCGAGGCGAGGTACTTCTCGGCCTTCTTGGCGACCTGGCGGGGGTCACGCGAGTAAATCTCGCCGTTGCGCGGGTTGTAGATGTCGAACACGATCACGAGCGTGCGCTCGGTGCGGAACGGGTCCACGAACGCGGTGGAGATGTCGGGGATGAGCTGCAGGTCGGACTCGTGGATCGACTGGAAGCCGCGGATCGAGGAGCCGTCGAACAGCTGGCCGATCGCGAAGAAGTCCTCGTCGACGGTCGACGCGGGGATGTTGAAGTGCTGCTGGATGCCTGGCAGGTCCGTGAACCGGATGTCGAGGAAGACGACGTTGGTGTCTTTGATGAAACTCAGAACCTCGGAGGCATCTTTGAACAGGGGGGTGGACATAGGGCGGAACTCCAAAGGGGTGTTTCAGCGGTGCAGCTGCAATCGCAGCCACCAGCAGGGTATGGGCGAGGGGTTTCGCCAGCGTCACGCGATTGTTTCGAGGATGTTACGGGGATGCCGATCTAGGATCGACGGGTGCCCGATCCGATCCCGCCCTCCCCGCTCGACTGGCCCGGCAAGCGGCTCGGACTGCCGCAGGCCGGTCCGAGGTCGGTGGCGCGCCTCGGGCGACGGCTGCTCGCGCTGCTCATCGACTGGGGAGCGGCGGTGCTCATCTCGGTGTCCTTCTTCAATTACGAGGCGTGGGCAACGCTCGGCGTCTTCGCGGTGGTGCAGATCGCCTTCCTGCTCACCGCGGGGGGCAGTCCCGGCCACCTGCTCGTGGGGCTGCGCCTGGTCTCGGCCAAGGGCGGCTATGTCAGCTGGTGGCGCCCGCTTGCTCGCACCGGCTTGCTGTGCCTGGTCATCCCGGCGGTCATCTGGGACCGCGACCAGCGCGGCCTGCACGACCGGTGGATCGGTACCGTGCTCGTGCGCCGATGAAGATCACCGCGGTCGCGGCGCGCGCACCCTCGTCGGATCGACGCCCTTCGGGATCGGCAGACCGTTGCGGCCGAGCGAGTTCAGCCGGTTCGACACCGCCATCACCTCGGCTTTGCGCAGCGCGGTCTTGAACGTGCGCAGCTTGCCGGGCAGCTTGTACAGCGGCGTCGCCTCCGGATCGGGCCCGACGTAGACGTAGTTGACCGGGACGTTCGGCAGGATCCGCACCACGTTCCTGCGCTCGTCGTCGAGCATGCGCTGCGTGCGACTGCGGGGGCCCTCGCCGATGAGCGCGACGCCGCCGCGTCCCACCGCGCGGTACACGGCATCCTGCGTCTTCGGGCTGACCGCGACCGGCATCTCGCTGGCGGTCCAGCCGCGTCGTAGCGAACTCTTCAGCACGGCGCCGACGGCACCCGGCTGCCCGGCGATCTGCGAGTACGCCGCGCGTTCGGCGAGGCGACCGAGCACGATGAGGAACGCGAGCAGACCGCCGAGCACACCGGCGATGACGTACAGCACGAAGCCGATCACGTTGCTGCGCGACAGCAGGAACGCCAGCACGAGACTGATGGCGATCGGAGCGACGAATGCCAGGATCATCCACCACAGCGCCGTCTTGTCGTACCGGATGGTCATCCGGAAGACCTGGACCATCTGCCTGAACCGGCCGGGCTCCTTCGGGGCCTTCGGTTCGGTCGTGGAGGTGCGTGCCATGGTTCCTAGGATACGGCCTGCGCGAAACCCAGATCGGCGTCGGCGAGGTGCCGGAGATGATCGGGAATCGGATGCCCCTTGCTCACCATCGACCGCGCCCACAGCCGTCCAGCCCGGTAGCTCGAGCGCACCAGCGGGCCGGCGAGCACGCCGAGGAACCCCATCGCCTCGGCCTCAGCCGACAGTTCCACGAACTCCTGGGGCTTGACCCAGCGGTCCACCGGCAGGTGCCGCGGCGTCGGCCGCAGGTACTGGGTGATGGTCACGATGTCGGTGCCGGCCGCGCGCAGGTCGGCAAGGGCATCCACCACCTCGTCTCGCGTCTCGCCCATGCCCAGGATCAGGTTCGATTTGGTGATGAGCCCGGCGTCGCGCGCTCGCGTGATCACGTTCAGCGAGCGCTCGTAGCGGAACGCCGGCCGGATGCGCTTGAAGATGCGCGGCACGGTCTCGACATTGTGCGCGAACACCTCCGGTCTCGAGTCGAACACGACGCCCAGCAGATCCGGGTTGCCGGAGAAGTCGGTGGCGAGGATCTCCACGCCCGTTCCTGGGTTCATCTCGTGGATCTGCCGCACTGTCTCGGCGTGCAGCCACGCGCCCTCGTCGGGCAGGTCGTCGCGGGCGACGCCGGTGACGGTGGCGTAGCGCAGATTCATGCGCTGCACCGATTCTGCGACGCGGCGGGGTTCATCCGTGTCGTAGTCGGCCGGTTTGCCGGTGTCGATCTGGCAGAAGTCGCAGCGCCGGGTGCACTGGCTCCCGCCGATCAGGAAGGTGGCCTCCCGGTCTTCCCAGCACTCGAAGATGTTGGGGCAGCCCGCCTCCTGGCACACCGTGTGCAGACCCTCCTCCTTGACCAATCCCTGCAGCGCCACGTACTCGGGGCCCATCCGGGCGCGGGTCTTGATCCACTCGGGCTTGCGCTCGATCGGGGTTTCGGCGTTGCGCACCTCGAGGCGCAGCAGCTTGCGGCCGCCGGTGTCCGTAGCGTGCGCGTTCATGCCGGCACCGCCATCGCGTGCTCGAAGTGCTCGCTCACGAGCGGCACCACGTCGGTCGGGGTGACCTCGCGGCCGAGCACACGGCTGATCGAGGTGACCCCGGCATCCGCCAGTCCGCAGGCGACGATCGTCTCGTACGCCTCGAAGCTGTTGCTGCAGTTGAGCGAGAAACCGTGCATGGTCACCCCCTGCGACACCCGGATGCCGATGGCCGCGATCTTGTCGTTGCCGACCCAGACCCCAGACCTGCCATCCACGCGCCCGGCTTCGACGCCGAGCTCAGCGAGCACGCCGATGAGCATCCCCTCCAGGCGACGCACGTAGCCGACCACGTCGACGGGCTCCTCCAGACGCAGGATCGGGTAGCCCACGAGCTGACCGGGTCCGTGCCAGGTGATCTTGCCGCCGCGGTCCACGTCGATGACGGGCGTGCCGTCCCGAGGGCGTTCCCACTCCTCGGTGCGTTTGCCGGCGGTGTAGACAGAGGGATGCTCGAGCAGCAGCAGCGTGTCGGGCGAGGAGCCATCCACCACGGCTCGATGGGTTGCGCGCTGAAGCCCGAGGGCTTCGACATACGGCACGGAGTTGGCGCTTAGCCCCGTGACGACGATGTCGATCACCCGGTAAGCCTACTGCTCCTCCCCAGGGCACTCGCTTCCACGGGCTCGCCACGCGTGGCCTGCTCGCGCTCGTGATGCAGCACTGTCGGACCATGCTCGAATCGGTCGCCGGCTATCGCGTCATCCGAAGACTGGGCGAGGGGGCCCGATCGACGGTGCTGCTCGCGCACGCGGAGCACGGCGACGACCGTGCGGTCGCCCTGAAGGTCTTTCGCGCGGGCCAGAACGAGGGGTCGATCCTGGTCGAGCTCGAGGCGCTCGACCGGGCGCGGGGTGAGCACGTCGTCGGTCTGCTCGACGTGGCATCCGATGCTTCCGGCCTGCCGGTGCCGGTCTTGCAGCGCATCGCGGGCGGTTCGCTGCACCGGTTGCTGCAGCAGCGTGACGGCCTCGACGCTGGCGAGGCGATCACCATCCTGGCACCACTCGCGCTCGCGGTGGCTCGACTGCATGATCGCGGGGTGCTGCACGGTGCGCTCCGCACCGACGCCGTGCTGTTCGACGCCAGTGGAGCCCCCATCCTGACCGGGTTCGGCCGGGCGCGCCTCGTCGCGCCCGAGGCACCGCCGGCGGCGCGTGAGGCCGAACCGGGCTTCGCCGCCGACATCGACGCGTTCGGTCTTCTCGCGCGCGCGGTGCTCGAGCGCGTCGTGCTCGACCCGAGACGGGGTACCGCCGAATCGCTTCTCGACCGTCCCGAATCGCTCGAGATCTTCGCCTCACGGCTGTTCGAGCTGGGCGACCCGCAGCCCGTGCGATTCAACGCCGCTCCCACGGAGTCTGCGGTACCGAGTCGACTGGTGCGTCAGGATCCGCTCCTCGAGTTGCCGCCCGCTGCCGTCGCAGTCGGGGTTCCCGAATGGCTGAGCGCGTATGTGCCGACCGACGTGCGGGAGCGGGTGCTTGGCGCGCTCGCGTCGCTGCGCACGGTGCGTCGTCCGGTGTGGATCGCGGGGGCGGCGGTTGCGGCAGCACTGCTTGTCGCGCTGGTCGTCGTGCCGTCCAAAGCTCAGCCGCAGGCGGCGCCGAACCCGACGCCCAACTCGTCGGCGACTGCTGCCGCCGCCGGGCCGGTCGGGGAGGACGACCCCGTCGCGGCAGCGGCCGCGCTGCTCGAGACTCGGGAGCGGTGCATCCGCGATCTGTCGGTGCTGTGCCTGGATGCCGTCGGCCAGCTCGGCTCGGTCGCCCTCGCCGACGATCAGGCACTCGTTCGCGCCATCCAGGACGGCGGGGAGGCTCCGATCCTGCCCGCGATCCAACCGGCCGCCATGACCCTCGTCGAGCGGCTCGGCGACACCGCGATCGTCGGGCTGGGTCAGACGCAACCGGCCTCGCTCCTGCTGATGCGGAGCGAGGCCGGCTGGCGGATCAGGGAGTACCTGGACTGAGTCAGATGCCGAGGTCGCCCTCGAAGTCGCCGCCCTCGAGACGCTCCTTCACCGCGGTGAGGAAGCGAGCGGCATCCGCTCCGTCGACGATGCGGTGGTCGTAGCTGAGAGCGAGGTAGACCATCGAGCGGATGGCGATCGCGTCGCCGCCCGCGTCGCTGACGACGACCGGCTTCTTGCTGACGATGCCGGTGCCCAGGATGGCCACCTGCGGCAGGAAGACGACCGGCGTGTCGAACAGTGCGCCGCGCGACCCGGTGTTGGTCAGCGTGAACGTGCCGCCCGCGAGCTCGTCGGGCTTGAGCTTGTTGTCACGGGTGCGCTGGGCGAGGTCGGCGATCTGCGCCGCGAAGCCGGCCAGGTCGAGAGCACCCGCGTCGCGGATCACCGGGGTCAGCAGCCCCCGCTCGGTGTCGACGGCGATACTCATGTTCTCGTTAGGCGGGTACACGATGTTCTCGCCCTCGACCGTCGCGTTGACGATCGGGTAGGCGCGCAGCGCTTCCGCGGCCGCCAGGGCGAAGAACGGCAGGAACGACAGCTTGGTGCCGGTCTTGGACTGGAAGTCGGCCTTCACCCGGTCACGCAACTGCGCGATCAGCGTGACGTCGGCCTCGACCACGGTGGTCAGCTGCGCGGTGTTCTGCATCGAGAAGACAGCCCGCTCGGCGACCACCTTGCGCAGTCGCGACATCGGCACGGTCGTACCACGCAGCGGCGAGGTCTCGAGCTTCTTCGCTGTAGCGGCAGGTGCCGGGGGAGCGGATGTCTCGGCCGGGGCCGACGCCGCCAGCACGTCCTGCTTGCGGATGCGACCACCGACTCCGGTGCCGGAGACCGTCGACAGATCGACACCGTGCTCGTGCGCGAGCTTGCGCACCAGCGGGGTGACGTAGCCCGCCTGGTCGTCCGCGCCGCCGGAGGGTGCCGGAGCGGCCGGTGCCGGGGTCGTGGGCGGCGCGGCTGGTGCTGCCGGAGCCGCGGGCGGCGCCTGCGGAGCGGGCTGCGCGTCCTCGGGAGTCGCTGCCTGCACGGCGGGCGCGGGATCGATGCCCTCGGCCGGAGCCGGCGGGTGCGGTGCCGCTGCCTCATCCGGGCGAGGGGCGTCGGTCGACGGCACCACGGCTTCGGCGGAGGGTTCAGGCGACGACGGCGTCGCGCCCGGAGCCTGGTCCCCGGGAGGGGCGGCCGGAGCCACCTCGTCTTCGACCGACGGAGTCTCGTAGCCCTCGCCATCCGATGCGGTCGGAGGTGCGGGCGCTGCGGCAGGGGCGGCCTGCTGTGGCGCTGCCGGCGGAGCCTGCGTCGGCGCCTCCTGCGCTGGCGTCTCGGGCGCGACCTGCGCTGGCGCCGCCGCGGGAGCGTCGCCTTCGCCGGACCCGTCACCGATGGTCACCAGGGCGGTACCGACCTCGACGGTCTCGTCCTCCTGCACCAGGATGGCCTCGATCACGCCCGCGATCGGCGACGGGATCTCGGTGTCGACTTTGTCGGTCGAGACCTCGAGCAGCGGCTCATCCACCTCCACCCGGTCCCCGACGTTCTTCAGCCAGCGGGTGACCGTTCCCTCGGTGACGCTCTCGCCGAGCGCCGGGAGGTTGACGGATTCGCTCATCAGTGATGCTCCTTTGTACCGCGTGTTTCGAGTCTAGCCAGGGGTCAGATGGCGTGCAGGGGCTTGCCGGCCAGCGCCAGGAAGGCCTCGCCGAGCGCCTCGTTCTGCGTGGGGTGCGCATGCAGCAGCGGCGCGATGTCCTCCGGGTAGGCCTCCCAGTTCACGGCCAACTGGGCCTCGCCGACCAGTTCGCCCACGCGCGCGCCGATCATGTGCACGCCCACTGTCGGCCCCTCCTTGACCCGGACCACCTTGATCGAACCGGCGGTGCCGATGATGTGGCTCTTGCCGTTGCCCGCGAGGTTGTAGTCGTAGGTCGCGATCGCCTCGGCGCCGTACTTCTCGATCGCTCGCGCCTCGGAGAGGCCGACCGACGCGACTTCGGGCTCGCTGTAGGTGACCTTCGGAACGTTGATGTCCTCGATCACGATCGGGTTCAGGCCCGCGATCTCCTCGGCGACGAAGATGCCATGCTGAAACCCGCGGTGCGCCAGTTGCAGACCGGGCACGATGTCGCCCACCGCATACACGCCCGGGATGTTTGTTGCCAGACGCTCGTTCGTGATCACGAAGCCGCGATCCATGGTGACGCCGACCTCTTCGTACCCGAGGTTGCTGGTTGCCGGTCCCCGGCCGACGGCGACGAGCAGCAGTTCGCCGTCGAAGGTCGTGCCGTCTTCGAGCGTGACGACGACGCCCTGGTCGTTCTGCGTCACCGACTGGAACCGCACCCCGAGATTGAACTGGATGCCGCGCTTGCGGAACGCACGCTCGAACTGCTTGCTGATGGCCTCATCCTCGTTCGGCACCAGGTGCGGCAGCGCCTCGATGATCTGCACCTCTGCGCCCCAACTGCGCCACACGCTGGAGAACTCGACGCCGATCACACCGCCGCCGAGCACCAGTACCTTCTTCGGCACGAAGTCGAGTTCGAGTGCCTGCTCGGAGGTGATCACCCGACCACCGATCTCGAGGCCCGGCAGCGAGCGGGAGTAGCTGCCGGTCGCGAGGATGACGTTCTTGCCGGTGACCGTGTCCTCGCCGACCTGCACGGTGGTGGGGGAGACGAGTCGACCCTCACCGGCGATCGTGGTAACGCCGCGGGCCTTGAGAAGACCCTGCAGGCCCTTGTACTTGCTGGCGACGATCTCTTGGCGGTAGGCGGTGACCGCCGCGATGTCGATGCCGCCGAGGGTGCTCGTGACGCCGTACTTCGCCGACTCGCGGGTGACATCGGCGACTTCGGCCGAGTGCAACAGCGCCTTGGTGGGGATGCAGCCGACGTGCAGGCAGGTGCCGCCGACCTTATCCTTCTCGATCAGTCCGACGGTCATGCCCAGCTGACTCGCCCGGAGCGCCGCGGCATAGCCGCCACTTCCGCCGCCTAGAACGACAAGATCAAACGTGTGCTCAGCCAAGTCCAGCAACTCCTCGTGTGAAGGAACCGGCACGGCGTTGTGAGTGTGGTGGACGCGGCCGGATTTCGCGGAAAGAACCCGCCCCAAAACCTTACTACCGCGCGCTGGGGTGTCGCCGCCGCTCAGCCCTCGGCGAACTCCCGCGCGAGTTCTATCAGGGCGCGGGTTGCGACACCGGTCGGGCCCTTGCCGGTGAAGCCCCAGCCCGCAGCGCCGTTGTTGGCAGGTCCGGCGATGTCCAGATGCGCCCACGGAATGGCGCTGCCGTCGTCGCGCGTGCCGACGAAGTCCCTCAGGAAGGCTGCGGCCAGCAGCATGCCGCCGGCGGTGTTGCCCGGCTTGGCGTTGGCGATATCGGCGATGTCGGATGCCAGCAGGGGCCGCAGTTCGGGCCCGATCGGCATAGCCCAGAGGGTCTCGCCGACACGGTCGCCCGCCTCGACGACGCGCGTGACGAACTCGCCGTCGCCCATCACTCCCGCGTAGCGGGTGCCGAGTGCGACCGATGCGGCACCGGTGAGCGTGGCGACATCCACGATCGCGTCCGGTTGCTCCTCGCTGGCGATGGCCAGCCCGTCGGCCATCACCAGGCGTCCCTCGGCATCGGTGTTGAGCACCTCGACGGTCTTGCCGTTGCGCATGCGCAGCACGTCGTTCGGGCGGATCGCCGTCCCCGACGGAAGGTTCTCAGCCAGGCACAGCCAGGCGGTCACCGTGACGGGCAACGCGAGCTCGGCGGCGGCGAGCACGACACCGAGTACGGTCGCAGCGCCCGTCATGTCGTACTTCATGCCGACCATGGATGCCGCCGGCTTGAGCGACAACCCGCCCGAATCGAAGGTGATGCCCTTCCCGACCAGCGCGAGATGGCGAACCGCGCCGGCGGGGGCGTAGACCACCTTGACCAGCCGGGGCCCGCGAGCCGACCCCTGCCCGACGCCGAGGATGCCACCGAATCCGCCGGCCGCGAGCTCCGCCTCAGCCAGCACCTCGACGGTGATATCGCGACCAGCGGCCAGCTGCTGTGCTCGCTCGGCGAAGGTCTCGGGATAGAGATCCAGCGGCGGTGTGTTCACGAGGTCGCGCACGGCGTGCATGGCGACGGCGATCGACGCGGCGCGAGCGATCGCATCCGGTGCGTCGACCGCGGTGGCGACGACGACGCTCTCGGCGGGTGATCTCGTCGACTCCAGCGACGACGAGCGGTACTCGGTGAACTCGTACGCGCCGATCGCCGCGCCCTCGAGCACCGCGAAGACCTCCTCGTCCGTGGAGGTCGGCAGCGCCAGGACGAGGCGGCGGATGCCTCGCAGCTGGCGAGCCGCGGACCCGGCCGCGTATCGCAGGTCGTTCGCGGTCAGCTCGCCCGATCCCACCCCGATCAGGGCGAGGCTCCCGGTGGCGCCCGCGGCGCTCGGGATGCGTCGCAACTCGTCCAGTCCGCCCGTCACGCCGATCGACTCCAGCGCCAGTTGCAGTTCGCCCAGCGCGGGATCCTCCGACAGCAAGCGTGGACCGCTCTCGGTCTTGGCGACCCCGAGCACGAGCACATCGCCCTCGATCGTCAGAGCATTCGCGGTGTCGACGGACAGCGATGGAACGGCCATTCCGCCATGGTAACCAGGTGTTCGCTGAGGGCATGACCGCAAGCAGGGGAGAGCGGATGCCCCGTGATTACGATTGGGGGATGCGCGATCCCGCTGGCCTCTACGACATTTCGGCAGAGATCACTGAGGTGCCGCGTGGACTGCACCTGGTGGCTGCGCTCACCGGATTCACCGATGCCGGCGGTGCTGTCAGTCAGCTCAGCGAGTACCTTCTCGACACCCTGGAAGACCGTGTCATCGCGAGCTTCGACAGCGACGCGTTGCTGGACTACCGCGCGCGGCGTCCGATCATCCAGTTCGACCAGGATCACCTCACCGACTACCAGCCCGCCAAGCTGAACCTCTATCTGATGCGCGACGAGCTCGAGCAGCCGTTCCTGCTGCTGACGGGCTACGAGCCCGACTTCCAGTGGGAGCGGTTCATCGCGGCGGTGCTGCAACTCGTCGCCCGCTATCAGGTGAAGGACACCACCTGGGTGACCGCGATCCCGATGCCGGTACCGCATACCCGGCCGATCGGCGTGACGGTCAGTGGCAACCGCTCGGAGCTCACCAATGCCATGTCCGTGTGGCGGCCGCGCACCCAGGTGCCGGCGAACGCCCTGCACCTGCTGGAGTACCGCTTGCAGGAGCTGGGACATCCGACCGCGGGGTTCGTCCTGCTGATCCCGCACTATCTGGCCGAGACGGAGTACCCCGCCGCGGCCGTGGCGGCGCTGGAGAGCGTGAGCGCGGCGACCGGTCTGATCTTCCCGACCGACCGACTGCGCGAGGAGGGGCGCGAGTTCGTCGCCAAGATCGACGGGCAGGTGGAGGGCAATGCCGAACTGGCGCGACTGGTCGGCACCCTCGAGGAGCGCCACGACAGCTATATGCAGGAGAACCCGCTGCGCTCCCCGCTGACCGACCTCGACGGAGCGTTGCCGACTGCCGACGAGATCGCGGCCGAATTGCAGAAGTTCCTCGCCAGCCGCACGACCGACGACGAGTCCGAGGCCTGAGCGGGCTCACGGCGGCATGAGCGGGATCGGCGCGCGACGCGCCTGGATCGTGCTCGGTGCCGGCCTGTTCGCATACGTGGTCTCGGTGTTCCAGCGAAGCTCACTTGGTGTCACGGCGGTGGAAGCCACCGAACGCTTCGGCGCGACCGCCGCGGAGCTGTCGACGCTCGCGGTCGCGCAACTGGTGGTCTACGCCGCGATCCAGGTGCCGGCCGGTGTGCTGCTGGATCGACTGGGACCGCGCGCGGTGCTGGCGGCAGGGGCGGTGCTCATGGTCGCGGGTCAGATCACGCTCGCGTTGTCCACGACGATCCCGATGGCGCTGCTCGCTCGCATCCTCGTGGGTGCCGGGGATGCCGCGAGTTTCATCTCGGCGCTGCGCCTGGTCGCGGCATGGTTCCCGCGCCGGTACGTGCCGGTGCTCTCGCAGGTCGTGGGGTCCGTCGGACAGAGCGGCCAGATCATCTCGGCGTTCCCGTTCTTCTTCCTGCTGCACGCATCCGATTGGACAGCGGCCTACCTCTCAGCCGCCTCGCTGTCGTTGATCGCGCTCGTGGTCATCGTCGCGATCGTGCGGCTGCCACGTGCTGACCAAGCGCACCCGCGGCTGACCTGGGGGCAGTCGTTCTCCGACGTGCGCGCGGCGTTCGCACGCCCCGGCACGCAGCTCGGGTTCTGGTCGCACTTCGTCACCGCGGGGCCGACGAACATGTTCGTGCTGCTGTGGGGATTCCCGTTCCTGTCGATCGGGCTCGGCTACGGGCCGACGGTCGCGGCGGCCGTGCTCACCCTCACCGTCGTGACGTCGGCCATCGCCGGTCCGATCGTCGGTGTGCTCACCGCTCGCTTCCCCCTGCGGCGCAGTTCGCTGGTGCTCGCGGGGGTGGTCGCAGCCGCGGCCGTCTGGGTGGCCGTGCTGTCGTGGCCGGGTCAGCCGCCGTTGGCTCTCGTGCTGGTGCTCGTCATCGCGATCTCGGTGGCCGGCAGCATCGCCTTCGTCGGCATGGACTTCGCCCGCACCTTCAATCCGCCGGGCTCTCACGGCTCGGTGACCGGGTTCGTCAACGTCGGCGGGTTCACCGCGACCCTGATCATGATGTTCCTGATCGGTGTGGTGCTCGACCTCGTGATCCGGGTCACGGGTGCCGGAGATGCGCCAGCCGAGCTGTACTCGCTGCAGTCGTTCCGGTTCGCGTTCGCAGTGCAGTTCGTGGTTGGGGCGATCGGGGTGGCCTTCATGCTGCGGGCGAGACGACGCACTCGACGCCGCATGTTCGTCGAAGAGGGAATAGAGGTCTCTCCGCTGTGGGTTGCTGTCCTGGGGGCGTGGCGGTCCCGACGGCGCTGGCCGCGTGGCGGTCCTCCCGGGCAAAGCGTGCAATAATTGAAGTTGAAGACCCGGTCAGTCCACGGTCCCGGTTCGCCCTGAGGGGCGATCAGGTGAAGGACTTGACATGGGTCTTCGTACTGCCCGAAAGCAAGTACGACTGCCCGAAAGCAAACAAGGCAAGATGAGGTGTTTCGATGGCAACCCGAACCAAGGCCCCGGCTCCGGCGGCCAAGGCTCCTGCCGCGTCGACGAGGACGACGGCGCGAAAGACGGCGAAGGATGACGCTCCGGCCGAGGACGTGGCCAGCGTCGCGACGGCCAAGAGGGCGCCCGTGACTGCGGCCACCAAGGCTCCGGCGAAGGCCCCGACGAGAGCGAGCAAGGTCAAGGTCGCCGAGCCCGAGTTCGAGGCCGTCGATGACGAGGCTCCGAACGACGAGACCGCCATGGACGAGGCCGGTGTCGATCCCGAAGAGATCGAGGATGCCCCCGTGCCCGTCGTCGATGCCGATGTCGACGCTGACGACAGCGACGACGCGACCGACGACGATGATGACGACGACGAGAAGTCCTCCGGCAAGGACGAGGCGCTGCCGACCGGCGCACTCGTACTGTCGCTCGTGGACGACGAGGACGAGATCCCCGTCTACTCCAGTGCCATCACCGGCGCCACCGCCGACCCCGTCAAGGACTACCTGAAGCAGATCGGCAAGGTCGCGCTGCTGAACGCGGCCGAAGAGGTCGAGCTGGCCATGCGCATCGAGGCCGGCCTGTTCGCCGAGGACAAGCTGTCGCACATGAGCGCGGCAGAGCAGCGTTCGACGCTCGGGCGCGAGTTGCAGTGGGTCGCCAAGGACGGCCAGCGCGCCAAGAGCCACCTGCTCGGCGCGAACCTGCGCCTGGTGGTCTCGCTCGCCAAGCGCTACACCGGTCGCGGCATGCAGTTCCTGGATCTCATCCAGGAGGGCAATCTCGGTCTCATCCGCGCGGTCGAGAAGTTCGACTACACCAAGGGCTTCAAATTCTCGACGTACGCGACGTGGTGGATCCGGCAGGCGATCACCCGCGCGATGGCCGACCAGGCGCGCACCATCCGCATCCCCGTGCACATGGTCGAGGTCATCAACAAGCTCGCCCGTGTTCAGCGCCAGATGCTGCAGGATCTCGGACGTGAGCCCACTCCGGAGGAACTGAGCCGCGAGCTCGACATGACCCCCGAGAAGGTCATCGAGGTGCAGAAGTACGGCCGGGAGCCGATCTCGCTGCACACCCCGCTCGGCGAAGACGGCGACAGCGAGTTCGGCGACCTGATCGAGGACACCGAGGCGGTGGTCCCGGCTGACGCGGTGGGATTCACCATGCTGCAGAAGCAGCTCGAGTCGCTGCTCGATTCCCTCTCCGAGCGTGAGGCGGGCGTCATCCGCATGCGCTTCGGCCTCGGCGACGGCATGCCCAAGACGCTCGACCAGATCGGTGACACGTTCGGGGTGACGCGCGAGCGCATCCGTCAGATCGAGTCGAAGACGATGGCGAAGCTGCGCCACCCGTCCCGTTCGCAGTCTCTGCGCGACTACCTCGAGTAGACCGTGACGACGGGCATGGCCAACGAGGGCAAGGCCCTCGAGGTCACGGTCGACGGGGTGCGCTACCAGCGCATCCCGATCCGGACGCATGTCGTGCTGGCGGGCGAGGTGCTCGAGCAGGTCGTCGTGAGGTATGCCAGCGCTCCGCTCGCCGACGGCGATCTGCTGTTCGTGACCGAGAAGATCGTCGCCATCACGCAAGGGCGCGCGTATCCGGTCGACTCGATCCGACCGCGCAGGCTCGCCACCTTCCTCTCGCGCTACGTGACCAAGACATCGCACGGCATCGGTCTGGGGATACCCGAAACGATGGAGATGGCGCTGCGTGAGTGCGGCACGCCGCGCATCCTGTTCGCCTCGGCGGTCGCCGCCGTCACGAAGCTGTTCGGCCGTCGCGGCGATTTCTACCGGATCGCCGGGCCGAGAGCCCGCGCGATCGATGGACCCACGAAGAACACCATCCCGCCGTACGACTCGCAGGTGGTGCTCGGTCCCGAGCGCCCGAACGAGGTGGCGAAGCAGTTGCAGGCGGCCTTGAACAAACGGGTGGATGTCGCGGTCGTCGACATCAACGACTTCGGAGGCAACATCCTGGGTTCGACCCTCGACCGGGCCGGGGATGAACGGCTCGTGCGGATCCTCAGCGACAACCCGCTCGGCCAGGACCGGCAGTCGACGCCGATGGGGATCATCCGCGCCGGCTGACGCAGCGCTCGTCAGGCGCCGGGAATGACCTCGCGGAACCGGGGCAGCAGCCCGATCCGCTCGCCGGTGAGGCTGGGTTTCATCTGGAACACCCCGGTGTTGTAGTTCCCCTCGATGAGCAGGGGAGCGTCAGGCCCGATCGCCACGTCCCACCCCACATACGGGATCTCGGGGACGACCCGACCGACCTCATGCAGCATGGCCACGACCTCGTGGTACAGCGGCACCTGGAATCCGACGATCGCTGTTCCCGTCATGGGATGCGTTGCGTAGGTTCTCGAATGCTTGTCGAACGCAGGGTAGCGCGCGACCCCGTGCTCGTCGAGCAGGGTGTACATGCCGCCCTGCCCGTAGTTGTCCACGTCGGCACCGTTGCCGATCTTGAGCACGCCCTCGAGCACGTGCACGGTGTCGCCGTTCAAGAACGTGATCATCCGCAGGGTGTTGACGCTGGCTGGGGCCAGCGACGCCATATCGGGATGCTGCGCGATGAACTGCTCGACGAGGTACTGCTTGCGCTGCAGCAGTCGGGCGTGCAGCCCCGGCCAGTCATCCACCTGGCCGGCCGTGACCTTCTCGATGCCGTGACCCGAGAGGCTGTCGGTGACCTTCACCATGACAGCGCCGGAGCGCTGCACGAACTCGCGCAGACGGTCCGCATCGCCGTCGCGGACATCCATCCACTCCCGGCCCAGCCAGCGACCGAACGCGGCGTTGAAGCGCACCTTGTCGATGAAGACGCCGCGGTGCTCGCGCTGGTTGTGGCGGACGACGATCGCGTTGGCCTTGCCGCCGGTGATCCAGGTGCCGCGTTGCGCACGGTTGAGCAGGTGGAAGTCGAACTCCTGGTAGTCGAGGTATCCCGCCTGATACACGATCGAGCACCAGATCATGTCGGCCAGGATGACGATCCGCGGCTTGCGCGCCTCGTCGGCGACCGTCCCGGTCACCCGCCAGAGGTTGCGAACGTCGAGACCGGCGAGCCTGGAGAGGTAGTAGCGCAGGCGCTTCACGAAGGAAGAGCCTAGACGGCGGGGCCCTACGCGGTGCGCTCGTCGAGCAGGCGACCGCTCTCGTCGTGCCAGTTCAGGGCGGTGGGGTACAGCTTGTCCTTGAACTTCGCGCCATGGTGGGCGCAGAACAGCAGGTCGCCGCTGACGACGGTCACCTTGATGTAGGCCTGAGCGCCGCACGAGTCGCAGCGGTCGAGTGCCGTGAGCGTGTGGTCCAGCTCGTCGACGGCGCTGTTCTCGGTGGCGATCTGAGACATGTGCGGCTCCTTACGGGCTGGGTGCGGCTGTGCTTACGATCAATCCAAGCACGGCGCTGCTCGGTACGCCCGCCCATTGCCGGGTATTTCGCTGTGCGCGTAGCCTGCGCCGTCCCGGGTGGGGCATCGAGGGTGTCGGTGGCTTCAGCTGTCACGGGAGGCACCTACTGTTGGAGTGCTGTTGGCTCCACAAACTCGAGAGGATCGTCATGTCGAGTGCCGACTATTCCGCCCGTCACCTGTCCGTTCTCGAGGGGCTCGAAGCGGTGCGCAAGCGACCCGGCATGTACATCGGCTCGACCGATTCGCGCGGTCTCATGCACTGCCTGTGGGAGATCATCGACAACTCCGTCGATGAGGCACTCGGCGGTCACGGCGACCGCATCGAGGTGCGGCTGCACCCCGACGCAAGCGTGGAGGTGCGCGACGCGGCCCGAGGCATCCCGGTCGACATCGAACCGAAGACCGGTCTGTCCGGGATCGAGGTGGTGTTCACCAAGCTGCACGCCGGCGGAAAGTTCGGCAGCGGCTCGTACGCTGCCTCTGGCGGGCTGCATGGCGTCGGGGCATCCGTCGTCAATGCCCTCTCGGAGCGCCTCGACGTCGAGGTCGATCGCGACGGCAGGACCTGGGCGATGTCGTTCCACCGCGGCGAGCCCGGCGTCTTCGAGGATGCGGGGCAGCCGTCGCCCGACGCGCCATTCACGCCGTTCATCTCCAGGAGCGAGCTGCGCCAGGTGGGAAGAGTGGCCAAGGGTGTCACCGGCACGCGCATCCGCTATTGGGCGGACCGCCAGATCTTCACGAAAGGTGCCGAGTTCCAGACCGACGAACTGCTGGCACGCCTGCGCCAGACCGCGTTCCTGGTGCCCGACCTGCGGCTCGAGCTCGACGATGAACGTGGCGAGCAGCCGGTGCGCGAGTCGTTCCACTTCGCGGGGGGCATCGGCGAGTTCGTCGATCACCTCGCGCCCGACCCCGGTGTCACCGATACCTGGCGCATCACCGGATCGGGCACCTTCACCGAGACGGTGCCGGTGCTGCAGGGCAACGGGCACATGGTGCCCACCGAGCTCGAGCGAGAGTGCGTCGTCGATGTGGCGCTGCGCTGGGGGACCGGGTACGACACGGTGTTCAAGACCTTCGTCAACATCATCGCTACCCCTAAGGGCGGCACCCACCAGCTCGGCTTCGAGCAGGGACTGCTGAAGTTCCTGCGCGCCGAGGCGGAGAAGAACGCGCGCCGGCTCAAGCTCGGCAACGACAAGCTCGAGAAGGACGACATCCTCGCGGGCCTGACCGCGGTGCTGACCGTCCGGTTGCCCGAGCCGCAGTTCGAGGGTCAGACCAAGGAGGTGCTGGGCACTCCGGCGGTGCGGGCGATCGTCGCGAACGTGATCGCCAAGGGGATGGCCGAGCGGTTCACGTCAGTCAAGCGCGATGACAGGGCGCAGACCGCGCTCGTGCTCGACAAGATCGTCGCGGAGATGAAGGCGCGCATCTCGGCCCGTGCTCACAAGGAGACGCAGCGCCGCAAGAACGCACTCGAGAGCTCGTCGCTGCCGGCCAAGCTCGTCGACTGCCGGTCGAGCGACGTCGCCAACAGCGAGCTGTTCATCGTGGAGGGCGACTCGGCGCTGGGCACCGCGAAGCTCGCTCGCGACAGCGAGTTCCAGGCGCTGCTGCCGATCCGCGGCAAGATCCTCAACGTGCAGAAGGCGTCGGTGGCCGACATGCTCTCCAACACCGAGTGCGCCTCGATCATCCAGGTGATCGGCGCGGGCTCCGGGCGCAGCTTCGACCTGTCGGCGCGGCGCTACGACAAGGTCATCATCATGAGCGACGCGGATGTCGATGGCGCGCACATCCGCACCCTGCTGCTGACGCTGTTCTTCCGCTACATGCCCGAAATGGTGTCCGAGGGCAAGATCTACGCGGCCGTACCTCCGCTGCACCGCGTCGTGGTGATCAACGCCGGATCGAAGCCGAACGAGACGATCTACACCTACTCGGAAGCCGAGCTCAACGCGGTGCTGGCCTCCCTGAAGAAGTCGGGCAAGCGGTACCAGGATCCGATCCAGCGCTACAAAGGGCTGGGCGAGATGGATGCCGACCAGCTCGCCGAGACGACGATGAGCCGTGAGCATCGCACGCTGCGGCGCGTGCAGGTGGGCGACGCCGAGCAGGCGTCGAGAGTGTTCGAGCTGCTCATGGGCAACGACGTCGCCCCGCGCAAGGAGTTCATCGTCGCCGGGCAGGGGCTGGATCGCGACCGCATCGACGTGTGACGACGGTGCACGGAGGCCGCGGTATCGCTGTCGAGTAAGGCGTGCCATACTTAGGTAATGCTTACCTACCGCGATGCGTCGGCGGATGTGGTTCGGGATCAGCGCGCGGCGTACCGTCCCTATCGGGCAACCGTGGCATCCACGCAGCGGGTGTCGCCCCATTTCGCGCTCGTCACCTTCACCGGACCCGACCTTCGCTGGTTCGGCACGGACGCACTCGACCAGCGCGTGAAGATCGTCTTCCCGATCGCGGGCGTCGGACTCAGCGACCTCGGCGCCGACGACGAGGCCGCGCAGCTCGCGGGCAGCTGGTACGACCTCTGGCGCGGGTTGCCCGACGAGCGCCGCAACCCGTTCCGCACGTACACGGTACGCGCGGTACGTCCGCGACTCGGTGAGCTCGACGTGCTGTTCGTCGATCACGGTCCGGGTGGCCCGGCCGCGCGCTGGCTCGCCAGCGCCGGTACCGGCGACGAGGTGCTGATCGTGGGCCCGGATGCTCGCAGCATTCACTCGGGGATCGGTATCGACTGGCATCCCGGAGGCGCCACAGAGCTCCTGCTCGCCGGCGACGAGACCGCCGTGCCGGCTATCTGCGCCATCGTCGAGTCGTTGCCCGCCGGAGTGCGCGCCCGCGCATTCGTCGAGGTGCCGGACGCGGCCGATGCGCTGCCGGTCGAGGCGACCGCGGATGTCACGATCACCTGGCTACCACGAGAGGGGGCGTCCATCGGCGCACTGTTGACACCCGCGGTGCGCCAGTGGGTGGCGGCGAACGTGGACCGGGTGCGGCCGGCGCTGGCGGCCGTACCCGTCGAGTTGGACGATGTGGACGTCGATCTCGAGCTGCTGTGGGACTCGCCGGCCGAGGCATCCCGTGATTTCTATGCCTGGCTCGCCGGGGAGTCGGGCGTGATCAAGGGGCTGCGACGGTTCCTGGTGACCGAGACCGGTGTCGATCGCGGTGCCGTCGCGTTCATGGGCTATTGGCGGCTCGGAAAGTCCGAAGCGCAGTAGTGGTCGCTCTGCTGCAACGGACCGATGCGCCGCCCATCCGCGCCCGCGGCGTCGGCGCACGGTGGACCGGTCTCGTCGTCGCTCTCGTACTGCTCGTGGTGACGGTCGGGCTCGGTCTCGCCATCGGCGCCCGGGCGGTGTCCCTGCCCGACGTGCTTGCCGCGCTGCTCGCGCCCATCGCCGGCGACAACGATCAGATGGTCGTGCGAGACCTGCGCGTGCCTCGCACGCTTCTGGGCTTGTTCGCAGGTGCCGCCCTCGCGCTGGCGGGCACGCTGATGCAGGGACTGACCCGGAACCCGCTCGCCGACCCCGGGCTGCTCGGCGTGAACGCCGGCGCCTCGCTGTTCGTGGTGCTCGCCATCACCTGGTTCGGAGTCTCCAGGCCGTCGGGCTACGTGTGGTTCGCGCTGCTCGGCGCTGCGGTCGCCGCGCTCGTCGTCTACGGCATCGGTGCCTCCCGGGCAGCCGGCGCCACGCCGCTCACCCTCGCCCTGGCCGGCACCGCGGTGACCGCGGCGGTCACCTCGCTGATCACGCTCGTGCTCATCAGCGACCTCCAAACCCTTGGGCAGTACCGCTTCTGGTCCGTCGGATCGCTGGTCGGGCGGGATCTGAACGCGCTGACCGCAGTGCTGCCCTTCCTGGCTGCCGGGGCTGTGCTCGCTGCGGTGCTCGGTCGTCCGCTGAACGCGCTGGCGCTCGGTGAGGATGTCGCTCGGGGGCTCGGCCAGCGAGTCGGGGTGACCCGCGCCCTTGCCGCCGTCGCCATCGTGCTGCTGTGCGGCGGCGCGACCGCGATCGCGGGCCCGATCGTCTTCGTCGGACTGGTGGTGCCGCACATCGCGCGGCGCTTCACCGGCCCGGACTACCGGTGGATCGCCGCATACTCCGTCGTGCTCGGCCCGGCACTGCTGATTCTCGCCGACGTCGTCGGCCGGGTCGTCGCGCCGCCCGGTGAACTCGAGGCGGGCATCGTCGTGGCGTTGATCGGCGTACCGGTGCTCGTCTGGCTTGTGCGTCGATCGAGATCGGCATCGCTATGACGGTCGCCCTCGATCGACCGGTGCGGGTCAGGCGCAGACGGCGCGAGATCCGAGCATCCGTGCTTCTCGCCGTGCTCGTGGTCGCTGTCTCGGTTCTGAGCCTCATCGTCGGTGCGTACACGATCAGCGCGGGCGACCTGCTGGCCACCCTCCTCGGTCAGGGCAGCGCCCGAGATGACTTCATCGTGCTGCAGCTGCGGCTGCCGCGCGTGACGATGGCGATCGTCGCGGGCGTGGCGTTCGCCCTCGCGGGAGCGCTGTTCCAGACGCTGTCGCGTAACCCGCTGGCCAGTCCAGACGTGATCGGCATCACGCAGGGTGCCGCCTTCGCGGCGGTGGGTGCCACCCTGGTGTTCGGGCTGTCGGGCATCGCGGTGTCGCTCGCCGCGTTCGTCGGCGCACTTGCTGTCGGCGTTCTCATCACGACGCTGTCGTGGCGGGCGGGGCTCGGCGGGTACCGATTCGTGCTCATCGGGGTGGGGATGGCGTTCCTCGCGCAGGCGGGCATCGGCTACCTTCTCACCCGCGCCGACGTGCGCGATGCGCAGTCCGCGCTGGTGTGGCTGGTGGGCAGCGTCAACGGCGCGCAGTGGGACGAGGTGGCTGTGACGGCGACCGCGCTGGTTGTCCTGCTGCCGGTGACCTGGTTGGTGGGCGCGAAGCTGCGCATCCTGCAACTCGGCGACGACACCGCACACGGCCTCGGGCTGCGTCCCGACCGGTCGCGGCTCGCGGTTCTGGCCGTCGCCGCGGCACTGGCCGCGATCGCGACCGCCGCGGTCGGTCCGGTGGCGTTCGTGGCCTTCGTCGCGGCACCGTTGACGCGTCGGGCGTTGCGCACCGGCGGACTCGCGCTGCTGCCGAGCGCCCTGGTCGGCGCACTGCTCGTGCTGACCGCCGACTTCGTCGCACAGCACCTGCTGCCCGGCGCTCTCGAGGTGCCGGTGGGCATCGTGACCGGCATCATCGGCGCACCGTACCTGCTCTGGCTTCTCACTCGAACCGATCGCACCCGGGAGTAGCGATGACCAAGACCGTTCCTGCGCACGCGCTCGGCGCCCACTCACTCGTCGTCGAGTCCCTTCGCCTCGGCTACGACGGCCGCGTCGTCATCGACGGGCTCGACTTGTGCGTCCCTCAGGGCCGTATCACCGCGGTGGTCGGCCCCAATGCCTGCGGCAAGTCGACACTGCTGCGCGGACTTGCCGGTCTCCTGCGACCGAGTGCTGGAACCGTGCGACTGGATGGCCGAGACATCCGCTCGATCCCGTCGCGTCAATTCGCGCGCATGGTCGGCCTGCTGCCGCAGCAGCCGATCGCGCCGGAGGCCATCGCGGTGGCCGAACTGGTCGGTCGCGGGCGCTACCCGCACCAGGGGCTGTTCCGGCAGTGGAGCCCTCAGGATGACGCGGCCGTGACGAGCGCGATGGCGGCGACGGCGACCCTCGAGCTGGCCGACCACCCCGTCGACGAGTTGTCCGGCGGCCAGCGCCAGCGCGTGTGGATCGCACTGGTGCTCGCGCAGGAGACCGACGTGCTGCTGCTGGACGAGCCCACCACGTTCCTCGATGTCGCGCACCAGATCGACGTGCTCGATCTGCTGATGCGCCTCAACCGCGACCGCGGCACCACGATCGTCATGGTGCTGCACGATCTGAACCTGGCGGCGCGCTACGCCGATCACCTCATCGTGATGTCGGCCGGTCGGGTGATCGCCGAAGGCGACCCGTCCGAGGTCGTCACCCCGGCGATCGTGCGCGAGGCCTTCGGCATTCAGTGCCTCGTCGTCGACGACCCGGTGTGCGGCTCGCCGATGGTCGTGCCGGTCGGCCGCTTCCACACCGTCGTATGAACCAGTCCCTCTCACTCACAGATCGGAGCTACACCCGTGTCCAGAATCTTCAGGACGGCGACCGCCGTCATCGCTGCTGCGCTGCTGCTGGCCGGTTGCGCGAGCGGCCAGGCCCAGCAGCAGGGCGCTGCATCCGGCGGCGGCGCGTTCCCGGTGACGCTCGAGCACGCGCTCGGCGTGACCACCATCGAGGCGCAGCCTGAGCGCGTCGTCACCTGGGGCTGGGGCAGCACCGAGGCCGCGTTGGCCGTCGGCGTCGTTCCGGTTGCGATGGCATACCAGGCCTACGGGGGCGATGAGAATGGGGTGCTGCCGTGGGTGGCTGACAAGCTCGAGTCCCTCGGTGCGGCGCAGCCGACCGTGCTGCCGGACTCCAGTCAGGAGCCGCCGTACGAGGCCATCGCGCAGGCGGCGCCCGACGTGATTCTGGCGACGTACTCGGGCATCACGCAGGAGCAGTACGACCTGCTGAGCGCGATCGCGCCGACGGTGGCTTACACGGGCGAGCCGTGGACCACACCGTGGCGGGATGTCGTGCAGACCGTCGGTGCGGCGCTGGGCAAGAGCCCTCAAGCGGATGCCGTTCTGGCCGACATCGATGCCGAGCTCGCGCGGCAGGCGGCCTCGAATCCCGGACTCGAGGGCAAGTCCATCGCCGCGGTCTGGGATGTCGCGGGAACGTTCTACGTCTACAAGGCGGCCGATCCGCGGGTGGAGTTCATGTTCGAACTCGGCCTGGTCAACGCCCCGTCCGTCGATCAACTCGCCAACGGTGATGCAGCGTTCTACTACACCCTCAGCTACGAGCAGCTCGACAAGCTCGACGCGGACATCATCGTCGCGTACGCCGACACGCAGGAAGCGCTGGACACCTTCCTCAGTTCCAGCTACGGGCAGGCGATTCCGGCGGTGCGTTCGGGTGCTGTCGCCGGTGTGGTCGGCACCGAGTTCATCGCCTCGGTGTCCCCGCCCACCGCGCTGTCGCTGACCTGGGGTCTCGACCAGCTCGTCGGGTCGCTGGCCGAGGCGGCCGCGAGAGTCCAGTAGCACACCAGGTGCGCCCGCCCCGTGAGGCGGGCGCACCGCTACAGCTGGCGACCGATCGACCCGACGACCGCGGCCAACGGCGACCCCGAGGCATCCCGCTTCGCGCCGACCCCGGGAAGCTCGCGGAGCGAGCCGTCGGCTCCCACCGCGAGCGCGGGCGCTGGGCCGACCCAGGCGAGGGCGAGCGCACTCTCGCCCTTGAGGAACGCGTGTGCTCGAACGCCGCCGGTGGCCCGGCCCTTCGCGGGGAACTCCGCGAGCCGCGAGACCTTGGCGCGGCCGGCGTCCGTGCCGGGCAGGGTATTGTTCGGTACCGAGATCGTCGCGACGACGACCTCGCCTGACGGATCGACCGAGCCGAAGAACACCACCGACGCACCCGTGCCGAGGTTGATGCCCGCCATCCCGCCGGCGCTCACGCCCTGCGGCCGCACCGCGCTCGACGGAAAACGCAGGAGTTGCGCGTCGGATGTCACGAAAACCAGCTCTTCGTGATCGCCAGCTTGCGAAACTCCTGCAATTTCGTCGCCCGGCTTGAGGGCGATGACCTCGAACTCGGGGCGATTCGGCCAGCCGCCGGGTGCGATGCGCTTGACGATGCCGCCCGTTGTGCCGAGTGCGATCGGCTGCGGCGCGTCGAGTGAGACCAGGCCGAGCACGCGCTCCTTCTTGTCGGCGATGCCGAGGTAGTCGATGATGCGGGCCCCCGCCGCGAGCTGCACCGAGTTCGCGGGGACGGCGGGCAGGTCTACCGGGGTGAAGCGCAGCAGCCGGCCGCGGTTGGTGATCGCGCCGAGCTCGCCGCGGGTGGTGGTGCGCACGGCCGAACGGATCGCGTCGTGGCGGCTCCGGCGGGCGGCGCGCGAAACCTCGCCCTCGGGCAGGTCCACGCGCACCGCACGCCCGGTCGTCGACAGCACCACGAGAGTCGGGACATCCGCGATCTCCAGCGCCGGCGCGCTGCTCGCCCGCTTCGCGGCGCTCGAGGCGACCGCGCCGCCGCGGGCCTCCGTGAGCATCGTGCGGCGCGGGGTGCCGAAGCGCTCGGCGGTCTCGTCGAGCTCGGTGGCCACCAGCGCGCGAAGCCGCAGCGGGTCGGCGAGCAGCGCCTGAAGTTCGGCGATCTCCGCGTTGAGCCGGTCGCGCTCGGTCTCGAGCTCGATGCGGCTGAAGCGGGTGAGGCGGCGCAACTGCAGCTCGAGAATGTAGTCCGCCTGCAGCGCACTGAGGTCGAAGACATCCATCAGCCGGGTCCGCGCCTGGGCGGTGTCGTCGCTGGTGCGCACCACCTGGATGACCTCGTCGATGTCCAGGATCGCGATGAGCAGCCCGAGCACGAGGTGCAGTCGCTCCTGCCGGCGCAGCAGCCGGTAGCGCGAGCGCCGGGTGACCACCGAGAGGCGGTGCTCGAGGTAGACGCGCAGCAGGTCCTTCAGCCCGAGCGTCTGCGGCCGACCGTCGACCAGCGCGACGTTGTTGATCGCGAAGTTCTCCTCCAGCGGGGTGAGGCGGTAGAGCTGCTCGAGCACGCCCTCGGGGCTGAAGCCGGTCTTGATGCCGATGACGAGCCGCAGGCCGTTCTTGCGGTCGGTCAGATCGGTGACATCCGAGATGCCGGTGATCTTCTTCGCGGTGACGCCGTCCTTGATCTTCTCGATCACCCGTTCTGGGCCGACCAGGTAGGGCAGTTCGGTGACGACGAGCCCGGTCTTGCGTGCCGAGACCTGCTCGGTCGACACCCGCGCGCGGGTTCTGAAGCTGCCGCGGCCGTTCGCATATGCATCGCGGATGCCGTCGAGACCGACGATGGTGCCGCCGGTGGGCAGGTCGGGGCCTGGCACGAACTCCATCAGTTGCTCGAGGGTGGCGTCGGGATCGTCGAGCAGGTAGCGGGCGGCGGCGACCACCTCGATGAGGTTGTGCGGAGCCATGTTCGTCGCCATCCCGACGGCGATGCCGCTGGCACCGTTCACCAGCAGGTTCGGGAACGCAGCGGGCAGCACCTCGGGCTGGGTCAGCGAACTGTCGTAGTTCGGGATGAAGTCCACGACGTCCTCATCGAGATGCTCGGTGAGCGCGAGCGCGGCGGCGTGCAGCCGGGCCTCGGTGTAGCGCGGTGCGGCGGGCCCGTCATCGAGCGAGCCGAAGTTGCCGTGACCGTCGATCAGGGGTACCCGCATGACGAAGTTCTGGGTGAGGCGCACCAGGGCGTCGTAGATCGGCGCGTCGCCGTGTGGGTGCAGGCGGCCCATCACGTCGCCGACGACGCGAGCGGATTTGACGTGGCCGCGATCCGGTCGCAGCCCCATCTCGGTCATCTGGTAGAGGATGCGTCGCTGCACCGGCTTGAGTCCGTCGCGCGCGTCGGGCAGGGCACGCGAGTAGATGACGGAGTACGCGTATTCGAGGAACGAGTCCTGCATCTCGGTGGACACATCGACGTTCTCGATGCGCTCGCCGGAATGATCGTTCACAGTGGGATTCTCGGGGGCAGCCATAAGATCGTCGCCATGTTACCGGCGCCCAATACCGTCGGGCCGCGCCTTGCCGATGTGCTGGCAAGTTGCCTGGACTCGCTCGCCGGAGCGCCGAACCGCCTCGGGCTGCCCGCAGCGAGCAGCGCGATCATGGTGCTCGTGGACGGGCTCGGGGTCGAGTCGCTGCGCGCGGCGGCCGGGCACGCGCGCACCCTCGTCGGAGCGCTCGGCAAGCGCGATGCGATCGAGTCCGGCTTCCCCACCACGACGGCTGCAGCGCTCGCGTCGCTGACCACGGGGCTGCCGCCAGGCCGACACGGACTCGTCGGCTACCTGGTGCGCGATCCCGCCCGCGATCGGATCGTCAACCAGCTCTCCGGCTGGGACGCCGGCATGGAGCCGCACACCTGGCAGCCGTTCCCGACGGTGTTCCAGGCCGCGGTCGAGCGCGGATACCGTGCATCAGTCGTCGGGCTGGCGAAGTTCGCCGACTCCGGCTTCACGTCGGCCGTGCTGCGCGGCGCGGAGTACGTGCCTCGTCGTACGATCGCCGACCGGCTGGACGCGGCCGTCGAGCTCGCGCGCGAGCCGGGTGCGCTGGTCTACGTCTATGTCCCCGAGCTCGACAAGACCGGGCACAAGTACGGCGTCGACTCGCCGCGCTGGATTCGCGCGCTCGAGGAGGTCGACGGAGCTATCCGAGCCCTTGCCCTCCCGTCCGGGGTCGGGCTCGTTCTCACCGCCGATCACGGCATGCTCGATATCCCACAGCACGGCCGCGTGATCGTCGACCCAGCCTTACTCGACGGCGTGCGGCACGTCGCGGGGGAGCCCAGGTGCCTGCAACTCCACATCGACAGCGGGGCGGATGCCTCGGCTCTCGCCGCCCGATGGCGCGACGCCGAGGGTGCCAGAGCCTGGGTCGCCACCCGGCAGGAGGCGATCGACGCGGGCTGGTTCGGCCCGGTACGCGAGCCGGTGCTGCCACGTATCGGCGACGTGCTGGTGGCCGCGCGCAAGGCTGTCGCGTACTACGACGAACGCGGCGCGAGCGAGCAGGGGTTCACCATGATCGGCCAGCACGGCTCGTGGTCGCCGGCCGAGGTGCGGGTGCCGCTGCTGCGATTCGGCGGGTACGCGCGAGGCTAGCGGGGCTGATCAGGCGAGATCGTCATCGGGTCGCGCCCCGAAGACGATCTCAGCGGGGCTGATCAGGCGAGATCGTCATCGGGTCGCGCCCCGAAGACGATCTCGTCCCAACTCGGCATGGAGACGCGGCCCTGACCCTTCTTGAACCGCGGCTGCGGTTGCGTGCTGCGTTGCGCGGACGCCGGCTCCTCGGGGATGTCCCCGAGCGGGACATCCCCGATCCGTATGCCGCCAGTCGACTCCATCCCACCCGACGGGTGCGACGCCCTCGCGTCGTCATCGCCGAAACCGGCCGACTCGCGCTCGCCGCGGCGGCGGCGCAAGGCTTCGAGCAGGTCCGCGGTCTGGTTGCCGGGTTTCGGCTCGGTCTGAGCGCGTCCGATCGGGATCGGCTTGGGCACTGGTGCCGTTGCGGGAAGCGCACTGCCGTCGGGGGTACTGTCGTCGAGCGCGAATGCACCGCTGTCGAACCGGGATGAGTCGCCGCTGACGTCGGGGTGACTCACCGCCCGAAGCCGCGGAACCAGCGGACCGGTCGCCTCACCCTGCGACAGCGAGATGGCCTCGTTGTTCAGCGGTACGAGTGACTGCTTCTTGGGGTCGAACTGCCAGCGAGCGTCGTGGTCGATCTGGTTCGCGGTGAACGACAGCTTGACGATCCAGCCGCTGGCCTGCTCCTTCCAACTCGCCCAGCGCTCACCGATGGCACCGAGTTCGTGCAGCCGCTCGCGGATGGCGGTGCCGAAGTTCTTGCCCTGACTCATCGGGTCGGTATCGCCGGCCATCCGCACCGGCACGCTCAACGCCGACTGCACCACGAACTCGCGTTCGGCGACGACCGGTCCCTCGAAGCGCTGGATGTATTCGAGCGACGCGCCGCTGATCGACGCGACATCCTGTGCCGACATCCCCGACCGGATGTGCGCCTGGATCTCCCGCGGCGACAGCCGGGGCCCGGTGCCGGGGTCCGGCACGCTCTGCCGGAGCTTGGATTGCAGTACCTCGTCGATCGCGATCCGGAACCGGGTTCCGTCGTCTGCGGCGACGAGCAGAGCACCGTTCTCGACGCCGATGACTCGAAGATCCTGCATGCTTGGCCTCCTGGGAGTGAGGATTCGATTCAGGATGGCACGGAGCATCCCAGTTTCCCGGGAATAGAACGGGCGCGCCGCAGGTTGCAACGGCGCGAAATCACCGCGGCGTCAAGCCCCGAAAGGCAATGCGGGTTCGGTGGTTTGCTATTTGCGATCACGTGATGCACACTGTCCCCGCCGCGCAACCGGCACCGAGAATTACAGAGATGGAATGGCATGGCAACCGACTACGACGCGCCCCGCAAGACCGACGATGACAGCGAGTCGATCGAGGCCCTCAAGGAGCGCGTGCCAGACAAATCATCGGGGTCGATCGACGCCGACGATGCCGACAACCCCGGCAGTTTCGAACTGGCCGGCGCCGACCTCTCCGACCTCGACCTGGATGTCGTCGTGCTCCCCCCGCAGGCCGACGAGTTCACCTGCGTGAGCTGCTTCCTGGTCAAGCACCGCTCCCAGATTGATCACGAGACCAAGCTCGGCGCGGTCTGCCTAGAGTGCGCTGCGTAGCAACGCTGCTACGAGATCGTCGGGGCGGCGGGTCGACACCAGCCAGTACGGCGTGGGATCGTCAGGATCGTCGATCGGCACCTTGACCACCGGGTCCACCCAACCGCGGATGAGCAGCCATGCCCTGGCGTCGAGCCTGGGCCCGCGCTCGGCGCGTGCCTCGTCGCCGCGGTAGCCGGACGGCTCACCGATCAGCGTCAACGGTATGCGTGCCCGGCCCGCGATCAACTCGCCGTCGATCACCTCGACTCGGGGGGATCCGTAGAGCAGCCCCGCGATGCATGCGGCGTACAGCACGATCGCAGCCACGATGCCGAACCTCAGATCGATCGGGAACGACACCAGCAGGCTCGCCGGGATCACCAGAGCGGTTGCGAAAAAAAGCCAGGGAGCGGGCCAGAGGCGCTCGCGGTAATGAGCCACGACATCCATTGAACACTGTCGCAGCCGACGAGCCGTTCAGCGTTCTGCACTAGCCTCGTTCCGTGGTCGACAACGTGCAGGTACTCCTGGGCTCGGGCACCGTGCCCACCTATGCGCATCCCGGCGATGCAGGAGCAGACCTGCACTCGGCGCACTCGCTGGTGATCGCACCCGGTCGACGCGCCACCGTGGGCACGGGTGTGTCGATCGCGCTGCCCGACGGGTACGTCGGCTTCGTGGTTCCGAGGTCGGGACTTGCGATGCGCTCCGGCATCACGATCGTCAACAGCCCGGGAACGGTGGATGCCGGCTACCGCGGCGAGATCAGGATCACCCTGCTCAACACCGACCTGGATGAGCCGTTCGTCATCGAGGCCGGCGACCGCATCGCCCAGTTGATCATCGCGCCCGTGTCCCGGGCGCAGTTCGTTCCGGTGGCGACGCTGCCGGGGAGTTCGCGCGGGGAGGGGGGCTTCGGCTCCACCGGGCTCCGCCCAGAAGAACTCAGCGCAGCAGAAGGAGTCACGTCGTGAGCGACCTCGTCATCGGTGAACAGCCGGAACCGGCCGAGAACCCCAAGTCCGCGCCGGAGAACCGCGCGATCGCCGGGCCCCTCGACGAGAGCGAGGCGAACTCGGTGCGCCCCTACGTCGACCTCGGGGGCGTGAAGATCCTGCCGCGCCCTGAACTGCATCTGCGGCTGGAGGTCGAGGAGGGCAGCAAGCGCGTCGTCGCGGTCGGCCTGGACTACGCGGGCTCGACGCTGCAGGTGCAGCCGTTCGCCGCGCCCCGCACCAGCGGAATCTGGCACGACATCCGCGCACAGATCGTCGACCAGATCCACAAGCAGGGCGGATCCACCCGCGTCGTCGACGGCGTGTTCGGACCCGAGGTGCTCGCCGAGATCCCGGCGCAGGGCGGCAACCGGCTGGCGCGGTTCATCGGCGTGGACGGTCCGCGGTGGTTCCTGCGCGGCGTGATCGGAGGACAAGCGGCGACGGATGCCGAGGCGGCTGCCAAGGTCGACGACCTGTTCCGCTCCATCGTCGTCGTCCGCGGCCAGACGCCCATGCCCCCGCGCGACCTCATCCCGCTGCACATGCCGGCGTCGGGTGGGCAGCAGGCCCCGAGCGGGCAGCGGGCGCAGGCGTGACCGAGGAGCGCGAGCAGCCGACGCTGCGCGAAGGCCTCGAGACCGCCGCGCGGCGTTCTGGACTCGGACAGGTTGCGCCCGGACAGACCCCTACCGGCGCGGCGCTGCTTTCGGCGATGGGCGGCGTCCGCGGGCTGATCGAATCGATCCTGCCCGGGTTCGCGTTCCTCATCGTCTACACGCTCACCCAGGCACTGCTGCCGTCGGTGCTGATCCCGCTCGGCATCGCGGTCCTCTTCGTGATCGTTCGGATCGTGTCGCGCACCCCGTGGACGACGGCGATCGCGGGCGTGCTGGGGGTCGGGATCTCCGCCGGCCTTGCGCTGTTCACCGGTCGCGCGGAGGACAACTTCATCCCGGGATTCGCGATCAACGGTGTCTTCCTGGTGGCGCTGGTGATCAGCATCCTGGTGCGATGGCCCCTCATCGGCGTGATCGCCTCGCTGATCACGGGGGAGGGTCCGTCGTGGCGCGACGACACAGCCAAGGTGCGTGTCGCACTGATCGCCACCCTGCTGTGGTGCGGACTGTTCGCCGTTCGCCTGGGCGTCGAGCTGCCGCTCTACTTCAGCGGAGCCACGCAGGCCCTCGCCGCGGTCAAGCTGGTGCTCGGTGTGCCGTTCTACGCGGCCATGCTCTGGGTGACCTGGCTGCTCGCGCGCACCGCCTACTCGCGTCCGGCACCCGCGGCGTAGTGGTATATTTATCTTGATATCGAGATAGTTCTGAAAGCCCAGGGAGACGAGATGTCGACAGTCAACAGCTTCGGGTCGAAAGACACCCTCACGGTCGGGGCGACCGCATACGAGGTGTTCCGCATCGACACCGTTCCCGGTCACCAGAAGCTCCCGTTCAGCCTGAAGGTGCTGCTCGAGAACCTGCTGCGCACCGAGGACGGCGCCAACGTCACCCGGGCGCAGATCGAGGCGCTCGGCAACTGGGCGCCGCAGGCCGAGCCGGACACCGAGATCCAGTTCACCCCGGCCCGCGTGATCATGCAGGACTTCACCGGCGTGCCCTGCATCGTGGACCTCGCCACGATGCGTGAGGCGGTTGGCGCGCTCGGCGGCGATCCGAACAAGATCAACCCGCTCGCCCCGGCCGAACTGGTCATCGATCACTCGGTCATCGCCGACCTGTTCGGCTCGGAGAACGCGCTCGAGCGCAACGTCGAGATCGAGTACGAGCGCAACGGCGAGCGGTACCAGTTCCTGCGCTGGGGGCAGACCGCCTTCCAGGACTTCAAGGTGGTGCCGCCCGGCACCGGCATCGTCCATCAGGTCAACATCGAGTACCTGGCCCGCGTGACGTTCACCCGCGTCTCGACGAGCTCGACCACCGGGGAATCGGTGCTGCGCGCCTACCCCGACACGTGCGTCGGTACCGACTCGCACACCACGATGGTCAACGGGCTCGGGGTGCTGGGCTGGGGTGTCGGCGGCATCGAGGCCGAGGCAGCCATGCTCGGCCAGCCGGTGTCGATGCTCATCCCGAAGGTCGTCGGGTTCAAGCTCACCGGTTCGATCCCCACCGGCGTGACCGCAACGGATGTCGTGCTCACCATCACCCAGATGCTGCGGCAGCACGGCGTGGTCGGCAAGTTCGTGGAGTTCTACGGTGCCGGTGTCGCGCAGGTGCCGCTGGCCAATCGCGCCACCATCGGCAACATGAGCCCGGAGTTCGGCTCCACCGCGGCCATGTTCCCGATCGACGATGTGACCCTCGACTACCTGCGCCAGACCGGTCGCAGTGCCGAGCAGATCGACCTGGTCGAGGCGTATGCGAAGCTGCAGACGCTCTGGCACGACCCGTCAGTCGAGCCGAGCTTCAGCGAGTACCTCGAACTCGACCTCGCGAGCGTCGTGCCGTCGATCGCGGGCCCGAAGCGCCCGCAAGACCGTATCGAGCTCCGCGTCGCCAAGACGCAGTTCGAGCGGGACCTCGCCGACTACGCCGGGCACGGGCACTCCATGGTCGACGCCGCCGTCGAGGGCACCTTCCCGGCCTCCGACCCGCTCGCCTTCACCCCGCAAGACGAGGAGACGGCGCACGAGCAGGTCTCGGACGAGGTCAGCCACCACCATGAGCACGCCAGCGGCGCACCCAAGACCGCGTCGAAGCCCACCACCGTGCAACTCGACGACGGGGCGCGATTCGTGCTCGACCACGGTGCCGTGGCCATCGCCGCGATCACCTCGTGCACGAACACGTCGAACCCGAGCGTGATGCTCGCCGCCGGACTGCTCGCCCGCAACGCGGCGAAGAAGGGTCTGAAGGCCAAGCCGTGGGTCAAGACGACGCTGGCCCCGGGGTCGAAGGTCGTCACCGACTACTACGCCAAGGCGGGCCTGACCGACGACCTCGAGGCCCTCGGCTTCTACACGGTTGGCTACGGCTGCACCACCTGCATCGGCAACTCCGGGCCGCTGCTGGAGGAGATCTCCGCTGCGGTCAACGACAACGATCTGGCGGTGACCGCGGTGCTGTCGGGCAACCGCAACTTCGAGGGCCGCATCAACCCCGACGTGAAGATGAACTACCTCGCCAGTCCGCCGCTGGTGATCGCGTACGCCCTGGCCGGGTCGATGAACTTCGACTTCGAGATCGACGCCCTGGGCAAGGACTCCGACGGCAACGACGTGTTCCTCAAGGACATCTGGCCGGACGCCGCCGAGGTGCAGCGGACCATCGATGCATCCATCACCACCGAGATGTTCACCAGGCAGTACGGCGAGGTCTTCGACGGCGATGAGCGCTGGCGTTCGCTGCCGACACCCGATTCCGAGGTGTTCGAGTGGGACGAGGCATCCACGTATGTCCGTAAGCCCCCGTACTTCGAAGGGATGACGCTGGAGACCAGTCCGGTGACGGATATCTCGGGCGCCAGGGTGCTCGCGAAGCTGGGTGACTCGGTGACCACCGACCACATCAGCCCCGCGGGGTCGATCAAGGCCGACAGCCCGGCCGGTCGGTACCTGCTGGCCAACGGCGTCGAGCGCGGTGACTTCAACTCGTACGGGTCGCGTCGCGGCAACCACGAGGTGATGATCCGGGGCACGTTCGCGAACATCCGGCTCAGGAACCAGCTCTTGGACGGCGTCGAGGGCGGCTACACCCGTGACTTCACGCGGCCGGATGCCCCGCAGTCGTTCATCTACGACGCGAGCATCAACTACCAGGCCGCGGGTACGCCGCTCGTGATTTTCGCGGGCAAGGAGTACGGCTCCGGATCCAGCCGCGACTGGGCCGCGAAGGGCACCTCACTGCTCGGCGTCGGTGCCGTGATCGCGGAGAGCTTCGAGCGCATCCACCGCTCCAATCTGATCGGGATGGGCGTCATCCCGCTGCAGTTCCCGGCGGGGGAGTCGGCGAACTCGCTCGGGCTCGACGGCACCGAGGTCGTGTCCATCTCCGGCATCGAGGCGCTGAACGAAGGATCGACGCCGCGCACGGTACACGTGACCGCGACCCCGAGCGAGCACTCGCCGGTTGGCAAGAGCCCGATCGAGTTCGACGCGGTGGTACGGATCGACACGCCCGGTGAGGCGGACTACTACCGCAACGGCGGCATCCTCCAGTACGTCCTGAGGTCGCTCGTTTAGGCTGACGGTATGAGTCTGCTCGACGCCATCGCCGGTCCCCGAGACCTGGACGGGCTCTCGAAGACGCAGCTGGTCGAACTCGCCGAGGAGATCCGTACCTTCCTCGTTCGCGAGGTCTCCAAGACCGGCGGGCACCTGGGTCCGAACCTCGGTGTCGTCGAACTGACCATCGCGCTGCACCGCGTGTTCGACTCCCCACGCGACGCGATCGTCTTCGACACCGGGCACCAGAGCTACGTGCACAAGCTGCTCACCGGACGGCAGGACTTCAGCCGACTGCGCGAGGAGGGTGGTCTCGCCGGATACCCGCAACGGTCGGAGTCCGAGCACGACATCGTCGAGAGTTCCCACGCATCCAGTTCGCTCTCCTGGGCGGACGGAATCTCACGCGCCTTCACGATGACCGGCCAGACCGACCGGCACGTGGTGGCGGTCGTCGGCGACGGAGCGCTGACCGGCGGCATGACGTGGGAGGCGCTGAACAACATCACCGACGACAACAGCCGCAACCTGGTGATCGTCGTCAACGACAACGGGCGGTCGTACGCGCCGACCATCGGCGGCATGGCGCACTTCCTCAACGACGTGCGCACGAGGCGGTCGTACCGCCGGCTCCACTCGACCAGTCGTCGGGTCTTCGAACGCTTCGGTGCGCCCGGACGCGCACTGTATCGCGGCATCCGGGGCGGCACGCATGGGTTCCTCTCCCGCTTGACGAACAACGAGGCGCTGTATTCGAACCTCGACATCAAGTACCTGGGCCCGGTGCACGGTCACGACCTGAACGCCCTCATCGAGGCGTTCGAGCAAGCCAAGAACTACGGTGCGCCGGTCATCGTGCACGCCATCACCGAGAAGGGGCGCGGCTACCAGCCCGCGTTGCTCGACACCGCCGACCAGTTCCACGCCGTCGGGCAGATCGACCCGGAGACCGGCGAGCCGATCGAGGCGCCGAGCAGACCGAGCTGGACGAGCGTCTTCTCCGACGAGATCGTGGCGCTCGCCGGGAGCAATCCGCGCCTGGTGGGGATCACGGCCGCGATGCTGCGCCCGACTGGGCTGCACAAGTTCGCCGAGCGGTACCCGGATCGGGTGTTCGACGTCGGCATCGCGGAACAGCACGCCGTGGCATCCGCTGCGGGTCTCGCGTACGGCGGTATGCATCCGGTCGTCGCGATGTACGCGACGTTCGTCAACCGTGCCTTCGACCAGGTGCTGATGGATGTCGGACTGCACGAGGCCGGCGTGACCTTCGTGCTCGACCGGGCCGGCGTCACCGGGCCGGACGGGGCATCCCACCACGGAATGTGGGACCTCGCGATCCTGCAGGTGGTGCCGAACATCCGCATCGCCGCTCCCCGCGATGCACCGCGCCTGCGTGAGGAGCTGTGCGAGGCCGTCGTCGTGGACGATGCCCCCACCGTGCTGCGCTTCTCGAAGGGCAGCGTCGGCACCGACTACGACGCCATCCGGCGCACCGCCGACGGGGTCGACGTGCTGCGCGAGGCACCGCACCGCGATGTGCTCATCGTGACGGTGGGGCCGATGGCCGGGATCGGGTTGCAGGTCGCCGAGCGACTCGCAGCTCAAGGCATCGGTGCAACCGTCATCGACCCGCGCTGGGTCGTGCCGGTGCCGCAGTCCGTGATCGGGTTCGCCGCCGAGCACCGCATTGTGGTCACCATCGAGGACGGCGTGCGTGTCGGCGGGATCGGCACCCGCATCCGTCAGGACCTGCGCGCGGCCAGCGTCGACACGGCGGTGACCGAGCTCGGGCTGCCCGACGAGTTCCTCCCGCACGGCAGCCGGGACTGGATCCTCGAGCAGGTCGGCCTCACCCCGCAGGCGATCGCCCGGGACGTCGTCGCGCAGGTGCTCGGCAGCAAGATCCCGGTGGCGCGACCCCTCCCCGAGCACACCGACGCCGAGACCGCCGTCCGCCGCGACTGACGGCCGCGCGGGGCGTCACGCCGCTGTCGCTGTCCCGGCTGAAAACGCAGGAGAATCGCGCGCTCAGCGGCTCACGGGCGCACGAACTGCACGCTCAAGGCAACTTCTCCTGCGTTTTCGGCGGCTACTGCTCCGCGGCAGGGGCCGGTCCCGCGCGTTGTCCACAGGATGCCGCGGCTCGCGCACCGGGGCGGGAGGCGAGCGACATCGTGGTCACGTGCAACCGGTGGACAGGGTCATCGTGACGCGTCCGAGAACGGCTCGGTCTGGCGGGTGTCCATCGCCGACCCGCTGCTGGCCGTACTGGTCACGATGAGCCGCGACATCGCGGTCGCCTGCTGCAGCGCGGCTTTGCACAAGCGGCTCCTGTCAGCGACCGCCCTCGACGCGGTGTTCGCACGCGCCACCCACCGCCGCAAGCATCCGTACCGCCCCCTCGGCTGACGACAGCGCCGCGCCGCTCGCGACGAAAACGCAGGAGATTCTGCGTTCTCCGCGTCACTGTGAGTGCAATCGGGCGCTTCCCGCGTGATTCTCCTGCGTTTTCAGCCCCATCGGGGGTCGAGCGGCGGCGGACGGCCTACACCCCGCGGATCGGCGGGTGGTGGAACGTGTCGCCGAAAGCGCGCTGCGAGGCCCCGACCCGGTCGAGGTATGGGGTCACCCCGCCCATCTGGAACGGATACCCCGCGCCCAGGATCATGCACAGGTCGATGTCCTCGGCGGCTGCGACCACGCCGTGCTCGAGCATGCGGTGGATCTCGTCGGCGAGCCCGTCCTCGAAGCGAACGCGCAACTGCTCCGCCGACAGCGGTGACGCGTCGTCGGGGCGGTGCTTGTCCACGATCGCCTGAGCTCTCGGGTCGATGCCCTTGACCTTGCCTTTGCCGTCTCTGTCGAGGATGGTGCCGTACTCGGCGAGCTCGTGCAGCGCACGGGACTGGAAGAACCGGTCGGGGAATGCACCGTGGTGCGTGTCGAGCACGTGTGCGCCGACCTTGAGCCCGACGAGCTCGAGCAGCACGAACGGATCCATGGGCAGACCGAACGGCTTGACGGCGTCCACGACGGCGGAGAACGGCGAGCCCTGCTCGACGGCATGCATCGCCTCGCCGAGCACCTTCGCGAGCACGCGGTTGACCACGAAGCCGGGGGTGTCGCGGGTGATGACGGCGGTCTTGCCCAGGGCGGCGGCGGTCGCCATCGCGGTGGCGAGTGCGGCATCCGTCGTCTTCGGCGTTTTCACGACCTCGATCAGCGGCATGACCGCGACGGGGTTGAAGAAGTGGAATCCGACGACACGCTCGGGGTGCCGGAGTCGCGCGCCGATGCCCTCGACGGACAGCGACGACGTGTTCGTCGCGAGGATCGCCTCGGGCGAGAGGTGCTGCTCGACGTCGGCGAACACGGTCTGCTTCGCCTCGAGCTCCTCGAAGATGGCTTCGATCACCCAGTCGCAGTCGGCGAAGTCGCTCGTGTCGGTGGTGCCGGTGACCAGCGCGGTGAGGCGGTTGCGGTCGTCGGAGGAGATGCGGCCCTTTCCGTGCAGTTCTTCGATGTCACGGTGGATGCTCGCGACACCGTCGTCGACGCGCCGCTGGTCGAGGTCGGTGATGACGACCGGTACCTGCAGCTTGCGCACGAACAGGAACGCGAACTGCCGCGCCATCAGCCCGGCGCCGATGATCCCGACCTTCGTGATCTTCTGCGCCAGTGCCTTGTCGGGCGCCCCGGCCGGCTTCTTCGCACGCTTCTGCACGAGATTGAAGGCATAGATGGATGCCCGGAACTGGTCGCCTGCGATCAACTCCTCCAGCGCGGCATCCTCAGCCGCGAAGCCCGTCTCGCGCGAGACGGATTTCGCGGCTTTGAGCAGCTCGAGTGCCGTATACGGAGCCTTCGCAACACGGCCGATGCGGGACTCGAGGGTCTTCTCGGCGATACCGATGGCGATATCCCACTTGGCAAGGCGTTCGAGCTTGCCCGGCTCGTTCTTGCGCTTGACCTTCACGCGGCCGCTGAGGACACCGTCGGCCCAGGCGATCGAGTCCTCGAGGAAGTTCGCGGGCCCGAACATCGCGTCGGCGATCCCGAGCTCGAGAACCTGCGGGCCCCTGAGCATCCGGTTGTTCTTGAGCGGGTTGGAGATCACGACCTCGAGCGCGTTCTCGATGCCGATCAGGTTCGGCAGCAGCCACGCCCCACCCCAGCCGGGGATGAGGCCGAGGAACACCTCCGGCAGCGCGAACGCGGGTACCGAGGCATCCACCGTCCGGTAGTCGGCGTTGAGCGCGATCTCGACGCCGCCACCGAGTGCGAGCCCGTTGACGAAGACGAACGTCGGCACGCCGAATTCGTGCAGCTTGCCGAGGGCGTAGTGCCCGAGTTCCCCCATCTGGCGCCCGATCTCGCGTTCGCTGATCTCGCCGACCCGTGACAGGTCGGCGCCGGCGGCGAGGATGAACTGCTTGCCCGTCACCGCGAGCCCGTGGATCTCGCCGCGCACCGCACGAGCCTTCTGGACGTCGAGCACCTCGGCGAACTCGAGCAGCGTGGCCGGCCCGAGGGTATTGGGGCGCTGGTAGTCCAGTCCGTTGTCGAGGGTCAGCAGTGCGAGGGTCTTGCCGCCGGACAGCGGAACGTCGCGCACGTACGAGTGGGTGACGACCTCGTCGGCCGAAAGTTCTGCGAGCTTGGCGAATCGTGCATCGGCCATCATCTCGTCCCCTTGTAGTTCGGGTTCTCCCAGATCACCGACCCGCCCTGGCCGAGGCCGACGCACATCGCAGTCAGCCCGTAGCGCACGTCGGGATGCTGCTCGAACTGGGCTGCGAGCTGGATCATCAGACGCACACCAGACGAAGCGAGCGGATGTCCCATGGCGATAGCGCCTCCCCACTGGTTGACTCGGGGGTCGTCGTCGTCGATGCCGAAGTGGTCCAGCAGCGAGAGCACCTGCACGGCGAACGCCTCGTTGAGTTCGAAGAGCCCGATGTCGTCGATGCTCAGACCGGCCTTGCGCAGCGCCTTCTCGGTGGAGGGCACCGGGCCGATGCCCATGATCTCGGGCTCGACCCCGGCGAACGCGAAGCTGACCAGCTTCATCTTCGGGGCCAGACCGAACTCCTTGGCGGCGCCCGCGCTGGCGATGATGCTCGCGGTGGCGCCGTCGTTGAGCCCCGACGAGTTGCCGGCGGTCACGCGTCCGTGCGGGCGGAACGGCGTCTTCAGCCCGGCGAGACCTTCGAGGGTGGTCTCGGGGCGCAATGCCTCATCACGGGTGGCGAGCCCCCACCCTTCGGCCGACTTGATCGCGACCGGGATCAGGTCAGGCTGGATGCGACCGGCCTCGTATGCGGCGGCTGCCTTCTGCTGGCTACGCATCGCGAAGCGGTCGGAGCGCTCCTTCGTCAGCTGCGGGAATCGGTCGTGGATCTTCTCGGCGGTGTTTCCCATGTTGAGCGCGTCGGCGTTCACGAGCTTCTCGGCGAGGAACCGGGGGTTGGGGTCGGCCCCTGCACCCATCGGGTGGCGGCCCATGTGCTCGACCCCGCCGGCGATCGCGATGTCGTACATCCCGATTCCGATGCCGCCCGCGACTGCGGCGACCGAGGTCATCGCGCCCGCGCACATGCGGTCGATCGCGTACCCGGGCACGCTTTTCGGCAACCCCGCGAGCAGGGCGGCGGTGCGTCCGATGGTCAGACCCTGGTCACCGGTCTGCGTCGTCGCCGCGATGGCCACCTCGTCGAATCGGTCCTTCGGGATGCTGGGGTTGCGCTCGAGCAGACCCATGATGGCCTTCACGACCAGGTCGTCCGCCCTGGTCTCCCAGTACATCCCCTTCTCGCCTGCACGGCCGAACGGGGTGCGGACGCCGTCGACGAAGACGATCTCATTTCCTAGGGCCACGATGACTCCATTCCAGGGTTCGGCAACGATCCTAGAGTTGCGGGATTTCGGCCCCGGAATCCTTTGACTATTCCGACGAACCGTCGTTCGAGGCCTCGTCGAGAGCCTGTGGCGCCTCCACAAACGCAGAGGCGATCACCTGTGCGGTTGCGTCAATCTGCCACCGCCTCGCGCCGAGCTCAGCGAGCGCGTCAGCGACGGCATCGGCGTGCAACGGCTGCGGTGGGGACCACGCGACGCGGCGAAGGAGTTCAGGCGTGAGCACATTCTCGACGGGCAGGTTCAGGTGCCCTGCGACCTCCGTGACGGCGGCACGGGCGGCCTTGAGCCGCGTGTCCGCTTCCGGGTTCTTGTCCGCCCAGACCCTCGGCGGGGGGATCGAGTCGCCTGGCACTCGGACCACCGGCAGGTCGGTCGTCGTGACGCCGTCCTGGATCGCGTTCCACCAGCGGTCGATCTGCGCGCGACTGGCCCGGCCCGTGAACTCCTTGAGCGCAGCCAGGTCGCGCTTGCTCGCAGGGAGCGTGCGGGCAGCCGCGACGAGGGCCGAGTCAGGCACCAGACGTCCGGGTGCGGTGTCGATCTCGCGGGCGTAGCCGTCTCGGGCGATCCAGAGTTCGCGTGCGACCGCGAGGTTGCGCTGCCCGCGGATGTTGTGCAGACCACTCAGCCGGCGCCATGGTTCCGTGCGCACCACGACGAGATCGCGGTGAAGCACTGACTCGAACTCCTGCGAGGCGATCTCGGTCTTGCCGTCGCGTTCGAGCAACTCGGCGAGGGCCTCGCGCAGATCGACCAGCAGTTCGACATCCAGTGCCGCATAGACCAGCCACGACTCCGGGAGCGGGCGGGTCGACCAGTCGGCAGCTGAGTGCTCCTTGGCAAGGTGGATGCCGAGGAGGTCTTGGACGACCGTCCCGAGCCCGACCCTCGGCAGCCCCGCCAGTCGCGCGGCCAACTCGGTGTCGAACAGCCGGGTCGGGTTCAGGCCCACCTCCCGCAGACAGGTGAGGTCTTGGGTGGCGGCGTGCAGTATCCATTCCTCGTCGGCGATCACGGCGTTCAGTTCTGCGAAGGTGCCGATGGCGGGAGGGTCGAACAGGAACGTGCCCGACCCGCGACGGAAGACCTGGATCAGGTAGGCGCGCTGCGAGTAGCGGTAGCCTGACGCGCGCTCGGCGTCGATGGCGATCGGTCCGGTGCCCGCGGAGATGGCGTCGACGGCTGCGAGATAGCTGACGCGGTCGTCGATCACGTCGATCTTCACGGGGCCGTCGCCGCCAGCCGGTCCGGTGTCACTCACTTCCGGCTCGGCGCGCAGGCAACACACTCACTCCCTCGACCGCCGGCGGCAGGCCGGCGAGCATGCACAACAGGTCTCCCCAGCCTTGCACATGCGCCGCGAGGTCGGCGTCGGCGGGGCTCCACGATGCGCGCAGCTCGATCTGCGCGCCGTCTCCCTGAGCCTTGAGCTCGCCGAATCCGGTGGATAGGATGCGCGTGGCCGTGCCCGAGGCGGCGTCGTAACGGGCGCCCCGGCTGCGCAACGCGTCGATGAGCCACGACCACGCGACATCCGCCAGGAAGGGATCGACACCCATCTCGGTCTCGAGCGGCGCCTGGGTGTAGCAGATCACCCGGAACGGTCCGCCCCAGGCGTCGGGAGCGGTCGCGTCGTACAGGAGCACGAACCGGCCGGTGCCGATGTCGGAGTCGTCGTCGTGACGCGCGGGCGTGACGTCCGCCGCGAGTGCGAACGAGAACGGCGCGAGCGTGGCCGGGGCCGGAATCTCGGTAAGCACCAGTTCGGACCGGATCGCGGCACCTCGCATCGATCTCACCGCCGCGGCGAACGGAGTCGGAAGCGGTGTGACGGGCGTGTCGGACACGTCTGAAGATTAGGCTTCAGCGGGGCTTTCCCAACCAAGGCACGCCGCTTCTGTCGGCCCGGAGCACCGAGGCGCACATGGGTAGAACTGAATCCGTCGCCGGTCGCATCATCAGCGGCGTGGCGATCGGCGCGGGCGCTGTGGCCGCAGCCGGGGTGCTGACCGCGGCGACCATCACGGTGATCGCTGCGCGCACCATCATCACCCCGCCCACCAAACGAGCCGAGGACGTGCGCATCCTCGCGCACGACGAGTCGACGATCACCCTCTCGGCGACGCTGGACTCCCTGACGCCCGGGCAGTACTCCCTGTGGTTCCGCGGCGATTCCGGCCACGCCCGCATCGGCGAGATCCTCTCGAGCACGACGACGACGGTGACGCGGGTACTCCTCGGCGTCGACCGCGGGGAGCTCGACGGCGCCACGCGCGGTCGCTTCAGCGGCTGGTTCTACCTCAGCCCGGCCGATCTCGACGTGCCGTTCGACGACGTCGAGCTACCCACGGAACTGGGCGCGGCTCCGGCCTGGCACGTGCCGGCACCCGGGCCATCGACGCGCTGGATGATCGGCGTGCACGGCCGCGCGGTGCGGCGCGAGGAGACGCTGCGCTCGGTGCCGGTCTTCCGCGAGGCGGGCTACCACAGCCTGCTCATCTCGTACCGCAACGACGGGGATGCCCCGGGCAGCACCGACGGTCGCTACGCCCTGGGCGACACCGAGTGGCGCGACGTCGAGGCGGCCATGCGGTACGCGGTCGATGAGGGCGCGACATCCATCGTGCTCATGGGCTGGTCGATGGGCGGCGCGACCGTGCTGCAGGCGCTGACCAGGTCCCCGCTGTCGTCGCTCGTCGCGGGCGTGGTGCTCGAGTCGCCGGTCGTGGACTGGGTGACCGCGCTGCACTATCAGGGTGTCGCGAACCGGTTGCCCAAGATCGTGCAGTGGGGGGTTCTTCGGCTGCTGACGGTCAGCTGGTCTCGCAGGATCACCGGGCAGGGCGCACCGATCGACCTCGCCAGGCTCGACATCGTCGCTCGTGCGAACGAGTTGCACACGCCGATCCTGCTGCTGCACAGCGACGACGACGGGTACGTACCGGCCACCGCGTCGCGCGCGCTCGCCATAGCCAGACCCGACATCGTCACCTTCGAGCCGTTCTCCACCGCTCGCCACACCAAGCTCTGGAACTTCGACGCCCGGCGCTGGAACGCCGCGATCACGAGCTTCCTGAAGCGGCTACCCTAGCCGCGCTCGCACCTGCCGCTTGGCGCGCGCGAGCATCCCGGTCATGCCGCGGATGCGCAGCGGGCTGACCGCTTCGGTGAGGCCGAGCGTCTCGGGGAAGTCGTCGGGGATGTCGAGCATGTCGGCGGCGGTGAGGCCCGTCAGCCCCTGCGTGAGGATCGAGGCGAACCCGCGGGTCGTCGGAGCCTCCTTCGGAGCGGTCGCGAACATGGCCACCCGCTGGCGTTCATCGACCTCGAGGAAGATGTAGACCGGAGACTGGCACTCTTCGACCCGTTCGAGCAGGTCGGGATGCTCGGCGTAGCGCGGCGGCAGCTCTGGCAGCTCGCCGGAGAACTCCAGGAGAAGCTGCAGCCGGTCGCGAACCGTCAAGCCCAGGAAGTCGTCCCGGATCTCGGCGAGTTGCGCGGGGAGAGCCACTACCCGATCCTACGTGGTGGGCGCATCCCCGGGCTCAGTGCCCCTGGCGATCGGAACCCGCACCGCCGAACCCCACTCGGTCCACGATCCGTCGTAGTTGCGCACGTTCTCGAAGCCCAGCAGGTAGTGCAGCACGAACCAGGTGTGGCTCGATCGCTCGCCGATGCGGCAATAGGCGACGATGTCGTCGTCGTCCTTCAGGCCGAGCTCCTCACGGTAGATCGCGTTCAGCTCCGGCAGCGATTTGAATCCGCCGTCGTCGGCCACCGCGCGCGCCCACGGCACGTTCTTCGCGGTCGGGATGTGTCCGGCGCGCAGTGCGCTCTCCTCCGGGTAGGCCGGTGCGGTGGTGCGTTCGCCGGTGTACTCCTCGGGCGAGCGCACGTCGACCAGGGGCTTGCCGAAGTGGGCGAGCACGTCATCCTTGAAGGCACGGATGTCGGTGTCATCGCGCTGCACGACCGGGTAGTCGACCGGGCTCACGTCGGGTAGCTCGGTGGTGTAGGCGCGGCCCTCGGCCTCCCACTTCGCGCGACCGCCGTCGAGCAGGCGCACGTCGTCGTGGCCGAACAACCGGAACACCCACAGCGCGTACGCCGCCCACCAGTTGTTCTTGTCACCGTAGATGACGACGGTCGAGTCGCGCGAGATGCCCTTGCCGCCGACGAGCTTCGCGAAGCCCTCGCCGTCGATGTAGTCGCGCGTGACCGGGTCGTTGAGCTCGGTGTGCCAGTCGATCTTCACCGCGCCCTCGATGTGGCCGGTCTCGTAGAGCAGCACGTCCTCGTCGGACTCCACGACGACCAGGCCGGACTCGCCCAAATGTTGCGCGAGCCACTCGGTCGACACGAGTCGCTCAGGGTGAGCGTACTCGGCGAAACGGCTGGATGAATCGAGCGCGACGCTCATGGCGACCTCCGGTGGTTCGTGGCGGGGCTAGGGTTGAAACCCCAGTGATGAATCTACGCGCCGTTGCTGAACCCTCCCAGCCCTTTCGTAAGACTTCGACTTCCAGCCCAGTGACCCCGAGGCAGCTATGAACGCCGCGACCAGCGCGTCTTCCGGCAGTCTCAGCGACCGCGACGGGTCACTGAGTGCCGACGAGATGGTCGCCCACCTCGTGCCGCCCCGGCAGTTCGGCACGGCCAGTCTCGACAACTACCGGCCCGACCGCGACTACCCGTCGCAGGGCGCGGCGGTCGCCGCCATCCGCAATTTCGCCATCGGCGCCAAGACCGGCGGTCTGTTCAAAAGGGTGCCGGTCACCAAACCGGGCATCTACCTCGACGGCGGTTTCGGCGTCGGCAAGACACACCTGCTGGCTGCGCTGTGGCACCAGGTGAAAGGCCGCAAGTACTTCGGCACGTTCATCGAGTACACCGCCCTGGTCGGCGCGCTCGGCTACGCAGCAACTGCGAGAACGCTGAAGGGCGCCTCCCTGCTGGCCATCGACGAGTTCGAGCTCGACGATCCCGGCGACACCCGTCTCATGGGGCGCTTGCTGAGCGAACTCGCTGCCTCGGGCACGCGGATCGCCGCGACATCCAATACCCCACCGAACGCGCTGGGCGAGGGTCGGTTCGCCGCTCAGGACTTCCTGCGGGAGATCGACTCGCTCGCCGCACGGTTCGACACGCTGCGCATCGACGGGCTCGACTATCGGCGGCGCACATCGCAAGCGCAGGCCGCGGTCTCGAGCGATGTCGAGGGTGAGCTCGCCGCGATCGGCGGCTCGACGACGCTCGACGCCTTCGACGACGTGCTCGCCCACCTGGCCTCGGTGCACCCGTCGCGCTACGTCAAGCTGGTCGAAGGGCTGAACGGGATCGGGTTGACCGGCGTGCACTCGTTCGGTAATCAGACCGACGCCCTCCGCTTCGTGGCCTTCGTGGACCGGCTCTACGATGCTCAGGTGCGCGTGGTCGCCGACGGCACTCCGCTGGACCAGATCTTCCCTGACGAGATGCTCAGCGGTGGCTACCGCAAGAAATACCTGCGCGCTGTCTCGCGACTCGTCGCGCTGACCGCAGGCTCGGACTGACCTCTCCGCGAAACACGATGTTTACCTGACGCGCAGCCGCGTAACAGGACAGAAACACGTGCGGCCTTCTGGCGAAACCTCGCGTCGCCACACTGAAGGCGTACCCGAGGCGACTCGTGCGGACCCGACGGTGCATCCATCGTTTTTCAGCACCAGCTCCTAGCACCATAGAGAGGTACACCATGGATCAAGGCAACACCGCGTTCTTGCTGATCGCGGCCGCGCTCGTTCTGCTCATGACCCCGGGTCTGGCGTTCTTCTACGGCGGACTCGTCAAGGCCAAGAGCGTCATCAGCATGATGATGATGAGCTTCGGCGCGATCGGGCTCATCGGCGTCCTGTGGGCGATCTACGGCTACGCGATCGCGTTCCCGGGTGCCGAGGGCACGCTGTTCCCGTGGGCGATCGACTCGGGCGCGATCTTCCTCAACAATCTCCTCGAGGTGCCGGAGGGCGCCGCCTATCCGCCGCTGGCCTTCGTCGCCTTCCAGGCGATGTTCGCCATCCTCACGGTCGCACTGGTGTCGGGCGCGATCGCCGACCGGGCCAAGTTCGGTGCCTGGATGGTCTTCGCGGGCGTCTGGGCCACCCTGGTGTACTTCCCGGTTGCGAGCTGGGTCTTCAACTTCGGCCTGGCCGAAGACGGCAGCTTCGCCTACGGGGGATGGCTGACCAAGGGGCTGCAGGATGTCTTCGGCCTCGGCACCATCGACTTCGCCGGCGGCACGGCGGTTCACATCAACGCCGGCGCAGCCGCTCTCGCGCTTGCGCTCGTCCTCGGCAAACGCGTCGGGTTCGCCAAGGGCGCCCATGTGCCGCACAATCCTCCCTTCGTGCTGCTGGGCGCCGGTCTGCTCTGGTTCGGCTGGTTCGGCTTCAACGCCGGTTCGGAGCTGGCCGCTGACGGTGTGGCGGCTCTCGCCTTCGTCAACACCCTCATCGCGCCGGCGGCTGCGCTGCTCGCGTGGCTCGTCGTCGAGAAGGTCAAGGACGGTAAGCCCACCTCGATCGGTGCCGCGTCTGGTGCTGTCGCGGGACTGGTGGCGATCACGCCCGCCGCTGCCGCGCTGACGCCCGGGTTCGCCCTGCTGCTCGGTGCGATCGCCGGCGTGGTGTGCGCCCTCGCGATCGACCTCAAGTTCAGGCTCGGGTTCGACGACTCACTCGACGTGGTCGGCATCCACCTCGTCGGTGGCATCGTCGGCACGGTGTACATCGGATTCTTCGCCACCAACACCGGCCTGTTCACCGGAGGCGATGGCACACAGCTGCTCGTGCAGGTCATCGCGGCGTTCTCGGTGATGGTCTACAGCTTCGTGCTCGCGTTCGCCATCGGGTTCGTCATCGAGAAGACGATGGGCTTCCGCGTCAAGAACGAGGACGAGATCGCCGGCATCGACACCATCGTGCACGGCGAGGAAGGCTACGTGCTCGCCAGCACCAAGTAGTCAGCAGGCACAGTTCAGGTCGCACCACACAGCATGGGGTGTCGCTCTTCCGGGAGCGGCACCCCTACTGTTTCTTGGGGGGAGGCTGCGTGGCTCAACTGGCCGTAATCGCGACCGCGGTGATCGCGATTGTCGTCATGCTCATTTCGCTGGCGATCGTCGACGCGCGGATGCTTCCGGCAGCACCGTGGACGCGCTCGCTTCCGTTCTCGCTCGCGTGCGCGGCCACCGGCATCCTGGCCTGGCTGGTGATGGCGCCCATTCTCGGCGGGCAGGCCGTCGGTGGACTGTTCCTGCCGATCGCGGCACTGGCCGGCGTGGCCGCGTACCTGCCGTCGATCGCGGTGCGCTCGGTCGGCGGCGGCGTCGTCGGGACTTTGGCATTCGGGCTGTTGTGGAGCGTCGCCGTGTTCGTACCGGCAGCGATTGCGACGTTCGCGCCATTCGGAACGGACGGGCCCCTCGGCCTTCGACCGGTCGACCTCGGTGGGTCGCTCGTGATCAACGTCGCCGCGGGTGCGGCCGCCCTCGGCGTGCTCGTCGCTGCCGGCTCCAAAGCCCCTCGCCTTCGGAGCTCAACCATCGGTCGGCGAATGGCGACGTTTGCTGTGGTCGTGCTCTGCCTGAGCTGGATCGTGTGGCTCGCAGCCGCCGAGTTCGCCATCGACGACATGACTCCGCCCATCCTGGTGAACGGCTTCTTCGGTGCGGCGGGTGGCGTCGTCGGGTGGCTGGCTGTGCAGCGGATCCGGCATCAGTCCACCACGCTGACCGCGGTTGCTGCCGGATTGGTCAGCGGGCTCGTCGCCGTGACCGCAGGGGCAGCCTGGTTCACTCCCGTCTCCGCCACGGCATCCGGGGTTCTGGCAGGAGCCGCTGCATGCGTGTTCACCCTCGGTCGCGTTGCGGCGACCCGTCGTCAGCAGTGGTTCGTCGTCGGGTCGCACCTGGTGGCCGGAGCCGTCGGTGTGGTGCTGCTCGGCCTGCTGGCCACCGGTCGCGGGTTCCTCTTCACGGGTCAGTTGGATCTCATCGGGCAACAACTGCTCGGCGTCGTCGTCGTCGGCGGGTACTCGTTCGTCGTGTCGCTCGTGCTGTGGTCGGTGATCAGGCGGGTACTCGCACGGCGCGCGTCCGTCGTGAAGGTGACCGCGTGATCGAGCCGATCAGCGCGATGCCGCCCGCGCTACCGGGGCGGGAGGTTGCCAGCCAGCGCTGGTCTCAGGTGACGTTTCTGCACTGGCGCGTGCCGGCATCCGTCGTCACCCCGTTGCTGCCGCCCGACGTCGTCGCCGACGCGCACGACGGCAGCAGCTGGGTCGGGCTGATCGCGTTCCGCCTCGAAGGCGCGACGGTGTTCGGCAGCCCGCCCGTGCCGTTCTTCGGCACCTTCACCGAGGTCAACGTGCGGCTGTACGCGGTCGATGCGGCCGGCCGACGCGGCGTGGTGTTCCTGTCGCTCGAGGCGTCGAGGTTGGCCGCCGTGCTGGCCGCGCGAGTCGCGTTCTCAATTCCGTACTTCTGGTCACGCACCTCGATGAGAACGTCGGATGCCGCAGTGGAGTACCGAGCGCGCCGTCTCGTCGGCCAGGGGGAGACCCGCATCCTCGCAACACCCGGAGAGCCGCTCCAAGGGGACGCGACGGCGGAGTTCCTCACCGCCCGGTGGGCGCTGTTCACCAGCCGTCGGGGCCGCACGATCCACCTCCCCAATGCCCACGAGCCGTGGCCCCTGCAGGCGGCCGAGCTCCTGGAGCTCGACGACACCCTCGTGGCCACGGCGGGGCTGCCGGGCGTCACTGACCGCGCGCCGGACTCCGTGCTCTACAGCGAGGGCGTCACGAGTCGGTTCGGGACGGCGTCTGCGGTTCGGGTTCGCCAAGCAGTCGACGGCTGAGCAGGGTCGCGCCCGCCACTGCCGCCGGCATGACGAGGACGGTCCCACCCGGAATCAGGAACAGCAGATAGGTCGCGACGCCGAACCCGAGCGTCATAGCCCGTCGTCCACGGATCGCCGCGCGGCGCTCTCGCAGGCGCAGCCCGCGCGCGCCGAGTGCGAACCCGGTGAGCTCCATCGTCAGCAGCCATCCGCCGGCGAGTGCACCCAGCACGACCGCGGCTACCGTGCCGATCAGCGGCAACAGCTGGAGCGCGAAGACTGCGAGGCCAAGAAAGAGCGTCGGCAGAAGCATCCTCAGCGCGTCTGTGATCTCGATCGCAACACCGCGCCAGAAGGGTCTGCCGGCGTCGGAAACCGGCCCGAAGCGCCGCTCGACGCTCGCCCAGATGCGCTCGTAGAACCACGCGCCGACGATCAGGGTCACGGACGTGTAGAGGAAGATGCCGAGGAACACCGCCGCAAGGAGCACGGCGACGCCGATGCCGACGCGAACCAGGCTGCGCCAGGGCTCATCCCACGCTTCGGCGAACGGGGTGATCGCCAGGGCGATGTCTCGGAGGTTCACTCCGAGCACGACGATGAGGGTGACGAACGCTGCGAAGACCAGGATCGCGGGGATCCACCCGAGGAACATGGCACCCGGAGCGTGGCGCCAGTGGCCGATTCCGCGACCGATGTAGCCCGCGCCGGTGAAGAACTCGCTCAATGCACCTGGTCTGCCGTCGCGTGATGCCACGACGCTCAGCGTATGCTCACGCCGGCCGGAATCCGGTCGTTTGCGGCGGCTTCGCGTGCCGGATCATCAGGTGGCGGGTCACCGAGTAGTCGAGCAGCGGCTCGATGCTCATGTCCTTGCCGAAGCCCGATCCCTTGACGCCGCCGTGCGGTGCCTCGCTCGCCAGGGGCAGGTGATCGTTGATCCAGGTGACGCCGACCTCGAGCCGGTGGCTCACGCGGATGGCTCGGCCGACATCAGAGGTCCACACCGACGATGCGAGACCGTACGCGCTGTCGTTGGCGAGTGCGACGCCCTCGTCCTCTCCGTCGAACGGGATGGCGACGAGCACAGGCCCGAACACCTCGTCCTGCACGAGCTCCGAATCCTGGCGCGCGCCGACGATCAGAGTCGGGGCGAAGTAGAAGCCAGGTCCGTCGAGCCGCGTCCCACCGGTGAGCGCCTCGGCCCCCGCAGAGAGGGCGCGGGTGACGAAACCCAGCACTCTCTCGCGATGCGACGCCGAGATGAGCGGCCCAATGTGCGTAGCAAGATCGTGCGGCGAGCCGACGACGATCTCGCCGAGCTCGTGGCGGATCGCCGCGATCGCATCGTCGAAGATCGCACGCTCGAGGTAGACCCGGGTCGCCGCAGTGCAGTCTTGCCCCGTGTTGTAGGTCGCGCCCATGGCGACGGCATGAGCCATCGATGGGATGTCTGCGTCTGCGAACACGATCGCCGGAGCCTTGCCGCCGAGCTCGAGATGCACTCGCTTGACCGCCGCGACGGCGCCCTGCATCACCGCGCGCCCCGTCGACGTCGATCCGGTGACACTCACCATGTCGACGCCGGCGCTCTGCACCAGAGCCGCGCCGACATCCGCGCCACCGGTGACCACGTTGAGCACGCCAGGGGGCAGTCCTGCTTCGGCGGCCAGTTCTGCGAGCCGCAGTGTGCTGCCCGGCGTCGACGGCGCAGGCTTCAGCACCACGGTGTTGCCGGCCGCGAGCGCTGGGCCCGCCTTCCACAGCGCCATGATCAGCGGGAAGTTCCATGGCGCGATGCCCGCCACGACACCGACCGGCCTGCGGACCATCATCGACGTGTAGCCCTCGCTGAACACACCGGCACCCGTGCCGTCGGTCGAGCGTGCCGCCCCCGCGAAGAAGCGGAGGTTGTCGGTGGCGAACGGGATCTCGCCGTCGTGCATGGTCGTCCACGGCTTGCCGGCCTCGGTGACCTCGAGCTCGGTGAGGTGTCTCGCATCCGCGTCGATCGCGTCGGCGAGGTCGAGCAACGCTCGGGCGCGCTGGCTCGGAGTCTGGTTCGCCCAGCTCGGCGCCGCAGCGCGGGCGACCGCGATCACGGCGTGCGTGTCGTCGAGCGACGATTGCGTGATCGACGATGCAACCTCGCCGGTCGACGGGTCGACGAGTTCGATGGTCTCGCCGGACGACGCGATGCGCTCGCCGTTCATGAAGGTGCCACTGGTGGAGCTCGTCATGGGGTCCTCACGAGTTGAAGCCGACACCGAGAGTGTCGAGCAGTTTGAGCCAGGCGCCGCGACGCCCGTCATTTCGGTCTGCCTCGAAGGTCTTCGCGCGGGTGTACTGCACGATCGGGTTCCGGATTGGCTCCGGTGGGATCGGAAACGGCTTGCGACGCACGATCCCGTAGCGAGTGCGGCTGGTGGGCTCGCCCGAGAGCAGGTCGAGCGCGACATCCGCCGAGAACCTGGATGCGCCGACCCCGAGCCCCGTGTGACCGGCGGCGTATGCGACACGGCCGCCGTATGCGGTGCCGTAAGCGGCCGTGAACCTCGCCGTGGAGTCGATCGGCCCGGCCCAGCGGTGCGTGAACGAGAGACCCTCGAGCTGCGGAAAGGTATCGAAGAAGTGCGACGCGAGCAGCGCGTGCGAGTCGCCGCGCTGCTCCAGCGAGGCATCCACGCGACCACCCCGGTAGTAGTTCGCGTCCCACCCTCCCCAGAGGATGCGGTCGTCGGCAGAGAGTCGGTAGTAGTGGAACTGGTTGCCGGCATCCGTCATGCCCTGCCGGTCGCGCCACCCGATGCTCTCGAGCTGGGAGGCAGACAGCGGCTCGGTCATCAGCGCGTGGTCGTAGAGGGGCATGATGTAGGCCCGCAGTCGGCGCAACGGCGACGGGTATGCAGCCGTTGCGATCACCACCTGGTGGGCGGTCACCCGATGCGAGGCGACAGACAGCCGGATGCCTGCGCCATCGCGTTCGATCGCCGTCACCGGCGAGTTCTCGAGAATGCGAACTCCGCGCGAGCGCAGGTGCTCGGCCATGCCCCAGGCGAGGCGGGCGGGGTCGACCATCACGGTGCCGTCGAGGTCGCGGAGCCCAGCGAGATAGGTGGGGGATCGCACGTCGGCCCGCATCGCTTCGCCCGAGACGATGGTGAGGTTCTCGCCGTACTCCGTAGCCAACTCGGCTGCCGCGGCCAGGGCGTCGACCTGCCATCCCTGCACCGCGACAGTCGACTTCCCCGACTCCTGCAGGTCGCACTCGATACCCGCGCCGCGCACCTGAGCGACCAGATCCTCGAGGTTGCGCTTGCCCTCGGCGAGCAGTGCCGCCAGGTCGTCCGGCCACAGACTCCTGCCGTGGGCGAGCCCGTGCGTCAGGGAGTGCGACACGAAACCGCCGTTGCGACCGCTCGCTCCGTATCCGACGTACTCGGCCTCGAGGATGACGACGTCGAGCGACGGATCGCGATCGAGCGCGCGCCAGGCCGTCCAGAGCCCGGTGAAGCCACCCCCGACGATCACGAGGTCGGCGGTGATCGGCCCGTCGGTCGCGGGACCGGGGGTGGGGGCATCCGCCTGGTCCGTCCAGAACGAGGTGGGCTCGGCGTCGGCGAGCGCTTGAGAGCCGAGCGTCATCGTGTCTGTCATCCTCGCGCCAGCGCTTCGATGCGATCCGCCGCGCGTCGGAGCCCGTCGCGCTCGCGGATGCTCGCGCCGATGTCGGCGACGCGGGTGCGCAGTTCGGAGTCGCTCAGCAGCGTTGCCACGGCATCCTGCAACTCGCCGGCCTCGAACCCGTAGGTGTCCAGGCGGATGCCGAGGCCCCTCTCGTGCACCCGCTGGGCGTTGTCGTATTGGTCCCAGAACAGCGGCAGCAGCACCATGGGCTTGCCGAAATGCAGCGACTCGGTGACCGTGTTGTTGCCGCCGTGCGTGATCACCAGGTCGACCAGCGGCAGGATCGTCGTCTGGGGTAGGAACTCGGCACCCCACATGTTCGGCGCAAGCTCGATCTCGTCATGCAGCGGGCCCTTGGACACGATGACGTTGGCGTCGATCTCGGCGAGGGCGGCGATCACCCGGCGCATCAGCCCGACGTCTGCGCTGCCGAGAGAACCGAGGCTGAAGTAGACCAGCGGGCGTGAGCCGTCGGTGAACGATGCTGGCAGCTGCACCGCGACATCCGTCTCCCGCACCGACGAGTCGAGTCGCTCCCACGATGCATCGAGCGGGCGAGCATCGGTGTAGTCGAGTTCGGCGGGATAGACGTAGAGATTCAGCGCCCCGGTCGGAATGAACTCCAGGTCGGGCAAAGGGGCAGCCCCCCGCTCGCGCACCCAGGCATCGAACGCCGCCCACATCGGTCGATGCGTTCGGTCGTACTCGGCCCTGAAGGCGGCCCAGTCGTCGGCGTCGTTCTCGCCGAGACCGGAGAACGCAGGCGGGATGTCTCGGCCTGAGATCTCGAGCGGATTACAGGACACGATCCGCACGAACGGAACGCCCGCGGTGAGCAGTGCCGGGAAGGCGATCACGTTGTCCTCGATGATCACGTCGGGTTCGGTCCGGGCGATGATCGCCTTGAGCTGCGGCTCGCAGTACTTGGCGCCGGCGATGAGCTCCTCCCAGATCGGTGCGATCACCGTCTCGAGCTGCTCGGTCGTCGATTTTGCGAATTCGGGCGCGATCGCCTTGATGTACTCCTTCCAGAACGCGCCGGCCTCCTGTTCCTCGTGCTCGGCTCCGTCCGCGGGAGGCGCGAGGTCCACGAGGTCCTCGTCGAACCCGAGGGCCGTGAGCTTGCCGCTCCATGACGCTTCCGCGGCGAACACCACTCGGTGGCCACGCCCGACCAGCTCCTTGCCGATGCCGATGCAGTTATTGGTGGGCCCGTAGGCGCTCTCCGGCATGAAGAGGATGGTCAACCGCTGGTCGGTCATGGTCGGGCTCCGCTGGTCGATGAAACGCTGGTAGGAATGTGGTTTGACGGCCGGTTCAAAGTATCAAGGCCGAATTCGGGCCGTGTCCACGGGCGATGCGCGCCTAACATTGCATCGGACCAGAGACAGTGGAGGCGGCCTTGGCGAGACCGAAGCGGCAGGAGCAGCGCCGCAGCGAGTTGGTGGCGGCGGCGCAGCGGGCGATCGCGCAGCACGGTCCAGACGGCGCGCGGCTGAACCGCGTGGCCGAGCAGGCCGGCCTCACCAGTGGTGCGGTGCTGTACTACTACCCGAACCTCGACGACCTGGTGCTCGAAGCGAACCGTGCGGGCATGGAGCGATTCTACGAACAGCGCGTGCGCATGCTCGAGTCGTTGCCCGACGATCCGGTGGTCCGCATCCTCGCGCTCATCGGCTCCGGGCTTCCGGTCGACGCGATGGACACCGAGGTGCGCCTGCTGTGCGAACTCGGCGGTTCGGCTGGCCGCAACACGACCTCCGCCGCCCTGCTGACCAGCCTCTACGACCGCCAGGTCAGCATGTACCAGGTGGTGCTGGAGCAGGGTGCAGCCCGAGGCATCTTCTCGCTCAAGTCCGACTCGCTTGCGATCGCCCGCAACCTCGTCGCGCTGGAAGACGCGTACGGGTACCGCATGATCGCGCAGCATCCCGTCATCGATCACGAGGGCGCAACCGCCCTCATCGTCAGCTACGCGCGGCTGGCGACCGGTCACGAGCTCACCTCCTGAATCGTTTCCCGCGACGCCCGATCGTCGGGGACGGCGACGGCGCGCTCCGGATCGAATCGGATGCCGACCCGCTCGCCGCGCGTCGCGCCCGCCGTCACGTGCACCGTCGCGGTGATTGGGCGCTCGAGCCCCGGCACCGCGATCGAGACGGTCGATGACCCACCCAGAAAGTATGTGTCGATCACGTCCCCGTCCAGCTGCCCCGCGCCCGGCGCGACCAGGGTCGTGTCCTCCGGCCTCAGCACCGCAGTCGCCGGCGCTCCCGGGGTAAGGTCGTGGTTCACCGGGATGCGCGCGACTGACGGTACGTCCACCGCTCCGGGTATGGCGGCGCCGTCCAGCAGATTCGCCGATCCGATGAAGGCCGCCACCATGCGGGTTCGAGGCGTGGAGTAGAGCGCGACCGGCGTGTCAAGCTGCTCCAGCCGTCCGTGGCTGAGCACGGCGACGCGGTCAGCCATCGACATCGCCTCCTCCTGGTCGTGGGTGACGACCACGAAGGTCATGCCGGCATTCAACTGCATGCGCTTGAGTTCGAGCTGCATCTCAGCCCGCACCTTTCGGTCCAGCGCCGAGAGCGGCTCGTCGAGCAGCAGCAGCCGCGGGCGTTTGACGATCGCTCGCGCGAGTGCGACGCGCTGGCGTTGCCCGCCGGACAGTGTCGCCGGGCGTCGCTTCGCGAACGAGGTGAGCCCGACCGTCTCGAGCACGTCACCCACGCGACGTCGGATCTCCGCGCGGTCGACGCCCTCAGCCTCGAGGCCGTAGGCGACGTTGCGCTCCACACTCAGGTGCGGGAACAGCGCGTAACTCTGGAACATCATGTTCACCGGTCGCCTGTGTGCCGGTACCCGCAGCAGATCCTCGCCGTCGAGCAGCACCTCACCGATCTCGGGCTGCTCGAAGCCCGCGATGGAGCGCAGCAGCGTGGTCTTGCCGCACCCCGATGGCCCGAGCAGGGCGAAGAACTCGTTGTCGCCGATGTCGATGGAGATGTCGTCGAGCGCGGTCACGGTGCCGTAGCGGTGACTGAGCGAGCGGATGCTGAGCAGTGCGGTCATAGCGAATCAGTCACCTTGGTCAATCGCTGCGCGGCGATCACGGCGAGTACGCTCACGAGCAGCAGCATGGACGCGAGGGCGTTGATCTCGGGGGACACCCCGAACCGAACCGTCGAATAGATGGCGATCGGGAGGGTCGGCGTGGTCGGCGAGGCTGTGAAGAACGCGATGACGAACTCGTCGAGCGAGAGGGTGAACGACAGCAGTGCCCCGGCGACGATCCCGGGTGCGAGCTGGGGCAGGGTCACGCGCAGGAACGTGCGGACCGGGCCTGCCCCTAGATCGCGCGAGGCCTCCTCGAAACTGGGGTCGAGGTTCGCCATGCGCGCGAGCACGATGGCGGTCACGAACGCCATCGCAAACGTCGTGTGCGCGATGATGACCGAGTACAGACCGAGCGTCAGACCCAGCAGTGTGAAAAGGCTCAGCAAACCGATGGCGAGCAGGATGTCAGGCACCAGCGCGGGCGCAATCGCGAACGCTCGGATGAGTCCTCCCCGCGTGTGTCGCTGGATGCCCACCGCGAGCAGGGTGCCGAGTGCCGTCGCGAGCACGGTGACCGAGAACGCCACGATGAGCGTGTTGCGCAGACCCTCCATCAGCGCCGGGTTCTGGAACACCGCCGGATACCAGTCGAGCGTGAAACCTCGCCACACGAAGAGGTTGTCCGAGTCGTTGAAAGACATGATCACGACGATGATGATGGGCGCGTAGAGGAACACGTAGGTGAGCCAGAACGGCACCGAGATGATCGGCGTGCGCCGAGGCATCCTGCGCGGTACTGCCTCAGCCACGCCGGCCCGGCCCCTCGGTGAGGCGCGTCGATGCGCGCTGTTGAGCCACGAGCAGGATCACCAGGAAGATCGCGAGAACGATCGCCAGCGCTGCGCCGAAGGGCCAGTCCCGCGCCTTGAGAAACTGGTCGCGGATCAGGTTGCCGATCAGCGAACTCATGCCTCCGCCGAGCAGTTCAGGCACGACGAAATTGCTCATAGCCGGTACGAACACGAACACGCACCCCGTGAGCACGCCCGGGATCGACATCGGGAGCGTGACGGTGCGGAATACCCGCCACGGCCCCGCGCCGAGGTTGATGGCAGCCTCGGCCAGCAGCGGATCCTGTGAGGACAGCGACGAGTACAGCGGCAGGATCATCAGCGGCAGATACAGGTAGAGCAGACCGATGACGACCGCCTGCGGGGTGTAGAGGATGGCCAGGGGAGCGTCGGTGATGCCCAGCCCCTGCAGGACGCCGTTGAGCCAGCCCGCGTTGTTCAGCAGCAGGATGAGCGCGTAGGTGCGGATGAGGAAGTTCGTCCAGAACGGCAGCAGCACTGCCACGAGCGCGACCGTGCGCCATCTCGCCGGCAGTCGCGTGATCATCAGCGCGGTCGGATAGCCGAGCGCCAGGGCGAGCGCGGTGACGACGAGTGCGGTGCCGATCGAGTTGCCGATCACGCCGAGGTAGACCGGGTCGGCCAGGCGCGTGAAATTGTCGAGCGTGAAGGTGAACTCGATGCCGCCGAACCGGTTGCGGTCGAAGAACGCGTACGACCCGACCAGCAGCAGCGGCGTGGCGACGAACACGACGAGCACCGCGATGCCCGGAGCGAGGAACGGCAACCCCGCGAGCCCCCGGCGCACGCTGGCTTCAGCGGCACCGGGGGCGCGAGTGGTGGTGGTCACAGCGACAGATGCGGCTGGTCAGCCTGCCGCGATCTCGGTGGCCAAGCGCGTGTACTCGGTGCTGAACTCGCCCACGTCGACGATCGCCTCCTGTTGCAGCAGCTCGGCTGGCGAAATGGCCATGTTCGGGAACTGTTCGAGCAGCGCCGGGTCGAGCGCCTCCATAGCGGCTTGGTTCGGCACCTTGTACAGGATGTTCTCGGCCACGAACGTGCCGATCTGCACGTCGAGGATGTAGTTCACGAACTGCATCGCAGCATCTTTGTTCGGCGAACTCTTGAGCACGGTGATCGTGTCCACCCAGAGATCGCTGCCCTCGTCGGGGATCACCCACGAAACGTTCGGGTCCTCGGCGATCGCGTAGTTGCACCAGCCGTCCCACGCTTCTGACATCGAGGCTTCGCCTGTGACGAGCTTCGTGTAATAGGTTGTGTCGTCGAACGCGAGCAGCGTCTGCTTGGTCTCCAGCAGTTGCGCCTTCGCCTCCTCGAGTTCTGCGGCATCAGTGGTGTTCACCGAGTATCCGAGCGCCTTGAGGGCGGGCAACGCCATCCACCGCTCGGTCGCGAGCATCGTGGTCTTGCCCGTCACGTCGGCCGCTGGCTTGAGCAGATCGTTCCACGACGTAGGAGCGGTCGCGACGAGGTCGGAGCGATAGCACAGGCCGGTTGTACCCCACGCGTATGGCATCGAAAACGTGTTACCGGGGTCGTAGGCCAGGTCGGCGGCCTCGGCATAGAGGTTCGCCTCGTTCGGGATGAGGTCTTTGTTGAGCGGCTCGAGCAGGCCGGCCTGGTTGAGCGCGTCGGCGTACTGGCCGGAGACGAAGGCGATGTCGATGCCTTCACCGCCGCTGGCCAGCAGCTTGGCGAAGATCTCCTCGTTGTTGGCGTGATTGACGATGGTCACCGGGATGCCGGTCGCCGCCTCGAAGTCTGCAGCGAGCGTCTCGGGGTAGTACGCCGCCCAGATGCTGACGACCAAGCTCTGGTCTTCTGGCGCGGCCGGGGCTGGAGCGCTCGATGCGCAGGAGCTGAGGGCGAGGGCGGCGACAGCCGCTCCCGCCGCGAACGTGAGCTTGTTGTGTCGCACGGTACCTCCCTTGGGCGGGGCACAGGAGCACCCCTCGGATTCAGGTTGGGGAGATTCTTGCACCGAGCATCAAGGAATGACAATGGGCGCAACACAACCGAAACATGAGTGGCCGCGCGACACCTCCACGAGCATTCAAGGAATACTTGCCGCATGAGGCTCGAACTCGGTTCCGCGCGCGTCCTCATCGATGCCGGTGGTTCGGTGTCCGTCGATGGCGAAGGCCTCGCGGTCGCGGTCGTGCAGAAGGTGCTCGGCGTCCCCGCAGCGCACGAGCGCACCATCGACGTCGACATGACCAATTGGGCGCGGGTCGTCGACGAGCGATGGGTCGTCAAGATCGGCAGCACACTCGGTTCGCTCGACCGATCCGCTCGTCAACTGGAGCTGCTCGCTGGCAGCGGAGTGGCACCGGACTACCTCGGCGGGCTCGAGGTCGGCGGTCACGTTGTCGCGACGGTGAGCGAGTACGTGCTCGACTCGACCGACGGGTGGACTTGGGCGGTCGACGACATCGTGGCGCACCTGCGGGGCGGTGAGCGCCCGACCTGGCCAGCAAAGTTGGGGCGTCTCAGCGCCGAGATGCACGCCAGGCTCGCGGTCGCCGGAGGCGGTGCTGCACCCGATGGTGCCCGGCTGCGCGAACGGGCGATGACGGCTCTCGACGAGGCACTGGCCGTCACCACGGGGCCGCCCGCGGAGCGTCTGCGCAACCGGCAGCCCGCCATCGAAGCGGCGATCGCGAGCATCCCGGATCATTCTGTTGGGTCGGCCTTCGAATTGCATGGCGACCTCCACGTCGGGCAGGTGCTGCGGGCAGGCGACCGGTACGTTGTGCTCGACTTCGATGGAGACCCGCAGTTGCCGGCCCACGAACGCAACGCTCCGGATGTCGCGGCTCGCGATCTCGCACACCTTATGAGCTCGCTCGAGATGGTGGCCGCGGTCGTCATGAAGCACGTCGGAGTCCATCCCCGCGTGCTCGAGTGGGCTCGCGATGCGCAGCGCGCGCTCCTGCGCGCGTATCGTGAGCGATCCGACCTGGTCGACCCCGCTCAGCTCGATGGTCTGCACGCGGAGCAGTTGCTGCGTGAACTGATCTACGCGCACCGGTTTCTGCCGCGATGGCAGTACGCAGCGGATGCTGCCATCACCTTCAGATTCCCGCCCGTGGACGACAGCAAGGAAGATCCGTGGATACCGCCCGCTTCATCGACGACCTGACCCGCATCCCTGACACGCTCGCCACGCTCGAGAGCGTCGTCGCCCGCGGGCTTCCCGGCTTGCAGAACCTGCCCGACGCGCACCGCATTCTCGTGATCGGCATGGGGTCGAGCGCCTACGCCGCAGGCACGGTAGCCCGTGAGGCGAGGATGCGAGGGGTCAACGTCACCGTGGAACTCGCGTCCGCCACTCTCCTGCCACCCCCGGCCGACGACCTGCTCGTGATCGCGATCTCCGCCTCCGGGTCGAGCGCGGAGGTGCTCACGGCCGCCGAGCGGTACCGCGGCGACAGGCTCGTCGCGATCACGAACATCCCGGATTCACCGCTCGCGGCGCTCGCACACCTCGTGCTCCCGTTGCTCGCCGGGCAGGAGGTGAGCGGCGTTGCGTGCCGCACGTTCCGCCACACGCTGGTCGTGCTCGGTGCTGTGCTCAACCGCTACGGCGCTGGGATCGGGTTGCCCGTGCTCGCCGCCGCCGAAGCGAGCCAGTACCTGCTCGACTCGCGCTCCGACTGGATCGAACCGGTCTCGCAAGCCCTGCTCGGACCGAGCGGCACCTTCGTGCTCGCGCCCGCCGACCGGCTCTCCAGCGCTCAGCAGGCGGCGCTGATGATCCGTGAGGTGCCGCGCCGTCCGGGCTACGCCAGCGAGACGGGGGACTGGTCGCACGTCGACGTGTACCTGACCAAGACGCTCGACTACCGCGCGCTGCTGTTCGCCGGGTCCGCCTGGGACGAGCAGGCCATCGGCTGGATGCGCGAACGCGGTTCGGTGCTGGTGACCGTGGGGGCGGAGCATCCATTCGCCGTCTGCAGCGTGCGCTACCCGGGTGAGGCAGACCGGATGACCGCGGCGCTCACGGAGGTGCTCGTGGCGGAACTCGTGGCGGCGGAGTGGCAGCAACGCGATCCGGAGTACGGATGGAGCAGCAAATCGGTTGGGTGACTGTTGCCTCACCTACGGCCGGCGGCGATTTCACGCGCCATCGCGACTGTCTCTGCGTGGCTGACCGGCTCGATCCGCCCACTCTCGATGTCATTGATTCGCCGACGGCTCTCGTCGCTCCAGGCCGTATCGACCGGTACCCGACTGTCGCTTTCATCGTGAAGGGTCGCGAGCAGCTTGTGGGCGACGACAGCGCGTTCGTCCAGGTCGAGCTCCTTGCCCAACCCCAGAATCGTGGCAGCGATGTCCGTCACGCGTCGAGTGTACGACTCGTCACCGACGTACTGCAGAAGCCAACATAGTGCGAGGGGGACCTCAGGGGATGTCTACGGTGGGCGATACCGGACTCGAACCGATGACCTCTTCCGTGTGAAGGAAGCGCGCTACCAACTGCGCCAATCGCCCGCGGTCAACAATCCTGCCACACGCCGCGACGCGCTGGTCACATGGTTTGGTGGGGGCGTTCAGATCGGCTATGGTCGATGAGCACGCGAAAGCGAGCAATGCGGATGTGGCGCAGTGGTAGCGCATCACCTTGCCAAGGTGAGGGTCGCGAGTTCGAATCTCGTCATCCGCTCGGTGGAAGGCTCGGGGAAACCTGAGCCAGCCGCACACGGTGGCGTGGCCGAGAGGCGAGGCAACGGCCTGCAAAGCCGTGTACACGGGTTCGAATCCCGTCGCCACCTCGGAAGGCTCGCCTTCACACAACTTCACACGCATGGGCGATTGGCGCAGCGGTAGCGCGCTTCCCTGACACGGAAGAGGTCACTGGT
>VFQO010000281.1_pt1 | contig 61557 bp, 56 predicted proteins | sample 3512331 | NCBI WGS metagenome assembly VFQO01 (sample SAMN10412371, study PRJNA504923) | tailings metagenome | isolation source: Replicate 3 from Balatoc abandoned mine | place: Philippines: Itogon, Benguet | collected 2017-08-28 | reverse complement strand
ACACCTCCACTCTGGCACATCGATGCCGCCGGGGGGCGTCCACCCCATCAGCTTTCGGGGCGCGCCGAAGCTGTCGTGGATGGCTAGAATGAGGCTGGAAAGCCGCCATCAGCAGCGTCCGTAGCTATTAAAACCCAATGGCTCGTCAAAATAATTGGGAGCCCACACTCGCCGGTAGCCCCACCGGCCAGTTTGAACATCGAGTTGGAGACATTGATTTCTAATTGTCCTCCCTGGCCCTATTGCCGAGTATAGGTCTGGGCTGACCAGGACGCGAATTTCGCGGGAATTAGGTTCGAGGGTCACATTTATCCGGCAATGTCCGAACCAGCTCCTTCCACAGCCAGTTTGGCGGTTCACTACACGCACGTCGTGCGAGATCGGCACCGGGTTCAATCCAAGAAAGGCAACTTGCAAGAACAATACGCGCGCCAAGAAGGTGCCCATGAAGAGAGCAAAAACGGGTAGCCCAATGAGCGCCAGGTTTTGCCCGATCGATCTTCTCTCTTTAGTTTTTAGGTCATAAATTGATATTGTCACCCATGAGCCGAATAAGAAACCTAGAAAAGCTCCGACAATATTCAAATTCTTTGGGATGTGATCGACAAGATTTGCCCGCTGCAAGGACTCAAATCCGACCACAATTGCGCAAATGGTCAAGTATATCACACTTCGGACACGCGCAGCCCGCCTTTGGGCGCTTACTTCGACAGAATTCGCTTGAACATCTTCCACCAATCTCCATTCACATGCGCCGGGTTACAGGTCAATCTTGCTCAAATTCCCGCAGGAGTGCGGTGCATAACGTCTGCAATGGGGTCGTTAGCTGACAGACCGCCTCCCGGGCAGAAAAGCCAGAAGCCGCCAATCTGTTGTTTGTCCGTGCGCTAGACCAGCCCCAGTTTCGCCAGCTCGCTCACCAGCTTGCCCGGCATGGCATCGCCCGCGGCCTCGCCATCGGCCAGGTCGCGCGGGGCGTCTTCGTCCGCAAGGTAGCGCCAGCCCTGGTGCGCGCGTTTGGGGCGGGGGTGGACGCGGATAAGGCGGTTCTCGACCACGATGTCCCAGTGCCCGTCGCTGCGCTGCTCGAAGCTCAGGATCGCCGTGCGGGCTACCAGCGCGTGCTCGAAAATCCAGTAGAGCGATCCGCCCCGCATCTCCTCATGGCGCTTGGGCAGATAGCGCGTGCGCAGGCGGCGCTGCGGGGTGCGGCCATCGAACCATTCCGCAAGGTCGGCATAGGACTTCGCGCCAAAGGCGATCTTGGTCATGTGCAGCGGCATGGGGGTGGGCGTCCTACCAGGTCAGGTCATTGCCCTGGTAATCGATGTAGCGGTGGCCGGGGCCGGCTTTCTCCTCCAGCACGTCCGCCAGGCCCGCCACGCTGGTGGCGACGTCGATATCGGCATCCGGACCGCCCATGTCGGTACGCACCCAGCCGGGGTGGAGGTTGACCACGCCGATGTTGCGCCCGCCCACGTCCTTCGCCGCGAAGCCGCGGGTCAGCGAATTGAGCGCGGCCTTGCTGGCGCTGTAGAGTTCGTAGCCGCCGTGGTTACGCCCGGCGACCGAACCGAGGATGGAGGACATGAAAGCCATGGTCCCGCCATCCTTCACCAGCGGCAGCACCTTGCGCGCGGTGACCACCGGGGAAATGGCGTTGGTCATCATCAGCGCGGCAACTTCCTCTGGCGTCACGTGTTCTGCCGAGGAGTGTTCCGGCCCGGAAACGCCGGCGTTGACAAGCACCAGGTCGAAACTCTGCCCGGCGAGCCGGTCGACGAGCGCATCGATCGAGGCGCGATCATCGATGTCCACCGTCTCGATCCCGACCGTGCCGAGTTCGCCCGCAAGCTGGGCCAGTTCGGCGCTTGGCTTGCGCTGGGTGGCCACCACGGTCCAGCCGCGCGTGGCCAGTTCGCGCGTCAGCCCCGCGCCAAGCCCGCGCGATGCGCCGATGATGAGGGCGGTATTTTCTTCTGCCATGCGCCTTGTCCCGTGCCGTTGCGGTCAATGGTTGGGAGATGCGCCCTGCGCCGCGCGGCTTCAAGGGGGAACTGTCAGCCCACCAGGCCGGTGACGACGGCCAGTCCCAGGAACACGAGGAAACCCATCGAATCGGTGATCATGGTCACGAACACGCTGCTGGCCACGGCCGGGTCCTGGTCCATCCGGTCCAGCGCCACGGGCACGGCCACCCCGGCAAGGCCGGCGGTCGCGATGTTGATGACCATGGCGGCAGCAATCACCGCGCCCAGTTGCATGGCGGTGGCGCTGCCCAGCCAGAAGCTGAACAGCAAGGCCACGGCAAAGCCCGCCAGCACGGCGATGGTCGCCCCGTTGGCCAGGGCCACGCGCATTTCGCGCCAGATGATGCGGCGGGTGTTGCTGCGGGTCAGCTGGTTGGTGGCCAGCGCGCGGACCGAAACGGCCATGGTCTGCGTTCCGGCATTGCCGCCGATGCTGGCGACCACCGGGGCCAGCGCGGCCAGCGCCACCAGCTGTTCGATCGTCGCCCCGAAGGCGGAGATGATCGCAGCGGAAACGGACGCGGTGAGCAGGTTGGCCACCAGCCAGCGCACGCGCGCGGAATAGGCATCGCGGATCGGCTCGTTGATGTCGCCATCGCCCGCGCCGCTCATCAGCAGGGCGTCCTCGCCCGCTTCTTCCTGGATGATGTGGACGATGTCGTCCACGGTAAGCTGGCCCACCAGCCGCCCGCTTTCATCCACCACGGCGGCGGAGATCAGGGCGTATTTCTGGAAGCGCAGGGCCACTTCCTCCTGGTCCATCGTCACCGGGATCAGCGTCTGTTCGCGCTTCATCACATCGGTGAGGGGGATGTGGCGCGGGGTGCGCAGGATCCAGCTCAATTGGCAGGTGCCCACCGGGTGATGGCGCGGATCGACCACGAAGACTTCCCAGAACTCGGTGGTCATGTCGTCGTTTTCGCGCAGGTAGTCGATCAGGTCGCCCACCGTCATCGTTTCCGGCACGGCCACCAGTTCGCGCTGCATCAGGCGGCCGGCGGTCTCTTCCGGGTAGGACAGCGCGCTTTCGATCGCGGCGCGGTCCTCCGGTTCCATCTCGGCCAGGATGGCCTGCTGGTCTTCGGTATCGAGGTCCTCGATCAGCTGCACCGCGTCATCGGTGTCGAGCTGCTCCGCGATTTCGGCCACGGTGGCGGCGGGCAGCGCCTCCACCATGCTTTCGCGCACGTAATCGTTAAGCTCGGCGATTACGTCGCCGGTCATCAGGTCGGTGATGGCGGCGGCCAGCAACGTGCGTTCCGCCGGTTCCAGCAGTTCGAACAGGTCGGCCACGTCAGCCGGGTGCAGCGGCTCCACCAGGTCGTAAACGCGGCCATTATCGCCATCGTCCAGCGCATCGCGCACCGCATCGACGAAGCTGGGCTTCAGCCGGTTTTCCTCGTCCAGCTCCTCGAAGTCCTCGTCCAGAGGCTCCGGTGCATCAGCCGCGAGGAGATCGGTTTCGCTCATGCGGCAAGGCCTAGCGGGCGGGGCGGCAAAAGCAAGCGGGGCGCGTTGCTGGCACGTGACTTTGCCGCCAGCGGGCCTATAGGTTCGCGCCAGCCAGTTGCAGCAACCAATTGCAGGAGAAAGACACAATGGCCGACGACAAGCTGACCTTCACCCTGGACACGGGCAACGGGGAGGGTGGCGACGTGGTCATCCAGCTGCGCCCGGACCTGGCGCCCGGCCACGTGGCGCGGATCAAGGAACTGGTGAGCGAAGGTTTCTATGATGGCGTGGTGTTCCACCGCGTGATCCCCGGCTTCATGGCGCAGGGCGGCGATCCGACCGGCACCGGCATGGGCGGCAGCGACAAGCCGGACTTGATGGCCGAATTCAACGCCGAACCGCACGTGCGCGGCGTGTGTTCCATGGCCCGCACCAGCGCGCCCAACAGCGCCAACAGCCAGTTCTTCATCTGCTTTGACGATGCCCGCTTCCTGGACAAGCAGTACACCGTGTGGGGCGTGGTGGAGAGCGGCATGGAGCACGTGGACGCGCTGCCCAAGGGCGAACCGCCGCGCGCGCCCGGCAAGATCGTGAAGGCGACGCTTTCGTAATGAAGGGTGGGCGGCTGCTGGCAGGCCTTGCCCTGCTGGCCGGGACGCTGTGCGGCCTTGCCGCCTGCGTCCTGCCGCCCGATGCGCCCACCATCGTGGCCAGCGCCACCGGCACCGGGCCGGACGATGCCTATGTCGTCTACAGCCGGGTGCAGGAAAACGAGGTGCTGGCCCTGCTGGGCCTGGTGGAGGCGGGGCGCACGGTCCGCACCATCAACGGCCACCCCTATGACGTGATCACCGCGCGCCGCCCATCGACCGGGGAAACGCGCGACGTCTGGTTTGACATCTCGCGCTTCACCGGCCGCATCTGATCGGCGCGATTATTCCTGTTCGCGCGTCGGCTGGACGTTGCGGGACTGGATGAGCCAGCGGCCATTCACCTTCACCACATCGTCCACCCCGTTGCCCACGGCGGCCACGCGCGGCACCGGATTGGTGCCCGGGCCACCGAACACGGTCATCCAGTAGTAATGCACGCGGGCGCGGGTGGGGCTGAGCACCTCGATCGTCTGGTTGGACATGATGTGGTGCATGTTGCCCGTCAGCGTGCCGTTTTCGCGGCGCGGGCGCATGGATGCTTCCATCCCGGTGATCATGTTGCGCAGCGCCTCGCGGCCGGCCACGTTGTTGAAGCGCCCGTCTTCGGTGAACACGGCGGCATAGGCTTCCGCGTCCAGGTTATCGGCTGCGCGCACGTAGTCCCACATCAGCTGTTCCACCTCGGCGCGGACCTGGCTTTCCATCAGCAGGCGGTTGACGTCCACCGCGGGGGGCGGTGCAGAGGGCAGGGTGGCCGGATCCCAGTGTTCATCCGCCTTGCCGTCCACGAAGCGCCAGGTATCGAACCAGGTGGTGGTGTAGTTCTGCGTGGGATCATCGGCATAGGGCACGATGCGGCGGGTCAGGATGGTGACGTAATCGCCTTCCGCCTGCACGGCGACCACGCCGTTGGGATCATCCGCGCTCAGCGCCGGGCAGGGGCTGAGCGGCTGGCGGCGGGCCACCTGCGTGAAATAGTGGATCACCCCTTCCAGCCCCGACGCGGCGACCGGGTTGTGCTGGATGTAGGCATCGGTCAGCCATTCGCCGGCCCGGCCCCATTCGTTGCACTTCAGGAGATTGCGCTGGATGTGCAGCGCGGCCTGCTTGTTGCGGTGAAGCACCGGATCGCTGGAGGTGAACAGGCTTTCCGGGTCCGGATGCGGCACCACCGGATCGCTCAGCGCGCGCATCTGCGCGGCGGCGGGCACGGCGGCCAGCGGAATGGCAAGCGCGGCGGCAGCCAGTAAAACGGTTCTGGTGAATTTCATTGGTCTCTCCCTACAGAATCCTTTGGCGAATCCAGCCTGTTGTGTGCCGCAAATCACCCGCGCAGGCTATAGCCCCGCGCTGACCAGCCAATCGTGGAAGATGCGCACGGGCCGCAGCTCCAGGTCCACCGGCTTGCACAGGAACCAGTAGCTGTAGGGGCTTTCGATCCGGGTGCCTTCGAACAGGCTGGTCACGCGCTGGTCGTTATTACGCACCATGTGGTCGTCATGCATGATCGCGATGCCAAGGCCCTGCGCGGCGGCTTCCAGGATCAGCTGGCCGGAATCGTAATGGTCCAGCGCCATCGGCATCAGCTTGGCCAGGCCCAGCGCCTTCTTCCACGCCTCGAAGCTCAGCATCATGTCGGTGTGGACCAGGAAGGTCTGTTTCTGCAGGTCCTCCAGCGAAGGCCTGGGCCCCAGCTTTTCGGCCAGGTCCCGGCTGCAGATGGCGTGGACGGTGTTCTGCTGCAACTGCACCGCGTGCATCGAAGGATCGGGCGTGGTGGTCAGCGTGATGGCGGCATCCAGCGTATCGCCCACCCGGTCCTCCAGGTGGGGGCCGGTGTCGATGTCGAGATGCAGGCGCGGATGCAGGGCGCGCAGTTCCGGCAGGCGGGGGAACAGCCGCTGCGTGCCGAACAGCGGCATGACCCCCAGCCGGAGGCGCAGCAGTTGCAGGTTCTCGCTCTGCGCTTCCACCGCTGCCGCCAGCGATTCCAGGTGCGGCGCCACGGCATCGTAGAAGGCACGGCCTTCGTCGGTCAGCCGCATGGTTTGCCCTGAGCGGGAGAACAGCTTGCGGCCGGTAAATTCCTCCAGATTGGAGACACGGCGCGACAATGCGGACGGGCTCAGCCCCAGTTCCTCCGCCGCGGAACGGGCCGAACCAAGCCGGACGACTCGCACGAAAGCCTCAAGGGCCCGCAAGGGAGGTAAACGACGCATCGGGGCCTATGTTCTAAAATTTGCAACTCGTGTCGAGGCGATTAGCCCGAAGCGGACTTAAAAGCCGGGGGAAAGACCGAAAGCTACGCCATTTGGCGCAGGCTGCGGTCACTCCCGCTCTTCGACGTGGATTCTGGCGGCTTGTGGCGCGTGCAGGCGCAGGCGGGTGACGTGGGTTTCGTCGCCCTGGGTCACCTCGATCCGCCAGCCCGACGGGTGCAGCAGAATGGTGCCGGGGGTGGGCACCTGTTCGGCCAGCACCACCGACAGGCCGCCCAGGGTGTCGACCGCTTCTTCCACCTCGGCGATGCGTTCATCGCCGACGATCTCGGCCACGTCGTCCAGTTCGGCGCGGGCATCGGCATCCCACATGCCATCGCCCAGCGGCACCACCATGGCGACGGGGTCCTCGTCATGCTCGTCCTCGATCTCGCCGACGATTTCCTCGACCAGATCCTCGATGGTGATGAGGCCGTCAGTGCCGGAAAACTCGTCCAGCACGATGGCCAGGTGCACCTTCTGCGCACGCATGTCGGCCAGCACGTCCAGCGCGCCGCGCGCCTGCGGCACGTAGAGCGGCTGGCGCATCATCGTGGTCCACTGCGCGGGCGGATCGGCGCGGGTGGCCAGCACGTTGAACACGTCCTTGATGTGCATCATGCCGATCACATCATCCAGCTGGTCGCGGTAGACCGGCATGCGGCTGTGGCCGTGCTCCACGAACAGGGCGACCATTTCGTCCCACGTGGCATCTTCGGGAATGGCGATGATCTGGCTGCGCGGCACGGCCACGTCATCGGCATCGTTTTCGCTGAAGTGCAGCAGGTTGCGGATCATCGTGCGTTCGGTGGGGGAAAGGTCGCCCTTGCCGCCATCGTCGCCCGCATCGCCGCCGTGCTGCTCGTCCTCGTGCTCGTCGATCGCCTCTTCCAGCTGCTCGCGCAGCGAAGGGCCTTCCTCTTCCTCGAACAGGCTCTTGATGGCGCCCCACAGGCCGCCGCTACTGTCCACCTCTCCCGTTTGGGAATCACCGTTCTTGTTATTGTCGGGCATTGCCCTCAACTCGCTCCTCAAGGCGCGGCCAGCTCAGGTGGACATCTGTCCCCGTCAGGCATCCGGCGGCGCGTAATGGTCCCCATATGGGTCTGCTATACCCATCAGTGCAAGCGCCTTTACTTCAAGCGCTTCCATCGCTTCGGCATCGGCGTCGGATATTTCATGGTCATGACCGGCCAGGTGCAGCAGGCCGTGCAGCACCAGGTGCGCGGCGTGATCGGCCAGCGCCACGCCCTTTTCCGCGGCCTCGCGGGCGCAGGTCTCGTGCGCCAGGGCAATGTCGCCCAGCATCTCCGGCGGGCCGTCCGCTGCCAGCGAGAGCAGGGCATCCCGCTCCAGCATCGGGAAGCTGAGCACGTTGGTGGGCTTGTCCTTGCCGCGCCATTCGCGGTTGAGCGCGTGGACCTCCTCATCGCTGGTAAACAGGATGGAGGCGATCAGCCGTTCGTTAGCCAGTTCCGGCGCCACGGCCCTGGCCGCTTCGGCCAACCGCTCCGCCAGGTCCGCCCAATCGCCCGGCGGCCAGTCTTCAATGTCGATGTCGAGGTTCATGCACAGGCCCTTGCCGACACCGGGGGGTGGCCGCAAGGGGTCAGCGCCCTTCGCCCTCGTAGGCTTCCACGATCCGGCCTACGATGGGGTGGCGCACCACGTCCGCCACGCTGAAACGGGTGATGCCGATGCCGTCCACGCCTTCCAGCCGCGTCACCGCGTCGTTCAGGCCGCTCATCGCCGGGCCGCCGGGGATGTCCACCTGCCGGGGATCGCCGCAGATCACCATGCGGCTGCCCTGGCCAAAGCGGGTCAGGAACATCTTCATCTGCTCGCGCGTGGTGTTCTGCGCTTCGTCCAGGATGATGAAGCTGTCGGCCAGCGTGCGCCCGCGCATGAATGCGATGGGCGCGATCTCGATCTCCCCGCTGGCGAGGCGGCGTTCCACCTGTTCGGGCGGCATGCAATCGTACAGCGCATCGTACAGCGGGCGCAGGTATGGATCGACCTTTTCCTTCATGTCGCCGGGCAGGAAGCCCAGCCGCTCGCCCGCTTCCACCGCCGGGCGGGAAAGGATCAGGCGCTGCACGCTGCCGGTGATGAGCTGGCTGACGGCCTGCGCCACGGCAAGGTAGGTCTTGCCGGTGCCTGCCGGGCCAAGGGCGAAGATCACATCGCGGCTGGCCAGCATCCGCATATATTCCGCCTGCATGGCGCTGCGCGGCGAGATGGTTTTCTTGCGCGTGCGGATCATGATCGGCGGGGTCTTGGTGTCGCCGGTGACGATGCCATCCAGCATCGGTTCGTTCGACATGGCGATCAGCGACTCGATCACGCCGATGTCCATTTCCTGCCCTGTCAGCAGCCGGTCATGCATCCGGGAGAGGACTTCGCGGGTGCGGGCGACATCGCCCTCCGTCCCTTCGATCACCACCTTGTTGCCGCGCGCGGCGATGTAGACGCCGAGGCGGTTCTCGATCAGCACCAGGTTGGCATCGAATTCCCCGAACAGCGCGCCCAGCACGGCCTGGTTGTCAAACTCCACCTCCACCCGTGCGCGGCGCGAAGGATCGCGGTGGTCTTCCGGGTGGGCGAAAGCCGACGGGTAGCCGGTGCTGGACGATTTGCGGGCCATGCAGTGCTGCGGGCGCTCCTTTCCGTGTACGAGTCGGGAATGTAGGAGCAGGCGCGCCGGTGGCAAGCAGGGGAGGGGCAGGCAGCGGTGGAAAGTCACCAATCTGCCACGAAGCGCGTTACAGCACCCGCCCGGCCAGCGAGTTCGGCCCCGCTTCCACCAGTTCCACGCGCACCAGGTCACCAATGGCCGCCGGGCTTTCGAAAAACACCGATTGCAGCCACGGCGATTTGCCCAGCCACTGGCCGGGGCGCTTGCCGCGCCGTTCCACCAGCACCTCGCACACCTTGCCAACACTTGCCTGGTTGAAGGCGAGCTGGTCACGATTGAGGGCGTCCTGCAGGCGGGCCAGCCGCTCTTCCATCACCTCGCGCGCGATCTGCCCGTCCATCGCGGCGGCGGGCGTGCCGGGGCGGGGGGAATACTTGAAGCTGAAGGCGGCGGCGTATTTCACCGCGTCCACCAGTGCCAGCGTCTCGGCAAATTCGGCCTCGGTCTCGCCAGGGAAGCCGACAATGAAATCACCCGACAGGGCAATGTCGGGCCGCACGGCGCGGAACCGCTCCAGCAGCCTGAGATAGCCTTCGGCCGTGTGGCTGCGGTTCATGGCCTTCAGCACCCGGTCCGATCCGCTCTGCACCGGCAGGTGGAGGTAGGGCATCAGCTTGTCGACTTCGCCGTGCATGGCAATCATGCCATCGGTTACGTCCATCGGGTGGCTGGTGGTGTAGCGGATGCGCTGCAATTCCGGCAGCCGGGCAATGGCTTTGACCAGGCCATCGAAGCCCACGGCGCGGCCCGCATCGTCGGTGCCAGTCCACGCGTTGACGTTCTGGCCCAGCAGCGTGATCTCGCGCGCGCCGGCTTCCACCAGGGTCTCCGCTTCGCGCAGCAGGTCACTGAACGGGCGGGATATTTCCGCCCCGCGGGTGTAGGGCACCACGCAATAGGTGCAGAACTTGTCGCACCCTTCCTGGATGGTCAGGAAGGCGCTCGGCCCCACCTTCCGCCGCTGCGGAAGCACGTCGAACTTGGCGTTTTTCGGCATGTCGGTATCGGTCGCGCGTTCGCCCGCCACGGCCTTGTCGATCATGTCGCCAAGGCGGTGATAGGCCTGCGGGCCGACCACCATCGACACTGCCGGGGCGCGCGCCATGATCTCCTCGCCTTCGGCCTGGGCCACGCAGCCGGCCACCGCGATCATCGGTTCCTTGCCTGCGGCCCGGCCCGCCTTCACCAGCCGGCCAATGTCGGAATAGACCTTCTCCGCCGCCTTTTCGCGGATGTGGCAGGTGTTGAGCACAACCAGGTCCGCCTCCTCGCCCTCGGGCGCGGGGGTGATGCCCTTTTCGGCCAGCAGTTCCGCCATCCGCTCGCCATCGTAGACGTTCATCTGGCAGCCGAAGCTCTTGACCCTGTAGGTCCGGGGGTGGGTTTGCTCTGTCATGGAGGGGCTGCCCTTAGGACAAAGGGGAGCGGATTTCCATCCCCAGCGCGGCGGCCACCCGGTCTTGCGCGGCGGCGGCCATGGTCTTGCGGTTGGTCAGCTCCGCGCCGGTCAGCGGTTCAAGGAAGCGGATGGTCAGCAGGATCGGCCGGGTGCGGGCCATGATCTTGCGGAAATTCGTGAGGCCCGGCTCGTCCCCTACCCAGGCGATCTGCTCCGCGTCCTCGAAATCCAGCGCGAAGGGCTGGACGGGAATATCGTGCGGCAGGCGCTCCACGGCAGAAAGCAGGCTGGAACGGAACGGCAGCAGCGTGCGCCCGTCACCCGTGGTCGCTTCGGGGAAGATGGTCAGGCGGTGGTGGCCCAGCTTTTCCACCACCTGTTCCACCTGGCTCGCCACGGTGCCGCGCTGGTCGCGGCTGATGAACAGTGTATCGTTCTGGCGGCACAGCCAGGCCAGCGCCGCATTGTCTGATAGCCCCGCATGGGCGACAAAGGCGGTGCGGCTGGCCCCGGCCAGCGCGAGGATGTCCAGCCAGCTGACATGATTGCCCAGCAGTAGCGCGCCCTTGATCGGCTTGCCCACCACGCGGGTGCGCACCCCGGCAATGCGGGCGAGGGTGCCAAGGAAGAACGGGGGCACGAGGTCACGCCTGCCGAAAAGGGTGAGCAGCAGGTGTGGCGGCAGGATCAGCGCAAAGACCAGCGCCCATAGCGCCACCCGCCCGATGACGAGCGCCCAGCGCCAGCCAATCTGTTCGGCTGCGTCAGTCTTCGCGGTCAATGCGGACGCCGTACAGCTCCATCCGGTGATCGACGAGCCGGTAGCCGAGCTTTTCGGCAATCACCTTCTGCAAGGCTTCCAGTTCCGGGTCGACGAATTCGATGACCTTGCCCGTTTCCACGTCGATCAGGTGATCGTGATGGGCTTCGGGCGCGGCTTCGTAACGGGCGCGGCCATCGCCGAAATCGTGCCGGTCCAGGATGCCCGCTTCTTCGAACAGGCGGACCGTGCGGTACACGGTGGCGATGGAAATCTTCGGATCGATGGCGGAGGCGCGTTCGTGCAACGCCTCCACGTCAGGATGGTCATCGGCTTCCGACAGGACGCGCGCGATCACACGGCGCTGGTCCGTGATGCGCAGCCCACGTTCGGCGCACAGGGCTTCAAGATCGATAGATTGGTGCAAGCCGGTTGCCCCGCCAGTTCCTCAAAAAACACACGCCCCGCCACTATGGAAGCGGCGGGGCGCATTTTCAACCGGATTGAGGGGATGTATCCCCGGTCGGTCAGGCCGTTTTCTTGCGGCGGCCGCGGCGCTGGCCCGGCTTGCGGCCAAGACCGATCTTCACCGCCAGTTCGCGGCGCTTTTCCGCGTAATCGGGCGCGACCAGCGGATAATCCGCCGGCAGGCTGAAGCGGGCGCGGTAATCTTCCGGCGAAAGGCCGTGGTCGGTCATCAGGTGGCGCTTCAGCATCTTCATCTTGGTGCCGCATTCCAGGCACACGATGTGATCGTTCTTCACTGAAGAGCGGACAGAAACGGCCGGTTGCGGGCGCACCTCTTCAACTACTGCTGCCTGGCCCAGGCCGCTGAGAGCAGAGTGTACGCTGGAAATCAGTGCGGGAAGCGCGGCAACATCAACGTTGTTGTTGGCCACGTGAGCGGTAACGATGTCTGCTGTCAGTGTGATCAGCATCTCGTTGGAGATGGTGTTGGTGTCCATGGTGAGACCTTTTCTTTTATCGGTGCGACCGCGATTTTTAAAGCAGCTCGTACCCAAAGGGTCGGCTGTCGACCTTGCATTAGACCTTAGGGTTAACGCACTGCAAGAAGTTCTTTTCCCGTGTCGTAGGAAAAATCCTGCGGAATTACTTTACATTTTGCTACGCGAATAGGTCACGGCGTCAAAAGGACCGTTGCGGCCGTTGCGGTAATAGTTGGGGCGACGGCCGACCGGCTGGAATCCGTGCGCCAGATACAGCGCTTCTGCCGGGTTCCCATCGCGCATTTCCAGGAACAGCGTGGCCGATCCGCGGGCGCTGGCATCGACAATGAAACGGCGCATCAGCGCATGGCCTACGCCGCACCGGCGGGCCGCGGGCGCCACGGCGATCAGCAGCAGTTCCTCCTCGTCGCCGATCTGGCGCGACAAGGTGAAACCGGCGCAGTCTTCCGTGCGCGCTGGCTCATTCCCTTCGCGATCGAGGAGGATGAAGTGGGTGCGCGGGAAGGTCAGCGCGTCGCTCACCTGCCGGTGGGTCCAGGCCTCGCCATATGCGGGATCGAAAGCGGCTTCCATCACCGCCATGATCGCGTCGACCGCGTCCATCATCCGCCTTCTTTCGCCTTCCGCCGTACATCCTGCGGCAGCTTTGCATCGGGCGGCCGGCCATAGATCGGGGTGAGTGTTTCAGTCAGCAGGCTGGCGGGCACAAGCAGCGCGTGGCGTGCATCGGGCAACATATCAATCGCCAGACCGTCACCCACCAGACATTCTGCCGACCTGGTGCCGGAAACCAAGTAATTCCGGGGCCGCGCACGGGCAATTTCAGGCGCTAATGAAAGAACTTCGTGCTCCGGCAGGCCGTTGTCGGCAAAATCCTGCACGAACCATTCGCCGTGTCCGCCGGTCATGCAGGTCGTCACCGGCTGGCCGGGATGATCGATCCGGGCCATCGCCGCGACAAGGGCCATGGTCGGATAGCCGCGCACCGGCGCGTCCCAGGCCAGGCCCAGCGCGCGGGCGGCGGCAAGGCCGATGCGCACCCCGGTAAAGCTCCCCGGGCCAAGCGAGACGAGGATGCGGTCCGCCCGCCCGTTGCCGGGCAGGGCGGCAATGGCGGGCACCAGCCGTTCGGCATGGCCGCGCCCGATGACTTCGTGCGACCGGGCAAGGCACGCCTCGTCCCCATTGCTGCATTCAAACAGGGCGACCGAGCAGGCCTCGGTCGCGCATTCGATGGCCAGCGTGCGCATCGCGGGGCCTGCCGTCAGATCAGCCGGTTGAACTGGGGGAATGCGGGGCGCGGCAGGCGTTCGTGCACGCGCGACCTGTCACCATAGCCGACAGAGCAGATGAAATTGCTCTTCCATGAAGGGGCATCGGCGAAGAATTCACCGTCCACCCCGGCATTGTCGAAGCCCGACATGGGCCCGCAATCCAGCCCCAGCGCGCGTGCGGCCATGATGAAGTATCCGCCCTGCAGCGTGGCGTTGCGGAAGGCGGAAGTCTGCCGGAACGCCGCCTTTCCCGGCCCGTCGAACAGCGGCTTCGCGTCCGACACGGGGAACAGCTGGGGCATGAATTCGTGGAACTGCGTGTCGTAGGCAAGGATGGCGCAGACCGGCGCCTGGCGCACCTTGTCCTTGTTGCCTTCCATCGCGTGCGCGGCCAGCCGTTCCTTGGCTTCCGGCGACTTGCACCAGACCACGCGCAGCGGCAGCTGGTTCATCGAGGTGGGGGCCATCCTGAGAAGATCCCAGATCGCCTCAATCTGCTCGTCGGTTACTTCCCGCCCGTCGAACCACTGGCAGGTGCGGGCATCGCGGAACAACTGGTCAAGCGCGCTTTCGCCAAGCGGAGCCGCCATCGGTCAGGCGGCCCGCACTTCGGTGACTTCGGGCACGTAATGCTTGAGCAGCCCTTCGATGCCGTGCTTCAGCGTGGCGGTGGAACTTGGGCAGCCCGAACAGGCACCCTGCATCTGGAGATAGACCACCCCGTCGCGGAAGCCGCGATAGCGGATGTCGCCGCCGTCATTGGCCACGGCCGGGCGGATGCGGGTTTCCAGCAGTTCCTTGATCTGGTCCACGATATCCGCGTGGGCGGGATCGTCGGCAAACAGCAGGTCGCCGCCGTCATCCTCCGCGGGCACCGAAATGCCGTTGCCGCTGGTAGTAAACAGCGGTGCCTGGCTGACGAAATGATCGAGCAGCACGGCCACCACCTGCGGCTTCAATGAACCCCAGTCCGCGCCCGGCCCGGCGGTAACGGCCACGAAATCGGCTCCGAACAGAACGCCCGTGACCTCCCCCGTATCGAACAGCGCCTGCGCCAGCGGGCTTGCCTCGGCATCTTCGGGCGAGGCGAAGTCGCGCGTACCCGACGGCATCACGCGCTGTCCCGGCAGGAACTTGATGGTGGCGGGGTTGGGGGTGGTTTCGGTCTCGATAAACATGGGGCCGATGTAGGCGCGCAGCACCGTTGCGACAAGGCGACATAATGGGGGCGGCATTAATTGGGGGCCGACAAGCCGCGCCAAGCGTACTATTCACCCAGCCTTCATCCGTTTGAGGCCTATTGCCGGACCATGACCATTGCCTCGCGCCTGCTGCGCGCCATCCTGCCCGCTCTCGTTCTCGTTCCCCTGCCAGTGCTGGCGCAGGAGGATTGCGTCCTGCCCGTCACCGGCGAAGCGGATGTGCCGCAATATGCCGCGCCAGACGATCCGTGGATCTATCGCGGCACGGACATCCCGGTGGACCGGCAGTGGTTGTTCGGCGAACTGCCCAACGGGGTGCGCTATGCCGTGCGGCAGAACGGGGTGCCGCCGTGCCAGGTATCGATCCGCGTGGCGATCGATGCCGGTTCACTGCACGAGACGGAGGCCGAGCGCGGCTTTGCCCACCTGATCGAACACCTGACCTTCCGCCAGTCGCGCGATTTCGCCAGCGGCGAGGCGATCCCCTATTTCCAGCGCATGGGGGCAGGGTTCGGCAACGATACCAACGCCCAGACCAGCGCCACGCAGACAGTCTACCAGCTGGACCTGCCCGATGCCCGGCGCGACCGGCTGGAAGAAAGCTTGCGGCTGTTTGCCGGCATGATCCAGGAACCCACACTCAGCCAGGAGAACCTGGCGGCGGACGTGCCGATCGTGCTGGCCGAACGGCGCGAACGGCTGGGGCCGGACATGCGCGTGGCCATGCAGACGCGCGAGGTGTTCTATGCCGGGCAGCTTTTGGCAGAGCGTGCGCCCATTGGCACGGTGGAAGCCCTGCAGGGCGCCACGGCAGAGGCGGTCCGCGCTTTCCATCGTCGCTGGTATCGCCCGCAAAACACCACCGTGGTGATGGTTGGCGATGCCGATCCGCGGGTGCTGGCCGCAATGATCGAGCGCAATTTCGGGTCCTGGCAGGTTGATGGCCCGCTGACCCCGGCGCCCGATTTCGGCCAGCCGCAGCGCCCGCAGGGGGCCGATCCGGCCAACCCCGTGGGCGAGACCGCGGTCATCGTGGAGCCGGGCCAGGCCCGCAGCATGACCTATGCCATCCTGCGCCCGTGGGTAGAGGTGACCGACAACCTTGAATACAACCGCGGCCTGCTGATCGATTCCATTGCCCAGGCGATCATCAACCGCCGCCTGGAAGAGCGCGCCCGGTCCGGGGCGAGCTACCTGTTTGCCGGCGTGCAGAAGGAAAAGGTCAGCCGCAGCGCCGATGGCACTTTCGTCTCCTTCGCGCCGCTGACCGAGGACTGGCAGACAGCGCTGGCCGAAGTGCGCGCGGTGATTGCCGATGCCACCAACCGCCCGCCCACCGAGGACGAGATCGCCCAGGCGATTGCCCAGTATGACATCGCCTTTGTCGACATGGTCGGGCAGGAGCGCATCCAGGCCGGATCGATGCTGGCGGACAACATGGTCAGCGCGGTGGACATCCGCGAAGCCGTGGCCGCGCCCGAAACATTCCTTTCGCTGTTCCGCGACATGCGCGCCCGGTTCACGCCCGAAGCGCTGCTGGACCACACCCGGCGGCTGTTCACCGGCGAAGTGGTCCGCGCCGTCCTGCTCACGCCGGAGACGGGCGAGGCGACGGCGGAGCAACTGCGCGCCGCCATGCTGGCCCCGGTTTCCGCCGCGGCTGCGGCGCAGAACGATGGGCCGCCCGTCTCCTTTGCCGACCTGCCGCCGATTGGCACGCCCACCGCGCCTTCGGTGCGCGAGCCGCTGGGGCCGGGGCTGGTAAGCACCACCGAACGCCTGATCTTCCCCAACGGCGTGCGCGCCCTGATCCGCGACAGTGACAATGAACCGGGCCGGGTGACCGTGCGCGTGCGCTTTGGCGCGGGCCGGCGCGGCTTTGCCGATGGCGAGGCTGCCTATGCCGACCTGGGCCAGATGGCGCTCGTTTCGTCCGGCGTGGCGTCGCTGGGCCAGAACGAACTGGACCGGCTGGCGGCAGGCCGCAAGCTGACCTTCGATTTCACCATCGATGACGGCGTTTTCGAGTTCGAAGGGCAGACCCGTGCGGAAGACCTCGCCGACCAGCTGTACCTGTTTGCCGCCAAGCTGGCCTTCCCCCGGTGGGACGTGGCCCCGGTGGAACGCGCCAAGGCCAGCGCGCTGCTGGCCTACGGTTCGTTCAACAACGATCCCACCGCCGTGCTCAACCGCGATCTCGACTACCTGATCCACGGGCAGGACCAGCGCTTTGCCCGCGCCACCCCGGCGCAACTGCGCGCGGCCACCGCCAGCGGGTTCCGCCACGTGTGGGAACGGCTGCTGGCCGAAGGGCCGGTGGAAGTGGCGGTGTTCGGGGACATTGATCCCGAAGCGACCGTCGCCGAGCTCAGCCGCACCTTCGGCGCCCTGCCGCAGCGCGATGACCTGCCGCAGGAAGCCTATGACCGGCCATTCTATGCCGCGCAGCCGACCGCCAGCCCGATCGTGCTGACCCACGCGGGCGATGCCAACCAGGCCGCTGCCGTGGTGGCCTGGCCCACCGGCGGGGGCAGCCCGGGTCTGCCGCAATCGCGCAAGCTGGACCTGCTGAGCCAGGTCTTCGCCAACCGCCTGATCGATGGCCTGCGCGAAGCGGCGGGCGCGTCCTATTCCCCCTTTGCCGTGTCCAACTGGCCGCGCGACGTGGACAGCGGCGGCTACCTGATGGCGCTGGTGCAGTTGCAGCCGGATGACGTGGAGGCCTTCTTCACGCTGGCCGACGGCATCGCCGCGGACCTTGCCACCAACGGTCCGACAGAGGACGAACTGGCCCGCGTGATCGAACCGGTGCGCCAGAGCATCTCCCGCGCGCAGACCGGGCACACCTTCTGGCTCAACCAGATCGAGGGCGGGGCGTTCGATCCCTACCGCGTCGCCAACCTGCCCAGCCTGGCGACCGATTACATGATCACCAGCAACGAGGAGATGCGCGCGCTGGCCCAGCGGTATCTCGCCGGACGGCAGCCGTTCCGCCTGATGGTGTTGCCGGGCGCGGCCGAAGGGGCGGGGGCCGTTCCCGCGCGCTGAACGGGATTGCCGGCCTCCTGGTAGGCCGGCGAAACCATAACCAATGTAACCTTTGCGTAAGGCGCGACTCGGGAGTAGGGGGCACACCATTCCCCTATCACCTTAGACTCGCAGGCAGCCGGAACACCGGCACCCGGTCATATTTGGAAGAAGTGACGTGGCCAACAACTGGAACCCCGATAGCTGGAAGCAGGACAAGTTCGTCGCCAAGCACCTGCCCCGCTATGAAGACGAGGCAGCCCTTGCCGAAGCGGAAAAGACGCTGGCCGGGTTCCCGCCGCTGGTCTTCGCGGGCGAGGCGCGCGCGCTGAAGGGCAAGCTGGCCGAAGTGGCCCATGGCCGCGGTTTCCTGCTCCAGGGCGGGGACTGTGCGGAAAGCTTTGCCGAATTCACCCCCAACAACATCCGCGATACGCTGCGCGTGATCCTGCAGATGGCTGCCGTGCTGACCTTTGCCAGCAAGCAGCCGGTGGTGAAGGTGGCCCGCATGGCCGGCCAGTTCGCCAAGCCGCGCAGCGCGCCGACCGAGACGATCGGCGGGGTGGAACTGCCCAGCTACCTGGGTGACAACATCAACGGCATCGAATTCACGGCGGAATCCCGCCGCAACGATCCGCAGCGCATGATCCGCGCCTACAGCCAGGCGGCGGCCACGCTCAACCTGCTGCGTGCCTTCACCACGGGCGGCTATGCCAACCTGCGCCAGGTCCACCAGTGGACGCTGGATTTCATGGGCCGCAGCGCCTGGGCGGAACAGTACAAGTCCATCGCTGACCGGATCGGCGAATCGCTGGATTTCATGGAAGCCTGCGGGATCGACATCGAAGACCAGCCGCAGCTGAAGATGGCCACGCTCTACACCAGCCACGAAGCGCTGCTGCTGCCGTACGAGGAAGCGCTGACCCGGCGCGACTCGCTGACCGGCGAATGGTACGATACCAGCGCCCACATGCTGTGGATCGGGGATCGCACCCGCTTCGTGGACAGCGCGCACGTAGAATTCCTGCGCGGCATCAACAACCCTATCGGCGTGAAGTGCGGCCCCAGCCTGGAGGCTGACCAGTTGCTGCGGATGCTCGACGTTCTCAACCCCGGCCGCGAGGCCGGGCGGATGACGCTGATCGCCCGCTTCGGGCACGAAAAGGTGGAAGCTGGCCTGCCGCCGCTGGTCCGCGCCGTGGCCCGCGAAGGGCACCCGGTGGTGTGGAGCTGCGACCCGATGCACGGCAACGTCATCAAGTCCGACAGCGGCTACAAGACCCGTCCGTTCGACCGTATCCTGGCCGAAGTGAAGGGCTTCTTCGCCGTTCACCGGGCCGAAGGCACCCATGCCGGCGGCATCCACCTGGAAATGACCGGGCAGGACGTGACCGAATGCACCGGCGGTGCGGTGGCCATCACCGATGCGGGCCTGGCGGACCGCTACCACACGCATTGCGACCCGCGCCTCAACGCCGCGCAATCGCTGGAAATGGCCTTCACGCTGGCCGAAATGCTCAACCTCGAGCGGGAGGCACAGCCGGCCGTGGCCGCGTGACACGGCGCGGTTGACTGCGACAATTTGGTGAAGCGGCGGGCATTGACGGCCCGCCCTTCCACCGCCACTCTGCCGCCCGGATCATATCCTGGGGAGGGGATGCATGGCGAACGGCGCCGTGGCGATGAAGCGTTTTGACGTGGCCGCCTTCATTGACGAGCGCGCCATTGGCGCCCGCGAAATCCTGACGCTGGTCATCGTATCCGCCGTCCTGTTCATGGATGGCTTCGACACCTATTTCCTCGGCAAGATCCTGCCCGCCATCGCCACTGGCCTGGGCGGCACGCCGGTGGACATGCAGCCGGTTGTCACCTGGCAGCAATGGGGCATGGTGGCCGGCGCCATCCTGATGCCCCCGCTGGCCGACAGGATCGGGCGCAAGCCGGTGCTGGCCCTGTGCCTGCTGGGCTTTGGCGCGGGATCGCTGGCGGCGGCATTTTCCACCACCTTCACCATGCTGACCGTGCTGCGCGGCATTTCGGGCATCTTCTTTTCCGCCATGCTGCCGGTGGGGCTGGCGCTGCTGTCGGAAAGCACGCCCCGGCGGCGGCGCGCGCTGTTCATGTCCATTGCCCTCGTACGCTATTCGGGCGGCAACCTCGCCAGCGGGGCGATGACGGCCTGGTGGCTGGACGAACTGGGCTGGCAGGGCTTCTTCATCGCCGGGGGCGTGGTGCCGCTGGCATCGCTGGTGCTGCTGCTGTTCGTGCCGGAAAGCGTCTCCTTCCGCGTCAATCGCGATGCCAAGGACCCGGCCATCCCCCGCGTGCTGCGCAAGATGGACCGCGCCATCATGCTGGACGGGACGGAACAGTTCTACATGGGCAACCAGACCGCGGTGGAGCGCGCGGGGCCGCTGGCCATGTTCGCGCCCCGGTTCCGCAAGCAGACCATCCTGTTGTGGTCGATCTGCTTCATGTCGCTGGGCAACATCGCGCTGATGGCCAACTGGCTGGCCACCTACATGCACGAAATGGCCGACCTGCCGATCGAGACCTTCGCGCTGTACATGATCTACGGCTATTTCGGCGGAGCCATGGGCACCCTGATGATGGGCTGGCTGATGGACCGGATCAGCCCTTACACCATCATCGCCGGCTATTTCGTGATCGATGCGCTGGCGATCTTCTCGCTCGGTCACGTGCCGCCGCAGATGGCGGTGATGTTCGTCACCGCGCTGATCGTGTGGAACTTCTGCCAGGTGGGCGGGCAGACCGGGATCAATAACCTGGCGACGCTGGGCTACCCGCCGGAAATGCGCAGCAGCGGCGTGGGCTGGGCGGGCGCCGTGGGCCGCTTTGGCGGCGTGCTGTTCCCGTTCCTGGGCGGCAAGGCGCTGGAATTCGAAGTGCCGCTGGACCAGATCATGCTGGCCGCAGCCATGCCCGCGGTAGTCATTGCGGTGCTGGTGGTGACGCTTGGCCGGGTGAACAAGGGTAAGGTCAGCGCGGCCGAGATCGAGGCCGACGGGCCTTCGCGGCCGGGCCACGCCTGAAACAAGCAAGGCGGACCGGGGCTTGCCCGGTCCGCCTTCCCTGCGGCCCCTTGCTGGACCGTGTGCCGGCCAGCGGCGCTCAGTGGTGCGGCCGGGCTTCCGGCGCGAAATGATCGGCCAGCTGCGATGGCGAGAAGCCGTAGCTGCGCGAATCCGGCTCCTGCATCATCTGGCTGTCGATGCTTTCCCATTCCGCCTTCAGGGCCGCGAACACATCGGGCAGGCGGTCCTTCAGGTTGCCGCGCTCCATCGGGTCGGCAACGATGTCGAACAGGAATTCGTTCTCGTTGATCTTCAGGTACTTGTACCGGCCGCGCCGCAAGGCGCGCTGGTCACGGTCCCAGTAGCGCCAGAACATCGGCCTTTCGGGCAGCGTTGCGCCCGTCAGCGCGGGCCGCAGGTCCACCCCGTCGGCCGGCTTGTCGGGTGCGGGCGCGCCGCCGGCCGCAGCGAGGAAAGTAGGCATGAAGTCCATGCTCATCGCCGGCTGGTCGGTGGTGGAACCCGGCGCGACGAGGCCCGGCCAGCGCACGATCAGCGGCACGCGGATGCCGCCTTCCAGCAGCTGCGTCTTGCGGCCGGTGAAGGGCCAGGTGTCGGAGAAGCGTTCCCCGCCGTTGTCGCTGGTGAACACCACCACGGTGTCCTGCTCCATGCCCAGCTGCGCCAGGCGGGCCAGCACGCGGCCGATGTTGGCATCCAGGTTGGTGACCATCGCGGCATAGGTTTCCATGTTGCCGCCATCGTAGTGCACGATGTTGAGGTCACTGGAGGCGGGCAGGGCGTCCAGCCGTGCGCTTTCCGCCTGGCCCGTGGCATCGTTGCCTTCCCACGGCCAGTGCGGCGCGGTGAAGTGCAGCGAGAGCAGCCAGGGCTTGTCCGGTTCCGCGCTGCGATCACCCAGGAAGCGCATGGCCCGTTCGGCCAGCAGGTCGGTGTAATAGCCGATGGCTTCCACCTGCACATCGCCGTCCCACAGGTCGCCCCGGCCGGAAATCTTGTGGGTGAAGTAATCCACCCCGCCACCGCGATTGCCCCAGAATTCGTCGTAACCGCTCTTCAGCGGGCCATAATTGGGCAGGCCGCCCAGGTGCCACTTGCCCACGAGGCCCGTGTGATAGCCCAGGCCCTTGAGCAGCGAGGGCAGCGTGGGGTGGGCCGGGTCGAGGCCAAGGTTCGGGTCGGAAATCGGTTCTTCCAGCCCGGCGCGGACGCGATACTGGTATCGTCCGGTGATCAGGCCCACGCGGGTGGAGGAACACACGGCCGAATTGGCATAGCCGTGGTGGAACTGCATGCCCTGCGCGGCCAGGCTGTCCAGCACCGGGGTATCGTATTCCCGCCGGCCATAGCAGGACAGGTCCGCGTAACCCATGTCATCGGCCATGATGAACAGGAAGTTGGGCTTGCGGCCGCTGTCATGCGCGCGTCCGGGCACCGATATGGCGAGGCTCGCCGTGCCCAGCACACCCGCGCCGATGGTGGCCGTTCCCAGGGCACCGGCCATGGCCTCGCGCCGGGTGATGCCTTTTTCCGTCATGCTCTTGTTCGTCATCGTCATGTGATCTTCCACGCATGCTGAAATGTCAAAGGCGGGAGCCGGTGCCATCAAGGCCTTGGCCATTCAGGCACCGGTCCCGCCCGGGGAGGCGCAGCCGGGGGCGACTGCGCCTGGGGGGTTACATCCTGACCTTCACGCCCACCGTGAAGCGGCGGCCCAGCACGTCGTAGACGGCGGAGTTGTACTGCTGCGCGTACTCGCTCAGCGCCGTCCAGCTGGGGGTGACGGGCGGATCCTCGTCGGTCAGGTTGGTGACGTTGCCGAACACCTCCATCTCGGTGCCCGCCAGCTCGAATTCGTAACCCAGCCGCAGGTCGAGGTAGGTGACCGAAGGCACGGTGTTGTCTTCGAGATAGACCGTGGCCGCGGTGGAGCAGCGGCCCGGCTGGCCGCAGGCGTTCTGCAGTCCGCCATCGATATAGCGTGCCTGGAGCAGCGTGGAGAACCCGCCATTGCGATAGGTGAGGCCCGCCGTTGCCTTGAAATCGGCATAGGGCAGGTAGCCGGCCGCACTGTTGCCAACCTGGCCGGCCAGTTCGCTGGTCACGCCGTTGGAGTTGGTTTCCGTGCGGCTGAGCAGCCACGAACCGAAAGCACGCAGGCTGAGCGATTCCTCGCCGCCAAACAGAGAGATGTCGCTGCTGTAGCTGGCCTCCGCGTCCAGGCCCTCCACCGCCGCTTGCGCCACGTTCACGAACAGGTCGCCGACCAGCACGATCGGGGCGGTGTTGGTGGGGGTGGCAATGCCGGTGTCGGTGGTGATCAGGTCGCAGAATTCCTGCGCCTGGTCCTTGAAGCAGCGGTCCACCACGCTTTGCGTGCCGACCTGGCTGATCGCGTCGCTGATCTGGATGTTGTAGTAATCCACGCTGAGCGACAGACCGGGCACGGCATCGGGCCGGAACACGAGGCCGGCGGTGAAGGTTTCCGCCTCTTCCGGGTTCACGTTGGGATTGCCGCCGGAAAAGCGGGTTACGCCCAGCGTTTCCACCACGTTGGTGGTGCGCGGATCGTCAATGTTGGCCACGCCGCCGGTCTTGTCGAACCGTTCGGACAGGTTGCCGGCGCGCACGTCGACCGAATAGGTGCCGCGCAGGCGCAGCTGGTCCTGCAGGAAGCCCAGTTCCAGCCCGCCCTTGTAGGCCCAGATCGAACCGGAACCGGAATAATCTGCCCAGCGGAAGGCGCCGTTGGCCGTGGCGGTGAAGTTGTCGCTGTCATACAGCGGCAGCAGCAGTTCGCCGAAGGCTTCCCACACTTCCGCCGTGCCGCGGATGTTGGACACCTTGGAGAACTGCACGCCCACCGTGTTGGCGCAATCGCCCGGGTTCACCCCGCGCAGCGCCAGCGTGGCATCGTTGCAGCGCACGGGCCGGAACGTGTCATTGTTGGCCGAAGGGTTGGTGGGATCGTTGACCAGCTGCAGGATATGGTCGCGCCGGTAGGAGCCGCCGAACGCGCCTGCCAGGGTGCCGGCCCACAGGTCCATGATGTCGCCAGAGAAGGCCAGTTCGGCGAAGTGCTGTTCGAAGGTGGTGTTGTACACCTTCTCCTCGTCCGTCGTGTAGGTGCGGGTCTGGCCGGAAGCTAAGCCGTCGCTGGCGTAGTACACGGGCGCGGTAATCGTCTGCCCCGGTTCGAAGCCCACGACATAGTCATAACCCTGCGGGGTGGGGGTGGCCCCGCCGCCACGGCCGAACAAGTTGACCGGCTGACAGCCGGGGAAGGCCGCCGCCCCTTCCGGATCGGTCGACACGCGGCACACGATGTTGCCGTTGCCATCGCGCACCGCGTCCACCGCGGCGAAGATGCGATCGACGCGCAGGCCCAGCTGGCGCCAGTTGCGGCGCGAATTGCCGTACTGGTAGAAGCCGTCCACGTTCCAGCCGGCCATGAACCCGTCACCGGCGATCTCGTAATTGAAGCCGGCCGTGCCGATGTGCTGCGTGGTGGCATCGTCCAGGTACATCAGGCCCACATCCTGCAGCGTGCCCTGGCGGCGCAGCTGGAAACTGGCGATGTTGTTGGTGGTCATGGCCGCCTGCAGGTTGGCCGGCAGGTAGGGGTTGCCGCTGAAGATCGTCAGCGCCGTCTGCGGCACGCCGAAGCCGCCGCGCGGGGTGTTGTACTGGAAGATGCTGGTCTTGCCGTGCAGGTACTGGGCAAAGACCGAGAAATTGTCCGTCACCTCGAAATCGGCATAGGCGAAGACCGAATACCGTTCGAGATCCGGGTACAGGTTGGCGACTTCGGTGCCGTTGTCCTGATAGGCCGGGGTGTTCGGAATCCCCGTGCCCGCCGTGCGCGCGCCGGCGCTGCCGACGGTGCCCTGCAGGATCGAGCCGGTGACGCCGGGGCCAACCGTGCCATCCGGGTTGAAGCGCCAGCCGTGGATGGACGTCCCCGGCGCGTTGATCAGGCCATCGGGCGTGGAGTTGGCCGACACCATGCCCGGCGCAAAGCGGAAGGGGTTGGCCTGCGTGCCCGCGCCGTAAACGCCCCAGGCATCGTACCAGTTGCGCCCCTTGTAGCTGAAGATGCCTTCCTGGTTGTAATACTCGCCAGAGACGAGGACATGCCCGCGCCCTTCGGCAAAATCGGTGCCGTAAGCGCCCGAAATCTCGTAATTCTCGCCATCCCCGCGATCGGTTACGCCGCCCTGAACGCCGAATTCCAGGCCTTCGTAATTGGTATTGAGCATGAAGTTCACCACGCCGGCCACCGCGTCGGAGCCATAGGCGGCCGATGCGCCGCCGGTGGTGGTTTCCACCGACTGGATCATCGCTTCGGGGAACAGGTTAATGTCCACCCCGCCAAAGGCGCTGGTGCTGGGCACGCGGCGGCCGTTCAGCAGCGTGAGCGTGCGGTTGGTGCCAAGCCCGCGCAGGTTGAGCGAGCCATAGCCCGAACGGGTGAAGAAGGCGCCGCTGTTGGGCGTCTGGTTGCCGTAGAACTGCGGCAGCTGCGATACGCCGGTGATCAGCGCGCCGGGTGACAGCGCCTCGATCTCGTCGGCCTGCACCACGGTGACAGGCACCGGTGCCTGCATGCCATCGGTGCGGATGCGCGAACCGGTGACGGTGATGATGTCCTCGACCGCATCCCCTTCAGCCGCGGCGTCCTGCGCCTGTGCGGGCAGGGCGGCCAGAATGGCCAAGGTGCTGGCCGTGGCGGCCAGCAGCCAGCGTTGTGCCTGCGGAGACGCCCTGTGGGTAGTGAACTTCGACATGTCTGCTCCTCATGATGCAGCAGCTGCAGCCGCCTTTGGCGCGCGCAGCCTGAGGTCCGGCGCCGCTGGGGGGCCGGAAAAATTTTTTGGGAAAGAAGCCGGATGGCCCGCGTTGTCGCGTCGGCTACCGGCAGATCGCCGCATAGCTAGCGCACGATTTTATTGTCAACTGAATTGGTTGAAATAAGTGCTGTCGTCGATGCGCGACACCGATCGGCGTTGGTGCCCCTTGGCCGTTCATTGCAGGTTCCCCTCCCTTGCGTTGTTTTGTGTCCAGACGGTCCCACGCCATTCATGCCAAAGCAACGCACGCCAAAGTGATGACAAGAGATAGCCCAGGCGTTATCAGGTTCTGGGGGAGTGATAATTGCCAGCCGTACCTTTCACCCTGCGCCAACTGGAAGTCTTCGCCAGCCTTTGCGCCACCAGCAGCTTTCGCCGCAGCGCGGAAGTGCTGGGTATTTCGCAGGCATCGGTCAGCAACCAGATCAAGGTGCTTGAAGCGCAGCTCGGTTTCGAACTGTTCGATCGCCGCCCCGGCAGCCACCCGCTGCTACGCCCGGAAGGGGCTGCGTTCCTGGAAGACCTGCGCGAATTCGAACGCGCGGCCCAGCGGCTGGCCGCCCACCGCCGCAGCGCGGTGGCCGAAAGCGAGAAGCCGGTCCGCTTCCGCTTGATGGTGGGGCAGGGCATGTTCGATGCTTATATCCGCCGCAAGCTGGACCATTTCATCGCCAGCCACCCGCTGATCGAACTGGAGTTCGAAACCCAGTGGCCGTTTGGCGAACTGATCGCCGCGGCGGAAAGCGGCCGGTTCGATTTTGCCCTGATCAACCAGCGTTCGGACCAGCCCGTAAAGGCCGATTTCCGCGAACTGGCGCTGGTGCAGGGGGGCATCTACGGCCATCGCAAGTTTGCGGAAGGCAAGCCGCTGCCGCTGACGGTGGAGGAGTTGAACGGCCTGCCGTTCATCCTGCCCAAGGCAACCAGCAGGCATGAGCGCGAGGTCATGCGCAATTACGAGGCGCACGGCGTGCATCCGCAGCACGTTATCGGCCATACCCAGTATTACGACGTGATCGCCGCGATGATGGAGCGGGGATTGGGTGTAGCCTCGTTCTCGTCCGCCATCCTCCCCCCGCACATGCGCGAGGACGTGATCCTGCTTTACCCGATGCAGACCTGGCGCCTGCTGTTCTACCGCAACCCGGCGCAGCGCGGCAGCCAGGCGGACCTGGTGGAGCACTTCCTTACCACCAGCGTGGTGGGAGATCCCGATTATCCGGCCCTTTCCGTCGAAGGGCGGGCGAAGGGCGGCCTGCCGGCCTAGCTGTCGACGCCGAAGTATTCCGCCATCTGGTCGGCATGGAAGCCGTGGCGTCCGGCATCAGGATCGGGTGGCAGCATGGTCGCGTTCCATTCTTCCCACGCGGCAACCAGCGCGGCGAAATCCTCTGCCCGGCGGTGGCGCAGGTTGCCGCGCTCCATCGGATCGGCCTCCACGTCGAACAGGAAGGCGTTGCCGCGCGCCTGGTAGTACTTCAGCGGCCCTCGCCGCGCGGCTTTCTGGTCATGCTGGGCGAAGCGCCAGAACAGGGTGCGCTCCGCCAGCGCGCCGCCGGCAATGGCCGGGCGGATGTCCATCCCGTCCGTGGGATAGTCCGGATGCGGCGCGCCGCCTCCCGCCGCCAGCAGGGTGGGCAGCCAGTCCATCGTCATCACTTGCTCGTCGCTGGTGCTGCCGGCATGCGCCAGCCCCGGCCAGCGCACGATCAGCGGCACGCGCAGGCCGCCTTCCAGCAGTTCGGTCTTGCGACCGGTGAGCGGGAACATGCGCGAGAAGCGTTCGCCCCCGTTGTCGCTGGTGAAGATCACCACCGTGTCATCCGCCAGCCCCAGCCGGCCAAGCGCGGCGAGCACCTTGCCCACGTTGTCATCCAGGCTCTTCATCATCGCGGCATAGCTGGCCAGCGTGCCGCCATCCCAGTGCTGGATGGGCATCGGATCGCCCTGCTTGGCCTGCAGGCGGCGCGATTCCGCCTCGTCATCCGGGCCGACCCACGGCCAGTGCGGGGCCGTGAAGTTGAGGTTGAGGAAGAAGGGCCGCCCGTCCGCCGCCATGTCTTCCAGCACCTCCACGGTGCGGTCCCCCAGCAACTCTGTCAGGTATCCGGTGCGCTCGATGTTCTGCGTCCCGTCCCACAGGTCGTTCACGCCGTTCAGTTCGTGCGTGAAATAGTCCACCCCGCCGCCGCGAATCCCCCAGAACTCGTCATACCCGCTCTTCAGCGGGCAGTGGCGCGGCAGGTCGCCCAGGTGCCACTTGCCCACCAGTGCGGTGCGATAACCGCATTCGCGCAGGAGCGATGGCAGGGTGGGGTGGTTCGGCTCCAGCCCGATGGGGCGGCCCTGCAGCGGTTCCTCCAGCCCGATCGGCACGCGATACTGGTACCGCCCGGTCATCAGCGCCACGCGGGTGGCGGTGCACACGGCACTGTTGGCATAGGCCTGCGTGAAGCGCACGCCCTGCGCCGCGAGGCCGTCCAGCACCGGGGTGGCATATTCCTGCCGGCCATAACAGGACAGGTCCGCCCAGCCGAGATCGTCGGCCATGATGAAGACGATGTTGGGTTGCGCGCGCATGGGGAAGGTCAGCCTGCCTGCACCAGCTCGATCTCGTGCCCCTGCGGGCTGACCAGCAGGCACACCCGCACGCCGGGGGCCACTTCGGTGATGTCCATGGTCTTGCTTGCCCCTGCCGCCAGTGCGCTTTCCAGCGTGGTGACGATATCGCTGCAAGTCAGCCCCACGGGGCCATGCGCGGTGCCGACTATTGTCTCTGCCACGGGCTTGGGCTGCACCAGCATCAGCGACAGGCCGCCCGGCTGGCCCGGCAGTTCCAGGATGTGTTCCAGGAAGCCCGGCTCGTCATAAGTCTGCCGCACGGTGAAGCCGAAAGCCCTGTTCCAGAAGGCCAGCGCGCCCTCCATGTCGGCGGTGTTGAGCTTGATGAAACCGAGGCGGATGGTGTTGTCTGGCATGCTGGCGATGTCCTCTCCCGTGGATTTTGAGACCTAGCGGCACAAACCTGTTTTGCAATTCCCGCATTTCTGGGGCAGGGGGGCGTCACGATGATCAAGCGCGCGTTGCAGAACACCGGCTGGCTGATGAGCGCGCGGGGAATCAATGGCGTGCTGAGCCTGGGCTACCTGGCGCTCGCCACCCGCGCTTTGGGCGTGGCGGATTTTGGCCAGTTCATCCTGGCGGTGACCTTTGCCAACGCACTCGCAGGCATTTCCCAGTTCCAGACCTGGCAGACTGTGGTGCGCTGGGGGCAGAGCAAGGAAACCCTGCCCGATGCCACGGGCTTTGCCCTGGCGCTGGATGCGCTGACGATTGCCGGGGGCATCGTCGTTGCCGGGCTGATCCTGCTGTTCGCAGGCGACTGGCTGCCGCTGCCCGGCTGGCTGCGGCTGGAAACCTTCGCCTATACCTGCGTGGCGCTGCTGTGCATCCGCTCTACCCCCACCGGCATCCTGCGCCTGCATGACAAGTTCGCCAATGCCGCCGTGGCCGATGCCGTCACGTCTGTGGTGCGCATTATCGGCGCGGGGCTGGCGTTCCTGTTCCTGCGCACGATCGAGGGCTTCCTGCTGGCCTGGGCGATGGCGGAAATCGTGACTGCGGCGACCTACTGGCATTATGCCCGCAAGACCCAGCCGCTGTTCCTGCGCCATATGAGCCTGCGCCGCATCCCCGCGCGGGAGGAAAAGGCCTGGGGCTTCGTGATCGGCACATCGCTGTCGGGCATGCTGTCGATCTCGTCGCGCCAGGTGCTGGTGCTGCTGATCGGCGGCCTTGGCGGCCCGGCGCTGGCCGGCATCTACCGCGTGGCCGCGCAACTGGGCGAAGGGCTGCTGAAGCTGGCCCAGGCCCTGCTGCGCGCGACCTATCCCGAACTGGTGAAATCGCCTGAGGTAGCCCGGTCCATCGCCAAGCGCATCGCGCTGATCGCGGTGGCGACCGGCTTTGTCACCGTGCTGCTGTCGCTGGTGGCGGGGCGCTGGGTGATCGAACTGATCGCCGGCAAGGAATTCATCACCGCCTACACGCCCATGATCCTGCTGTCCGCCGCCGCCGCGATCGAGCTGGCGGGGGCCAGCCTGGAGGCGCTGATGGTGGCGCGCGGGCGGGCGGTCACCAACTTCCTGCTGCGCGCCGTGCCCACGGCCTGTGCGCTGGGCGCTCTGGTGTGGCTGGTGGACATCCACGGCCCGGCCGGCGCGGGCATGGCCGTGCTTGGCGCCAGCGTGGTGACCGTGACCGGCCTGTTCATCGCCACGCGCAAGGATTCGGGCGCTCCCGCGGCAGATGCTGCAGCGGCCAAGGGCTGATATTTTTCAGGAAATCCAGTTTTGGAGAACAGGCTATCCGCAATCCTGCGGACTGGCCTGAAAACTGGCTGGGGCGGCAGGATTCGAACCTGCGAATGCCGGTACCAAAAACCGGTGCCTTACCACTTGGCGACGCCCCAGCAGCAACCGCCATCGGGCGGGTGGGAGGCGCCCATATAGCGGGCGCTTCCCAAGGTGCAAGCAGGCTCTGGGCCTTATAGCGCGTCGGGTCGGGTACGCACCGGGTTGAACAGGCTGCGATCCTCCACCTTGTCGAAATCGGCCGCGCTGTGGCGTTCCGGCATGGCCTGCGTGTTCACCAGCCGGCCACGGATGGCGGCGGGGCGCTGGTCGATCTGGCGGACCCAGCGCCCCACGTTCTCGTACTCGTCCAGTGACAGGAAGATGTCGCAGCGGTTGTAGGCGCCATGGAACAGGTTGCCCAGCCACGTGTAGGCGGCAATGTCGGCAATCGTGTAGTCGGCCCCGGCGAGGTATTCGGTCCTGGCCAGCTGCTGGTCAGCCACGTCGAACAGGCGCTTGGTCTCCATCGCGTAGCGGTCGATCGGATACTTGTAGCGTTCCGGCGCGTAGACGTAGAAGTGGCCGAAGCCCCCGCCCATGAAGGGCGCGCTGCCCATCTGCCACATCAGCCAGCTGAAAACCTCGGCGCGCGCCGGGTTGGTCTTGGGCAGCAGGTAATCGAACTTTTCCGCCAGGTGCAGCAGGATCGCGCCCGATTCGAACACGCGGAAGGCCTCAGGCCCGCTGCGGTCCAGCAGGGCCGGGATCTTGCTGTTGGGGTTCAGCTCCACAAAGCCGGACCAGAACTGGTCGCCCGCGAAAATCCTGATCTGCCAGGCGTCGTATTCCGCGTCGGAGAAGCCGGCTTCCAACAGTTCCTCGAACATCGTCGTCACCTTCACCCCGTTGGGCGTGCCCAGCGAATAGAGCTGGAAGGGATGTTCCCCCACGGGCAGCGCCTTCTCCTCCCGCGCGCCGGCCGTGGGGCGGTTGATGCTGGCAAACTGCCCGCCGTTCTCGCCATCGACGGACCAGACCTTGGGCGGGGTGTAGACATCGGACATTGCGCGTTTCTCCAGACTGGAACCTTGCCGGCAAGATGGCGGCACGGCCCGCCGCTGGCAAGCAAGCGAAACTTGCCGCCGTCCCGTCTTTTGCTTTGCCCTGCCGGAAAGCCGCTTTACGCTGAGTCAAAAATCCGCAGGGAGGGGATGAAGCGAATGGCGGCAGGGGTGCCCATCGGGCAATATCTCGATGATCCGGATGCGCTGTTCGGGTGGCTGAACGGGGCGGTGTTCGGCGTGGCGGTGATGAACGCGGCAAACCGGTCCGGCGTCACCGCGCGGGTACTGGAAGGGCCGGCCACCACGGCTGATCTTGCCGCCGCGGCAGACTTGCCCGTAGAGTCGCTGGAACGGCTCCTCGCCTACCTGCTGGCGCACGAGGTGATCGGGCGGGACGGGGAAGGCCGCTGGCTGGCCACGGCGCGCACGCGGGCGATGCACGATGCCGCCGGTTACTTCACCAACGCGCAGACCGGCACCATGGCGGCCAGCAAGCTCGTTCCCGCCCTGCGCGCCGGGCACACCCCGTTTGTGGAGCACTTCGGCCAGCCGGCCTTTGCCTGGCTGCGGGACAATCCGGACCTTGCCGCGCTGTTTGGCAGTTTCATGGGTTGGATGACGCGGCGGTTCACCCGCTTCCTGTTTGCCCACCACCGCTTCCACCCGTTTGCCAGTGTGGCCGACATTGGCGGTTCCATGGGGGACCTGCTGCTGGCCGTACTGGCGGAATACCCGCAAGCGCGCGGCCTGCTGTTCGACCTGCCGGAAACCGTGGCCATGGCCCGCCCGCGTGTGGCCGCCAGCCCGCTGGGCGCGAGGGTGGAGCTGGTGGAGGGCAGCTTCTTCGATACCGTGCCGGTGGCCGATCTCTACCTGCTGAAGCAGATCCTGCACGATTGGGACGATGCGGAATGCACAGCCATCCTCGCCACCATCCGCCGGGCCATTCCGCCGCAAGGGCGGCTGGTGGTGATCGACCATATCCTGGCCGATCAGCCCACACCCGATGAAGCGCAGGGGACCGATATCGCCATGTTGGTTTGGGCCACCGGGCGCGAACGGCGGCTGGCGGAGTTCGAGGCGCTGTTTGCCGCTGCCGGTTTCCGGCTGGACAGGGTCAGCCGCAATCCTTCCGGCCACAGCGTGATGGAACTGGTCCCCGCCTGACCGCGCCAAACGAGGAGCATAACGTGGCACAACTCTACAACGGCGTCTGGCGCGATACGGCCCCGGCGGCGGAGGAAATCGGCGCGGACGGGCAGTTCCGGCGGCAGGAATCGCAGTTTCGCGGCACGATTTCAGCAGATCCGGCGGCCGAGTTTCCGGCCCAGGCGGGCCGCTATCGCCTGTGGGTCGCCGCCGTGTGCCCCTGGGCCGGGCGGACCACGGCGTTCCGTGTTCTCAAGGGACTGGAAGGCATTGTTGCGATCGAATGGGCCTTGCCCGGCTTGCCGGGGCAGGGCTGGACCTTTCCGCGGGACCAGTTCGGCAACGAAGTGCCCGGCGGCTTCCCGCTCCACCGCCTCTACACCGCGCACGATCCGCAGGTGACCAGCAAGGTCACCGTGCCGACGCTGTGGGACGATGTGACCGGGCGCATCGTCAACAATGAAAGCAGCGAGATCATCCGCATCTTCAACAGCGCGTTCGATGGCATCACCGGGGACCGGCAGGACTTCTGCCCGGAACCCCTGCGGGCCGAGATCGACCGCTGGAACGATGCCATTTACCCCGCGCTCAACAACGGCGTCTACCGGGCGGGCTTTGCGACCAGCCAGCACGCCTATGACGAGGCGGTGGCGGGCGTCTTCGCCATGCTGGACGAAATGGAGGCGCACCTTGCCACCCACCGCTACCTTGCCGGGGAATGGCTGACCGAGGCCGACTGGCGCGCCTTCACCACGCTGGTGCGGTTCGATGTGGGCTATCACGGCGCCTTCAAGTGCAACCGCCGCCGGATCGAGGATTACCCGATGCTGCGAAATTACCTGCGCGAACTGTACCAGTGGCCCGGAATTGCGGCCACCGTGCGCCTCGATGAAATCCGCGCCGGGTATTACCGGCTGGCCGACAAGCACGGCATTGTGGGCGTTGGGCCGGACCTGGACCTTGCCACCCCGCATGACCGGGCGCGCCTGCATGGCAGGGGCGTGTGGCTGCGCGGTAGCTAGACCGGCTCCCACCGGTCAAACCACGCCGCCTGGCCGTGGCGCTGGCCGCCTGAATCGACCAGGTTCCAGATCACCGCATTCACAATGCGGAAGCGGGTGCCATCGGCGGCGATGCGCACGCCGTGGTAACCGGTGACGACGTCCGCCGCCTCCAGCCGGGCGAGCATGGCGGCGCGCTCCTCCCGCAGGGCTGCTTCCGCGCTCTTGTAGCTGGGCAGGCCGATAAAGGCGGCGGCATCCATGCGGAACAGGGCGAGGGCGGTGGCATTGCCGTAGAAGAAGCGCGGTACGTCCTCAGTGCCGTGGGCCACGATGGCGGCGGGCGCGTGCCACAGGTCGCCACCGGCGGCGAGGGGGCGGCCGGTGAGGCGCGCGAAGCTTTCCCCCAGCAGCGCCAGCCGCGTGCCCGCGCTTGCTTCCATCACTCTGCGGTCATCCATGCTTGCCTCCAAGCACAATTCTGCGCCACAGGCTACGCCAAGGGAGAGTAACGATCGTGACAATGACGGCAGACCTGATCGTGGTGGGTGGCGGTTCGGCGGGCATGGCCATGGCCACCCGGCTGGCCGAAGGCGGCAAGCGGGTGCTGCTGGTGGAAGCCGGCAAGAGCCACCGCGATATCCGCTCCTACGTCCCCGCACTGATGGCGGGCATGGTGCATACGCCCGGCTTTGACTGGATGTACCAGGCAGAGCCGGACCCCACCATCGGCGGGCGGCCCGATGTGTGGCCGGCGGGCAAACGGCTTGGCGGCGGCTCGTCCATCAACGGGATGATGTTCATCCGTGGCCACGCTTACGATTACGACCACTGGGCGGCGTTGGGCGCGACCGGGTGGGACTATGCCAGCGTGCTCCCCTTCTTCCGCCGGCTGGAGGATAACGAGCGCGGCGCGGACCCGTGGCGCGGCACCGGCGGGCCGATCGCGGTATCCGAAGTGCGCAGCCGCTATGGCGTGACGGCGGACTGGATCGATGCCGTGGTGGAGGCGGGCTTTCCCCGTTCGCCTGACCTCAATGGCGAGCAGGCGGAAGGCGCGGACTATATCCAGCTCAGCCAGAAGAACGGCACCCGCAGCTCCACCGCGCGCGGGTATCTCGCCCGCAAGCCGCTGGGGCTGGACCTGATGCTGGAAGCGCAGGTGCTGAAGATCAACGTGGCGCAGGGCCGTGCCACCGGCGTCACCGTGCGGCGCGGGGGCGAAGTGCTGACGCTCACCGCGCGCGATGGCGTGGTGCTGTGCGCGGGGGCGCTCAACAGCCCGCGCCTGCTGATGCTGTCCGGCATCGGCCCGGCGCAGCACTTGCGGGAACTGGGCATCGACGTGCTGGTTGATGCAGCGGGCGTCGGGGCGAACCTGCAAGAACACCCCGGCGTCCACCTGGTGAACGAGGTATCCGCCCACACGCTCAACAACGACGGGCGCGGGCTGGCGGGGGTGAAAAGCCTGCTGCAATTCCTGTTTGCCCGCTCCGGCGCGCTGACCACCGGCATCGGCCATGCCCAGGCCTTCGTGCGCAGCCGCGAAGGGCTGCCCGCGCCCAACCTGCAACTAGCCTTTTCCGCCTTTGCCTTTGACGTGACGCCGCAAGGCAATCTGGCGCTGAGGAAGGAGAGCAGCGTGTCCACCTTCGTTGCCCTGATGCGCCCCGCCGCGCGCGGCACCGTGCGCCTGCGCGGCAATGATGCGGACCTGCCGCCCGTCATCACCCACCAGCTGCTGGGCGTGGAGGACGATGCGGCCCAGCTGGTGGAAGGCCTGCAGATCGCCCGCCGGATCATGGGCCAGCCCGCGCTGGCCGGGCAGGTGACGGCCGAGGTGCGCCCCGGCGCGGGCTGCGATACGGCAGAGGCGCTGCGCGGATACGTGGGCTTCGCTACGCTGCCGATGTATCACCCGGTCGGCACGGTGAAGATGGGCGCGGTGGATGATCCTGCCGCACCGCTGACGGCCGATTGCCGGGTCAAGGGCGTGGCCGGGCTGTGGGTGGCCGATGCCAGCGTGATGCCCACCATCCCGCAGGGCAACACCAACGCGACCAGCATCATGATTGGCGAGCGGGCCAGCGCGCTGGTGCTGGAAGGGCTGAAGTAGGCCTGTTTCAGCCGCGCTGTCATGGCACCGTAACATTGGGGCGCTCTTGCCGGAGAACAGGGCGCGCAAATCGATTCGCGCCGTTCAACCGGACCGAACATCTTGCGCCTCCTCTCCCTTCTCGCTGCCTCGATCTCCCTGTGCGCCTCCCTCCCGGCACAGGCGGGCGAGGTGGCGGGTACCGTTTACGATGCGCGCGGCCTGCCGCAGGCGGGCGTGGTGCTGGACCTGGCGGGCCAGCAGGCGGTGACTGGGGCTGATGGCACCTACCGCTTCGCCGAAGTGCCGGCGGGTGACCAGCCGCTGGCGGCGGGCGCGCAGGCGGTGATTGTTGCCGTACCCGCCACGGGCGAAGTGCGGCGCAACCTGTTCCTCCTTTCCCGCGCGGCGCGCACCGCCGTGACCGGCAGCGGTGCCGATGCGGGCGAGGGCCGCCGTATCCTTGCCAGCGCCGTGCAGCAGGCCGAAGCCATGCTGGCCGAGGCCGACCGCCTGCCGCGCCGCACGCTGGGCGGCAACGAAGGCTGATCTTCCTCAGGCGCAGGTGACAGCGGCACGCCAAGCCGCTACTTCCTTTCGGGATAGTTTCAGACGAACCCGGATTGGACGCCCACCATGCGCGCTTTCGCCAAGGCCCTGCTGCCGCTTTCCCTGCTTGCCTCATCCGCCATGGTGCTGGTCGCCTGCACTCCCGCCATGCAGCAGGCAGAGGCGGGCGGTTACGACATGCTCGCCAGCCGCGACCGGCTTGCCACGGTGGAGATGCAGCCGGACACTGCCTACCTCACGGCGGAGGAGCGGCAGGTGGTGAACAAGCTGATCGCGGCAAGCGCCCTGATGAGCGAGATCTACCTGCGCCAGCGGAGCCCGGAAAACCCGGCCATCCGCCAGCAGATCGCCGCCAGCGGCGATGCCGACATGCTCGACATGTTCGATCGCAACTTCGGTCCATGGGATGAAGGCGCGGACCAGCACCCGTTCTTTGGGCAAGCCGCCATGCCGGAAGGCGCGGGCTTCTACCCGGCGGACCTGACGCGCGAGGAACTGGATGCCTACCTTGCCGCCCATCCTGATGAGCGGGAGGCGATCCTGAGCCCCTACACCGTGGTGAAGCGGCAGGGTGAACGCCTGATCGCCGTGCCCTATTCGGTCGAATACCGCGAATTCCTCGAACCCGCCGCCGGCCTGCTGCGCGAAGCAGCGGCGATCACCACCAACGAGAGCCTCAGGCGCTTCCTCACCCTGCGCGCCGACAGCTTCCTGACTGACGACTATTTCGCTAGCGAAATGGCGTGGATGGACCTGTCCGGCACTCCCATCGAAGTCGCCATCGGGCCGTACGAGGTCTACACTGACCGGCTGATGGGCGTGAAAACCGCCTTTGAAAGCTTCGTCACCCTGCGCAACCCGGCGGAGAGCGAGGCGCTGCGCGTCTATGTCTCCTACCTGCGCGACATGGAAGCCAACCTGCCGATCGAGGACCAGTACAAGAACTTCCATCGCGGATTTGAAAGCCCCATCTCGGTGGCGGACCAGATCCAGGGTGGGGGCGACAACGTGCCCGGCGTGCAGACCATCGCCTTCAACCTGCCCAATGACGAACGGGTACGGGAAGCCAAGGGCGCGAAGAAGGTGATCCTGGCCAACGTGCTGGGCGCCAAGTTCGACATGATCCTGCAGCCCATGGCCGCGCTGGTGCTTGGCGAAGGGCAGGCGGGCCATGTGCAGAAGAAGTACATGGAGCTGGAAACCCTGTTCCACGAACTCAGCCACAGCCTGGGGCCGGGCACCATCACCGTGGACGGCCGCCGCACCACGGTGGATGCCGAGCTGCGCGAGCTTCATTCCGCGCTGGAGGAAAGCAAGGCGGACATCATGGGGGTCTATAACATTCTCTACATGATGGACCGGGGCGTGATCCCGGAAAGCGAGAAGAGCCAGCTGTGGGCGACCTATTTCACCGGCATCTTCCGCGCGGTGCGCTTCGGGCTGGAGGAAGCCCACGCCAAGGGCGCGGCGGCGCAATACGGCTGGCTGCGGGAAAAAGGCGCGTTCCGGTTTGACGAGGCGACGGGCCGCTACGTGATCGACGAAGCGAAGATGGAAAGTGCCCTGCGCGAATTGCTGACAACCGAACTGATGCTGCAGGCCCGCGGCGACTATGCCGGGACGCAGGCCTTCTTCGCCCGCTACGCCGTTCTGGATGATAACGCCCGCGCCGTGCTGGCCACGATGGACCACATCCCGGTGGACATCCGGCCGGTCTATCCGCGCGGGGTATGACCCATCAGGCGGGCTGGGCGGCCATCTTGCGCTTCACCAGCCCGTCATTGAGGAAGGTGCCGAAAGGGAACAGCGCCGCAACGAAAGTGCGTAGCAGGTCCAGGCCGGAAAAGCCCTTGCCCGGCAGGCACACCAGCATGGCGACAAGGTAGGCCAGCCAGGCCACCCCGTGCGCCATGCCCACCGGCGGCACCAGCATGGGATTGTCCGCCCAGTATTTCAGCGGCATGGCCACGCAAAACAGGGCAATCGTCGTCAGCCCTTCGACGAGGGCGACCCAGCGGAACAGGGCCAGCATGGTTACTGCTGCGCCTCCGGATAACGATATTCGAATGGATCGGTGAGGCCCGGCGCAGTCGGCAGCGGTTCGCGTGGCATCTCGCTGGTGGAATTGGCCGCCTGCAGCAACATCCCGGCCATGATCACCGCCGCCTGGCGCAGGTCATCCATGCGCATGTGGTCGTAGGTGTCGATGCTGGTGTGGTGCAGCCGCGCCGAATAATCGAGCGGGTCCTGGATGAACTGGTAGGCCGGCAGGCCAAGCTGGGCCATGAACACGTGGTCCGTGCCCCCGGTGCGCCCGGTGACCACGGATGTGGCGCCCATGTCGGCGAACGGGGCCAGCCAGCGTTGCAGCAGCGGCTGGGCCGCCACGTTGCCTTCCGTATGAATGCCGCGAATGCGCCCGCTGCCATTATCAAGGTTGAAATAGGCCTTCAGGTCCGTGAACCCCGGCAGCACGGTGACCGGGTAGAGCGAGCCGAATTCGTAATAACGGCCCAGCCACGCGCGGCCGCTGTCGCCCTCGCGGCGGGCCAGGTGCTGGTTGATGTAGGCGGTGGAGCCGAGCAGGCCCTGTTCTTCCGCGTTCCACAGCGCAAAGCGGATGGTCCGGCGCGGCCGGATGCCAAGGCGGGTGATGAGGCGCGCGGCCTCCAGCACCACCAGCGTGCCCGCGCCGTTGTCCACCGCGCCATCGCCCGCTGTCCAGCTGTCGAAGTGTGCGCCCGCCATCACGTAGCCCGCGCGCGGATCGCTCCCCGGCAGGTCGGCAATGATGTTGTAGGCCATGGGATCATCGTCCACGAAACGGACGTTGCTGGTCAGCGACAGGCGCGGCGCGGGACCGCTGCGGGCGAGGCGCGCCAGCCGGCGATAGTCTTCCGCCGCAATCTCGAAGCCGGGCAGCACCGGGCTGTTGCCGCTTTCATAGGTATAGCCGCTGCCGTGCAGCAGCTTGCCATCGCGCGCGGAAATGCGCGCCCAGGCCACGGCCCCCTCGCTGGCAAGGAAGGCATCGCGCTGCATCTCGAACTCGGCACGGGCGAGGGCCTCTGCCGTCTCGTGCGGATCGTTGTCAGGCATGGGGAACACGTCCCGCTCGGCAATTTGCGCCGCGTCCAGCCGGCGGAAGGCGGGCGTGGTCGGCTCGTCCCCGTTGCCCGGCAGGCTGACCAGCACCACCTTGCCGCGCAACTGCCCGCGATAGGCGGCGAAGTGGGCCGGCTCGCTCATGGGGGCGACAACCACTTCTGCCTCGATCGTGCCATTGGTCGGCGGGGTCCAGGTCACCGGCATGGCGGTGAGCGCCAGCGGGCGGGGCGTGACCATCCGCACGTCGGAACTGATCATTTCCCAGCCACGGCCGAAGTGGAACCCTTCCTTGCGTGGCGAGAGGCCGAGCGCGGCGAACTGCTGCACCGCCCAGTCTTCCGCCACGCGCATGGACGGGGAATTGGTCAGCCGCGCGCCGACCCGGTCCAGCAGGTCATGCGCCTGCATCGGAATGCCCGAACGCTGGGTGCCTTCCTCCACCATCACGGCGATTTCGTCCTCCAGCCCGGCCTCCTGCGCGGAGGCGGCATTGGGGGCGAGCGCGAAAAGGCTGGCGGCCAGCAGGAGGGTGGCGTGCTTCATGGGGGCTGATCCTTGGGGGGAAAGGCGTGTTGAGGTCAGGCGATCTTCATCACCCAGCCATGGGTATCGGGCGCATGGCCACGCTGGATGTCGACCAGGCGCTGCTTCAACCGGGCGGTGAGCTGGCCGGGGCCGCCGCTGCCGATGGTGAAATCGTGCTCCCGGCCGGCCACGCGGCCCACCGGGGTGACAACGGCGGCGGTACCGCAGGCGAAGGTTTCCACCAGTTTGCCCGATGCGGCATCGGCTTGCCACTGGTCGATGCTGTAACGTTCCTCGCGCACGGCAAGCCCTTCCTCGCGTGCCAGGGTCAGCAGGCTGTTACGGGTGATGCCGGGCAGGATGGTGCCGGTCAGCGGCGGGGTGAGGATGGACCCGTCATCGAACACGAAGAACAGGTTCATGCCGCCCAGTTCCTCGATCCAGCGCCGCTCCGCCGCGTCGAGGAACACGACCTGGTCATGGCCGCGGGCAAAGGCCTCGCCCGTGGGCACCAGGCTGGCGGCGTAATTGCCACCGCACTTGGCCGCGCCCGTGCCGCCGGGGGCTGCGCGGGTATAGTCGCTGACCCAGACGGACACCGCCGGCGCGCCGGACTTGAAGTAGTTGCCCGCCGGGCTGACGATGACGACGAACTTGTATTGCTTGGCCGGGCGCACGCCGAGGAACGCCTCGCTCGCGAACATGAACGGGCGGATGTAGAGCGAGCCGCCGTCCACCTTGGGGAACCAGTCGGCATCGGCCGTGACCACGCGCTTCACCGCATCGATGAACAGGTTCTCCGGGATTTCCGGCATGGCAAGGCGGCGGGCCGAGGCGTTGAAGCGCTGCGCGTTCTGGTCCGGCCGGAACAGCGCCATCGATCCATCCTCCAGCCGGTAGGCCTTCAGTCCTTCGAAGATTTCCTGCGCATAGTGCAGCACACTGGCGGCGGGATCGAGCGGGATGGGGCCACGCGGGCCGATGGTGGCATTGTGCCAGCCTTTGCCTTCCTCCCAGTCGATCACCACCATGTGATCGGTGAACAGCGTGCCGAAGCCCGGCGCGGCAATGGCGGCCTCGCGCACATCAGCCGGGGTGGGGGCCGGATGGGCAATGGTGGCAAAGGGCAGCAGGGCAGCATCGGCGGGAGTCGCCATCAAATAAATTCCTTACAAACCGGACTGGCTGGCTGATATAAAATTTCAATCAAAATGCCAAGATTGAAATATTTATATCTTTCGCAACCACTTTCGGTGCCTTGCTAGCTTGCAATGCGGCCTGATGGAAGGGCCTGAAAGGCGGGGGGCTGCACGATCTGGGAGGCGCGCTCTCGCTGGCAGCCGGGCGGGCCATGACGGACCTGCCGCCGCGAACCCAGCGCCAGCGCCTGCCGCGTGGCCGACCTCGCAAATGAGAAAGGCGGCCCCAGCCTGACTGGGTACCGCCTTTCGCATGGTCAGCGGCCGGAAGTGCCGCCCACGAAGCCTCTACCGGTTACGATAAATCAGAACCGATAGTGCCCCGCGCGGAAACTAACCGACCTCCCTGCTGAACCATGAGACATCGGATCACCTCCTTTCGCGCTGTTGAGCCTACACCCAGCAGTGCCCTGCCGGGCGAAGACCGCGATTACCGCTGGCCTTGAGGGGGAATGTGAGTCCTTGTGCGGGGCAACACAAGTCTTGTAAAAAAGTTTTTCACAGTCACACTGGAGGCTTCGGCAGGCGCAGTGCGCCGCCGGGCCTGCCGCTACTACCTTCAGCGGCAATCCTCTATCGCGCGGGTGATTTCCGGATAGGCCGGCAGGTACAACGCGCGCCCTTCGATCTCGATGGCGAAGCGCCCGCGCGAAAACGCGATCGCATCCAGCAGCGGATCCTGCGCCGCCAGGGTCGCCACTGCCGCCGTGGTAGTGGCGCTGGTTGGCAGCACCTGCTCCACCGTTTCGGTGCGCACGGTCATGCTGCCCGCACCCGCGCCCGCCACCATCAGCAGCACCTGGCGCGCAGAAGGCTGGCAGGCGACCTGCGCCACGGCCTGCCCGGCGGGCGACTGGAACACCGCCAGGCTGTTGCCGCCCGCGCTGCGCCAGTACCAGTCCCCTTCGGCCAGCGGGGCGTGCCGCCAATCGACCACGGCGGGAGCCAGCGCGGCAGTGGGGGAAGGCGCGGGCGTGGGGCTGGGCGTTGGCGTGGGCAAGGGGGCCGGAGCCGGCGCCGGGGCGGATGAAACGCAGCCCGCCAGCGCCGCCGCCAGTGCCAGCACGGCCACCTTGCCGCCAAGGGAGGCTGGGCGCGCGAAACGGCCAAAGGCAGGGCGGGCGGGCTTCATCATCATCAACGGCAGGCCTCGAATACGCGGCGCACGCCGCTGGTGGCAGGCACGCGCAGGGTTGCGCCGCCCGGTTGCGATACCTCTATCGTCCCGCCCGGCTGGACGAAACCCGCAAACACCGGCGCGTCCGGCGCAATGGCGGCATACTGGTGCGGATCGGCGGCATTGCCATCGGCAATCGTATCCAGCCGCGCCGCCGCGCCGCCCGATTGCAGCACGAAAGTCTGGTTGCCGGGAGCCGCGCTCGTCACCGAGAGCGAAACCACCTTGCTGGCCGCATCGCAGGTGATGGCGAGCAGGCCCTTGCCTTCCGGGCTGACGAACCGGGCATCGGCGCCCGTGGCCGTCTCGCCCACCTGCCAGGCCCCGGCGGCCAGCGGCGAGCCATCGGCAGCCACCTGCGGCACGGGCGAACTGGTCAACACCGGGGTGGGCGTGGCGCTGGCGGCAGGCGTGGCCGGGGCGGCATCCTCGGCGGTATCGCACGAGGCCAGCAGCAGGGCGGGCGCAAGGGCGGCAGCAAGCAGCGCCGGACGGGATCGGGAGGGCCGGGAGATAAAGGCGGCAATCATGGCAAAACCCACTTGTTGAGATCAGGCGAATCGCCTGAAGCGCCTCCTTGCGACAGGAATATGACACAATTGCCTCTGGCGCAGGCGCAATGCCGGTCCTATCGCCCGCCCCATGGCAGAGGGCAAGAGCGCCAAGGTAAGGATCGACCAGTTGCTCGTCGAACGCGGCGAGGCGGAGAGCCGTTCGCGCGCGCAGGCGCTGCTGATGGCGGGCCTGGTCTTCGTTGGCGGACAGCGGGTGGAGAAATCCGGCCAGAAAGTCCCCGCCGATGCCGTGATCGAGGTAAAGGGCCGCGATCACCCATGGGTGGGGCGCGGCGGCGTCAAGCTGGACGGGGCGATCAGGCAGTTCGGCCTTGATCCCACGGGCGCGGTGGCGATGGACATCGGCAGCTCAACCGGCGGGTTCACCCAGGTGCTGCTGCATCACGGGGCAGAGCACGTGTTCGCGGTGGACGTGGGCACCAACCAGCTGGACTGGCGGCTGCGCAACGATCCACGCATCACCGTGCTGGAACAGACCAACGCCCGCGAACTGACACCGGCGCAGATTGACCGGCCGTGCGACTGGGTGGTGTGCGATGCCTCGTTCATCAGCTTGCGCAAGGTGCTGGAAGTGCCGCTGCGCCTGGCCGCGCCTTACTGCCGGCTGGTGGCGCTGATCAAGCCGCAGTTCGAGGTGGCCCGCAATGAAGTGGGTAAGGGCGGCATCGTGCGTGATCCGGCGCTGCACCAGCGGGTGTGCGACGAAGTGCGCGCCTGGCTGGAGGGCGAAGGTTGGGTGATCGAAGGGCTGGTGGAAAGCCCGATCACCGGCACCGAAGGCAACGTGGAATTCCTGATTAACGCGGTGCGCCAGCCGGGCCAGGGGAACGGGCCGGCATAGCTGGCGTGGGCGGTGACCTGCGGCCGCGCTTGCCAGCCACCCGGCCACCCGCCACTATCGGCGGGTGATTCTGACCGGGACAACCGGCGTAAACCTGTTACTGGCCTGAAACTGATACTGGAGTGCGAATGAACCGGCTTGCCAGTCCCGCACAGCTTCGTGCCAGCCTGATCCGCTGGTCCCTGTTCATCATCCCCACCGTGGTGCTGCTGGGGTTCCTGTCAGGCATGGTGGGCAGCAGCGGGCCGGACAACCCGTGGTTCGCGGCGCTGGAAAAGCCGGCGATCTACCCGCCGCCGGCGCTGTTCGGCATCGTGTGGACGGTGCTGTACGGGCTGATGGGTTTTGCGGCCGCGCTGGTTTGCGCTGCCTGGGGCGCGCGCTGGCGGCCCTGGGCCATCGTGGCTTTCGTGGTGCAGTTCGCCATCAACCTCGCCTGGTCGCCGGTGTTCTTTGCCCTGCATGACATTCCGGCCGCGCTGGCGGTGATCCTGGCGCTGGACGTGGCGGTGATCGTCACCATCTGGCTGTTCGCCAAGGTGCGCCCTGCCGCCGCCTGGCTGCTGGTGCCCTACCTGGCGTGGATCCTGTTTGCCACCTTGCTTACCTGGCAGTTCCTGGCAGCCAACCCCGATGCCGGGGTGATCGAGGCGAACAACGCGGTGCAGCGGATTGAACTTTAAATTGCCGTACCCCATCCAGGGTACGGTCCTCGGTGCAGCTCCCTCCATTTCGTTGCGGGGCACCTGCGGTCGCGCGGTCGCGCTTGCGGGCCTTACGGCCCGATTGTCTCTTGATCCCGTCCCGTGACAGGACCACATAGCCTGCATGCAAAGCGAAAACCCGATCATCGCCGACTTCGTCAAACTGGCCAATTCCGCCGCCGGCACGCTGGCCGGCATGACGCGCGAGGCGCGCGATTCCGCCCGCGAACGGATGAAGGAAGCGCTGGGCGGCATGGATTTCGTGGCCCGCGAGGAATTTGACGCGGTCAAGCAGATGGCCGCCACCGCGCGCGAAAAAGTGGAGGTGCTGGAAGCCCGCCTTGCCGCGCTGGAAGCCCGCATCAAGGATTGATCCCGCGGGCAGGTTTCCGCCTGCCCTTGCACGGCTCCAGTCGGCAGTGCACTGCCTGACGCGTGATCCAGCTTGATGCCCCCGCTGTCCTGCTTGCCGCCCGCGCGCACGGGGAAACCGCTGTCATCGCCCGCCTGCTGACGGAAGAGCACGGGCTGGTCGCCGGTTATGTCGCCGGGGGCCGGGGGCGAAACCTTCGGCCTGTGCTGATTCCCGGCAACCTCGTCTCGCTGCACCTTGCCGCGCGGTCTGACAGCCAGTTGCCTTTTGCCCGCGTGGAACTGGTCGCCAGCCGCGGGCCCTACCTCACCGAACCGCTGCCCGCCGCCGCCATCGGCTGGGTCTGCGCGCTGACCGCCAGCGTGCTGCCTGAACGGCAGGCCTATCCCGGCCTCTATGCCGCGCTGTGCGCGCTGCTGGCTGCCGTGTGCCATGCCCCGTCCGCGCGCGGCTGGCTGGGGGCCTTGCTGGCTTACGAGACGTTGCTGCTGCGCGAACTGGGCTTTGGCGGGCAGGGGGGCAGGCCAGAGGGGGAATTGCCCGCGCTGCTGGCGGAAATGGACCGGCTCGCGCCGCTGATCGATCACTACCTCCTTGCCGAGCGGCGCACAGACGTTATGGCGGCGCGCTTACGCTTGCGCGAACAACTGGGGCGGATGGAACAGCAATGAAGATCGCATGTCTTGCCGGGGACGGCATCGGGCCGGAAATCATGGCGGAAGCCATCAAGGTGCTGGATGCACTGGCTATCGCCGGGCTGGAACTCGCCCACGCGGACGTGGGCGGCACCGCCTACAAGAAGCATGGCCATCCGCTGCCGCCGGAAACGCTGGCACTGTGCCAGGCGAGCGACGCGGTGCTGTTCGGCGCGGTGGGTGATCCTTCGTGCGACAACCTTGAACGCCACCTGCGCCCGGAACAGGCAATCCTGGGCCTGCGCCAGGCGCTCACCCTGTTTGCCAACCTCAGGCCTGCCACGATGTTTCCGGGCCTTGAGGACCTGTCCGCCCTGCGCCCCGAAGTGGCGCGCGAGATTGACCTCCTCATCGTGCGCGAGCTGAACGGGGATGTCTATTTCGGCGAAAAGGCCATCCGGACGCTGCCCGATGGCCGCCGCCAGGGCTATGACTTCATGTCCTATGCCGAGGACGAGGTGCGCCGCATCGCCCATGTCGCCTTCCGCGCCGCACAGGGCCGGGCCAAGGACGGCAAGGGCAAGCTGTGCAGCGTGGACAAGGCCAACGTGCTGGAAACCAGCCAGCTGTGGCGCGACGTGGTGATCGAGGTTGCGGCCGAATATCCCGATGTCGAGCTGTCGCACATGTACGTGGACAACGCCGCCATGCAGCTGGTGCGCAACCCCGGCCAGTTCGATGTGGTCGTCACCGGCAACCTGTTCGGCGATATCCTGTCCGACCAGGCGAGCATGTGCGTGGGCTCCATCGGCCTGCTCGCCAGTGCCTCGCTGGGCGAAAAGCAGACCGCTTACGGAACGCTGGGTCTGTACGAGCCGATTCACGGCAGCGCGCCGGACATTGCCGGGCAGGGCAAGGCCAACCCGATGGCGATGATCCTGTCGCTCGCCATGCTGCTGCGTCATTCGCTGGGGCTGGAAGCCGAAGCTGCCCGCGTGGAAGCCGCCGTGGCCCGCGCGCTGGCCGATGGCATCAAGGGCGCGGACCTTGGCGGCAGCGCCGGCACCAGTGCGATCGGGGATGCCGTCGTCGCGCGGCTGTGAGCCTCCAACTCGCCCAGCCGTAAACCATATGGTTAACATTTGCCTCTAGTGACCTAGGGCATGGACATGACGCACAGCCAATTCGTTGCCTCTCCCGCCGCAGAGCTTGCCGCCGTTCCGCTGGAACTGGCGGTGGTGATGCCCACGCTGAACGAACGCGCCAACATCGCCCCGATGGTCGCCCGGCTGGAAGCCGCGCTTGGCCCCACGGGCTGGGAAGCGGTGTTCGTGGATGACAACAGCCGCGATGGCACGGCGGACGAAGTGCGCCGCATCGGCATGACGGACCGGCGCGTGCGTGTGATCCAGCGCATCGGCCGCCGGGGTCTGGCCAGCGCCGCGATCGAAGGCATGTGCGCCACCGCCGCCCCCTTTGTGGCGGTGATGGATGCCGATCACCAGCATGACCCTGAACTGCTCAAGCTGATGCTGGCGGCGGTGAAGAGCGGCGAGGCCGACCTTGCCTATGCCAGCCGCTTTGCCGAAGGCGGCAACGCCGATGGCCTGACCAGCAAGGGCCGCGAAAACGGCAGTCGCCTGGCCAATGCGCTGGCCCGCAAGCTGACCGGCACCGAACTTTCCGACGCGATGAGCGGCTTCTTCCTCCTGCGGACCGAACAGCTCCGCCAACAGGCGGGCGACCTTTCCGGCATTGGTTTCAAGATCATGCTGGACATTCTTGCCACCGCGAAGCCGCAATTGAGAGTAAAGGAATTCCCCCTGAAATTCGCCGAACGCCTCTCGGGCGAGAGCAAGCTGGACCACGGCGTGGTGCTGGATTTCCTCGCCGGCCTGTACGAACGCTACCTGGGCCGGATCATCCCCACCCGCTTCATGCTGTTCGGCACCGTGGGCGGCATGGGCGTGTTCGTCCACATGGCCGTGCTGGCCGCGCTGTTCCGCACCGGCCTGACCACCTTCACGCTGGCCACCGCCGTTGCCACCGTGGTGGCGATGACGTTCAACTTCTGGCTCAACAACCTGCTGACCTACCGCGACAAGAAGCTGTCGGGCGTGCCGGCGCTGGTGAAGGGCTGGATGGGCTTCTGCCTTGCCTCTGCCGTGGGTGCTTTCGCCAACGTGGCTGTCAGCAGCTACCTGCAGGGCCACGGCTGGCGCTGGTGGATCGCCGCGCTGATCGGCGTGGTGCTGGCATCGGTGTGGAACTACGCGCTGTCGAGCAAGTTCGTGTGGGGCCGGTTCAAGTAAGGCCCTACCGCCACCCCTCCAGCCAGGCATAGTCGAGGAACGACTGTTCCCCGGCCAGCGGCGCGGCGGAGAGGATGGGATAGAACCACGCGAAGACCAGCGCCGATCCGGCCACCAGCAAGGCGGGGGTGAAGCGTTCGCCGTTCTGCCACAGTCGCTCTACCGCCAGCGCCAACGCGCCCATGCCGATCACGTGGGGCAGGGCGTAGTGGTAGAAGAACTGCACCGGCTTGGGCGCGACCACCCACAAGGCCATGCTGGCCAAGTACAGCACCACCAGCGCCGCGCAGTCGCGCCGGCCCTCCTTGATGGCCGCATAAGCGCACCAGATCACCGCCGGGACAATCGCCAGCGAGCTCACCGGGTTGCCCATCATCAGCACCCCGCGCTGCGCGCCGTCGATATTCTCGTACAGAAACCAGATCGCGCGGGTGTTGCTGACCCATTGCCACCAGTTGCTCTGGTAGGGGTGGGGCGGCAGCACCTGCGTCTGCAAGTCCAGCATCTGCCGGTGCAGGTCCACGATGCCGGTGGGATCGCCCGGCACCGAGGCGAACCAGGCATAAGGCAGGTAAGTGGCGGCATAGGCGAGGAGCGGCACGACACCCAGCCACAGCGCCGCTTCGGCAAGCGTCATCCCGCCGATGGGCCAGCCGCGGTCGCTGGTGAGGAAATGGCGCCTGCCCTCTCCGCTTCTGGGCCACGCCCGCGCCACGAAGAACGCAAGGCCCGGCACCACCGCCAGGGGAATCGCGTTCCACTTGGCCGCCATCGCCAGCCCCAGCGCCGCGCCGCCCAGCGCCAGCCGCCATCGCGCCGTCTCCGGCTCACGCACCGCGCCGGCGCACATCCACAGGCCGACGAACACGAAGGCCAGCATGAACACGTCCAGCATGGCGATGCGCGCCAGCAGCAGCAGCGGAAAGCCGGTGAGGAGGAACAAGCCCGCCAGCAGGCTTGCCACCCGGCTCTGGCTGAGGAGCCACATGGCGCGAAGGCAGGCGAAAAACCCCAGCGTGCCAAACAGCAGCGGCATGATCCGCCAGCCCAGCGCATTGTCGCCCGCCAGCGCCATGCCAAGGGCGATGAGTTCCTTGCCAAGCGGCGGGTGCTCCATGTTCACCGCCGCGCCCAGCGACAGAAATTCGCGCGCGGCGGGCAGGTAATGCACCTCGTCGAACATGGGGGTGGAGGGCACCGTCAGGCGGATGGCGCACAGCGCGGCGAAAACGGCGGTTAACGCGAGGTGCCAGCGAACCGGATCAGCGGGATGGTGCGGCGGCAGGCTCATATCCGGCTTTCGTAGCGAACGGGAAGGCAAGGGCAAGTGCGCAACACTTGCCCGCGCGGGCCGCCGCTTCTAAACGCTGCGGCCATGAAGAGAACCACCGGCACCGATCGCTCCATCGTCAACAAGTGGCGCCCCGCCACCCGCGCCGTGCGCGCCGGGACCACGCGCAGCGAGCATGGCGAGACGAGCGAGGCACTGTTCCTCACCAGCGGCTTCACTTACGACAGCGCGCAGACCGTGGCGGACCGGTTCGCCGGGCAGGCCAGCGGCATGCAGTATTCGCGCTTCCAGAACCCCACCGTGGCCATGCTGGAAGAACGCATCGCCGCGATGGAAGGGGCCGAAGCGTGCAAGGTGCAGGCCAGCGGCATGGCCGCGATGACCAGCGCGCTGCTGGCCACGCTGTCCGCCGGGGATCACGTGGTGGCGGGCAAGGCGGCATTCGGATCCTGCCGCTGGATCCTGGCCAACGTCCTCAACCGTTTCGGCATCACCCACACCATCGTCGATGGGCGCAACAATGCCGAATGGGAAGCGGCCATCCAGCCCAACACCAAGGTGTTCTTTTTCGAAACGCCGGCCAATCCCACGCTGGATATCGTGGACCTGCGCTTCGTCTGCGGGCTTGCCAAGGCGCACGGCATCATCACCGTGGTGGACAACGCCTTTGCCACCGCGTCCTTGCAGCGCCCGATCGAATTCGGCGCGGACGTGGTGGCTTATTCCGCCACCAAACTGATGGACGGGCAGGGCCGCGTGCTGGCCGGCGCGCTGTGCGGCACCAGCCAGTGGGTGCATGAGGTGCTATCTCCGTTCCAGCGCAACACCGGGCCGATCCTCTCGCCGTTCAACGCCTGGGTGGTGCTGAAAGGGCTGGAAACTCTGGACCTGCGCGCCCACAAGCAGAGCGAGAACGCGCTGGAAGTGGGCCGTTTCGTGGAAAGCCGCGTGGCGCGCGTGCTGCACCCGGGCCTGCCCAGCTTTGCCCAGCATGAGCTGGCCGCCAGCCAGATGGACGCCTTCGGCCCGATCTTCTCCTTCGTGGTCGATGGCGGGCGGGAAAAGGCCTTTGCTGTGCTGGATGCGCTGGAACTGGTCGATATCTCCAACAACATCGGCGATTCCAAGTCGCTCGCCTGCCACCCGGCCAGCACCACGCACCACAACATGGGGCCGGAAGGCCGGGCGGAAATGGGCGTCGACGAAGGCATGATCCGCATTAACGTGGGGCTGGAGGATCCGCTCGATGTGATCGAGGACCTGGACCAGGCGTTCCGCAAGGCCGGCATCTGACACTGGGGGCCGGTTCCCGCAAAAAGCGGCCGCACCCCCTGTTTCCACGGTCGGCTGGCGATGACCGTGAGAATGGATATAGTTTGCTGCGCAAATAGATTCGCGTTTCGACCGCAAATCGTGTATCGCTCCGCAATTGGAAAAATATCCAATTAATTCAAGGGTATGATATTGATCGGGGTGACTGACTTCTATGCGGCCCTGGTCGAATCCTCCGACGATGCCATCGTCGCCAAGGACGCAACCGGGGTCGTCCTTTCATGGAACCCGGCAGCCGAGCGGCTTTTTGGCTGGACCAGCGAGGAAATGGTCGGCCAATCGATCCGCCGCCTGCTGCCCGATGATCGCCAGCACGAGGAAGACCATATCCTGGAGCGGATCGGGCGCGGGGAGCGTGTTGGCCAGTTCCTCACCAGGCGGCTGAACAAGTCCGGCGAACTGCTCGACATCTCGGTCACCGTGTCGCCCGTGCGGGACGAATGGGGCACGGTGGTTGGGGCTAGCAAGATCGCGCGCGATGCCGGGCCGTACCTGAAGCAGCAGGCGGCACTGGTTCAGGCCATGGCGCGGTTCGAGACGCTGGCGGACAATATCGCCCAGCTTGCCTGGATGGCCAACCCGGATGGCGCGCTGTTCTGGTACAATAAGCAGTGGTACGATTACACCGGCACCAACTTCGAGCAGATGGATGGCTGGGGCTGGGAAGCGGTCCAGCATCCCGACCACCTGGCGCGGGTGAAGCAGCGCTGGATCGAAACGCTGGCCAGTGGCGAGGAGTGGGAGGATACTTTCCCCTTGCGCCGCCACGATGGCGAGTATCGCTGGTTCCTCAGCCGCGCCAAACCGGTTCGGGATGAGGATGGCAGGATACTGCGCTGGTTTGGTACCAACACCGATATTACCGAACAGCGCGAACAGGACGAACAGATCCGCATCCTGCTGATGGAGGTCAACCACCGCAGCAAGAACATGCTGGCGACGGTGCAGGCCCTCGTGCGGCGCAGCGTGGACGGGAACGACGATTTCGTGCGCAGCTTCCAGGATCGCATCCGTTCGCTGGCGGTCAACCAGGACATCCTGGTGCGTCGGGAATGGCGCACCGTGCCGCTGGAGGAACTGGTGCACCTGCAATTGACGTTCCTTGAAGACGCCCAGGCCGCGATTGTCACCAGCGGGCCTGACTTGAACCTGTCTCCGCGCGCGGCCGAAGTGATCGGCATGGCGCTGCACGAACTTGCGACCAATTCGCTGAAATACGGCGCCTTGTCGTGTGACAGCGGTCAGGTGGCGGTGGACTGGCAGGTCGATGGCGGCGAGGTGCAGGTGCGCTGGTGCGAAAGCGGGGGGCCGCCGGTATCCCCGCCCACCCGCAAGGGCTTTGGCACCACGCTGATCTGCGACGTGCCGCAGCGCCAGTTCGGCGGCAATTCCACGCTTGCCTATTCGCCTGAAGGGGTGTGCTGGACGCTGACAGCGCCGCTGGCGCGCCTGCGGGAGAGCGGGGCAACCCTGGAGGGCTGATTGCGGTCGCCCGGACTGTGGCCGAATATCGGCCAAGCGCACTTGCCGCGCGGGGGAAAGCCGTTACCCTGTCGAATCATGACCATAGGCCATGCCATGAAGGCGCTGTTCCAGTACGCCGCCACCACTTCCGGGGTGACGGTGCGCGTGGCGGTCAACTTCATGCCCGAACAGTCCCGCGTGGAAGCGGGGCGCTGGTTCTGGGTCTATCACATCCGGCTGGAAAACCACCGTGACGATGCGGTTCAACTGCGCACCCGCCACTGGCGCATCACCGATTCGCGCGGGATGGTGAACCTGGTGGATGGAGAGGGCGTGGTGGGGGAAACCCCGCTGCTGCTGCCGGGTCAAAGCCATGATTACGTGTCTGGCTGCGAACTGACGGTGCCCAGCGGGGCGATGGAAGGGCATTACACCTTCACCCGGCAGGACGGATCGCATTTCGAGGTGGAGATACCCCACTTCCCGCTGGCCGTGCCCGCGCAGGACGAAGCGGACCGCTGAGGCCCGCTTCCCCGGCTGCCGGGCCGCCGGCCCGGGCGCGGCTCACCGCACCCGGGCCGGAGCCATCAGCACCGCGTTGGCCAGCAGCAGGTCCAGCCCGTCAAGATAGCCGCGCATGGCCGGGTCCTGCGTGAAACCGATGGCCATGCCGCTGCCCGCGGCTTGCGCCACCATGTAGGGCTTGAAGGCCATCTGGCGGCGGTTTTCGTCCCACACGTATCCGCTGGCCACCAGCCGTCCGGCATCGGTGTAGCGGATCACGTTGGTGCCCTGCGCCCGGGTCAGCGGGGAGAACACCAGGTTCCCGGCCGCGAACACCACCGGGGCCGCGCTGTCGTATCCGGCGGACAGGAAGCTGTCGCCATCAATCGCGGTGTTGAGCAGCGCGCCCGGCAGGATGTCCGGCGCGCGGGCAGGATCGGCAATGGCTGCCAGATAGGCGGCTTCGCCCGCGATGGCGGTGCCTTCCGCCTGCTCCTTGTCGCCGTCCTCCTCGTCCTGCGCCGGTTCGCCGCCCAGGGTGGTTTCGCGCTTCAGGGCGAACAGCGCCTCGTCCCCGCTGCTGAAGGTGGTGAGCGCGTTGCCCACGGCCACCAGTACGCCGCCGCCCTGGGCATAGCTGGCAATCGCCCCGCGTGCCGAGGCGCCCAGCGCATCGTCATAATAGCCATCGGGCACCAGCACCGCGTCGTACCGGTCCAGCGCCGCGCCGCTGACGCTGCCGGTGCGGATCACCGCCACGGGGATGCCGAGTCGCTGTTCCAGCGTGTAGCGCATGGCCCCCGCGCTGGTGGGATCGACCCCGTCATCCCACAACATGGCTACGCGCGGCACGCCGGCCAGGCGCACGAAAGCGTCGCTGCCCATGTTGGGGCCGCTGTCGGTCCACCCGCTGGAGAGCGCCACCGTTTCCGCCCCGATCGCGCGGGCCAGCTCGGTCAGCCGCTCCAGACCCTCGGGGTTGTCGCCCCGGCTGAACACCACGGTACCGCGCCCGAACTGGCGGCCATCAGCGGAGAAGGCCTCGTCAGTTGCCCGGCCGACCAGTCCTGCGGCCAGCGCCTGCGCCACCAGCCGCGCCTGCCCGCTGTCGCTCCACCTGACGGCCAGGCCAAACGCCCCCGGCGCATCGGCGCGGGAGGGCAGGGGATCGTTCGCCCCCACGGCCTGCCCGCCGGCTGGAACCGTGCCGCAGGGCTGCACGGCCAGGCCCGACATCTGCCCGACCGACCAGGCGGTGGTGTCATACAGCTCGTGCGCCAGCCCCCGCTGGCGGCGGGCTTCCTGCGCGGTGATGAACGGCTGGGGCAGCGGCACATCCGCGTCCAGCAGGCTGCGGATCAACCGCGCGGCCCCTTGTGCGCGCGGCACGGCAAGGTAGCCCGACGGGTAGTTGCGCCCGCAAACTGAGCCTGCCCCGTGGCGGGTGACGGCAATGCCCTGCATCGCAAGGCGGCGGGCGAGCTGCTCCGCGTTCCACGGCCGCTGCGCCAGGTCGATCACATAGCTGCCCGATCCGGCCTCTCCCGCGAGCGCGGTGCGGCGATAGGTCGCGTATTCATTCAGGAACCGCTGCGCGTTGTCAGCCACCGTCAGCGCCGTGGCGAAGCTGGTGGTGAAGTGGTTGCGCACCCCGTCGGCGTAGGTCAGCACGGTGCCGTCCTTGCGTTCCCACGCCAGGCCCCGCGCACTGCCCTGTTCAAAGGTCATGCCCACGGCCCCGTTCAGCGTGGGCCAGCTGTCGCCGTAACCGGGATAGAACAGGTCGAACACCTCGCGGGTGAAGTACGGCTCGCCAATGCGGTCCATCGCGGCGGCATTGCCCCGGCCCAGCAGGTCCAGCAGCGCGCGCTGCCCCTGCGTCACGTTGGGGTTCACCGGCTCCGCCACCGGGGGGAAGAAGTAGCTCTCATCCCCGCCCATCTCGTGCGCATCGACCACCACCACCGGCTGCCACTGGCGCACCGCGGCCAGGCGGCCGCGCGTTTCCGGCTGTGTGGCGGCGAACCAGTCCCGGTTGAGATCGAACAGGTAGTGGTTGAACCGCCCTCCCGGCCACGGTTGGTCCGGCCCGGCGGAATGGCGATCGGCCGAAACGGCCATGCCCATCTGCTGGTAATAGCTGGTGGTGAAACGGTTGCGCCCGTCCGGGTTCTGGCTGGGATCGATCACCACCACGGTGTTTGCCAGGATCCGGTCCACCGCCGCATCCCCTTGCGCTGCCAGCAGGTGATAGGCGAGGGCCAGCGCCGCATCGGTGCTGGAAATCTCGTCCCCGTGTACGCCGAAGCCCAACCAGGTGACCGGCAGAACGTTGGCAAGCGAAGACGGGGCCGCACCATTGGCCAGGCGCGCCAGGTCTGCCTGCACCGCATCGATCCGCGCCATGTTGGCCGGGCTGGAGATCACCGCATAGACCAGCGGGCGACCTTCCCAGCTGCGCGCATATTCCACCAGCCGCACCCGGTCCGGCGCGGCTTCTGCCAGCCGCCGCATGTAGGCAAGCGCCTGGTCCGGCGTGCTGATCTGCTGGCCGGGGCGATGGCCCACCACCTGTTCCAGCGTGGGCACGTCGGCGCGGAAGGCGCCTTCCACCATGCTTTGCGCGGCCACCGGGCCGGAAAGGAGTGGGCCGGAAGCAAGAGGGGCGGCAAGGCACAGGGCCATGGCCAGCGCAGGGGCACAGGAAGACAGCAGGCGACGCATGGAACACTCCGGCAGGACAGCGGATAGACGATAGTCCTGTGGTTTCACCTGCAACAGGTCAAGCCCTTATCGGCGTGCGACTTTTGCCACACCTCGCCGCCCGCCGCTTGCGGCCCGGCTTGCAGGCTGGCCCTGGGCCTTCTACATCGCGAGGCCACATGAAGCGCACCCACCTGCCTCTCAACGCCCTGCGCGTGTTCGATGCTGCCGCCCGGCACCTCAGCTTCACCCGCGCAGCGGACGAACTGGCGGTGACGCCCGCCGCCGTGGGCCAGCAGATCCGCGCGCTGGAAGACGTGCTGGGCGTGGTGCTGTTCCGCCGCACCAGCAAGGGGCTGGAACTGACGGACGAAGCGGTGGCCGGGCTGGACCCCTTGCGCGAAGGCTTCCTGCATTTCGAGGAAGCGGTGCAGGCCATGCAGGCGGGACAATCCAGCTCCAGCTACACCATCGCCGTGCCGCGCGAATTCTACGCCCAGTGGCTCGCGCCAAGGCTGGCGGCCTTCCGCACGGCCAATCCCGATGTGCGCTACCAGCTGATCGCTGACGAGGAGGCCGATTTCACCGAGGCCAACCTCGACGTGGCCGTGCGGCTGACGGAAGGGCCGGGCGAGCTGGAAGGGGTGCAACTGGCCCCCGGGTCGCGCGTCACCGTGGCCACATCCGCCGATACGCAGGGGTGGATTTCATGGCCCGCCTTTCCCGCGCCGGAAGGGGAGGATGCGCTGCTCCAGGTCAGCAATGCCGGGCAGGCGCTGTCCTCCGCGCTGGCCGGGCTAGGGCGCGCGACCATGCCGCTGCCGCTGGTGGCCGATGCCCTGGCCGACGGGCGGCTGGTGGCGCTGGATGGCCCGCTGGAATGCCGCCATGCCTATTGGCTGGTGGCCCCGCGCCCGCAGTGGCGGCAGAAGAAAGTGCGTGAACTGGTGGCGCACCTGATCGGCTGACATGCCTCAATGACACGTTTTGTCACCTGTCTGACGATGCGTGATATTTTCGCGCCAGACTGCATTAAGCTTTGACCTCCTAACACAGATGTGGTGCCACGGGGACAGACGCCCGCCGGGCCATGTGAAGGGGGATTTTCCGCAATGAAACTGCCGTTTGGCAAAGTCGCGCTGCTGGCTGGCGCGGCGGCCGTGATCGCTCCCGCTGTCCTGCCGCTGGCGGCCAGCGCGCAGGAGGCCCGCAACCTGGATAACGCGCGCAGCGACGTACTGATCTTCGAAGGCGAACTGGGGCCGGCCCCGGTCGTCTATCGCTACACCATCCCGCCGCGCACCGTGCTGCAGGTGGATGCCATTCCGGGGGCCGATTCCGAACTGGACCCGGTGCTGACCATAACCGATGTGCGCAGCGGCGAAACGCTGGCAGAGGACGATGACAGCGGCGGCAACCTGGCCGCGCGCGCACGTGTGGTATCCCAGCGCGGGCAGCAGGTGGAAATCACCGTCAGCTCCTATGCCTTCCTTTCGGGAGAGGAAACCAGCGGCACGTTCGAACTGCAGCTGCGCCCCAAGCCGTGGGTCCCGCCGCGCACCCGGGCGGTGACGCTGGGATCAGACATTACCGGCACCCTGGCCGCCAGCGGCAGCGAGATGTTCACCATCTCCGGCAGCAAGGACCAGGTGCTGGAAGTGGCGCTGATCGCTGGGGACGAGAATCTTGACCCCGTGCTCTCGCTTTACAAGGGCGTCGGCACTGAGGGCGAATTGGTCACCAGCGATGACGATGGTGGCAACAGCCTCAATGCGCTGATCCGCTACGCGCTGCCGGAAGATGGCACCTACACCATCGTCGCCGAGCCGTATGGCAGCACTTCGGGGCCGTTCACCCTGCGCGTGGCTCCGCGCCGCGAAAGCGCGGCTGGCGTGCCGCAGGAAACGGTGCTCGGCTTTGGCGCACCGCTGGCGGGCTATGCCGCCGCCCCGGATTACGATGCGGCGGCCGATGGCGGGGAGGCGGTCTCCGGCGTGCTGTTCAGCCTGTCGCCCGCCGCGATCGCCGCAATCCGTGCCGGGCAGGGGGAAGTGACCTTCAACCTCACCGGCCCGCAGTTCGAAGATCCGGATTTCCCCAGCGGGGTCGATCCCCTCCTTGAACTGGGCTTCGAAACGCCGATGGGCTTTGCCGCCGTGCTGTCGGACGATGATGGCGGGGGCAAGCTGGCCTCGCGCATTCCCACCGATCTTTCGGCCCTGGCGGCCGAGGGAGATTGGCTGGAGCGCCTGCGTGTGCGGGCCTATTCCATCGGCGGCGCGGGTGAATTCTCGCTGGAAATGGTCGCCGGCAAGCAGGAACTGGAGGAGTCCAACTTCGAGGAATACATCGACGCCGCGCCGCCGGTGCCGGTGCCGGTTATTGCCGAATAAGCACCGTCTGGCGCACGACTGCCGGAAAGCAAGAGGGGGCTGCAACCAGTGCGGTTGCAGCCCCCTTCTCTTTTACGGATTGCCGAGTGGGCGGGCAGCTGTCAGCCGCCGCGGCCGGCGCCGGTGTTGCCGCCCGGGGCCGGGCGCGGGCCGACGCCCGGATCCCAGTCGAACGGGCGGGCAAAGCGGCTGCGGTCATCGTTCTCGGCGGTCACCGCTTCTTCCTCGCCACGGGCGATGCGGGCCTGCTGGGCGCGGCTGGCGCTGATGTAGTCACGCGGCATGTAATTGCCTTCGTGGCAGGCGTATTCGAAGAACTGGTAATCGTCGTCGCGCGTCCACTCGATCCGGGTGGTCCACGGCTGGGTGTAGACCTGCGGATCGCTGTAGGTCAGTTCGTGGACGATGGTGTTCGGCCCGGTCATCGTCAGGCGTTCCACCGTCATCGCCTCGGTGCTCATCGGCACGGTGTTGAAGGCGGGCACGTCCAGCGTGCCGGTGAACTGGGTGGCCATGTTCAGCGGGCTGGCGGCGCGGCGGAAGGTGTCATGCGTCGCGCTGTCGCCGGACTGGATATTGGTGGTCTCGATCACCAGCGTCTTGCCTTCCCACCAGCCGCGGCTGTTGCCCATCCAGGCTTCCACCGGCTCTTCCCACTTGGCGGCGCGGGCTTCCTCGGCATTGGCGTAGAGCTTGACCACGCGGGTGCCGAGCATTTCCAGCACGATCGTCACCACGCCGGGGGCCTGGAACACGCGGATGCCGTTGTTGTAGCGGAACGGGTACATCGATGCGGGGAAGCCGCGGGACACGCAGCGGTCCCAGCTGTCGAAGTCGCTCACCCAGTTGTAGGCCTGGCCGGGCACCCAGCCGCTGCGGCCCTGGCGGAACAGCTCCATCGCCTGCGGGGTCAGCGGCGGCAACTGGCCGTTGGCGGGGGAGACGAGCATGGAGGTGCGCTTGCCGAAATCGTGCGTCTCGAACCATTCGGCCAGCCCCTCGGTGCCCGACGTGCCCACGCCGTTCTCGGTGGCGGCGGAAAAGCGGCTGTCGTTGCCGTTGGCGGCATCAAGGCGGCGCTGGAATTCCTCGTCGGTCACCCAGAAGCGGTTGCCGTACTGTTCCGGGCGCTGGAACAGGATGCGGCCTTCGTTCAGCCGCTCGATCGGCCAGGTGCCGGTGAAGTCATAATCGCCCCACGGCAGGCGTTCGGGCGTGTAGTCAGTCGGCACCGGCGGCAGCACGGTGAGATCGTCCGGCCGGCTCTGCGCGGCGGCGGGCGTGGCGGAGAACAGGCAGGCGGCGGCGGCCAGCGCCAGCGCGGAGGCAAAGGTCTTGGCGGTCATCATTCAGGGCTCCCTTCCCGGAAAATCTTTGCCGCACGACTAGGCGACAATGCGCCCGCTGGCCAGTGCCCAAGTTGACTCAGTCTGTCGCAATTTGTCTCAGCCCGCTCCGCCGCTTACGCAAGACCACGGATATGGCGAACTACGTATCGCCGCCCGCGCCGGGGAGACGCACATACGGTTTAGAACGTAGCGGCAAACCTTGCCGCACCCCCCTGCCATCCGGGCAGATCATCCGCCCGGCGGGCATAACCAGCGAGCAGCGGCCGCATGAACGACCTGTCCAACTGGTCCGCCGACCCGGACCGCGAAGCAGATGCCGATCCCAAGGCCGCCGCCCCGGCAGACCGCCGGCGGCGGCAGGAAGACCGGCGCGCGCTGCTGGGCAGCCTGTCATCCAGCTGGAGCCCGCGCGACATCCGCGAACTCGCCTCGTCCCTGCTGCGGCTGGCGGATTCGCTGGAACAGGCCTGGTCCCCGCCGCAGGATACCGGACGCAGCCGCTCCGTCTTCCGCTGGCGCGACAAGCTGCCACGGATAGAGCGCAACGCCGCCAACCTGGCCGTGCGCGCCAGGGTGGAATACGAACGCCGCCGCCGCCGCAAGGAATTCCTCCCCGCCGCCCTGCTGGGGGAACCCGCGTGGGACATGCTGCTGGACCTGTTCATGCAATATGCCGGCGGCGCGAAAGTCTCCACCAGCAGCCTGTGCATCGCCAGCGACAGCGCCTCCAGCACCGCCTTGCGCCACATCGCGCAGCTGGAGGAAGCCGGCCTCGTCAAGCGCAGCCCCTCCGCGCATGACCGGCGCATCACCTTCGTGGAACTGACCGAGCAGGGCGTGCTGGCCATGGGCGCGTGGCTGGAGGAAGTGTAGCGCCTTCCCCCGTCAGCCGTCAGCCGCCGGCGCATCCTCATCCGCGCAAGCCGCGCCTTCCCCCTCGAACAGCGCCCGCACCTGCGCCTCCCGCGCGCGCATGGCATCGATCTTGGCGTTGATGCTGGCGAGGATCTCCTCCTCGCTCTGCTGGAACTGCTGCTGAACCTCGGCCAGCACCTCGGCCCGGATGCGCTCGTACAGCGGATGGCCGGGGCGCACGTCGGCGCCGTAACGGTCCGCGCGGCGATGGCGCAGGAAGAACATCACCAGCGCATCGTTGTGGCGCACCTCGGTGCCCAGCACCTGCCCGGCGGAGACGACCAGCCGCTCCTCCCCCCGGATCGCGCGGGCCAGCGCCCCGTCCTCCAGCCGCTGCACGCCCCGGTCCACCGCCGCATCCCACGCGGCGCGAAACTCCTCGGCCCCCGGCCGTTGGCGCAGCTTGTACAGCGCCTCCAGACTGGCCCCGATATGCCGCGCAGCCTCGGCAACGATGCCGGTGGCGGCCAGGTGGGCGATGAACTCCCGCTGGCGCTTCGCCGTGATCGAGTTCCGGCGCGGCGCGACATGCGGCACGGGCGCGAAATCGAGCAGGGGATCATCCAGCCCCGGCACCTCCCCGTCGCGGACGGTCATGTAGGAGGTGGCCTGGCGGGCGATCTTGCGGGTGGTCTGCTGGGTCATGCGACCCGGCAGAGCAGGGGGGAGGGGGTGTAGGAAAGGGGTTTTTCCACTCTGACACAATGTCCGTAGTTACTGTGGTTTCCTAATCTCAATGCCCCTCTCCAAGGCAAAACGGACCTTTGGATCGCGAATCCAATACTGATTCTCACCGCGATCTGTAACGTCTCTTTCAATTAGACCAAGGTTCTCCATTCCAACTGTATAATTTTGCGTCGAACTTCCGGTCCCTGCTCTATCATTTAATTGGTTACGAGTGAATGTTGGATTATCTAACTTCAAAAGATGTCTTATATAAGAGTAAACATCCATAGAATTTGTTCGTGCGTTAGATTTTCGTGGATAATATTCATAAAAATTAAATTGCTCTACAAAGTTTATCATTCCCTTTTCGCAAGCCAATGCGCCAATTTTATTGCTATTCGAATCTATTGAGTACTGACACCGAAATAGATGATTGAATAAATGCCATAAGTCTCGAGGGTTCCCATTGCTAAGATTGAGAATCTGAGATTTTAGATCCGAAGACACTTCGTCGGCAAAAGTGTGCTCAAAATCCACTTCTGGATTCGACGAAAAAACCTCCAGACGTCGATTGTAGGCGCGTATCAAATCGTCGTGATCCCATTTAAGATGGGGGCTAAATATTTTTTGCGTTCGCACTCTATCATGGATAAAATTAAGTGGAACAATCCATAGAGAAAAAACTAACTGAAAGGAATCATCAAGTAGCAGTTTATTGTTTGCCAATATAGGAGAAATAAATTCTGCAATCTCTTCTGCGGCGTTATCGAAACGATTGTCTTCGTCAATTTTGTCGAAAATGACGGTGATATGATTAAGTCCAGTTCGCAATATTAATTGGTTCAATCTCCGAAGCGATTCGTAGGTTGCTTCGGGGTTAGGGAACTCGGCTTCCAGTCCTTGCTTAATCTCTGGAAAATACTCGCTCACCTCGGCAGCGATTGATGCGGCACCTGTGGCTTTCGCAATGACGTCTGCCAGAAGCGATGTGCCGGCGTTCGCCAAGACGTTGAGTGGGCGCCTCAGAAATTCGTACGCGCCGGTCAAAAATCGTTTACCTGGAGAGGTTTGGATTTGCTTGACGACCCTTCGGGCCAGGCCTCGCGTCGCATCGCTTGTGTAGTGAGAGTAAAAATACGCTAGCAGTGCCCTTTCGTCATCAGACAACTTACGAAAGTACAACCTCTCTTTTGCGACGCTTTGAAAAAATGAATTTGAAATTTGTTTTATTAGAAAGCGATATAAATCCGCCTCGCAGAATCCGGTTTTAAGTTCAGAATAATCATCGACGTTGCAAATTAAAGAGCGATTTGGCGCGTGCCGAGAGAAATCAAAAAGTACAGAAGTTTTTCCCGTCCCTCGATCGCCAGTGACAATAAGAGTCTGTCCTTCCTTGAAGGCTTGAATTATCGGGCTATACAACTTAGTTGTGACAAAAAGTCGCTCTAATTTATCTTTCTCATTTTCGGCTGTGAAGGAATTGAATGGATAACTACTGAATCCAAAGCCCTTGTAGAACGTATCAAAAGCAATTTCTTCCATATTTCAAGCCCTCGCTGATATGGCAGCTTGGCGCGCCTAGGGTCCAAACTCAATCAGCCTCTTGAAAAGCGGCGGACACATTGATTCAAGG
>VFQO010000279.1_pt1 | contig 61948 bp, 55 predicted proteins | sample 3512331 | NCBI WGS metagenome assembly VFQO01 (sample SAMN10412371, study PRJNA504923) | tailings metagenome | isolation source: Replicate 3 from Balatoc abandoned mine | place: Philippines: Itogon, Benguet | collected 2017-08-28 | reverse complement strand
TTTTTACCCAAACCACATAAACACCTCAGTATCAGTAAAACCCCAAAAAAAATTCTACCATCAACACAATAAGTTAACCAAATAGTGCAATACTATTTTTTATGATGAAGGTAGTGTATTCTCCGAATACCGTGTTTTGCCATGTAGTTTTTAAAAATATATTGCTTTGTTCTCTCCTCAATGCGGTAGTCCGAGATGACCAACGCATTCTTACCTTGTGTCTTCATCACCAATCGCTGATGTTTTATTTCCCAAAATACCCAGGTGCTTTTCCTTTCCTGTTGTATATCTCGATTCAAATGCCAAAACATCGATCCATACAAAAAAAGACAGGTCATCCAGACAATCCATTTTTTAGCAATCCATCGACTTCCCCACAGCCAGAACATAAATACTCCATACCAAAGAAAGACTTCAATCCTTGTCATATAAAATCCAGTAACCACCGAAAACGGTAAATGGGCTATTTCTCCATTTAACCGATTTAATCCCCAGGCACACCACCCTGTCAAAATTCCGATTCCCGATGCCAACGTTTCAAATCCCGCGCATGCCCAAAGTCCTAATCCCAACGGAACCAAGGCTGCGGCCAAAAAAGCAGTTACCAAATTGGTTATGTAGAAATACGTAGGAAACTGATGAAAATAATATAATGTCAAAGGAAACGTGACGAGTTGGGCCGATAATCCCAATGCAGTTAACTCCCATATCCAATAGATTGCTTTATTCTCTGGAAGCCACCACCGCAAGATGGTCGGATAAAAAGTTAAAATTCCCCAAACTGCTACAAAGGAAAGTTGAAACCCTACGTCATACAACCAATTGGGTTCGATTACCAATAAAAGCAATGCGGTTGCATACAATAGGTTCTCGCCACTACTATGCCGTTGAAACCATTGACCTACCAATACCAAATAAAACATGACAGTGGCGCGCATGACAGAGGCTGTCAATCCGGTGAAGCCAGCGTAAAGTGTCAAGGTGATGATCGATATAATTAACTTGGGTTTTACCCATGCTTTAGGCCAAATCCAGATTTGTCCTCGAAACAATAAGGTCAACAAGCCATACACCAATGTAATGTGCATGCCTGATACTGCTAATATATGAACGGCCCCAGCCGCCGTATAATGATCCTTAACTTCATCACTGAGGTGGTCTCGGCGACCGGTAATCATGGCTTCGGTCACATCAGCAGCTTCCTTGGGAAAAATATAGCGTTTGTAAAATCCACCTACCGCTCGGGCTTGGAACAACAACCATCGCTTTAAAGAAAAGGAACTCGCTTTAGATGCCAAGACTAGATTACTTCGGGCCACCCATATTTGATAGGCGATTCCCTGCCGTTTCATGTACGTATGAAAATCAAAATCCGTCTCTCGATCGGGTAGAGGAATGGGTTGTAATTTTCCTTTTATTATATAGGTAAACCCAGGGACAAGTTGGACGGTCGATTGTTTATCTATATATATAAGGAGATGGCCTTTTCGAGGTGACCATCGATTGGAAGAATCCAAGCTTCCTTTTAGTTGCGCCTTGACCCGCCAGGTTTTGGGCGTTTCCTCCGGAAAATGATCAAACTGAATTAAATAATAGGGGGCCTCCATTTGTTTGGGTATTGGCTTGGGGCGACTGGCCAATCCACAAAGCCAAAAAAGCAAAAGGGCTGTCAATCGATGAAACGAAAACTTGGATCCAACCAAAAAGACGGCCAAACCCATTCCTAGGAGTAGTGCCACCTCTGACGATAACGAATAGGTACAGGTAAGGCCAAGGCAAAAAGCCAGTAGTGGCCCCAAGATGGGTGCGTTTTGTAACATGTTTTCATGGTCTATGGAGGCAAGTTACAAAATAAAAAACGACCCAATGGGCCGTTTAGTAGGATTCTTTTTCGTTGGGGAAACTTACTTGTTTCACATCCGTTATGTATTGATGAAAAGCCTTTGACATCTCATCGTACAGATTCGCATACCGTCTTAGAAATCGGGGTGAAAAGTTTTGATTAATCCCCAACATATCGTGAACTACCAAAATTTGTCCGTCACATCCCGAACCCGCCCCAATTCCGATTGTAGGAATTTCAAGAGACTCGGTAACCTGTAGGGCTAAATGGGCTGGGATTTTCTCCAAGACAATAGCAAAGCAACCCAATTCCTGAAGTAATTGAGCGTTACCCAATAACTGAGCAGCCTCTTCTTCTTCCTTGGCTCGAACACTATAGGTGCCAAATTTATAGATCGACTGAGGTGTCAATCCTAAATGGCCCATAACAGGAATACCGGCACTGAGGATTCGCTGAACCGATTCTTTAATCTCTTCGCCTCCTTCTACCTTAATGGCATGAGCCCCAGATTCTTTCATGATCCGTATGGCAGAACGCAAGGCTTCTTCAGAATTTCCTTGATAGGAACCAAAGGGTAGATCTACCACGACCAAAGAACGAGCCACTCCTCGAATCACACTTTGAGCGTGGTAAATCATCTGGTCCAAGGTGATTGGGAGGGTTGTCTCATGGCCTGCCATCACATTAGACGCGGAGTCACCTACCAAAATTACCTCGACTCCCGCTTGATCAATGATTCGAGCCATAGAAAAGTCGTAAGCCGTTAGGCAGGCGATTTTCTCCTTTTTTTTCTTCAACGCTTGTAACGTATGGGTTGTCACCCGTTTAATTTCTCCGTGAACTGACATTCCGATGTGTGGTTTAAGTTATTTTCGTGTTAACCAAATTTCTGGATTTAACCGCTCAAATTGATGCCATATTTGAAAGTTGATTTCTGCAACCCCCTCTCGGAGGCCTGCAGTTCCTAATACATCTCCGGCACCGATGGACTCACCAACCTTGGTTTGAACTTGGTCAAGGTTGGCATAAATCGTAAAATATTCGCCATGTTGAACGGCTACGACTTGTCCCATCCCTGGTATTTCAGAAATATCGAGTACTTTACCTGCAAATACACTATATACAGAAGCACCCGGTACCGTTTGAATGTCGATGCCGTTGTTATCAATCTGAACACCTTTTAAAACGGGATGATTTTTCACACCAAAACGATCTGAAACAAACCCTGTTTTTACCGGCCATGGTAATCGTTTTTTAGCTTGGTTGAATCGGCCCACCACCACCCGGGTAGATTTGGTCTCGAGTGGCTCTTTTTTCTTGGAACTTGATTTTTGCGGTGGGGGAGATGCTGATTTTTTTTCTTCCTTCTTGGCCATTTCTTTGGCAACTAAGGAAGAAATGAGTTTATCTAAATTTCGGACGGCTGCGTTGGACGCCTCGATTTCTTGTCGTAATGCCACCTCTTGTTTAGCCAATTCATTGACTAGTGTGTCTTTTTCCGACTTCATCACAACCAACTGCACATTCTGTGTTCGTTTCTGAGACAAGAGGGCGGTTTGACTTTTTTTCTTTTCAGACAATTCAAGTCGCCTCGTATTAAGCTCAAGGGTAACTTTTCTAATTTGAGCTAATTGATCTTTTCGGTTATCGGTATATTGTTGTAAATATTGGTACCGTGACATGATCTCTTGGAAAGAAGCGGATGAGAATAAAAACAGCAATTGATTCAGTTTGGTACTGGTTTTACTTGCCGAATAAAGCATTTGTCCATACTCCTCTCGCAAAGCCTTCAATCGCTGATCCAGTTGATGTGTTTCGATAGCCACCGCTCTCAATTCCTTTTCTAAGAGCGCGAGATCTTTCTCCAAAAGTTGTATTTGTTGTTCTTGATCCTCTATTTGACGCGATAAGGTTTTTAACTCTCGAAGGGAAATGGTTTTTTTCCGTTGAGTTTGGGCTAATACTTTTTTAGTTTGAGCAATTCGATTTAAGTTTCGTTTTTTTTCTTGTTCGAGGCGAGCACGCGAAGTTTGTCCCAAAACATCGTTTCCGCCGAGCAGGGTGATTAAAAGAATTAGAAAGATAAATCGATAGGAGTTCATTACAACTTTAATGGTTTCTCCGTATAATTTTTCGGAACATTGAATGGAAATCTCAAATCACGAGAAACAAATTCAACTTTTTGGTGCTCAATGAAAATACGAGTTTGATTCGTCTTTTTTTCCGGATCCTCTACCTTTACTAAAACTTGGGTTGGGAAAAACCCTTTGATTGTTTCCTGAAAAGTTGGATACCGGATTTCGATCGTTTGAGATGTTTCTTTATGCTTTCCTTGTACTTGTGTCAGCTTATTTCGGATCAAGTCGAACCAGGATTCGATCCAAAGAGGTCCTTCTTCTTGTGAGAGTTGCACGACATCTGCTTGCCGAACAACGAGATCTTGCTCGCGTTGTGGGAAAACGGATTCTCCTAAAATCATGGATTGAATTAAATGGAAGGAGAGGGGAAAGCCAAATTGATTAGAGAGTGTTTGGAAATCCAACCGGTACACATGTTTATTCAACCTATCTACCAAGATAATCGAGTCACGACTAATGATGCCACGACCGACCTCCAAGCCCACAGACACAGAAACCCAGATTAAGCTATCTTTTCGAATTTGGAAATTAACTGGAAAGTCTTGTGACGTTGTTGGACTAGAAAATTCAACTTTTGAACGAATTTTTAGGGATTCGAATTCGAGAGGTTGAACTTTTATCCAATCGACTTCTTGTTTTTTGGGGTTAGTCGGTTCAGCCGTCCATTTTTCCTCCACAACCATCAAGGTGGAATCCTGTGAAGAAATAGGGGAGTTCCCTGTGATTGATTTGGATTTAGGTTTTTGACATGCACTGGCCAACAGTGCCATGAAACCCAATACTCCCAGTGTGTATTTATTCATTTAGTTCGATACTTCGTTACCCCAACAAAACTACGGCTTGGTTTTTTTTCTCCCAAATGTAGTTTTATTGAGCCAATTTTTGATTTAATAAAATGGCGTTTCCACCCAGTTCCCTTGCTTTTTGCCAAGCGGTTTTCGCCTTTTCTGTTTGGCCCTCATGAAAATACACATCACCTAAATGTTCCCAAACCGTGGACGAAACTCCCGCTGGAAAAGAGGTTGCTTTCTCAAGCCATCCCAAGGCCTCTTTCCATTTCCCTTTCTGAACTAAAACCCAGGCATACGTATCCAAATATCCAGGAACCTGGGGATATAGTTGAATCAATTTTTTAGAATATTCTTCAGCCTTGTCTAGATTTTCTTTTCTCAAAGCGGAGAAATAACTAAAATTATTGAGTGCTTGGGCCAAAGTAGGATCTAACTTGAGCGCTTCTTCATAGGCGAGGTCTGAGGCAGCAAATTGTTTTAATGCATTGTGTACATCTCCCAATAAGGCAAACGTGTAGGCTTTCATTCGGTTATTGGAAGTGGGGATCCGCAAACCTTCTTTTAAGGCATCAAGAGCCTCCTTGTTTTGTTTGTTTGAATAAAAACCTAAACCCAGTTGATACCATAGGGATGGCTCAGCCGGAAAGTAGGTTGTGGCTTGATCCGCATGTTCGATCAATGCATCAAAAGCTTGGTCTTGACGGTCAGCTTCTAAAAGTCCTTGCCATGTGGAAACATCATTAGGATCTAATTTGGCTGCTTGGCTAAAGAATGTTTGTCCCTCTTTCCATTGACTTAGTGCTAAAGCCCAATAACCCGCTAGGTTCCATTCTTTGGCAGGTGAAGTGCCCACATGGATTCTCCTTTTTAGGTCTTCATAAAGTACTTCCAGATTTTGAATTTTTTGAGACGCCAACGCTTGTTTTATGAGAGGTGTTACTTCCTCTAAAGAGATATTTTTATTGGGGAGAACTTGTTTAATCCAGTTAGTTAGTCCGGTTACATCTTCTTGCATGACAAGAATAGACAACACCATGGCATACGCTTTTCCCGAACTAGGGTGGTCTTGAATTACTTTTTTCAAAGTTGATGCCGCCTCGTCTAATCGATTGGCCGCTAATTGCATTTGAACTTTTTGAAGAACATACTCTATTTCCTTGGGTTCCGAGGCAATGAGCTGGTCACTTGCTTGCAGAATTTTATCTACTTGATTTTGTTTTAAGTAGATTAGTTGTTTTTGCCGAGTGGTTTCCTCGGTGATGCCAATCAATTGCTCGAGTTGGTTGATTACCCTTAATACATCTTGATCTCTATTTTCTTGTTTCCAAAGGTTCACTAACTGGAAATAGTATACAGGGTGGGAAGGATTTTGCTCGATCAGTTGATTATACACATCGATGGCCTCCTTAATTTTTCCAAGTTGGATCAAGACGGGGCCCATTTCCTCTAAAATATATTTATTGGTGGGGGTCAATTGTTTGGCTTTATTCAAAGCGACTTCTGCCTCTTTCCATTTGGATTGTGAGATCAGGGCTTTCCCTATATATAAATGTACACTTGCCTGGTTGGGGTATTGACGCAACGACTCCTCCCATGACTTAATGGCCTCTGTGGGATTATCAATCCAGTACGCTTGAAGACCCTCCAAAAATAGTCGTTCCGCTTGAACTTTTTTTTCTTGAGGTGTTGCCTCCTCTTTTTTTTGAGCAATCGTCGGGTAGGATCCAACAAAAAAGAGGCACCAAAGTATGGAATTACGCCAGTTTTTGAACGACCTGGAAGAGGAGTTTTTGAGTCTCCAGGTCAGGGAAAAAACCATATATTTGTTCATGTGCTGAATGATTAAGGGCTAATCCAGACTCTAAGTAGGTAAAAGCTTCTTTGGGACGCCCTCCTTTTAAGAGGTAAACGGCTAGGCGATAATGAATATTTTCATCGGTTGGTAGTTCTTCTAGTGCCTCTTTCAAAACATCGACAGCACTTTCGAACTCATTTTCAAGCGCCCATATTTCGGCCAATCTTATCCACAACTCAGAGTTACTGCATTCGAGTTCAATGGCTGCTCGATAGGCCTCTGTGCTTTCGAATAAATAGCCGAGCTGTAAACATGAATCACCCAGCAACTCGAAGTACTTAACTTCATAATCATTCAGCTCTATTGCTTTTTTTGCGAAGTGATGAGCGACATTCCATTGTTTTTGTTTGAACGCGACCATGCCCAAGCCGTACCAAGCTTCATCCCAGTCAGAAGCAATATCCACGGCCTTTTGATAATATTTTCTGGCTTGAGGCCAGTTGGATTGGTATTCAAATGAAGCGGCCAAATGAGTGAGAATGTCGGGCTCTAATTCATCTTGTTGATGAGCTAGTAAATAATGTTCACTAGCTTTATCATATAATCCAAGGTCCATGCACAGGTGCCCAATTTGCTCCAAAATCGCCTTGTTGTTTTCATCCAATGCCAAAGCATATTCATAGGCTTGAAACGCCTCTTCCAATCGTTTTTCTGAACCAAAGTTGATCCCCAAATAGAACCAGGCATTGGCCGAAAAAGGATCATTATCTACCATTTCTTGGAAAAAACGGAGACCGGCTTGCGGGATACCACTCATTTTTAATGAAAACGAAATTTCACCGAAAATGGCCAAATTATTTAACCCTTCGTCCAAGGCTTTTTTATAACACTCGACTGCCAATAGCCACTCCTCTAATTGTTGATAGGAGTCGCCGAGATGGAAATAAATAAATGAGGGGTCTTGAACCTCCGAAATGATTTGTTGGAAGAGTTCAATCGCCTGAACATACTCTCCTTGAAAATTGAGTAAAACGCCTGTAAGGGCCAAAAGTTCAGGATCATTGGGATGATAAAGCGATGCTTTATCCAAGAGGTCATTTGCTTTTTCTAATTCATTTGCCGCAATATGCAATTGTATTCTTAAAATAAGTAGGGCAAGGGAATTGGGATATAGGTTCAGTCCCATTTCACAAGCATCGGTGGAAGAGTCAAGTTGACCTGTAAGAAAATAGTATTCAGCCACCTCCTCCAATGTGTCTTCTTCCACGTAGGGGGTGGGGTCGGCCAATAGAATTTCCTCATATTTTTTAACAGAGGCTTCCAAATCAGCCATACGATGGGAACCATCTCGATCATCGGCGTTGAAATTCATCATACCTTTTTTTGAGGAAATTAATATTCTGTAATTTTTAAAAGTACAAGGAATGCAACAAAATTCAAAGTTTCTGTTGGGCTATAAAATACCCGGTTATTCGATGAAGTGATTGATCGAGCGTCAAATAAGAAAAATCAAATGTATTTTGTAGTTTTTTAGATGAATACCGAATATTCAAGCTGGCTGACAAGGCAGTTTCGCGAGTAATCAGTGGCGAGCTACCTAAGACCCAAGAGCGAAGTGCTTCCAATCGCCATAGAACCGAAAGCCAGGTATGACTGATGACTCTTTTGGGCGGATTTTTTTGGAAAAGATTTGCCATTTTCTCAAAAAAATGCTGATACGAAATTTGTCCTCCGTTCACAATGAATCTTTCTCCTGAAACATCCGACTCCAAGCCAAATAAAATTACCTGACAAACATCCAATACATCCACAAAATTTAAAAATCCTTGGGTCACATAAGGCCTCTCCTCATACACGTATTTAAATAGTTGCGTACTACTTCTATGCCAATCTCCTTCACCTAGTACAATCGTTGGATTAAGAATAAAGACAGGAAGTCCCTCTGCTTGACCTCTCCAAACTTCACATTCGGCTTGAAATTTGGAAATGGCATAATGTGAATTATTTGGGGAGTCTTCCCATTTTTGATCTTCCGTTAACTCGGTGTGATCGGCAATAGGAAAAGGCCTCCCAATAGCAGCGATCGAGCTAACAAAGATTAATTTCTTCAGCGTTGGGGAATCAAGTGCTGCATTTACTACATTGGCTGTCCCCTCCACATTTACCTTATACATTTGTTCTCTCTCTTTAGGAGCGAACGAAACAACGGCTGCGGCATGAACCACATAATCCATGCCGATCATGGCTTTTTCAAGAGATAAAATGTCCAGGACATCACCCACAATGCCTGTTCCATGGGATAAAGAAACGGGCTTTCGAACCAAGCCATACACTTCCCATCCTTTATTCTCTAGGACTCGGGCTAGGGTGCTTCCAATTAAGCCGGTTATTCCTGTAATGAGTACCTTCATAGGGGTATACGAAACCTTTTTTCGTGATTTACCAAATGAATCGTTAAATTCACCTGTTTTTTTAAATTTATTCAACAAGACCTCATAACAGAATGATCTTTTTTCATCAAGAATGGATAGATGCGGTTTGTCATGCCGCACAAGACGGTGCCGTGGTTTCCATTCCAACCGACGTATCCCTAACCATCCAGCAAGATCTTGTAACGATCGTATTCTGTTGTAAAGATAACCCTTACCTTGGATTTAATAAGTACCAGAACGACAATGACCCGTTGTATGAGCAGGAAGTATTTGAAGTGTTCATTTCTGGAGGGTCGGAACCTTCAGAATCTTACCTGGAATTAGAAGCCAATCCCAATGGGGCACTTTGGGCGGGCGTCATTCAAAATCCAGGTTTGGGCCTTGAAGGTAGACCTTTACAAACCCAGTTCTTAACACGTCAAGACCATTGTATAACGTTGGAAACTTGGCAGAAAGAAGACCAATGGGGGGGAACACTAGTCTTTCCATTGACACTCATACCAGGTCATCCGGCTAATGAATTTCGATTTAATTTTTACAGAATTGTTGCCAAGATGCCTCCACAGGACCAGCATTGGAGTTGTCATGTGGATAACGCCCATTTTTTGTGTCTCTTTCCTACACTTTCCGGTGAGCAACCTGCCTTTCATCGACCTTATATGTTTGGCCAGTTGATCAATCCAATCGAGGCTTCCATGTAATTTCTTCTATTCCCTCTTGGACAATCCATTGTCTGGAGATCATGAATAGATAATCCGATAGTCGATTTAAATACGGGATAATCAGCGGATGAATTTCCTCGGATTGCTCCAGACGAATAACCATCCGTTCCGCTCGTCTGCAAACCGTCCGGGCGACATGAGCAAAAGAGGAGGGTAGGTGGCCTCCTGGTAAAACAAAAGCCCTTAGGGGGGGGAGTTGCATAGCATCCATCCAGGTTTCTAGCAAAGCGATGTCACTCTCCCGAAGATCCGGCACTTGTTTTTTGGTTTGTTCTGGTTCAGAAGCTAAAAGGGAGCCAATGGTAAAAAGTCGATCTTGTATAAACTGCCACGACTCAGATGCGTCCAAGGAGCTGTTATCCCGAAGTACTCCAATCCAGGCATTTAGTTCATCAACCGTACCATAGGCTTCTATTTTTTCATGGGATTTGCTAACGCGAGTTCCTCCCACTAAACTTGTACTTCCCTTATCTCCCGTCTTTGTGTAAATTTTCATTTTTGATCCGTACGAATTCTTTAAATCAAAACCTTATCTAAGCAGAAAGGTTTTCTAAGGAACAAAAATGGAAAAAATAGGATTCCTTTTTCTTTGTACCCTAAATTTGCAGTTCATTTAATCATTTCAAAGTTTTTAACCTTGGATTGGTTTACAATAACCTTTAATTATGATTGGAATATTTTTTGGCTTTTGGCGTAAGATCTCGTTAGCCCTTTTGATGGGAATGATCATCTTTACCTATACAGATTTTCCTGAGTTTGTGGCGGTTCGTTTTGATGATGCCGGGAAACCGAATGGTTTTCTTTCGAAAGAAAATTTCTTTTACCTCAACGCTGGCGTAGTGGTAGGCCTCAACCTTTTGTTTGGTTTATTAAAAAATCAACTTGTCAAATTAGATTTTGGAAAGTTAGTTCCTACTAGTGAATGGGCACAACAACGTGTTGCTCTCACAACCTTGTTACTCAACTGGATTGATGCTTTGCTTTCGGTTATTCATTCGTTTTTTATTTTTATTTTGTTGGGATTGCGAAATATCAATGCAGATACCGATCAATTGTTAACCATCAACATGAACTGGATTCTTTTGATTGGCGGTGTTTTGCTATTAAGTGCTTTGTTTTCCTTACCTCTTTTACTTCTTTACACATCGCCCAAAGTCGCTGATTAATTTATGCGGAGCCTACCTGTTATTTCATTAGACGACTTCCAGTACCCTTTGCCTCCTGAGCGAATTGCCCAATATCCGGTTTCACCTCGGGATCATTCCAAATTATTGGTCTACGATCAAGGCATTCAAGCGGAAAAAAGTTTCTATGATTTACCCCAGTTTTTGCCAGAGGATACCCTATTGGTATTTAATGACACTAAAGTAATCCCAGCCCGACTTATTTTCCAACGGGCATCCGGTGCTGTCATTGAAGTATTTTTATTACAACCTATGTTACCTTCTCCCGTGATTTCGGAGGTAATGGAATCCACGGGTACCTGCAGTTGGGACTGTATGATTGGGAATCGAAAAAAATGGAAAGAAGAATTTCTGGAACTCACCCTACCTTCAGGTATCCTACTAAAAGCGTATCGACCCAATGATGATTCGCAGCAAGTTCGTTTGGAATGGAATCAACCCGTTTCTTTTGCTGAGGTAATCCGGGAGGCTGGACAAATTCCACTTCCCCCATATCTTCAAAGGCCTGTAGAAGCTGCCGATGCTGATCATTACCAGACTTTGTATGCTCAAAACGATGGGGCTGTCGCGGCACCAACAGCCGGACTTCATTTTACACCCAATGTGTTAGACTCGTTGACTGAAAAAGGCATTGATTTTGGTTTCGTCACCTTACATGTGGGGGCAGGAACGTTTCAACCTGTTAAAGCTGCTAATGCACTGGATCATACCATGCACAACGAGCAAATGGTTTTTGAGTTATCCTTTCTGGAAAAACTTGTGCAACATCAAGGTAGAATTGTGCCTGTCGGTACTACGTCGATGCGGTCACTTGAAAGTTTGTATTGGTATGGTGTTCAGCTCTATTTTTCTAAACAAAATGGAGAAATGGCGCCTCCTCCTTTCTTGGTAGAAAAACTCGTTGCATTTCAGGATTATCCAAGCGCTCTTCCAAGTTTATCGGAGGCTGTTCAAGCAGTAATCGATGTCATGAAGAAAAATCAATGGAAAACACTGGTGGGGGAAACCGAAATCTTTATTTTTCCGGGTTATCCTTTTAGAGTTTGTGACGGCTTGGTGACGAATTTCCATCAACCAGGGTCAACCCTCATTTTGTTAATTGCCGCACTCATTGGTCCCGAATGGCGATCGGTTTACCAGCATGCATTAGAAAACCAGTATCGCTTTTTGAGCTTTGGCGATTCCTCTTTACTTTGGAAAAGCCCCCTTAATTCGTTTTAACTATCCAAGAAGTGGTTTTGGAAGAGGGAAATTCGTGCCCTATTTTTTGAATGAGGTGCTGCCATTGTCTCTCTTCCATTTTTTTGGGAACTCCGGTAATCATTCCCCGCCAAATCGTCTGCTGGGTTTCTCGATGGACCCACTGAACCATCAATGTTCCTTTGGGAAGCCTACGTCGATCGAGAGTACGCTGTTCTTTTTCTGTTACGACTACCGTAGGTAGTACCATGCGATCAGCATAGAATTTTATGAAAAGCAGAAAATCAGGATTCACTCCCGATCTCCAATAGCCCTTTCGACTCATTTGCACCTCTATTTCCTGCATAAACCGGGTTTCACCAGACCCAACGGGGTAGGGGGTTTCATGCACCACTTCAAACGTAATCATGTCTCGGTCAGGAACCGTTCCAGAATCTGAAATTAAATATATTGGGGGGCGAGTGCATGAAAATCCCCAAAGCAACAGAAAAAATAAACCTATTTTTTGCATGGGTTCGGTGCCTTATTTCGTGTCAAAATTATATAACTATTCCATTATTTTTTTGTTATTTTTCATTTTATTTCAATAATTCAAAAATACTGAGGGATTGCCTAGTAATTTTAGTGTGATTCCAACCTATTCCATTCAAATTGTGGTCTATCCTATTTTACGACAGTGGGTTCGAGCGATCCTGAAAATTTTTGTCGGTCGAGCAGTCATTCAAGGAAAAAAAAATTTGCCGGCCTCTGGGCCTGTTTTATTGATAGCGAATCATCCCAATTCTTTTTTGGATGCCATTTTGCTGGCTTGTTATTTGGACCGGCCGATTTGGTCCTTAGCCCGAGGGGACGCCTTTAGAAAGCCTTTAGCTAAGAAGATTTTAAGTAAATTATTTATGATTCCCATCTATCGTTTATCAGAGGGAAAAGAATATCTGGGTGAAAACGACCAGACATTTCAACGATGTTTGGAATTATTCCGAAAGGGGGAGGTGGTTTTGATTTTCGGTGAGGGTATTTGTTTACACCAAACGAAGATTCTTCCGATGAAAAAAGGAGCAGCCCGGTTGGCCAAGTCGGCGTGGGATGAAGATATTCCTTTACAAGTCGTTCCCATTGCGTTAAAATATGGATCATTCCATCGGGTACCTCTTCTTGTTTCGATACAATTGGGAGAATATTGGCATAAAGCATCTCATCAATGGGATGAATCATCGGAAGGGTCATTTATTAAATCATTTAACCTAAAATCGTTTGACACCCTACAAGAGCTGTACCGATCACTCATGGTACCGACAAGTTCATCCTTTTTTTCTTCTGTTCTTTGGTATTTTTTCATGCCTTTACTTCTGTTGATACAGGTTGTCGCTCGAAAACTCACCCGTGGAACTGTTTTTTTCCAGTCGGTATTTTTAGCAATTCTTGTTTTTTCGGCTCCACTCTATTTGTTTTTGGTTGGTGGTATTTTTTGGATATTACTCTTTTAATTTTTGCAAGATGTCTGTACATATCGCGTCTATTTCCGAAAGTTTATCTACTTTTTTTGCTGACCATTCTTACAGCAAGATTATGGTTATCGTGGATCAACACACCAAGAGGTGGGTTTATCCTTTGATTACCCCTCACTTGCCAAAACATAAGTCGGTGACAGTCCCGGCGGGTGAAATACACAAGACCTTGGAGACTTGCCAGCATATTTGGTCCGCTATGACAGAATATGAAATGGATCGGCACAGCTTAGTAATCAATATTGGAGGTGGTGTGATCGGCGATATGGGTGGATTTTGTGCGGCTACCTACAAAAGAGGAATTGATTTTATCCAGGTACCCACCACATTGTTGTCGCAAGTAGATGCGAGTGTTGGGGGAAAGCTGGGAATCGATTTTCATGGGTTTAAAAATCACTTAGGTTCCTTTCAATTACCAAAACGAGTTTTTATTGACCCTGTTTTCTTGAAAACTTTACCAGAAAGAGAGCTTCGGTCTGGTTTTGCTGAAATCATTAAACATTGTTTGATTCAAGATCCGAATGCTTGGCAAGTGCTCAGAAAGTTGGACTTTCCGGATCTGGACTGGTCTTATTGGATTCAGCACTCTGTTAATATAAAAGAACACATCGTATTGCAAGATCCTACGGAAAAAGGTATTCGAAAAATATTAAATTTCGGTCATACGCTAGGACATGCCATAGAGACCTTTTTTCTCAATCAAAGTAAAAAACCATTACTCCACGGCGAAGCCATCGCGGTTGGTATGATAACGGAAGCCTTTATGGCGTATGAAAAGAAACTGTTGGATGAAAAATCGTTAATGGAAATAGAGGAGTTCATTTTCTCTGTCTATGGAAAAGTCCATTTTTCGATAGACGATATTCCCACCATCATTCAATTGACTACTCAGGATAAGAAAAACAAAGGAAAGGAAGTCCGCTTTTCTTTGATAGAAGGTTTGGGAGCGTGTTTATTTGATATCCCTGGCAATGCCACCGCCATGCGACGAGCTCTTATATATTATTTAGGTGGAATTTAAACAATTTTTTTTGTGTCTAGTTTTCAGATTATCAGCTAAATAGCGATATTTAACGTATATACCCAAAACCCTTTGACACATGAAAAAATTTCTTCTCCTTTTGGCTGTACCGATTGGGATTTTTCTATCGGGTTGTTCGGCGAGTCGTTTGCTAGTAGACAATGACTACAGCTACGACACAGATTTTACGGTTTATCGATCTTACAATTTTTTAAATTGTGAAATCGACACCTCTGACATTTGCTCTGAAATTCATGATGCGATTCGGCGGCAAATGAAAGCGCGGGGTTATAAGGTGAGCGATGAAAAACCAGACCTATTGGTAAGTTACAGCATCATCAAAGAGCGAGTTGGGTATAAAGGCTACTTTCAACCCTCCATGGACCGCTGGGTGAATCGCTATGAAACAAACGAAGTTTACAAAGTTCAAAACCTGCACTTTAATGGTGGAATGATCTTGGTTTCTTTATTAGACGCAGAAACTAGCCGTCTCATTTGGAGGGGCTATGCGGCTGGAGTCTTTAATCGGCCTCAAAGTACCAAGGGAATAAATTATTATCGGGGTGTTGTTCGGTCCATATTCGATCAGTACCCACTTTTTGCGGCAGGTGAAAAACCAAGGAGAATCACGGATGATATGTTATAAAAAGAGCCCCTCGGGGCTCTTTTTTTTATTTATTCTTTAACCGATCCGCAAACTCTTTTTTGAATTTTTCTACTTTTGGACGAACCACAAACTGACAATAGGGTTGTTCTCCATTTTCATTAAAATAATTTTGATGGTAATCCTCTGCCACATAAAACTCACCTAGTGGCTCAATAGTTGTTACAATTTTATTTTTAAAGGTGCCTGAAGCATCCAACTGCGCAATGTATTTTTCTGCTACCTGTTTTTGTGCTTCCGAATGATAAAAAATAGAGGATCTATATTGCGTTCCTACATCATTTCCTTGGCGATTCAGTGTGGTGGGATCGTGTGTTTTCCAAAATACTTGGAGGATTTCTTCGTAGGAAATAATCGTAGGATCATACGTGATCTGACACACCTCTGCATGTCCCGTTAACCCCGTACAAACCTCTTTGTAAGTAGGGTTGGGCTTGGAGCCACCAGTATATCCTGAAATTACAGTATCTACTCCTTGCAAATTTTGAAATACGGCCTCCACACACCAGAAGCACCCGGCTCCGAGCGTGGCAACCTCTTTTCCTGCTACATTTACTTCCATTTTCTTAGTTTTTTTCTCTGATTTTTTGGTTGATTGACCACAAGCTAAAAATGCCCAAGCCAATAATACTCCGAAAATTACGATTTTCTGTTGCATCGTCGGTATTGATTTATCTAAAGCATAAACGGATTTTTAAGAAAAAAGATTAAACTAGGTTCATTAATTTTCCGTTTTCACTAGTAAGCTCTATCAAAGGGGCTTGTTTTTTATAATTTTGTGGATTCTAACCTTTTTCTGTGGATAGTCAAGATCTGATCAAGCTCTATGCATCCGATGCCTTTGTACAAACGGTAGCGGCTCAACTTCACTCTCAGCCCATCGTTCAAATTGATGGTTTGACAGCTGGTGCGGATTCTGTTTTATTGGCATCGTTGTTTTTTAAAGCCCCCAAGCCTACTTTGGTCATTTTACCAGATAAAGAGGACGCCGCTTACTTTATGCATGATCTGAACCAACTATTACCGCCAGATCAAGTTCATTTTTATCCTAGCTCTGCCAAAAGGCCTTATGAATATCAGCAAGTTGAGAATGCCAATGTCGTGCAGAGAGCCGAAGTTTTAAGTCAATTAACGCAAAAAACCTGGGCAGGTATTCTGGTAACATACCCCGAGGCCCTTCAAGAACGAGTCATTAGTCGGCAAACCTTGCTAGCCAATACGCTAACTCTGGCCGTTGGATCCAAAGGTGATTTGTCTTTTTTTTCTGAATGGCTTATTTCCTCTGGATTCGAAAAAACTGATTTTGTCTATGAACCAGGTCAATTTTCTGTACGGGGAGGAATTTTGGATGTATTTTCTTACGCGCAAGAGTTTCCGTACCGTTTTGAATTTTTTGGCGACGATATCGAAACCATCCGGCAGTTTAATCCTGAAACACAGCTTTCCATTCAAGTTATTTCCCAAGCCTCGATTGTCCCCGATATTACCCAGAAACTGACGCGAGAACAACGAGCATCGTTTTTTTCCTTTTTGCCCGAAAACAGCCAAATCTGGATCCAAAACTTTTCTTCAACCCTAGAAAGTGTTCATTCCGGATTTGATCGGTGGAAAAAGCAATATGACGAAACGATTCAATCCACCGATATTACCATCATTCTTCCTCCAGAAGAAATTGCCGAAACACCCGATCTATTTGAAGAACACGTAACCCAGTATCAGGTCATCGAATTTGGGCATCGATTTCATTTTCAAAAGGCGCACCGGATTTCCTATTCCACCAAGGCACAGCCCTCTTTCAATAAAAAGTTTGATTTGGTTTTACAAGATCTCCTAAAAAAACAAGGAGAAGGGTTTACTACCTTAATTTGTGCGGATAACAACAAACAACACATTCGACTTCAACGAATATTTCAAGAATTAGATCCTTTACTTCGTTATCAGTCTTTGCCAATATCCTTAAGACAAGGATTTATTGATCCCCAAACACAACTCGTTGTCTACACTGATCACCAAATATTTGATCGGTTTCATCGATATAAATTAAAGGAGCATTTCACGAAGTCGAAGGCACTTACCCTAAAAGAAATTCAATCCATGCAGCCGGGCGACTATGTCACGCACATCGACCATGGAGTAGGCCGATTTGCTGGAATGGAAACCTTAGATGTCAATGGGAAAAAACAAGAAGCAATTCGGTTGATTTATCGGGACAATGATATTCTCTACGTAAATATTCATTCATTACATAAAATTGCGAAGTTTACAGGGAAGGACGGCACACCTCCTACCATGAGCAAACTAGGTACAGGTGATTGGGAGAATAAAAAATCGCGTGTTAAACGGCAAGTTAAAGATATTGCCAAGGAGCTGATTGAATTATATGCCAAGAGACGAGCTGCTCCCGGGTTTGCTTTTCAACCGGACAGTTATCTTCAAATAGAATTGGAGTCCTCGTTTTTTTATGAAGATACACCGGACCAAGCCAAAGCCACGGCTGATGTCAAAGCGGATATGGAAAAGGGATATCCCATGGATCGATTGGTGTGTGGGGATGTTGGATTTGGTAAAACTGAAGTTGCCATCCGAGCGGCTTTTAAGGCAGTGGCAGATAGCAAGCAAGTCGGTGTGTTGGTGCCAACGACCATCCTAGCCATGCAACATTATAAAACCTTTGTGGAACGGTTAAGTGACTTCCCGGTGACGGTTGATTACATCAATCGTTTCAAAACTACCCAAGAAATCAACAAAACGCTTCAAGCTGTAAAAGAAGGAAAAGTTGATATTCTTATTGGCACTCATCGTATTTTAAATAAAGACGTTCATTTTCGTGATTTAGGACTTTTGATCATAGATGAGGAACAAAAGTTTGGTGTGAAATCCAAAGATCGCATCAAAGAAATGAAATTGAATGTGGATGTTCTTACCTTAACGGCCACTCCAATTCCGCGAACTTTGCATTTTTCTTTAATGGGAGCGCGGGATTTATCTGTGATTGCTACCCCACCACCCAACCGACAACCGGTTACGACCGAAGTTAAGGTTTTTACCGAAGAGGTCATTCGTGATGCGATCCGATATGAGCTTCGTCGGGGTGGACAAGTTTATTTTGTACATAATCGAGTCAATGATATTGAATCCATAGCTAATATAATACTTAGGTTGGTCCCGGATGCTCGAATAGGAGTTGCCCATGGCCAAATGGAAGGACCCAAGCTAGAAAAAATCATGATGCGGTTTATGGAGGGCGAGTTGGATATTTTGATTTCGACGAATATCATTGAATCGGGTCTCGATATTCCCAATGCGAATACCATTATTATCAATCAAGCCCACATGTTTGGGATGTCGGACCTGCATCAAATGCGGGGAAGGGTAGGGCGGTCCAATAAAAAAGCATTTTGTTTTTTACTGACACCCCCGATGTCGGCTCTTACTCGAGAGGCCAGAAAAAGGCTGCAGACTCTAGAGGAATTTTCGGATCTTGGCGATGGATTTAAGGTTGCGATGCGTGATTTGGACATCCGGGGAGCTGGAAATTTGTTGGGTGCCGAGCAAAGTGGGTTTGTCAATGACCTGGGCTTTGAAATGTACCACAAAGTACTGGATGAGGCCGTTCAAGAATTAAAAGAAACCGACTTTAAAGATCTATTTGCCACAGAACTTGAGAATACCGAGTTAGTGGTAAAAGACTGCCAGATTGAAACTGATTTACAGATTTTAATCCCTGATACCTACATCAGCCATATCACCGAACGACTCGCCCTGTACAATGAGATCGATCGAATTGAAAACCAAGAAGAACTCGATCGGTTTAAGTCAAATATGGAAGACCGGTTCGGAAAAATACCCCCGGAGGTCATTCGGTTATTTAAAATAGTTGAATTGCGGTGGAAAGCTGAATTACTTGGATTTGAAAAAGTAACCCTAAAAAATAATAACCTAAAAGGCTATTTCGTTTCCCAACAGCAAGACCGATTTTTTGCTTCGGAGAAATTTGGCCAGATTCTTGACTATGTGAAAGCAAATCCTAAGGTTTGTCAGCTTAAGCAGGCAAAAGATAAGTTAATTTTCGTTGCAGAGGGTATAACTTCCATCACAGCAACGGATCAATTGTTCCAAAGGATTTTAGGAAAGTAATGAAAAGACGGATATAGTTTTAAAACTTGTCCAATTCGTTTTATTTTGCACAAATATTTTTAGTTTTTTAAACGCTCGAATAAATGAAGAGACTACTTGTAGGTGCCTCAGTCGTCTGGATGGCTACCACGGTGTTGACGGGCTGTACCGGAAATACAAAACCGAACAGTTTGAATCCTGGAAAAGCCAGCTCAGCCACCGGTATTTCCTACGCCTCGAAGGACAAAGAAGGTTTTAAAGTATCTTCTTTTAAAGGACAACCCGCGGGTCCGAACATGGTATTCATTGAAGGTGGTCGATTTACCATGGGTACTGTGGAGGAAGATGTTACGTTTACTCGTGATAACCTAGAGAGAACGGTTACTGTTGCGTCTTTTTACATGGATGAGACTGAAATTGCCAACGTTCATTGGCTTGAATATCTCTATGCTGTCCAAAAAGATTCATCGTATGAATTTTATGAATCTGCTTTACCAGATACCACGGTATGGGCCAACCGAATGTCGTTCAATGACCAATACATTGATCAGTATTTACGGTACCCTGGCTTCCGTCTTTATCCTGTAGTTGGAGTATCTTGGTTGCAGGCTAACGATTACTGTAAATGGAGAACTGAGGCTGTAAATTCGGACATTTTAGCTCGAAATACGCCACAGCAAAAAGCGCCTCGTAGAGGTCGTCAGGCGGAAGCCACAGCCGAAGCTGCCCCGAAAACCATGGATGGTCGTCGAACAGCTATTGAAAGTGGTATCGTTCTTCCTGCTTACCGTCTTCCAACCGAAGCCGAATGGGAATATGCGGCAAAAGCCATGATTGGTACTCAGTTTGTAGATGAAAATCAAGTTTCACAGCGTATTTATCCTTGGGATGGTTCTTCCATGCGAAACAGCAAAGGAAAAGAGAGAGGAGAAATGCGAGCAAACTTCAAAAGAGGGCGTGGAGATTATGCCGGTATTGCTGGTCGATCCAACGACGGCGCGATCATTACAACAGAAATTTATTCTTATTCTCCCAACGATTACGGCTTATATAACATGGCCGGAAATGTGAATGAATGGGTATATGATTTGTATCGTCCGAATTCATATCAAGATTTCAATGATTTGAACCCTATTCGTCGCAATGATTACATGGATGAAGCATCCAATTATGATCGTAAGAATTATAATTCTTTGATTGACAATACACTACGTGTTTACAAAGGTGGTTCTTGGAATGATGTTGCCTACTGGTTATCGCCTGGCACGCGTCGTTTTTTACCTCAAGATTCCTCTACGGCTACGATTGGATTCCGTTGTGCTATGATTGCTATCGGTCCAAAAGGTAAGAGCATGTAATTTTCAATAATCTAGTTTGATTGCAATAGCCACGGTATTAAAATGCCGTGGCTATTGTTATTATAGACAATTCTGAAACTCCTGACTGGACTAGAATATTGCCGGCTTCTTCTAGAGTAGCTCCTGTGGTTAAAACATCATCTACTAACGCAATTTTTTTCCCTTTAACACATTCTGGATATAATATTGCGAAACTACCTTGCAGATTCTGAAATCTATTTTGCTTAGTAAAATTGGTTTGACTTTGGGTAAATTTTCTTTTTTGGATAACATCGGTCCTTACGGGTATCCCGGTTGATTGGCCAAGTCCCCAAGCAAACTCTTCTGCTTGGTTGTACCCTCGCAATGCTTTTTTTCGTGGATGCATCGGAATGGGGATCAGCGCATCGTAGGTCTGTAAATCGATCTGATGCCTCAATAAGGATCCATAATGCATTCCTACCACGCGAGCTAAATCTGGCTTTTGGTGATATTTTAAAGCATGTAGTAAAGATTGAATTTTCGTTTTTTTAGCAAATCGGACCCACGTGTAAATTGAATGAACCGGTAATCTTCCCAAAAACTTTTCATCTAAAGCCAATAGGGGAGATAGATGTGACTCTGTAAATGGTAAATCCAACAAGCATGATAAACAAATGGTATCTTCGTTCACTTGAAGTTTTTCTTGGCATGTAACACAAATAGGGGGATAAAATAGATCCAATAGGGCTGTTTTTCCATGTGCATGGAAATTACTTAGTAACTTTGTTATCATGACTATTTTTTATGCAAGATATTGAAATACAAGAAGATTGGAAAAGGCTTATGAAATTTTTGCAATCGACGGTTGGTAAAAAACCACAGGATTTAAAAGGGGTATTATTTTTAATAGGTGTCCAGGAGTTTGGACAAGGGGTTCGACCATTTTCAAAAGAAGAAAAGCAAGATTTAATGCACATCGCCATCTGCAAAGTATTAAGCCTTGGGGGATATTATGAGTTACAGGGTTTTGATGATCAAGGGTGGCCCCATTGGGTTTTGAAACAAAAATTACCCAGTTTTGATCTGCTTCAACAGGAAGAACTTTTAAAATATTTTGTTTGCCGATATTTCCGGGAGGAAGTTGGAGTTCATCTTTAAAAATCCTATGAAAATTGTATCGTACAATGTGAATGGCATTCGTGCCAACTTGAAGAAGGGCCTACTATCTTGGCTTGAGGTGCATGAACCTGATATCGTATGCCTTCAAGAAATTAAATTAGATGACACCCAACAGGTTGAATCATTATTTACGGCTTTGGGGTATTATTGTTCTTGGTTTCCGGCTGAGAAAAAAGGGTATTCAGGCGTAGCTCTTTTGTCAAAGATCAAACCTTTGTATGTAAAAAAAGGAATGGGAAAGGCGGAATATGACCAAGAGGGGCGTGTTTTGGAGGCGCAATTTGAAACGTTTACGCTGATGTCCTGTTATTTTCCGTCTGGGTCGTCCAGTGAGGATAGGCAAGCTTTCAAAATGAAATTTCTTGAGGATTTTTACGTTTTCATCCAAAATAAATTAACGGAAGTCCAATCACTCATCATCTGTGGAGATGTGAATATTTGCCACCAAGCGATCGATATTCACAACCCCGTTTCTAATGCAAAGTCTTCAGGTTTTTTACCGGAAGAGCGTGCTTGGGTAAGCTCATTTCTTGAGTTAGGGTTTGTGGATGCTTTTCGTCATTTTCATCCGAATACTCCACACCAATACACCTGGTGGACCTATCGAGCAGGAGCGAAGGCAAAAAACTTAGGGTGGCGCATCGATTATTTTTTTGTTAGTCCGTCACTAGTACCCTCTCTCTCTTCGGCTAATTTGTATCCCGAGGTTTTAATGTCTGATCATTGCCCATTATCCATTGAATTGTCTGATTTGCTATGAATACTCCGATCGTTCAAGATTTACATGTACAAATTCAACTTTTTAAAAAGAAATATTATCGACACCAATTGATCCGAGGCTTATTGATAAGTGGAGCACTTTTGCTAACCGCCTATCTAGCCATCAATTTTGTGGAATTTTTTGCTAGGTTATCCACATTCTTTCGCGCTGGCCTACTTGGTTCGTTTCTTTCTTTGTTGATATATGTGTTTAGTCGATTTTTATGGAGACCCATATTACAAACGGTCGGTTACGGCGAAACCATGACCGATGAGGATGCTGCGCGATTTATCGGTCAATTTTTTCCTGATATTCAAGATAAGCTTTTGAATACCATTCAACTAGCGAAACTTTCAGATCAAACCAATACTTTACTTCAAGCCAGTATAGCTCAAAAAGCCGCGGAATTGCGGCTTTTTGAATTTCCCAAAGCGGTTAATTCCGATGAGTATAAACCTTTTTTTTCTTATTTACTATTGCCTTTTTTGATTTGTATCGGCATTGCGTTTTTCAAACCTGAGGTATTTACGCGTAGTACTGAGCGTATTATTTACTTTTCTAAAGACTTTGCAGACCCCGCACCATTTCAGTTTAGAATAGAAAACTCAAAATTAGAGGCATTTGAACAAGAAGATTTCACCCTTAAAGTAAAATTAGTTGGAGAGGCATTTCCCGACGAAGTTTATCTTGAAGTTGGCGACCGCCGCTTGAAAATGGTATCCAAAAATGAAGATTCAAATGAATACGAGTATACATTTTCTCGACTACAAGAACCCATCTCTTTTCGATTTTTTGCAGGCGGATACTTTTCCAATACCTACCAAATTTCACTTCGAACTAGACCTAATCTCTCCAAATTGATTGTTGAATTGGATTATCCAAGTTATCTGAATAAAACCAATGAAAAAATTGAGAATCAAGGAAATCTATCTGTTCCAGATGGAACACGAATTAAGTGGGTCTTTGAGACGCAATCTGCCGACGGTTTAACCTTTCAAGTACTCGGAAAATCTGGAATTCAGATCCCAAAACCCATACTCGGTTCTACGTTTGAATGGACTCAACTTGCCCGTAACTCCTTTGATTACCGTGTTTTCTTAAAACAAGGTGATTATCAAGAGCCTGTAGGAGAGGAGTACCAGATTCAGGTCATTCCTGATGAATATCCTCGGATATCCATAGAACAAGTTATAGACACAACTTTATTCGAATACATCGTTCTTGGCGGTCAACTTTCAGATGACTATGGAATTTCCAAAGTAAGTCTGTTTAGTCGGGTTATTTCATCCAACGGGGAATCGGGTTCTTTTCAATCTCAACCTATTCCGTTCACGCTAGGTAGTATATCTCAAAACTATTACCACAGGATCTCATTAAAAGGCTTTAAATTGAACGAAGGAGATCAATTGGAGTACTATGTCCAAGTATGGGATAATGATGGCGTACGTGGCCCCAAAGCAACCCGAACAGGTATCCAACGATTTACCTCGATTAGTACCAAAGAGGTACAAAAATCGATTGATCAAAGTATTGATCGGGCAGAAAAGCAATTTGAACGAAGTCAGTCAGATGCTAAAGATCTTCAAACGCAACTAAAAGCCCTGGAGGAAAAATTAAAAAAGAATGAATTTGATCTGCAAGATAAAAAGTCACTGCAACAATTAATCAAGAAAAGAGAAGAATTAATGCAGTCTTTAGAGGAGTTGAAACAGCAATTGCTTGAGCTGCAACAAAAGCAAAAGCAATTTGATCAAACATCTCCCAAAATGCAGGAAAAAATGAAACAACTTCAAGCATTGTTGGAAGAATTGTTGAAAAATCAAGATTCGCAGCTTTTTGAAGAATTAAAAAAACTACTAGAGCAATCAGATGAAAAAACTCTTCAAGAACAAATGGAAAAAATTCAAAAGAACGAGCGAAACTCCACGCGAGATATCGAAAGGACTTTGCGCATGTTCAAGAATTTGCAGTTTGAACAACAAATGGAACGGTTAGAAAATAATCTGCAGAAGCTTTCAGAGCAGGAGGAAAAGCTCGGGAAAGATCTTGAAAAAAAATCTCTAGATTCGGAAAGTGCACAAAAGCAACAAGAGAATGTGGAAAAAGCGTTTGAGGAATTGCGAAAAGACATGAAAGACATTGAGAAACTAGGGAAAGAAATCAAGCGTGAACCTGATTTATCCCCAGATCTTCAAAAGGAAATTCAAAAAGAACTACAGGAAGCTGCAAAAGAATTAGATCAGCAGAAAAGTCAGGAAGCATCTAAACGAATGCAAAAGGCTGCTCGCCAAATGAAATCGCTAGCACAAAAAATGAATAGCCAAATGCAACAAGGGGAAATGATTCAAATGAATGAAGACATGGAGGCACTTCGGGCGTTATTGGACAATCTTCTGACACTTTCTTTTCAACAAGAAAAACTGATGAAAAACCTGCGTTCCATGGGGAAGGCAGATCCTCGCCTCAATGAAACTGCCCAAGAGCAATTAAAGTTAAGCCAAGATGCGCAGGTCGTGGAAGATAGTCTATATGCTTTGGCCAACCGGGTATTACAAATTCAATCCTTTGTAACCAAAGAGGTGACTCAAATGAAAAATTACATGGATGAGTCGTTAAAACTTCTGCGAGACAAACAATATGGCCCAGCTTCAGGAAAACAACAATTTGCCATGACCAGTATCAATAATCTGGCTCTTTTACTCAGTGATACCTTCGCCCAAATGCAACAAATGATGGCGAATCAAATGCCGGGAAAAGGAAAAGGAAAAAACAAAAATCAAATGCCCATTCCGGGAATGGGTGAAAAACAAAAAGAAATCAATCAGCGCATTGACCAACTGGATCAATTAAGTGGTAAGAAACTTTCTGAGGAACTCGCTCGTTTAGCACAAGAACAGGCCCGTTTACGTAGACAACTTCAAGAAGCTCAAGATAAGTTGAATGGCACAGAAGGAGGTAAAAAAGTAGGAAATGAAATCCAAGAATTACAAAAGGAAATGGAGGAGAGTGAAAATGAACTTGTTAATAAACGCATAACCCCTCAATTGAAAAATCGGCAAAAAGCTGTTCAAACGCGTTTGCTGGAAGTGGATAAAGCACTCAAAGAACAAGAAATGGATCCTACTAGAAAAGGCCAGACCAGCTCGAACTGGACCCGAACTTCGCCTCCCGATTTACTTAAATTCAAAAATACCCAACAGAATCAACTGGAATACCTACGTACAACACCTCCTCAATTTACACCATTTTATAAAAATCAAAGCAATCAATATTTTAAGAGATTAAATTAAATTATACCTGTTTCACGTGAAACTTATCTTGTTTTACGGCAAATACTGTTTCACGTGGAACACAACTAGATAAAAAAATATGTTTCCTGAATACGATGTAATTGTTGTAGGGGCAGGGCATGCTGGGTGCGAAGCCGCCCATGCTGCTGCTCAAATGGGTTCTAAAGTATTATTGATTACAATGAACATGCAAACTATTGCTCAAATGTCTTGTAATCCAGCCATGGGTGGTGTGGCAAAAGGTCAAATAGTTCGTGAGATTGATGCTTTGGGTGGTATGTCTGGAATCATATCAGACAAAACCATGGTTCAATTTAGAATGCTGAATCGATCAAAAGGTCCGGCAATGTGGTCTCCGAGATGTCAAAGTGACCGTCATGAGTTTGCTGCCTTATGGAGATGGACTCTTGAACAAAACGCCAATATTGATTTTTGGCAAGAAATGGTGACTTCTCTATTGATAAAAGATCAAAGAGTTTTTGGAGTTAAAACTTCTCTGGGATTGGAAATCAAGGGGAAAACCGTTGTTCTAACCAATGGAACCTTTCTAAATGGATTAATCCACATTGGTGACAAAAGTTTTGGCGGAGGAAGAACAGGAGAATCCGCGGCTAGAGGCATCACCGAACAGTTAATCGATTTAGGTTTTGAAGCCGGCCGAATGAAAACGGGTACACCACCCCGAGTGGATGCTCGGTCTCTACAATTTGAAGCATTTACAGAACAAAAAGGGGACGAAAAACCTGAGAAATTTTCATATTTGGATACTCCCAGACTATCCAAACAATTAAGTTGCTGGATTACCTATACTTCCACCCAAGTTCACGATATTCTTCGAGAAGGTTTTGATCGTTCTCCGATGTTTACAGGGCGTATTCAGGGATTAGGTCCCCGCTATTGTCCTTCGGTAGAAGATAAAATAAACCGGTTTGCTGATAAGGATGCACACCAAATCTTCGTTGAACCCGAGGGCTGGAATACAGTCGAAATGTATGTCAATGGATTTTCGACGTCCTTACCAGAAGATATTCAATTTAAAGCACTATCTAAAGTGCCCGGTTTCGAGAAAGTCAAAATATTTAGACCAGGATATGCCATTGAATATGATTTCTTTCCACCTACTCAATTAAAAAACACATTAGAAACTCATTTAATTGCTAATTTGTACTTCGCAGGTCAGATTAACGGAACCACAGGATATGAAGAAGCAGCATGCCAAGGATTAATGGCTGGAATAAATGCACACAATCGTGTTCAAGAAAAAAATGAGTTTGTCTTAAGTCGTGATGAGGCTTACATCGGAGTACTCATCGACGATCTCATCAACAAGGGTACCGAGGAACCATATCGTATGTTTACCTCAAGAGCCGAATTCAGAACATTACTTAGACAAGATAACGCCGATATCCGATTAACCCAAAAGGGATATGAACTCGGTCTGGCTACCGAAGAACGATGGACTAAGGTCCAACAGAAAATAAAAGATTCTGATACCTTATTCCAAACGCTATGGCAAACTAAAGTAGATCCAAATGATATAAATCCTTACCTAGAAAACTGGAACTCTACACCCATTAGAGAACGCGCTGTTTTAGGACAATTATTGAAAAGACCCGAAATAGATATCGACCAGTTACGAGAAACCAACTTGGTAGAATGGAATAACTTCACAGAAGAAGTTCAAGAACAAGCATCAATTCGCGTGAAGTATGAACGATACATTGAAAAAGAATTACAATTAGTGGAAAAAATGAAGAAATTAGAAAATTTAACCATTAATCCTGAATTTGATTACGATGTATTAACTTCGCTTTCAATAGAGGCACGACACAAATTGAAAAAAATAAAACCGACGACGCTAGGACAGGCCTCCAGGATAAGTGGCGTATCTCCAGCCGACATTTCAGTTTTAATGGTACACTTAGGAAGATAGCCTCGAAAGAGGCTTTTTTTATGAAAATGAAAAAATACACCCACTTAATCATCCCGATAACAAGTTTAATCGTTATTGGGTGTGCACAATTTGTTCCACCAACCGGAGGTAAAAAAGACGAAACTCCACCAGAACTGGTTTCGTCGATCCCCATTAATCAATCTAAAAATGTAAAATCCCAACAACTTACTCTTCTTTTTAATGAGGGAATTGATGTGACAGGATTACGTCAGGATTTAATCGTATCACCAGAAATACAAGGAGGATATGATGTAAAATCGTCCTTAAAGGAGGTAACCTTGAAATTCAACCAGCCTCTTCAAGAGAATACGACTTACACGTTTAACTTTAGAAATGGAATTAAAGACTTGAATGAAAGGAATCCGGCAAAAAACTTAAAACTAGTTTTTTCTACCGGACCGGTCATCGATTCACTAGGACTGAAGGGAAAGGTAGTTAACTTACAAACAAGTAAACCCGCCGCTGAGGTACTGGTTGGATTATACGAACTTAAAAAGACAGATACTTTACAGTATTACCAACGAAAACCCGATTATTTCATAAAAACGGATACCACAGGACAATTCCTATTCGAAAATCTTAAAAATGCACCGTACAAGCTGCTGGCTTTTCAAGATAAAAACAACAATTTACTGCCAGAGCCTCCATCTGAGTGGCTAGGAATTCAACCAGATACTGTCCGGGCAAAGGTAGACTATCCCGAATTTCTTTTATCTATTTACCAAGCCGACAAGAAAGAAAATAAAATAAAACGAAAACTAGCTCGAATTCAAAACCACAGCCTAACCTTTGACAAATCGGTTGTGGAATACTCGTTTGAATGGCAGGATACAACCCAAACCATGTGGATTGTGGAAAAACCGACCGAATTACTTTTTATTCCGAAAGACAATCAAAAATTGGATACGGCTTTCATAAAAATATCAACAGTAGATTCCGTTGGAAATCAAACCACCTTTAAGGAGAAAATTTACTTACAGGAGGGCAATCCAACGAAGAGAGCTATCCAGACAGCAAATTTTACGGTAAAACCAGATAATGGTAGTTCATTAACAGAGTTTAGTTTCCTAGAACTTCAATTTCAGAATCCAATAACCCAGGTAAAAAAGGAAAGAATTAAGGTATTTCAAGACTCCACACAAGTAATTCCATGGACGGGGACTTGGCTAGATCAGGGGAATACACGTTACCAAATGGCGGTACCCAAAATCAATCAACCAGGAAAATTGACGGTGCAAATAGAATCAGGAGCTTTTAGAACCTACCAAGGAGATACAACATCGAGTCGAAAAATGATATTTGATATCCTGAGTAAAGATGAAACAGGCACAATCACGATTCAATTAACGAATTCATGTGATTATTGTAGAATAGCGTACAAAAGGGTAGGGGAGTCTACCGAAAACATTCGTCCAATAACCAAAGAAGTAAAACTAACCCAACTCATACCGGGAGATTATTCCTTTCGAATATTATATGATTCAAATCAAAACGGAACCTGGGATAACGGAAATTACCTCAAAGACGAACCAGCCGAGAAATGGTATGTGTTTCCCAATGTAATTCGACTCAAACCCAATTTTGAAATCAATCAGATCTTTTCCAATCCTGTGGAAAAAGAAATAAAAAAGTAAACATTACTACGTGGACAACAAGGGGATAACCCTTTGTTAAATGTGAACAGAATGGTCACTCGGTGAATAAGTGGAGAAAAGGATGAGTTACACACAACTCATCCTTTTTTTATCCCCGTGGAAAAGAAGGGTGGATAAAAAATCAAAAAATGTGAATGACAAAAATTCAATAGATGTGAACAACTCTTAAAAATCAGATAATCAAAAAAATAGATGTGCAAAACCTTCAGTATATTCGTTGTAGTAATCGACATATGGTGTTTATTAAAAAATAAAGCCATCCACAATCTAGAGTAGTACACATTTCCACGGGACTAATAAGTAATAAAAACAAAAATTTAAAAAAATAGATATGTTAAATTGGGTTGGGATAAGTGGATTGTTTTTTCTGTCTCTCCAGGCGCTTGGTCAAGACATTGATTTAGCCAGAGCGTACGCCAGTCAGCAAGAATTTGAAAAAGCAGAAAACGAGTATCAAAAGATCGTGCGCGATAAAAATCAAGCTGCAGTTGTGTATGTGGAATATACTCAACTTTTGAATCGATTAAAAAAGAAAAAGGAACTTGAACGCTTTATAAAAGAGCAAATAAGGCATTTTCCGGGGCGTGTAGCGTATCAAGCTGATCTTGAGCAGTGCCTACTTGATCAGGGCAAAGTAGAAGAAGCCAATGCCGTTCAAAAGGCGTATTTTGAAATAGCCTATCTAAAAGACCACTTGGTGTACGAGTTACAGAATAAATTTTATTCACAAGGTCGATTTGATGTCATGATCAAACTTTTGAAAGAAGCCGAAATAGCCCAAAAGATACCCAATAAGTTTTCTATCCAATTGGCTAGGGCCTATTTATTTGCTGGAGATAAATCAGCTATGCTTCACACCCTATTGGATTGGGGAATAGCAAATGGGCAAGTTGATTATGTTCGGCAGCAGATCATTGAGCAATTCAAAGAAACCACTGAAATTGAATTAGCCGAGCGAATCTTGTACGAAAGGATACAAGCGCAACCTCAGGAAGTCTTTTACACCGAAACTTTAATTTGGTTTTTTATTCAACAAAAAGAGTTTAGACGAGCCTTCGTCCAAGCAAGAGCCTTGGATAAACGACTTCAATTGGGAGGTAGGAATGTATTTGACCTTGGCATGGTAGCGTATCAAAACAAGGACTTTTCTCAAGCCGTATCCATTTTTGACTACATTCTGAAGGAATATCCACAAAGTAATCTATATCCCATTGCTCAATTGTGGAAAATTCAGTCCAAAGAAGAGCATATTAAAACACAATACCCCGTTTCTGAAACTGAGATTAGGAGTTTGGTACAGGAGTATGAGGACTTATTGGCACGGTATGGTGAAAATCCATCCACGCGCGATGTACGACGTAATTTAGCTTTGTTGCGTGCCTTTTATTTGAATCAACGCCAAGAGGCGATTGATTTACTCCAACAAGCCATTGGATTATCACCGGGAAATCCAAAGTTTAGAGACCAATGCAAATTGGATTTGGGGGATATCTATTTGTTAAAAGGTGAACCCTGGGAGTCGACATTGTTGTATATGCAGGTAGAACAAAGTCAAAAGGAGGATGTTTTAGGTGAAATGGCTAAACTTAAAAATGCACAACTTCAATATTTTTCTGGCCAATTTGACCTGGCTCAAGAATTACTACAGATTTTAAAAAAAGCAACTTCCAGAGAAATATCGAATGATGCAATGAAATTAGGTATGTTGATTCTTGAAAACACGGGGTTGGATTCTTCAACTTCTACGTTAGAAGGATATGCGCACATCGAATTATTGATTTATCAACAACGCCTACCAGAAGCTATTCAGCAACTAGATTCACTTCAATCGGTTGACCCAGAGCACGCCTTGCAAGATGATATTTTGTTTTTAAAAGCCGATTTACTGGAGCGTGTAGGCCAATATGAACAGGCTGTAGAAGCCCTACAGATTTTAGTTTCTCGTTATTCGTTTGATATTTTAGTTGATGATGCGTGGATGAAGATGGCCTCGATTTACACGAAATATCTAAAGCAACCTGATAAAGCGATGGAAATATACGAACGAATTTTGAAGGAGTATCCGGGAAGTGTATTTGCTGCACAAGCTAGGAAGAATTTTAGGGAACTACGGGGGGATACTAAAGGAGTATTGTAAAACTATAGGTGGGTTTTCTTATCTTTGTCATCTAAACAACCTACGGTCGACGAATGTCTTGGTTTAAACGTACTGACAAAGGAATTCAAACACCTACCGAACTGAAGCGGGAAGTTCCAGATGGTTTATGGTATCAATGCAGTAATTGCAAAAATATCATGCATACCCGTGAACACAAGCATAATGCATTTACCTGTATTCATTGTAATTATCACGAGAAAATAGGTTCTGAGGCTTACTTCCAATTATTATTTGATGAAGGTGCCTATTTCGAGTTAGATGCCGATATGAAATCGGCTGACCCACTTCATTTTGTGGATACCAAAGCGTATCCAGACCGGCTACGAGCAACAGAGGCCAAGTCGGGATTGAAAGATGCCGTCAGAACGGCCCATGGAAAGATGAATGGTGTGGCCATTACAATTTCCTGTATGGATTTTGGATTCATCGGTGGTTCGATGGGATCTGTGGTGGGTGAAAAAATAGCCAGAGGAATTGATCACGCCTTGAAAACAAAGACACCCTTTCTCATGATTTCGAAATCGGGTGGTGCTCGTATGATGGAGGCCGGATTTTCATTGATGCAAATGGCCAAAACATCCGCAAAGCTGGCCTTGCTTTCAGAGGCAAAAATTCCTTATATCTCCTTATTAACTGATCCAACCACGGGTGGTGTTACGGCTTCTTATGCGATGTTGGGAGATTTTAATATTGCAGAGCCCGGTTCTTTGATTGGATTTGCAGGACCAAGAGTCATTAAAGAAACCATTGGAAAAGATTTGCCTAAAGGCTTCCAAACAGCTGAATTTGTCCTAGAACATGGTTTTCTAGATTTTATCGTGGATCGAAAAGATTTGAAAGATAAACTCGCCTCTCTTCTAAAGATCATTTATCCGTCTGCTTAATATTTGATTCAGATCATCAACCATTCAAACTTATCCACAAAATGAAGTGTGGATAAGTTTATTTATTTTCATACTATGCCCCGTCACATTGCAATTTTAGGTTCTACGGGTTCTATTGGAACTCAGGCATTGGAAGTTATATCGGCACATCCCGATAAATTTGTCGTGGAAGTGCTTACAGCTCAGCGTAATGCGGATTTATTAATTCAGCAAGCTCGAAAATTTCAGCCCAATGTGGTTGTCATTGGAGATGAAAAACTTTATGATCATGTCAAGGAATCATTATCCACAGAGCCGATCAAAGTATATGCTGGAGAAAATGCTTTGGCGGAGGTAGTTACGATGGATTCGATTCATATCGTATTAACTGCATTGGTGGGTTATGCGGGATTGTTACCCACCTTGGCGGCGATCGCTTCCGGAAAACACATTGCTTTGGCCAATAAAGAAACTCTAGTTGTGGCGGGCGATTTGGTAAGTCGGGCTGCCAGGGAAAATCGAGTGGATATTTTACCTGTAGATTCCGAACACTCGGCTATATTTCAATGCTTAGCTGGAGAATTTGAGCAAAAAATTGAAAAGATTATATTAACAGCCTCCGGTGGACCATTTCGGGGGAAGAAACGGGAGGAATTAATTCATGTCACAAAGAATCAAGCATTAAAGCATCCCAATTGGGCAATGGGAGCCAAAATTTCCATTGACTCCGCTTCCATGATGAATAAAGGTTTGGAGGTTATCGAAGCTAAGTGGTTGTTCGACTTAACTCCCGAGGAAATTGAAGTCATCGTGCATCCACAAAGTATTATTCACTCGATGGTTCAATTTGAAGATGGATCCATCAAAGCCCAAATGGGTTTGCCTGACATGAAACTGCCCATTCAATATGCATTGGCTTATCCGAACCGAATCCCGTTAAATGCTCCTCGTTTTTCTTTCGCACAATACCCTACGCTTACTTTTGAAGAGCCCGATTTAGAGACCTTCCGAAATTTAGCTTTTGCTTATGATGCGTTAAGAAAAGGGGGAAATATGGCTTGTATTTTAAATGCAGCCAATGAAGTGGTTGTTGATGCATTTTTAAAGGATCAAGTATCCTTTTTGGGAATGTCCGATATTCTTGAAAAAAGTATGAGTGCCTTACCCTTCATACAAAATCCAAGTCTAGAGGATTACATCCAGACCGATCAAGAAACAAGACAATTTGTACAAAATTTATTATGAAAAAGAAACCGTTTCACGTAGTATATGAAGATAATCACCTGATCATCGTCAATAAATCGTCTGGAGTTTTAGTGCATGAAGATAAAACAGGAGATTTGACGTTAGGGGATTATGTCAAGCAATACATCAAAGAAAAATATCAAAAACCTGGAGAGGTCTTTTTAGGGACTGTCCATCGATTGGATCGACCTGTTTCGGGATTGGTCATCATGGCTCGAACCTCCAAGGCGTTGGAGCGGATGAATGAGCTTTTTAGAAAAAGGGACATTCAAAAAACTTATTGGGCAATAACGCGCAGGAAACCTGAAAAAAATGCTGGGAAGCTTACCCATTGGTTGACAAAGGACCATGATAAAAACCTGGTTACTGCTCACCCTGTGGAGGTACCGGGAAGTCAGAAAGCGGAATTGAATTACCGCTATTTGGGTACGATTAATCGATACCACTTAATTGAGGTTGAACCCATAACCGGTCGACCACATCAAATTCGTGTACAATTAGCCGCCATGGGATGCCCGATTCGTGGGGATATAAAATATGGATATCCAGAACCCAATCGAGATGGAAGCATAAATCTACACGCCCGACGTGTCTATTTTGTACATCCGGTAAAAAAGGAACCAATGGTTTGTAAGGGACCTGTCCCTGAAAATGCTTTTTGGGAAGAATTCTTAGCGTTGGATAAGGAGGAAATTAAATTAGATAATCTGGATTTTCTGTATTAAGCCTCCATTTCCTTTTCTAGAATATCGTTCATGGCTTGGGCAAAAGACCGCTTAATGCCCTCCCAAGCACCTGCAAAAATAGCGAGGGGTAAAGTCAATGGAAGGAATAAGATCCATTGGATCAGCATGAAGATATTCATTTTTGGCATGTTCATAGTGGTTACAGTGGTATTAAATGTCGTCCTAAAATTAAATTTTTCATTTATATAATACAAAAAAACGGTCTGTTTGTTTAACAGACCGTAGAAAAATTTGACGAAAGTCAAAAATAGACAGACGAAATTGTTTGTGAATTAAAATCTCCATCGAACAAAAGCCTCCATCGCTTGATATTCAGCCAAACCTAGTTGATTGTATAAATCGGCTGTGGCTTGATTTCGTTCTTCGGCACGTTGCCAGAACTCTCGGGCATCAGAGCCCTGGAAGACGACTCCATCTTTTTGGGATTGGTGTTTAAAAATACCCATTCTTTTTTGCATGACTTGGTCTGGACTCATAGGAACTGCCATTTCAATTTCGTGGATGGCCCATTCAGCCCACGCACCGCGATAAAGCCACACCCAGCAGTCTTTCATAAAGTTTTTATGTTTTAAGCGCTCTACGGCCGCCAAAACAGCATCTAGACAAACTTTATGGGTTCCATGTGGATCAGCGAGATCACCAGCCGCATAAATTTGGTGCGGCTTAATTTTTTCAATCAGGTCCGCTGTGAGGGCAATATCTTCTTCGCTCAACGATTTTTTTTGAATTGTTCCTGTTTCGTAAAAAGGCATGGAAAGAAAATGGGCATTTTCGATTGGAATACCCACATATCGGCAAGTAGATTTAGCTTCACCTTTACGGATGAGCCCTTTGACATGACGAACTTCATCGATGTCAATCTCGGAGTCACGTTTGTTTTGTAGGAAGTCTTTGGCTTTTTGGAAGATTTGGATGGAATCTTTGGTTTCCAAACCAAAATGATGGTTGTAATCGACTACAAAATCAATAAATCGTAAGGCTTCTTCGTCTGCTACAGCGATATTTCCAGACGTTTGATAGGCAACATGCACTTCATGACCTTGATCTACCAAACGCTGGAAGGTTCCTCCCATTGAAATGATATCATCATCTGGATGGGGTGAAAAGATGAGACATCTTTTCTTTTCAGGCAAGGCACGCTCGGGACGATGAGTATCATCGGCCTTGGGTTTTCCTCCTGGCCAACCCGTAATGGTATATTGAAGTTGATTGAATACTTCAATGTTGATTTCATAGGCTTGACCATGGCGAGCAAGAAGATCACTAAGACCATTGTCATTGTAGTCTTTGTTCGTCAGTTTCAAGACCGGTTTACCGAGGGATAGAGATAAATGGGTGACGGCTTTTTTCACCATGTAAGCTGACCATTCGACATCCTCCACCAACCAAGGTGTTTTAATCCGTTGCAAATCGGAGGCGGCAGCTTCATCGACGACGAAAAGTGCATTGGGGTGAGTTTGCAAATACGAAGCAGGATTTTGCTCAGAAACCGAACCTTCCACCGCATCTGCAATTTTCTCTGCCTTTCGTTCTCCCCAAGCAAGCAAAACTACTCGTTTGGCTTGAAGAATTTTTGATACGCCCATGGTAATGGCCTTTTTGGGTACTTTGGTTAATTCACCCCCAAAATCCATCGTTGCTGCTACGCGAGTGGAATGATCCAGCATCATAAGACGAGTTTTTGAGTTGATCAAAGACCCTGGTTCATTAAAACCAATATGTCCATTTCCCCCAATTCCGAGAAGTTGAAAGTCCAATCCACCAAGTTGATCAATTTTATGCTCGTATTCCCGACAAAAATCAGCTATTCTCGATTCAGGAAGCGTTCCATCCGGTATGAAATAATGATCCTCCGGGATATCCACATGATCAAATAATTGCTCGCGCATGAATCTCCAATAAGACTGCACAGCATGTGGATCCATTGGATAATACTCATCTAAGTTGAAGGCAATCACATTTTTAAAGCTAAGACCTTCTTCTCTATGCATTCGGATTAACTCGGCATAGACGGTTTTGGGAGAGGACCCGGTAGCAAGTCCCAATACACAAGGTAAATTTGCTTTGGCCTTTTCACGAATCAAAGCAGCTATCTCCACGGCAACAGATTTAGAAGCTTCTTTCGGGTCACGGTAAATTCGGGTTGGAATTTTCTCGTACGCAATGGGTTCTCGAATGATGTGTTTTTCCATTTTTGTCTAGACAAGTTAATTACAGAGCAAAGGTGCAATATTTTAAATAAAAATAAAAAATATATTTATATTATTAATAAATTTTAAAATAGGTAAAATAAGAAGATCTACTAATGATCCTTGGAATTTACCGTTTATCCACATTTATACCAATGTAGGGTAACGCAAACGTTTGTTTTTACGTTGTTAACAGAATGAAGTAACTAGGCCAAAGTCAAAAGTAATGTTACAAAAAAATATAAAAATTATCCTTTTTTTAGGAATTATTTTCTTTTTAAAGCAAGAAGTATGGTCACAAAATAAGGTGACTATACAGGGGTATATCCGAGATAAATCAGACGGAGAAGGTTTGATTGGGGCGACTTTACAGCTAAAAGGAACAACCATGGGTGTACAAACCAACCCCTATGGATTTTATTCCCTTACCCTGCCACCGGGTGAGTACGAATGTATAGTTCGATACGTGGGTTATGGTACCCAAACCAAAACGCTGAAAATTCAGCAGGATCGAACTATAAATTGGGAATTGGAGCCGGAGGCTAATGTATTAGAGGAGGTTGTTGTCAGGACAGAGGCAGCGGATAGTCAAGTAAAGAGTTTAGAGATGTCGGTGGCTAAGGTACCGATGTCAACCATACGAAAAATGCCGGCACTTTTAGGCGAGGTAGATGTCATTCGAAGCATCCAGTTTCTGCCGGGTGTCAGCACAGTTGGTGAGGGTGCTTCTGGATTTAATGTACGCGGAGGGGGGATAGATCAAAATCTGGTTTTACTTGATGAGGCTCCGGTATACAATTCTTCTCATTTATTTGGCTTCTTTTCCGTTTTTAATCCGGATGCAGTGAAGGATGTCAAGTTGATTAAAGGGGGCATTCCTGCGGCTTATGGAGGACGTATATCTTCGATTCTTGATGTTCGGATGAAAGAGGGCAATGCGAAAAAATGGGAAGTCAATGGTGGAATTGGAACAATCTTTTCTCGCTTCTCAATTGAGGCCCCTTTAGTCAAAGACCGTGGTTCGTTTATTGTAGCCGGAAGGCGGTCCTATATTGATGTTTTGGCCAAGCCCTTTTTAAACAATGATTTACGAAATTCTCAATTTTACTTTTATGATTTAACGGCCAAGGCAAATTATAAAATTAATGATAAGAATAATATCTATGCTTCGGGATATTTTGGTCGTGATGTATTTGGTTCAGGTTTTGGATTTAATTGGGGAAATGCCACCACGACATTGCGTTGGAATTCTCTTTTTTCGAATAAGCTATTTTTAAATACGACAGTATTCTATTCGAATTATGATTATTCTTTGGATTCTGATTTATCAGGTACCGACAATCAGGATTCTTTTCGCTGGAAATCAAATATCATCAATTACAGTATAAAGCCTGATTTCACCTTTTATCCAGCCGCAGGGCACACTGTCACATGGGGAGGACAGTCCATTTATTATGATTTTAGTCCTGGTGAGGCAACGGCGGTTTCGGGCGGGGAAAGTCGGTCCATTGGTTTGCCCAATAAATATGCTTTGGAAAGTGGACTTTATGCAAATCACGAATATCAAGTTTCTCCACGATTTTCACTTCAATATGGCATTCGATATTCGATGTACCACTATTTAGGACCAGGAACACGATATACAGTACAACCGAATCGAGAACAACCTGCTGATCGTGGTACCATACTTGATCAACAGGAATTTGGACGAGGAGAAGTAATGGAAAGTTATGGAAATTGGGAACCTCGATTCTCCTTTAATTATTCTTTGAGGTCCAACGCTTCTGTAAAATTTAGTTACAACCGGATGGCTCAATATGTGCATTTACTTTCCAATACCGCGGCTTCTTCTCCACTAGACGTTTGGACCCCAAGTACTAACAACATCAAGCCTCAGATAGCGAATCAAATAGCGTTAGGATATTTTCTCAATGTATTTGATAATCAGTGGGAGTTTTCGATTGAAACCTACTACAAACACATGGCAAATCAAATTGACTATGTGCGCAATGCCGATTTGTTATTAAATCCATTTGTGGAGGCAGACTTACTACGAGGAACAGGAAGAGCGTATGGAAGTGAATTTTATCTCAAGAAATCGAGAGGAAAGGTAAATGGTTGGTTGAGTTATACATTGGCCAGAACAGAACGGAAGGTTGCGGGATTGAACAATGACCAATGGTTTCCTAGTCGAATTGACCGATTACACAATTTATCGGTTGTTGGAATTTTTGAACCCAATGCTCGGTGGAATTTTTCGACCAATTTTACCTACACCTCCGGAACACCCGCTACGTTTCCAACCAATCAATTTATTTTTCAGGGGTATGCATTGCCACACAATGTAGTAGATGCACGAAATAACTACCGAATTCCAGCCTCGCATCGGTTGGATATTTCGGCCACCAAGAAAAACAAAACGGCCTTGTTTGGACGTGGGAGTAGTGAATGGGTATTTTCAGTATATAATGTGTACAATCGTCGAAACCCATTCTCCGTTTATGTGCAACAAAATCCGACCAATCCAGCTCAAACACAAGCGGTACGATTGGCGGTATTTGGATCAATTTTACCTGCCGTGACCTATAATTTCAAGTTCTAAGTATGAAAAAGTTAATTTGGTTCGTATTACCTATTCTGTTGTGGAGTTGTGAGGATGTGATCGATTTTGATTTAGGCGAACCAGGGCCATCACAACTCGTGGTAGATGCCATGCTGACCAATCAAGATACGCTGCAAGTGGTTCAATTATCTTTATCGCAACCCTATTTTAGTCGCGCTGGATTAGTTCCTGCTCAAGGAGCCGAAGTTTTTGTCTTTGCGGATGACAGCACGCGTTACACGTTTATAAACCAAGGCAATGGACGATATGTGTATGATCCCAAAAAAGGTGGATCATTTGATCGTGTTGGGAGGCAATACGCCTTATATGTTCGCTATCAAAATGAGGAGTATGCAGCTGTAACAAGCCTGCGGCGAGTTCCGAAAATAGACTCTTTAACGTATACCTTTACGGAATTACCTTTTGCTGTAAACGATTCTTCTGTTCGGTCAGGGTATCTGGCTCAATTTTTTGCTCGAGATCCAGTGGGTAGAGGAGATACCTATTGGATTCGATTTGCCAAAAATGGGCGCTACGAAAATGCACCAAATCAAATAAATTTAGCGTATGATGCTGGTTTTTCCCCAGGTTCTCAATCAGATGGATTATTGTTTATCCTACCGATTCGACAGTCGATCAATCGGGGTTTGTATGTAGAGGGGGATCTGATTCGGGTGGATTTACAAGCCATTCCTAACGAGGCTTGGTTCTTTCTTTCCTTGGTTCGTCAAGAGTCAGGAAATGGGGGACTTTTTGCTGTACCTTCGAGCAATATACCTACCAATTTAGTCAATTTAAATGCGGATTCTCCAGCGAAAGCATTAGGATTTTTTGCTATTTCTAATGTCAGTCGATTTGAAACTGTGGTAAAAAAGGAAAACGCACGACCTAGTCCTTAAGTCGTGCGTTTTTTTATTGAAGTTTCAAGGTAACTATACTTAAAACGGCCAGAACAATGCCAACGATCCAAAAACGGGTCACAATTTTCGATTCATGATAGCCCTTTTTCTGGTAGTGATGGTGAAGTGGGGACATCAGGAATAATCGGTTTTTTTGGGCGAATTCGAGTCCATGTTTTTTCTTTTGGTATTTGAAATAGGAAACTTGAAGAATCACACTTAAGTTTTCGACGAGGAAAATCCCACACATTACCGGAATTAGTAATTCTTTTCGCAGCGTTAAAGATAAGGTGGCAATGATGCTGCCTAACATCAAACTTCCGGTATCCCCCATAAATACTTGGGCCGGGTAGGCATTGTACCAGAGAAAACCAATACAAGCACCTACAAAAGCGGCGCAAAAAACAACGATTTCACCTGAATTCGGAATTAACATGATATTCAGATACTCCGCGAAGACCTTATTTCCAGACAGATAAGCGAATATTGCTAATGTGAGTCCAATTATTGCCGAGGTACCCGCTGCCAAGCCATCGATTCCATCGGTAATATTGGCCCCGTTGGAAACGGCAGTGATAATAAAAATACAAATAAAGACATAGGGAATCCAGGCCAGGGAATCTGGCAAAAAAGAGGAAAGCGTGCTGTAGTCTAGTTCGTTATTCTTTAAAAAGGGGAGGGTCGTTGTTAAAGTTTGTTTGTCTATGTATTGACTGGGTTGGCCCGCCACTTTTTGAAAAATTCGAACACTGACGTTCTCGTTAAAATATAGGGTTAGGCCTACAATCAAGCCTAAGCCAACCTGCCCAATCACTTTGAATCGACCTTTAAGGCCTTCTTTGTCCTTTTTAAATACTTTGATGTAATCATCCGCAAAACCTATCAGACAAGTCCATAATGTGGTAGTAATTAACAGAAGAATATAGACGTTGTCGAGACGAGAGAACAAAATCACGGGAATGAGAAGGGAGGCCAAAATGATAAATCCACCCATGGTTGGAGTTCCTTTTTTCTCCATTTGGCCAGTTAGACCCAAATCTCGAATACTTTCCCCAATTTGAAGTGTACGAAGAAGATCAATGATTTTTCTGCCCCAAATGGCTGCGATCAAGAGAGAAAGAATGGTAGCAGCTAGGGACCGAGTCGAGATATACTTAAACGCCCCGGTTCCAGGAATATCTAAAACTTGATCGAGGTAGTTGAAGAGGTAGTACAGCATAGGTCTGAGTATTATAAATGGAAGTCAAAGTTAAAGATGTCTGAGTTAATTACAATTCTTCTACTGACAGTGAACCTAAATTCTCGAAAAGGGTTTTCCAGTATAATGTAACAAATGGATCATTCTGTTGGCTTGAGGCCAAGGGATTAAAAGGGAGAACCATGACTATAGAAACTTGATGCAAGGATATATTTTTCCATTTTTCGGCGTCATCTGTCGCCCAGGTCTTTGCTTCTGTTGAGTTGGCTGGTTTTTGTTTGTGAAAATCACGGCCCATTCGCGTACTTTCGAGCATATCACTAAAGTAATAGGCGGTTATGGCATGTGAATGTGTGGGGAGAGAGTTCAAGATGGTCAGAGAAGATGAAATATCGGTCATTTGATTGGAATACGACGTATTTTTCTCTTGGATGAGAGCCATGATTTTCTTTTCAAAATCAAGTTTTTCTTTTCCTAATCGAAGCGAAAAATCAAGTTCAGCCGATTCTTTGTCGGTTGGATTCAAGTTTTGGGTATCATCTAACTTAGTTTTAGCTATTAGTTGAAGACTTTTTCCTTTTAGGGTATTTTCATGTAGAAAGTAAACATCGATTCGATCGCCCTCTCGTTGAATACCTTCTTGAACTAACAGCCTAACTTGGTCTTGGTATTTTTGTATTTGGTAATTTTCATCGTTTGAAAGGCTTGCTGACTTATCGATGAATACAAGGGTATGTCTTGGATCTTCTTTTTGATTATCTGATTCTGACGTTTCAGAGAACTGGCAAGAATAGAGAAATCCGAAAAGAAGAGGGAAATAATGAAGTATTTTCATGCAAATGAAATTGGATTAACAAATATCTTGAAAATGTTCGAGAGACAATTCGGGTTTTTCCAGAATTGCAATCAAATCGATTCTAATGTCCTCTTGCCATCCTATTTTTTGAATGTAAAATTCGGCTGCACGTTGAATCGCTCTTATTTTTGTTTTGGACAAGCCCTCTTCTGGAAAACCATAGCGATTGTCATGTCGAAGCCGAACTTCAACAAACACGAGCAAGTTGTTTAATTTGGCTATGATATCTATTTCCAATTGACCGAGTTGGACATTGGTATCTACGATTTCATACCCATTTTCAAGTAGGTAGGTTTGGGCGATGGATTCCCCATGGGAGCCCTTTTCTTTTTTGTTCATGGCGTTTTTTGGGAAAATTAGTTATAAAGTAGATATCGTCAAAGAATTTAAAATAATTCGTAAAAGTTACCTGAATAGGATGTATATGGAAAGAAATAAACAGGTTCAGTTTTTGGATTTAGGCTTACGAGCCTATCAAACGGTATGGGATATTCAAGAAAAGCTATTTGACTCGATTGTTCAGATCAAAGTGTCGAACCCAAAAAATGGTGAAAATAAATTGACCCCCAATTTTCTCCTCTTTTGTCAACATCCACCGGTTTATACCTTGGGCAAGAGTGGAAAAATGACTCATTTATTATGGACGGAAGAAGACTTAGAACGGCATGGAGTTCAATTTTTTAAAACAAATCGCGGAGGTGACATTACATTTCATGGACCAGGACAATTGGTTGGCTACCCTATATTGGATTTGGATCACTTTTTTACCGACATACATCGGTATATGCGGTATTTGGAGGAGGCCGTGATCAAAACTTGTGCAGACTATGGGGTTTTGGCTGGCAGGATTGACGGGTTAACGGGTGTTTGGATAGATTTTGAGGAACAGGTGCGACCTAGGAAAATATGTGCGATGGGGGTGAAGGCAAGTCGATGGATCACAATGCATGGTTTTGCTTTTAATGTAAATACAGATCTGAGTTATTTTGATCACATCGTTCCGTGCGGTATCGATGATAAGGCGGTCACCTCCTTATCCTTGGAGGTTGGTAAACAATTGGATTTAGAGGAAGTTTCGGCTAGAATGAAAGGTCATTTAAGCCAATTATTTGAAATGGAAATCATCCCATTCCAGCATGAACATCATTTATTTGGATAATGCAGCAACCACATGTGTAGCACCCGAGGTTGAGCGCGCAATGGCTCCCATGTGGAGTGAAATATACGGAAATGCCGCTAGTCGGTTTCATCCTTATGGCTGGGCGGCCGAGGAGATTGTAAGTCAAGCGAGACAAACGGTGGAAACTCAATTAGGGGCCCATACGCAAGAGGTTGTATTTACTTCTGGAGCCTCGGAATCCATTCAATTGATATTCCTGGGTTGGTTGGAGCAAGGCGGACATCATTTGGTACTTCCAGCAACGGAACACAGTGTGGTGTTGGATTTGGCTAAATGGGTGTCACGATTGGGTAAAAAAGTTACCTTTCTACCTGTAGATCAACAGGGGAATTTATCTTTTGATCTCAGACTTCCTACCAAGCCTGATTTGTTTTTACTTATGGCAGGAAACAATGAAATAGGGACGTGCCATCCGGTCGGGGATTGGGTAAAAATCATCCGTGACCAATACCCAACGTGTTGGATAGCTACGGATGCCACCCAGGCAGTTGGAAAGTATCCTGTAAATTTCCATGAGATGGGTGTTGACTTTTTGGTTGGATCAGCCCATAAATTTCATGGTCCTAAAGGGGTTGGATTTTTATTGGTAAGGCAAGGTTTACCATTTTTTCCATGGGGAAAAAGTCACCGCCAAGAGCGTGGCAGGCGAGCGGGAACACTGGCAGTTCCGTTGATTGCTGGGTTAGCTGCTGCTCTGGAACTAGATTCTAGGGTGAAAAAGATCGAAGGTCTTCGTAATAAATTAGAGGAGAGGTTATTAAACGAAATAAATGTAGGATGGGTCAATGGAAATATAAATTTTAGATTGCCCCACATCAGCAGCATCACGTTTCCTGGTATAGACGGTGAGCGTCTTTTTCAGCGGATTACTAAAGTTGCGGTTTCAAATGGTTCGGCTTGTACATCGGCGGAGGTGATTCCCTCTCACGTATTGAAGGCAATTGGATTAACGGATGCAGATGCGGAAGCCACGGTGCGGTTCAGTTTGTCTAGATATACCACGGAGAGTGAGATTGACGACACGGTAGTACATATGACGGAAGTTGTTAATCGCCTCCGAAAATGAATAAAGCCCTCAAGATTGAGGGCTTTATTCGTTTAATTTTGTTTAAATTTTGTGATGCCTTCTTGCATCCAAGCCAAAAAGACTTCTTTGGAGGCATATCCTAATGGATTTTGGATGATGGATCCGTCGGGTTGGACGATGACATAATAGGGCTGAGCATTATTGTTGAAACGGGTGATTTCAAACTCCATATTTTTGGCCCCTACCGTCGTTATTTGTTCATTAGAATATGTGGAGAAGAACTGTTTTTCTTTAGGAAGTTCTTTTTTATCGTCCACATACAAGGAGGCAATGACCAACTCATTTTGAAGGATATCAAGAATTTTTGGGTCGGGCCATACATTTTCTTCCATTTTTCGGCAATTGGCACAGGCATAACCGGTGAAGTCGATCAAAATGGGTTTATTAACTTTTGCGGCGTAGGTTTGTGCATCTTCGAAATTATAGAACCCCCAAAGTTCATGAGGCAAAGCTCTCATGTTTTCAGCGGGGGCTTGAACGGATGAGGATTCCTGAATGGGCATCGGAGGAAGAATTCCTGCGAGCGCATGAATAGGTTTATTGGCTACCCCTGGAATCATCCAAAGGGTTATGAATCCAAAAATAGAGGCAAAAAATAACCTGGTGAAGGTGAATTTTTGGACGGGGGAGTCTTTGGATGTACGAATCCAGCCCAGAATGTAAAGGGTAATAAGCGTCCCGATGACAACCCAGATGAGGATAAAGATGTTTCGGTGGATTAGGTTTAAATGGTAGGCTAGGTCAATGTTGCTTAAAAACTTAAGGGCCAAAGCAAATTCCAGCAGCCCAAAAACCGCTTTTAATTCATTCAACCAACCACCCGATTTAGGAAGTTTTTTTAAGTATTGAGGAAACATGGCTAAACCACCAAACACCAAAGCAAATGGTAGTCCAAAAGCCAGCATACCATACAACGGCCGCATGACTTCACCTTGAGCGGAGTAGATCAGTAAAGAACCCACGAAAGGTACAGTACACGAGAATGAAACGACGACGAGTGTCAGCGCCATGAAAAAGATGCCAATGAGACCACCTTTCTCTGACATTTGATCAATTTTATTGACGGTTTCGTGGGGCAAAACGATTTCGAACGCACCCAAAAGAGAAAATCCAAATAGAATAAAAAGAATAAAGAAGATTAAGTTCGGTATCCAGTGGGTGCTGATGAAATTCAGGAATGGCGCACCAAAGGCCATGGTAACGAGTCCCATGATACTAAAGATAGCCATAATAGAGGCACCATAAAATATAGCTTTGGCTCGGCCTTTTTCTTGTTTGGTAAAGTAACTAACCGTCATGGGCATGATAGGGTAGATACACGGCATAAAGATCGAGGCAAATCCGGCGGTGAATGCGATGAGCAAGAACTCCCACAAGGAGTTTTCCACAGGAGTCTTTTGATTGGGTGGATTATTTGTAAAGTTATCCACAACTACGTCGGATTTTTGGGTGGATAACGTGATGGAATCCCCTGAATTAGATGGGGTGGAATCAAGAGGTGACGTTTCTTCTAAGGTAAGCTGTGTTGACGGGCTGGCAGTGGCGACCCATTCAAACTTTTCTTTTCCGTTAATGCATCTTCCGTCCACATCGGTACACGATTGAAATTCGATGGAACCGGTTAATTTGATATCAGGTTGAAGAATTCTAATTTTTTGAACGAAGGTGGCACGCTCGGTAAAGTAGGGTATTTCAGCCTGCCAAACCTCATCGTTTTTTACTTTTTGACCAATGGGTTTAATTTTGCCAACTAATTGATAGCTAGGGTGTTGATTGAATTGAAATGTAGTAACTATCGGACCAATTTCGGGATCAAAGTTAGCCGAATAGAGGTACCAATCTTTTTTAATGTTTGCTTTGAATGACACCTCCACGATTTCACCAACCGTAATTTTTTGAGTCGATATACTTGGTTTCTCCCAGGTGGTAGGGGTTTCAATCTGGGCCCATGCTGGAAGGCACAGCAAGAGTAAAACGATGAGTTTTTTCATAAGTGAGGACTACCGGTTGATTGGCTAAGTGAGTTCGTTGACAGTTTATTCTAGAGATGAAACAAAAAATTGTTTGAAAGTATTCCCTTCCAAACAATTTATGTTAAACCTAGTGGATAAACCCAATTAGGCAGTTTCTAGTAGGGTAATTTTTTGAATTTTATCACCTTGCTTGATTAAGTCGATGACTTCCAGGCCCTCGACTACTTTCCCAAAGCAAGTATGGTTACGATCGAGGTGAGCGGTATTGTTTCGGCTGTGGCAAATAAAGAATTGAGACCCACCGGTATTTCTCCCTCGGTGAGCCATCGAGAGCACACCCCGATCATGGTACTGGTTATTTCCAGTTAATTCGCATGGAATAGAATAACCAGGTCCACCAGCGCCAGTACCAGTGGGATCGCCACCTTGAATAACAAAATCGGGTATAACTCGGTGGAATGTGACGCCATCATAAAAACCGGAGGAGGCTAATTTAATGAAGTTATCGACGGTAATAGGAGCATCTTGTTCAAAAAATTCGATCACCATGGTTCCTTTGTCTGTGATCATTTCTGCTTTTTTCATATAAACTGTAGTAAATTAGATGAATTTTAGGTGTTTTTCAAACGAGCAATAACGGTCTCACCTCCAACTGGGCGGTCATTCAAGTTGACCAGTATGTCGGCATCCAAGGGAAGGTAGATATCGACCCGGGAGCCGAACTTAATGAATCCAAATTCCTCACCTTGTTGAACAGGTTGGCCTTCCTTTACGTACCAACAGATTCGTTTCGCCAGAGCGCCGGCGATTTGCCTAAATAAAACTTCCTGACCACTGGAATGTTTTACGACAACCGTGGTTCGTTCATTTTCGGTACTCGCTTTAGGATGCCAGGCTACTAGGTATTTCCCTGGGTGATATTTAAAGTAGGATACGATACCCGAAAGGGGATTGAAATTAATGTGTACATTAAATGGAGACATGAATATGGACACTTGTTTTCTAGGCCCATGAAAATATTCAGTTTCCACTACTTCTTCAATAACCACCACTTTTCCATCAGCTGGAGCTAAGATATGTTGGTTATTCAATGGAGATATCCTGGTCGGTTTTCGAAAAAACTGAAGGATAATCAAGTAGATGATTCCACTTGCCAATAAAATAAGCGTGTGTAGCCAATCCAAATCGGGCAAGAAAAAACGAATGGCGGCGTTGATAGCAAGTAATGTAATGGCTCCAATGAGGAGCGTAGCAGTACCTTCTTTGTGAAGAGTCATAAAGGATGACGTATTTTTTACAAATATAAAGTTTTCCCTTCGGTTGGGATGAAAAGTACCTTTAAATTTGTCTTGTTGATCGAATTCCCCAACTATGTTTCACGTGAAAAAAACGCATTTTTCTATTAACTCAATACGCCAATTTTTACCTTATGCCCTGATTGTCATGGGCTTCGGTGTGATGCTAGTGTCTAGCTTGTGGGGATCCGAATATACTAAGATTTGGCAAAGCCTATCCATTTTAAAGGAAACAGGGGTTTCACGCGTATTACCTGGCACGTTGGGTTTTCAACCGCAATGGGAGGAGCCAGTCTATTATGTTCAGCAAATTTGGCTTCCAACAGCCGTCACGGTACCCACTTGGATTTGGCAAGTAGCGGGTATAAGTCTGTGGATATTATGGTTTGGATTTGCCTATGCATTTTTATCCAAAGGAAAGTCCTACTTCGGTTTATGGATGGTATTTTTAGCCATCAGTTTTTTTTGTTTTCGTTGGGAGGTAGTTTGGAATACAACAAATCCATACGTTTATTTCGGCTTGGTCTTCATCATCGGGTTGTTCTCACACGGATTGGTCCATGGATGGATTTCGGTAGGCCGACAGCTCGGTCTTGCCATCATGGCATTTTTACTTTTTAGTGTATCCTTGTACTTGGGCAAGTCAAAAGAGCCATTAGCCACGATGTGGGGTTATGGAAGTTTGTGGTTGTTTGGCATGGCGCTTTGGTTTATTGCGTGGTCAGGTCCAACCTTGTTGGCAGGAATGTATTCATTGATTTTTCAAAATTCAGAAAAGGGAAAGTCAAACTGGAAAACCTTGGTCCTGATTTTCACTATTTATGCCGTTAATTTACTTTGGATGTATGCTCATGAAGTAAAATGGATTGAAGATTCCACTCCATGGTTAGCTCCTATTCACTTGTGGGCCATCAGTTGTTTTTCAGGTTGGTGGTTTTGGAATCAAAAAGGTGGCCAAAATGCACCCCATCATTTTTCACGAATTATGTGGATAGCTGGTTTTTTAAGTGTTGTACTCATTTACTCATGGAGTCAACTGGCATGGTTGGATGCTTGGAAAGAGGTGCTAAGCGAATGGATCACAATTTCCTTCTTTTGGATGGGGCTGGCATATCTTCTTCATTTACTCGTCAACTTTTTTCAACCCATACAAGCGGGTATCAATATAACACCCATTTGGCACCAGCCACGACGATTCCCTTGGTTATTAACTCAGCTAGGGGGGATAGTGGCCTGCTTTGTCACACTATCATTTAAAAATGGGTACACGGTTGATCAAGCTATCGCGGGTAGTTTGTATCAACAGGCCGACTATCATCACCAGGTTGGAGAGGAAACGGTGGCCGAGACATTGTATCGGGAAGGCTTGGTTTATGATCCCTATGGATGGAAAGGAAATTATTCATTGGGTATGTTGGCTCGAAAACACCAAGATCCTACTTTGGCTGCTACGTATTTCCAACGGATAACCCAAAAAAATGCAGAGCCATCGGCTGTGATTGCTTTGGCACAAAGCTTAGAGTCGGAAAATTTATTTTTTGAAGGAGTTTTTGGGCTTCAAAAGGCCATTCAAAAAAAGCCAGACGCTCGGGTCATGACGCAATTGGCCTATTTATTTGACCGAGCAAACTTACAGGATAGTGCAAATTATTACCGAAGTATGGCCTATGAATGGGCACCTGAACAATCCGTGGAAAAGTCAAATTACCTCATTTCATGGATCGACCAAGGAAAACTTCCTTCGGTACAACCACCTCAAAGTCCATTGACTATCGGAGAAAAGGCCAATTGGATGGCACTGGCCAAGGTGCATGACCAGTCCTGGGTATTTGAGCCAGACACTACACTTCCTAGGGGAGTGGATCGATTTGCTTGGGTTTTTAATCAGGTGACCACAGCAAAAGAAAAATTTTGGGATCCAACCTCCTGGGAAAGAGGAGCACCTGGTTGGGAGTTATTTCAGAAAGAACTGGTCTATGCCAAAGCAGTTCATTTATATAATCTTGGATATCGACGAGAGGGGATAGATGTCATGCAACGTCAAATCATTTCGGCAACAGACTCGATACCCAACTTATTTTTATTTCAATATGGGACTTGGTTGGTGGAGCAAGGTGCTTGGGGACCCTTCCAAAAAAATGTTTTTCCAAGATTATCTCAAAGCCAGCAAGGTAAAATAAAAACGATTGAGGCGTGGGAAAGAAAACAAAAGGAGCAATGGGAGGAATGGCGCGGGAGGAGCTTGTCGCCGGAAGAGACATGGAACCAGTATCCATTTAATGAACGCATCATCTTGGATCAAGTGAACCAAATGATAAAAAAACAAGGAAAAGACAAAGCGTATCGGTATTTAGTTCGAGCCTTGGATTTTTATGATGAGCCGATTGCATGGTGGGAAAAATATGTCGAATTGGCAAATGAACTTGGATTAAGTTCTTATGCAAAAGATGGATTAGAGGAAATAAAGAAAAGGCAATAAAAAAACAGGAGAAATAGGTTTTGGCTACCCGCACTAACCTTTTGTCCACTAGAACAACCCCCTATCGGTAAAAAAAAGGAATTGGTGGAAAAACAACGTAAAGAGCCAGCAACATTATTTAAGTTTGTTGAGGATAAAAAGTTGATATGAAAAAGATTATAGAGACAAAGGATATTTCGAAGCGGTATGTGATGGGAACAGAGGTGGTAGATGCCTTGAAGTCCATCTCCATCACGATTCATAAAGGGGAATACGTGGCATTCATGGGGCCTTCGGGTTCTGGAAAGTCAACGCTCATGAATATCATTGGTTGTTTAGATTCACCTACCCAAGGAACCTACATTTTAAATGAAAAGGATGTAAGTTCTATGTCGGAGGGTGAATTGGCCGATGTCCGCAATAAAGAAATTGGCTTTGTTTTTCAAACATTCAATCTTTTGCCTCGTCAAAGTTCCTTGGAAAACGTTGCCTTACCTCTAATATATGCAGGGTATTCGAAATCAGAGCGGACCAAACGAGCCCAGGAAGTCTTGCAAAGTGTTGGATTGGGAGAGCGCTCTATGCATAAACCCAATGAGCTATCGGGGGGACAGCGGCAACGGGTGGCCGTGGCCCGAGCGCTAGTGAATCATCCAAGTATCTTACTTGCCGATGAGCCAACAGGGAACTTAGATACAAAGACATCCTATGAAATCATGGCGCTTTTTGAAGATATTCATGCGCAAGGAAATACCATAATCATGGTCACCCATGAAGAGGACATCGCCAACTATGCCCATCGGATTATACGATTGCGAGATGGCCTGATCGAGTCGGATGTAAAAAATCCCAATCCAACCAATCCAACCGAAATGGCTAAAAAGTTAGCCTCAATGCAAGCTGAAAAAAGCCATTAGGTCGACAATTTTTACGAAAGAAACGATAAGTTCAGTTGTTTAACTTCATTTGGATAGACGGAAACACTTTTAAAAACGTTTTAGCAAAAATTAAATCAATACGTATTCAATGAAAAAGATTATTGCATTCGCAACGGCATTTTGTTTGAGTTTTGTGGGTATGGCGCAAGATAAAGCACCAGCAAGTCCCAAAATGACGGTAGAAACGTCCAATGCCAAGTTAACCTATGGCCAACCATCCAAAAAAGGCCGTGAAATTTTTGGTAAGTTGGTACCCTATGGCCAAGTTTGGCGTACAGGAGCCAATGAAGCTACCACAATAGAATTTAAAAAAGAGGTTACGTTTGGTGGAAAGAAAGTAAAAGCGGGAACGTATTCACTTTTCACAATTCCAGGAGAAAGTGAATGGACCTTTATTCTCAATAGCGAATTAGGTCAATGGGGGGCATACAAATACAATGATATTAAGGGCAAAAATGTGGCGGAGGTGAAGGTGAAATCTACCACCAATGCGACTGAGGTGGAGAAAATGACCTTCAATCTAGATGATAGCAACTTATCACTCATGTGGGATAAGGTTAAAGTATCGGTTCCTTTGAAATACTAAGAATTGTTTCTTCATGAAAAGAGGGCGACTGTTTTCAGTCGCCCTCTTTTTTAATATAGTGGATAACTACCAGGAAGCCTAAAAAAGGAGAGATTGGAACATGTCAAGGTGAAAAGTAGCAAGAAGAATAGCATCAATCGCATGTCTTGTTCTGACCAATACCTTCGAATTTCGATCAGGGAAAAAAGAATAAAAGGAAAAAAATAGGATAGGCCACGACTTAGATCGTAAGCGCCCATGGCAAAGAGACTACTTAGAATAAATAAACTGACGAATCCGAAAGTCCTGAGATACTGCTTGTCCTGAAGGTTGAGAAGAATAAACAGGCTAACGAAACCTAATGTGCCCTTGTATCCTCTCCAAAGAGAAAAGCCTAGGCATTTTACATTTTCATATAAGGTAGAAATGAATTCTTCGATTAAAGAATGTAGCGGAAAAAAACTCGGTGGAAAAAAATTGATTTGAAGAAGAATTCGGGTGGTGGTATATCCCAAAATCGCAAGTAAAATGGCGAAAAATGGGGCATTCACCATTTTTTTCCAAGTCCAATCATCTTTTGAAAATTGAAACATTCCCCACCAAGACAAAATACCAAAAAGGCTAACAAATGCCCTTTCATCAATCCAAGAGGCTAAAAATGCGCAGGAAAAAAGCAAGGCGGGGTGATTGAATCGGAGGCAGAGGAGTAACAGAAAAAAAGCGATTGAATCGCCATACAGAAATATGTCCTGCCAAAAAGCACTGAGGTAGTAGGTTGAGGAGAGGGGAATGAGAAAAAGGAAAAGAGTAAATGGATTTTTAAAATAGAAGGACAACCATTGATATAGAAATAGAACGAATAATGGCAAAAGAGCTAATTGAATAAAAAACACCTTCCAAAAAAAATACTGAATACCAATCAACCGGGAAAGCAAAGGCAAAAAAAGCCGATAAGTCATTTTAAATCGGTGATCCTCTTGAGGAATATTGAGTTCTAGCAAGTGTTTTGTTAGGTCTTCATGTTGGAGTTCGATAATTTGAATCGTATTGACGTGTGCGGAAGTAGGCCAGTTTTTAAATAGAATGTCAATATTTTTTAAACCTCCGGGAAAGAAAAAAATATTCAAAAGGAGGCCTAAAAAAATAGTTGAGAATATCAATTTACCTGCTTTATACTTGCCAGACCAGATCCATTTGATGAAAAAAAGCTCTAAGCTCTGGACAAATTGATTCATATGTGTTGTAGGCTATTGTTTTCGAATATTTTTATTTTGAATGTAGTCTTGGTAAACTCGAGTAATTCCATCCTCCAAGGTGATGCTGTGTTTCCAACCTAGGTTATGTAATTTACTCACATCCATTAGTTTACGCGGGGTACCATCCGGTTTTGAAGTATTCCATCGGATCATACCTTGAAATCCAACCACCTTTTGAATGGTTTCGGCTAGCTCTTTAATAGTTACATCTTCACCGGTACCGATATTGACTAAACCACCGTCTGAATACGTTTTCATAACATGGTAGCAGGCATCAGCGAGGTCATCCGCATGTAAAAATTCTCTTTTTGGAGATCCTGAGCCCCACACCTCAACCGTTTCTGCTTGATTTAATTTGGCTTCGTGAAACTTCCGAATAAGAGCGGGAAGAACATGGGAGTTTTGTAGATCATAATTATCATTCGGCCCATAGAGGTTGGTGGGCATAACTGAAATGAAATCACATCCATATTGATCCCGATAGGCTTCACACATTTTAATACCCGCAATTTTTGCGATGGCATATGGCTCATTCGTTGGCTCGAGTAGACCCGTTAGGAGATAGTCTTCTTTTAGGGGTTGTGGCGCAAGCTTGGGGTAGATGCAGGATGAACCTAGAAATAGCAATTTTTTTACACCATGTACATACGATTGGTGAATAATATTGTTTTGAATTTGTAGGTTTTCGTAGATAAAATCGGCACGAAAAGTGTTATTAGCATGAATTCCCCCCACTTTAGCGGCAGCAAGAAAAACGTAATCTGGTTTTTCTGTGGCAAAAAAGTGGGAAACGGCCTGTTGGTTACGTAAGTCAAGCTCTTGAGAGCTTTTTAGAATAAAATTTGTGAAGCCGTCCGCCAAGAGTCGACGATGAATAGCGGATCCTACCATGCCTCGATGGCCTGCGATGTAGATTTTACCTGATTTTTCCAATTTTTTAGTAATTTGGATCGTTTGAATTCATATGCTGCGCTAAAATACAATAGGATATCTTGAAAATAAAGCAAATTATAGGACTACTGCTTTTAAACTTAGCAAGTGGTTTTCTAGGACAGGCACAATCATCGATTCCTAAGCCAAAGACACGGGAGGAAATTCGGGCAGAGAGACGACAAGGTACGCTAGAGGAGCGAATCGAGCGCGTGCTTCCTGTGGATGTAACTTTGCCAAAAGCGTCGGTCAAGTTGCCAGGTGCAGCTCCTATTTCAGGAGTTGAGGATGCTAAAAAGTATATTTCGGAGACCATTCCGGGATTAAAAAAGCAGGGGAAGGCCAAAATAAAAAAAGGAAAGGAAGCCATACTTTCTGCCAAAGATGTATTTGATGGCAAAAAGTATGGTGATTATTCTGTACAAAAGAATGTATACAAGCGAGGAACGGGAGCCAGAATGGTGTATATGGAATACTATACATTGAAAGGGACTTCCAGGCCTCTTCCTTTTGTACGAGAAATTTTCTGGGTAGATACTCGTACAGGAAAAGTCGTGCAAGCTTTAGGGCGAGATCGTGAACGCTATGCTCTATTGCATGGCCCCTACAAGGAATATGTCGGCGAAGTTTTGGTCAAGGAGGGATTCTATTATTTGGGAGCTCGGGATGGACGATGGCTCGAGCACGACACAAAAAATATATTGTTGGATAAAACGTATTGGGAACGAGGTTTTTTGGCTGAGTCCAAAAAGACCTATTTTGACAGCACACATTTGCGACTAAGGGAAGTCATCCCGGTACACTACGGGCAAGAAACGGGAATGTATTATGCATTCCACGAATCAGGTACCGTGGCGTTGGAGGGAATGATGGAGGATGGGGTCCGGATCGGAAAGTGGGTGGAGTATTTTCCTACGGGTAACCGTAGAAAAAAAGAATGGCAATATGAACCAGACCAAACGGAACCGACCTTGTTGAGGGAGTATAATGACCGAGGGCAGCTGATATATGAGAAGAAATAAGGTAAATACTTGGAAATGAGAAGTCTATATGGAACCAGGTGAAAATCCCGGATTGGAGGGGAAAATTCGGTCTAGAATACCCTAAAATGTAGATTCTTCCCTTAATTTTCCAATAAAAAGATTCAATTAAAGTAAATCTTCTAAAAAAAGTCCAAAATTTTGTCTTGTAGATTTGGTTTCTCGTGAATGTGTTTTAATTTTGCAACCCAAAAACTACGCGTATTTTCTAATTCACTTCATATCTAATGGCAAATATTGGTAAAATCTCGCAGATCATCGGACCCGTAGTGGACGTTAGCTTCGAGGGAGAGTCTGCTTCTCTACCGGAAATTTTAGATGCCTTATCGGTGACTAAATTAAACGGTCAAAAGGTAATTCTGGAATGTCAACAACACTTGGGTGAGGACCGCGTGCGTACCATTGCGATGGATAGTACGGACGGTTTACAGCGAGGAATGGAAGCGGTTCATTTGGGCGCTCCCATCTCCATGCCAACAGGTGAAGCGATTAAGGGACGTCTATTCAATGTAGTTGGAGAGGCTATTGACGGACTTGGAAACGTAGACACTCCAGGCATGTCAATCCACCGTTCAGCACCTAAATTTGAGGACCTTGCTACTTCGACAGAAGTCCTTTTCACAGGGATCAAAGTAATCGATCTTTTAGCTCCTTATGTAAAGGGGGGTAAAATTGGTTTATTTGGTGGTGCAGGTGTAGGTAAGACCGTATTGATTCAAGAGTTGATCAACAACATCGCCAAGGCATACTCAGGATTGTCTGTATTTGCGGGTGTTGGTGAGCGGACGCGGGAAGGAAACGACCTATTGCGTGAGATGATTGAATCAGGTATCGTGAAATACGGTGAAGAATTTAAGCACTCGATGGAAGAAGGCGGTTGGGATCTATCAAAAGTAGATCGTGAGGCCTTGAAAGAATCACAAGCAACCTTCATTTTCGGCCAAATGAATGAGCCTCCTGGGGCTCGTGCACGGGTAGCACTTTCGGGCTTAACTGTCGCAGAACACTTCCGTGATGGAGATGGCGAAGGTAAAGGTCGTGATATCTTATTCTTTATTGATAACATCTTCCGTTTTACACAAGCAGGTTCAGAGGTATCGGCCTTGTTAGGACGGATGCCATCGGCTGTAGGTTATCAGCCTACATTGGCTACAGAAATGGGTCTTATGCAAGAGCGGATTGCCTCTACAAAACGTGGGTCAATTACCTCAGTACAAGCGGTTTATGTACCTGCGGATGACTTGACTGACCCGGCTCCTGCCACGACGTTTGCTCACTTGGATGCCACAACCGTACTTAGCCGGAAAATTGCTGAGTTGGGTATTTATCCTGCGGTTGACCCGTTGGATTCATCGTCTCGTATTTTGACAGAGGAGGTCCTTGGAAAAGCTCACTATGCTTGTGCACAGCGAGTTAAAAATATCTTACAGCGTTACAAAGAACTTCAGGATATCATCGCCATCTTGGGTATGGAAGAGCTTTCTGAAGAGGATAAATTGGTCGTTTCACGCGCTCGTCGTGTGCAGCGTTTCCTTTCACAACCGTTCTTCGTAGCCGAGCAATTTACAGGCCTTAAAGGAGTTTTGGTTGATATCAACGATACAATCAAAGGCTTCAACGCCATCATGGACGGTGAATATGACCACCTACCAGAAGCCGCCTTTAACTTGGTTGGAACAATCGAAGATGCCGCCCAAAAAGGAGAGCGTTTGATCGCTGAAGCTAGTAAATAATTTATGTTAGGACCTTTCAGGAGGTCCTAACCCATCGTTGATTTCCCATTTTCATGTACCTAGAAATCATAACACCCGACAAAAAGGTATTTAGCGGAGACGTAGACTCTGTGACATTACCTGGTATGCAAGGTCAGTTTCAATTATTGAAAGATCACGCACCTTTGGTAAGTACCTTGGCAAAAGGTCCTTTGCACTACGAGATGGGAGGAAAAAAGGAATCTATTCTCGTTGATGGGGGCGTTTTGGAGGTAGCTAAAAACAAAGTATTGGTACTTGCCGAAGCGGTAGTAAAAGAGTAAGCTACTCGATAGCATAAGTAATAATAAATAAAAAGAGGGCCTCAAGCCCTCTTTTTATTTGTTTTTAACACTCGTTGCGGGATTACCAAAAACTGTTTCCTTGGAACTTACGTCAGAAATAACAACGGAACCTGCGCCTACTCGGGCGTTTTTTCCAATGGTGATACCACTGACAATGACAGCCCCAGGCCCAATAAAGGCGCCTTCCTCCAGGGTTACCCCCGAATTTATACAAGCTCCAGCTCCTATGTGGACATAGTCTTGAATCGTCACATCAGGCTCAATGATGGCGCCAGATAAAAGAATGGTGTGATGACCGATGGTAACTTTTGGGTTTACTATAACTCCCGAAGCGATAAGGTTGCCATGGCCTATGGAGGCATCATTGGAAACGACGGCTCTTGGGTGAATGGCATTGACAGGCATTACTTTTCGTCTTTCCAACAGCATTTTTACCAGCGATTTACGATCGCTTACGTGATCAACGGCAACAAATGCTTCTGTTTTTTGGCCAATTAGCTTAAGAAACCCATCGTCGTCAGTTTCGCCCAATACCATTATATCCATGATCTCTTGGCCAATTTTGGATTTATCGTCATCTAGAAATCCATAAATTAAAACTTGATTGGCATTAAAAATATCGGCTACGGTTTTACCAAGTGTACCAGCGCCGAGTATCAGAACAGGATTATCCATGATTACAAACAAAATTTTGGGCAAAGATACCCAATTTATTCTGGCTTGTTTCGAAGTTTGTTCCGGTAGCTTTGGTATTTCTCTTGATACACTTCTTGAGAAATAGTCAAAAGGATGGTCAGGGCAAAAGGAAGCTGATTGGATCTGTTTCCACCGTAGATCGTTGAATCCAGCTCCGACAACGCATCCAACAAACGATCATTCGGTAAAATTTGGTAAATCTCGCGGGTGGTATAGGTAGACACGGGGACTTTGAGTAGCCACTCTAAATGATTTTTCCAGATGATGAGTACAGAACTTACTTGTTGGATATCGTCATGGTTTTTGGCTAGTTTTCGAAATTGGGCAACAAATTCTTTATGTTTTCGGCTGAATAGAAATAAGTGGTAAAGACTTCGAATTTGCTGGCCGAAAAGGCCAAAAAGTATCGAAAAAACAACGGCCAATATTCCAAGAATTCGAAACAAGGCAGGGTAGTCGAAACCCAGTCGAATTTGCACTTGTCTACTTTCTGCTTTGAAGGGGATCCGAAAGGGTTTTCCGTTGGGGAGAAGTTGTTTTAGGATAATGGAATCACGCTTTGGATATACCGCGGTACAATCCAAACCAGGAGGGCGTATAAACAAAGGTAATTGAAGGTATTGAACAGGATTTACATCCAATGAAATGAAAGTATAAACGACACTGTCTAAACTACCCATTTTATTGGTTTGGGTATCAAAAATTTCTCTTTTTACGATTTTAAAAGGTTGAAAATCAAAGGTTTCATCAGGAAAGAATACATCCGTTTGTACAGGGTGACGGAAACTCAGCGAATATTGTATGGGTTGACCTATCCGGAGGGTATCTTGTAAGAACAAGCCTACAGGCTTTTGAGCGGAAACAGAAAAAGAAAGGAAAAGTCCAATTAGGTAGAGTGATCGCATCAATTTCGAATTCTAAAAAGTTGAATTAATTGAGGAACATAATCTTCTTGCGAATCAATGGAGATATAATTTGCATTGTTTTGTTTGCAAATTTTTTCGAGTTGTTCTTGATTGTGTTGAATGGCATCTCGAATATCCCTTTTAACAAAAATGGAAGAGGTATTAACCCAAACAATTTGTCCGGACTCCCGGTCCATGACGGGGATGGTGCCTAAACTAGGAAGTCGAACCTCCCGTTGATCATACAGGTGTACTACCACGAGATCATGTTTTTGAGCAAGGGCTTTTAAATTGTATTCGTATTCGGTATCTAAAAAGTCGGAAATTAGTATAACGACGCTTTTTCTTTTCAAAACATTTAACGCAAAACGGAGGGCGGCATTTAGATCTGTTTTGGGACTTATTGGTTTGTGTTTAAAGAGTTTGAGGATGAATTCATACCCGTGTTTCATCCCGTGTGAGGGTTTAAGATATAGCTCTTTTTGGTCGGAGAAGCAGTATAATCCGACGTGACTGGCTTCTTTAATGGCAGAGAGAGCCAAAACACCGGCTATTTCTTTGGCTGTGTCTACCTTTCGTTTTTGGCCATTTCCTACTTCTTGGGAGGCACTTACATCGATGAGAAAGAAAACATTTTGCTCTTTTTCTTCCCGGTAAATTTTGACGTAAGCGCCTTCTCCTTTGGCGGTGGTGTTCCAGTCGATGGTTCGGATATCATCACCGTACTGGTAGGTTCGTAAGTCGCTAAACTCAAGGCCAGAACCTTTAAATACGGAACGGAAATTTCCCCGCATTTGGGAGTTAACGGCTTTGCGAATGCGAATTTCATATTTATTGAGTCGGGCGATTAGACTTTGCATGCATTATTCACCAATTGATCTCCTGAGAATACGTACCTTTGTACTGCTTTGTTTGCAAAATACTAGGAATATGCTAGAAACACGTTATTTCTTCGCCCGATTTGGGGGATTTTTCATGGGAGCCAGTTTGCTGACAAGTTGTTTAGGTGAGCCAGAACCACCACAAGGTGTTTTGAGCCCAGAGGAAATGAAACCCTTATTGAAAGAGTTTCACCTGCTGGAGGCACAAGTGGCGCGAATGAGTTTTCAAAATCAAGATTCTGCGAAGGTTGCCTTTCAGTATTTGGAAAAAAAAATCTTTAAGAAATACGGAATTGACAGCGTTACCTATGCGAAATCTTACCAATTTTATGGTGAGAATCCCGCTGTTTTTTTGAGAATTTATGAAGATGTCTCGAAAGATCTAGAAGCTACAAAAGATAGTGTGTATCGATTAAAAACGAAAAAGCCATGAGTCAAAACCTCGTTATTATTCCAACATACAATGAAATTGAGAATATTGAAGCCATCATTCGCCGCGTATTTTCACTGGAAGTTCCTTTCGATGTATTGATTGTGGACGATGGCTCTCCGGATGGTACAGGAAAGCGGGTAAAAGAATTGATACTTGAGTTTCCCAATCGATTGTTTCTGGAGGAAAGAAAAGGAAAACTTGGATTAGGCACGGCGTATATTCATGGATTTCAGTGGGCATTGGCCAGGTCATATGCCTACATTTACGAAATGGACGCTGATTTTTCCCATAATCCGGATGATCTCGTTCGGTTGTATCAATCATGTGCACAGGGCGGGCATGATGTGGCGATTGGTTCCCGTTACATTCGGGGGGTAAACGTAGTGAATTGGCCGATTGGTCGAGTCTTGATGTCGTATTTTGCGGGAGTATATGTTCGATTTATAACAGGAATGCCCATCATGGATCCCACCGGAGGATTTATTTGTTATTCAAAAAAAGTATTGGAGAGGATTCCTTTGAATCAAATCACTTTTGTGGGGTACGCCTTTCAAATCGAAATGAAGTTCAACGCCTATTTATACGGTTTTTCGTACGAGGAGGTACCGATTATCTTCACAGATCGGACCAAAGGGGAGTCAAAGATGTCTACAAAAATATTCCGAGAAGCTGTATTTGGGGTAATTTTAATGAAAATTTGGAGTTGGTTTAAATCTTTTAAATAAGGCAGAGTACCTTTGTTCTGTAAAAAAAATCAACATGACCCTAAAGACCATTCCCTTACAATCTGTTCATGAAGCATTGGGTGCCAAAATGGTGCCATTTGCCGGTTATTTAATGCCAGTTCGGTATTCTTCAGACCTTGAGGAGCACCTTTGTGTTCGTCAAAAAGTAGGTATTTTTGATGTATCGCACATGGGTGAATTTTTGATCAAAGGACCTAAAGCCTTGGATTTAATCCAGCGGGTATCCGCAAATGATGCCTCCACTTTGTCACCTGGGAAGGTACAATACAGTTATCTACCCAATGTACAAGGTGGCGTGGTGGATGATTTATTGATCTATTGTTTGGCTCCGGAAACGTATTACTTGGTTGTTAATGCTTCCAATATAGAGAAAGATTGGAACTGGATAACATCCTACAACACCGAAGGCGTGGACATGACTAATTTGTCGGAAAACACGTGTTTATTCGCTGTCCAAGGACCTTTAGCTGAGGCAACTCTGCAAGGATTAACAGACATCCCTTTAGGAGACATGGCATATTACACGTGCCAACAAGGGACATTGGCGGGCATTTCCAATGTTTTGATTTCGGCAACGGGTTATACGGGAGCAGGTGGTTTTGAACTTTATGTTCCATCTAGCGAGGCGGAGGCTGTTTGGAATGCCATATTGGCGGCCGGAGCTCCTCATGGAATTCAACCGATTGGATTAGGTGCTCGGGACACATTAAGGCTTGAGATGGGCTACTGTCTGTATGGGAATGATATAACAGACGAAACATCTCCTCTAGAAGCAGGGTTGGGCTGGGTTACGAAATTTACCAAATCATTTGTGAATTCGGAGGCACTTCAAGAACAAAAAAGGTTGGGCCTAGAACGAAAATTAGTGGCCATTCTCATGGTAGATAAAGCGATTCCAAGAAGTCATTATCCCGTCTGTGCGGCCGACGGAACAGTGATTGGAGAGGTTACTTCTGGGACTATGTCACCTGTTTTGCAGAAAGGAATTGCGTTGGCGTATGTAGCCTTGGCCCATGCTCAGGTTGGGCAGGAAGTTTGGGTCAAGGTCCGTGAAAAATTAATGCGAGCGGAAGTGGTTAAACTCCCGTTTGTTTCAAAAGGTGTTTGATCGAAAAAAGATAAAAAAAGGGGCCGTCTCATTAATAAGATGAGGCGGTTTTTTTTGTTTTAGGTTATTGGATG
>VFQO010000277.1_pt1 | contig 62405 bp, 63 predicted proteins | sample 3512331 | NCBI WGS metagenome assembly VFQO01 (sample SAMN10412371, study PRJNA504923) | tailings metagenome | isolation source: Replicate 3 from Balatoc abandoned mine | place: Philippines: Itogon, Benguet | collected 2017-08-28 | reverse complement strand
CATCCACCGCCGCCGCCTCGAGAACGACAGCAACTTCCAGCCGATGTCCTGATGAGCACCACCGCCTCCACCAGCCCCCCCCCGTCGCCCCACGCCCCGCAGGCCAGCCAGACCGGTGCACGCCCCGCGCACCTGCAGGGCCAGCGCACGCAGACGCCTGCCGACCTGTTCGCCGCCCTGCTGGCGCTGGCCGCAGACGCCACGGACGCGAGCGACCCGCTGGCCGCGGCCACAGACGAGGCCGCGCACGGCGATGAACACCCCCCCGGCGACAGCGACAACCCACTGGCCGGCCTGATGTTCTGGCAACCCCGGAACCCGCTGGAGCAGGCCGCCGCGCGCGCCACAGGAGACGGGGCGATCGACCCTGCGCTTGACGAGACGCGGCGTGAGGCGTCGATGAGCCCCAGCCGCGCCGATGCCGCCAACACCCCCGCACTGCCCGCCAACGCCCGCGCCAGCGGCCCGAGCTGGCAGGTGATGGCCTCACGCGCCGCGCAGACCGCGCCCGCAGGCACCGGCACCGGCAACGATGCACCCGCCATCCGCTGGCAGCGTGTCGCCCCCGACACCGCCGCCGGCACACCGGCCTGGGGCCAGCGCAGCACCGTCACACTGGATCCGCGCTTCCCCGCAAGCGCCCACCCCATGCCCACCGCAGCCGACCGGGCGGCAGCGCCGGTGTTCGCGGACGAGTCCGCGCCCGCGGCCACCGGCGAACGCGTGGCCATTGGCAGCGCCGGCCCCGCACCCGCTGCGGCCAGTGGCCCGGCAGCGCAGGCCGACATGGCCGGCGGCGGGGACGGTGGCGCAGGCGGCACAGGTGGCGATACCGCCGACACCCCGCCCGGCAGCGACGGCCCGGGCGATGACGCGCAGGCCAGCCAGGCCGGCGATGCCGACGCCGTGGAGGTGCAGCACTGGGGCGGTGCCCACGGCCTGCGCCACGCCAGCCTGCGTGTCGGCGAGGACGCCGCGCGCGCCATCGACATCCAGCTCGCACTGCGCGGCGACGAAGTGCAGCTCGACATCCGCACCGACGACAGCGCCACCCGCGACGCCCTGCGCGAACAGGCCCAGGCGGCGCTCGGCGAACGGCTGCAGCAAGGCGGCCTGCAACTGGGCAACGTCTCGGTGGGCGCGCAGCAGCAGGATCGCCAGCACGAAGGCCATGCACCCACGGTGCAGACCGCTCGCACGCCGGGCGACGACCCTGCGGACGCCGGGGCCGTGCAGCAGCCGCGCACGGCCGAACGCGCCGGCGGGCTCGATCTGTTCATCTGAACGTCCGGCGCCCGCCCACGGGCACCCGAACCGGCACCCGAGCCGCGGAATAAGCAGGTTTTTCCGCGCTTATCGGGCGAACGGCAGGCAGGGGGCCCTCCCACAATCCTTCTCAACCCGCACGCCTTGCGCGCGTGCGGCACCCCAGAAGGAATCCCATGTCCGCCGCTGCCACCGCCACCGCCGACACCCCCGCCGCCCCGAAGAAGAAGGGCAAGAAGCTGCTGTTCGTGATCGTCGGCGTGCTGGTGCTCGCCATCGCGGGCGCGGCCGCTGCCCTGTTCATCCTGAAGAAGAACACCGCCGAGGACGGCTACGAGGACGAAGACACCGCAGCCGTGCAGCCGGTGAATCCGAAATCGGCCCCGACCTTTCTGCCGCTGGAGAACATGGTCGTCAACCTGGCCGACCCCGGCGGCACGCGCTACATCCAGATCGGCCTGACGCTGCAGTTGCAGGACAGCGCCACGGGCGATGCCGTCAAGGCGTTCATGCCCAGCATCCGCAGCCAGATCCTGGTGCTGCTGTCCAAGCGCACCGGCGATGAGGTGCTCAGCGCCGAAGGCAAGGAAAAGCTCGGCAAGGACATCGTGGCCACCGTATCCGGCGTGATGGGCTATCCGGTGCCCAAGGAAGGCGAAGAGGGCAAGCGCCGCCGCGGCCCCGCCAACCCGGTGCAGGCCGTGCTGTTTTCCAGCTTCATCGTGCAGTGACCGTGCCCCGGGAGTGACCAGGCCATGTCCGATTCGTTTCTGTCACAGGAAGAAGTCGACGCCCTGCTTGAGGGCGTGACCGGCGAGAGCCAGAAACTCGCCAAGGAAGAGACGCCCGAAGGCGGCATCCGCAGCTACAACCTCTCCAGCCAGGAACGCATCGTTCGTGGGCGTATGCCCACGATGGAGATCGTCAACGAACGCTTCTCACGCAATCTGCGCCAGGGCCTGTTCAACTTCATCCGCCGCAGCCCGGAAATCTCGGTGGGCGGCGTGCAGGTGCAGAAGTACAGCGCCTTCCTGCGCGAGCTGGTGGTGCCCACCAACTTCAACATCATGGCCATCCGCCCGCTGCGCGGCAACGGCCTGGTGGTGTGCGAGCCCACGCTGCTGTTCGGCGTGATCGACAGCCTGTTCGGCGGCAACGGCAAGTTCCACACCCGCATCGAGGGGCGCGACTTCTCGCCCACCGAGCAGCGCGTGATCAACCGCCTGGTGGACGTGGTGGCCGAGGAATACAAGAAGGCCTGGCGCGGCGTGTACCCGATCGAGCTGGCCTACCAGCGCTCGGAGATGCAACCGCAGTTCGCCACCATTGCCACGCCGAGCGAGATCGTCGTCTCCACCAGCTTCACGCTGGAGATCGGCGACCTCAGCGGTTCGCTGCACATCTGCATTCCCTACGCCACGCTGGAGCCGATCCGCGACGTGCTCTATTCCAGCGTGCAGGGCGACGCGATCGAGGTCGATCGCCGCTGGGTCAAGCTGCTCAGCCACGAGATCCAGGCCGCCGAGGTGACCATGGTGGCCGAGCTCGCCCAGACCGAAGCGACGGTGGAGCAACTGCTCGCCATGCAGGTGGGCGACTTCATCGAGCTCGACCGCAACCCCACCATCACCGCCAACGTGGACGGTGTGCCGATCTTCGAATGCCAGTACGGCACGCACAAGGGCAAGTACGCCCTGCGCGTGGACCGCAGCCTGCGCGGCGCAGACATGAACTGGCTGGGCGCTTCGCCCGACCTGTAAAGCGCCGACACCGATTTCCTCAGGAGAAAGCTCCATGTCCACCGACACCCCGAACCAGGACGCCATCGCCGACGACTGGGCCAAGGCCCTCGAAGAGGCCGGTGCCGCCACCGCCACCGAAGATGGCGCGCCCGCCTTTGACGCCGACCACACGCCGATCAAGAGCGGTGCCGCCGGTGCCAGCGGGTCCATGCAGGACATCCAGATGGTGCTGGACATTCCGGTGCAGCTCTCGGTGGAACTGGGCCGCACGCGCGTGCCGATCAAGTACATCTTGCAGCTCGCGCAGGGCTCGATCGTCGAACTCGACGCACTGGCCGGCGAACCGATGGATGTGCTGGTCAACGGCTACCTCATCGCCCAGGGCGAGGTGGTGGTGGTGAACGACAAGTTCGGCATCCGCCTGACCGACATCGTGACGCCGTCCGAGCGCATGAAACGACTCAGCAGGACCTGACGTCATGTGGCAGAACGCGTGGCCGGCGCTGGTGCTGCTGGCGTTGATGGTGGGCATTGCCTGGGCGCTCAAGTGGGCGCGCGGGCGCATGCCCGGGCTGCCCGGCGTGCCCGGTCAGCAAGGCCCGGCCCTCAAGCTGCTGGCCAGCCTGCCGCTGGGCCCGCAACAGCGTGTGGTCACGCTGCAGGTGGGTCAGGGCGAACACGCCACCTGCCTGGTGCTGGGCGTGGCCGCCGGCAGCGTGAGCAAGCTGCACGAGATGCCGCTGCCGCCCGAGGCCGCAACGCCCGCCGCGCCCGCGGCCGGTGGCTTTGCCGCGCGGCTTGCGCAGCAACTGGTGAAAGGCCCCGGTGATGCGCCGCGCTGAGTCTGTGGTGTTGCGCGCGCTCGCGCTGTTCCTCGCGCTGGCGCTGCTGTCGCTGGGCGCCTGGGCACAGAGCACGCCCGTACCCACGCCGCAAGGCCCCTCGCTGCCGCTGGTGGTGGGCCAGGGCGCAGGCGGCGCCAGCTACTCGGTGCCGATCCAGACCCTGCTGTTCTTCACCGCACTGTCCTTCCTGCCCGCGGTGCTGCTGCTCATGACGGGTTTCACCCGCATCGTCATCGTGCTGTCGCTGCTGCGCCAGGCGCTGGGCACGCAGTCGGCGCCGCCCAACCAGGTGATCATCGGCCTGTCGCTGTTCCTCACGCTCTTCGTCATGGGCCCGACGCTGGACCGCGTGTACGACGACGCCTACGCGCCTTACTCGCGCAACGAGATCACCTTCGATCAGGCATTGCAGCGCGGCGAGGCGCCGATGCGCGCCTTCATGCTCAAGCAGACGCGCCAGTCCGACTTCGAGCTCTTCGCCGGCCTGGCCAAGCTGCCCGCCGACGTGACGGCCGAGAACGCGCCGTTTCGCGTGCTGGTGCCGGCCTTCGTGACGAGCGAGCTCAAGACCGCGTTCCAGATCGGCTTCATGATCTTCATTCCGTTCCTGGTGATCGACATGGTGGTCGCCAGCGTGCTGATGTCGCTGGGCATGATGATGCTCTCGCCGGTGCTCGTGGCCCTGCCCTTCAAGCTCATGCTGTTCGTGCTCGCGGACGGCTGGAACATCCTCATCGGTTCGCTCGCGGCGTCGTTCGCCCAATAGGGAAACACATGGAACCCCAAGCCGCCCTCACCATCGGTCAGAACGCGCTCTTCCTGCTGCTCGCGGTGGCCGCGCCGGTGCTGCTCACGGTGCTCGGCGTGGGTCTGGCGATGAGCCTGTTCCAGGCCATCACGCAGATCCACGAACAGACGCTGGCCTTCGTTCCCAAGCTGATGGCTGCGATCGCGGTGTTCGCCGTGGCGGGGCCGTGGATGCTGACCACGCTGGTCGAGTTCATCCGCAGCACCATCCTCTCGATTCCGCAGTACGCCGTCTGACGGCGGCCCGAGGGCCCGGCACGTGGTCACCTTCACAGAAGCCCAGCTCATGGCCTGGGTGTCGCCGGTGTTCTGGCCGTTCCTGCGCGTCCTCGCGGTGTTCAGCGCCGCGCCCATCTTCTCGGCGCGCTCGGTGCCCATGCGCACGCGCGTGGCGCTGGCCTTTCTCATCGCGGTCTGTGCACAGGCGGTGCTCACCGATCAGCCCGTGGTGCCGCTCACCGATGCGCGTGCGCTGGAGGTGGTGGTCCAGCAGGTGCTCATCGGCCTGGCCATCGGCATGGCCGTTCGCATCGTGTTCGCGGCGGTGGAACTGGCGGGTGAACTCATTGGCCTGCAGATGGGCCTCAACTTCGCCGGCTTCTTCGACCCCACCACCGGCGCGCAGTCCAGCACGGTGGGCCGTTTCTTCGGCAACATCACCATGCTGCTGTTCGTGGTGATCGGTGGCCACCTCATGCTGCTGCAGGCGGTGGTGGCCAGCTTCGACACCTTTCCCATCGGCGGCAGCGCACTCGACGCGGTGAACACCATGCGCCTGCACGAGCTGGGCGCGGTCGTGTTCCGCTACGGCCTTTGGATCGCGTTGCCGCTGATCGGCATGCTGCTCTTCATCAACGTGGTGCTGGGCATCGTCTCGCGCATCGCACCGCAGATGAACGCTTTCGCGATCGGCTTCCCGGTCACGCTCTCGGCCGGCCTCGTGGGCATTGCCTTCACCCTGCCCATGCTGGACACACCCGTGGCCGCCCTGTTCCGGCTGGCCACCGCCCTGTTCACCGGTTGAGCCCGTGGCGCCCCGCGGGCGCTCACGCCGCCATCGCCGCGCGCAGCCGCTCGGCGTACCCCTTCAGCACATCCGCCGGCGGGTCCTTGCGCGGCCACGACAGCGCGATGCCGTCGTCCGCGTGGCGCGGCACCACGTGCAGGTGAAAGTGGAAGACAGTCTGATCGCCTTCGCGGCCGTTGGCCTGCAGCAGCGAGAGCCCGGGCGGATCGAAGGTCTCGCGCACGGCACGCGCCACGCGCTGCGCGGTCTGCGCCACGGCCGCGGCCTCCTGCGGTGTGATGTCGAACAGGGTGGCCGCGTGCCGCCGCGTGGCCACCAGCACATGGCCGGGGTTCACCTGGCCGATGTCCATGAACGCAATGGTGAGCTCGTCCTCCCAGACGCGGGCCGCGGGAATCTCGCCCGCGACGAGGCGGCAGAAGATGCACTGGCCGGGCGGTGATGTGTCAACGAACATCGGCATGGCGCGTCACTCCCAACGAAGGTCGCTCAGTTTCCAGTCGCCATCCACCAGGCGCCACTCGGTGCGCACGGTGTAGGGCTCGGCACGCTCGGGGATCAATCCCTGGGCGCCGGTCACCACCACCTTCGATTCGATGAACCCGAGCGTGGGGGCCGACGGATCGATGCGCACGCCGGGTGCCAGCGCCACCACCTTGATGTTCTGATAGCGCAGGAAAGTGGCGGTGAGCAGGCGGCGCGCGCTCTGCGGGTCGAGGTTGGCGCTGCCGCGAAAGTTCTCGTCCACGAGGTCCATCACGTCACCCGTGTCGCGCGACTCGATCGCGGCCTGCAGGGCCTGCGCGGTCTGCAGCAGTTGCTGCTCGGGGTCGGTGCGCGTGCAGGCGGCAAGGGCGGTGAAGCTGGCGGCGAACAACAGGATTCGGCGGCGGCTGCCGATGGGCGGGACGTCGGATGTCATGTGGACGGATGCTCTCGAATGCAGTCGAGGTGTTGGTGGTGTGGTGGATGCGGTTATCATTATTTTTCTGAGATCAAGGATAACGATGACCTCGCTCTACAAGGATCTTTCGGGCGCCGCACAGGCCGCGTACTCGAATGCCGCCACGGCGATTCGAGCCCTGGAGGCCCGACGCGATGCGGGCATGCTGCCAGGCAACTTCGTCACCAAGACCGTCAAGGGTGAGCCGTACTGGTATTTCCAGTTCACCGACCTCTCCGGCAAACAACGGCAAGTCTATGTCGGGCGTGATGACGAAGCCACCCGCCGCCTGCGGGAAACCCACATCAACTCACCGAATCGCGACGGACTCGATCACGCCAGACGGTTGGCGCGCGCGGCCATCGATCTGGGTTGCGCGTCGCTGACTCCCGCGCATTCACGGGTGATTTCCAAGCTCGCGGACGCCTCCTTCTTTCGCGTGGGTGGCGTGCTGATCGGCACCCATGCGTACGCGGCCTACCAGAACCCGCTGGGGATTCGCTGGGACACGGCCGACAGCACGACAGACCTCGACTTCGCGCACGATCAGCGGCTCTCAACGGCTATCGCAAGCGACGTCAACGTGGACGTGGCTTCAGCGATCGAGTCCTTGCGCATGGGCTTCGTGCCGCTGAAATCGCTGAGCACCTATCAGAAAGCAGACGAGCCCGACTTCCAGATCGACTTCCTGACCTCGATGGGACGCGCGGGCGAAGAGGCGGTACACAACAAGTCCCTGAACCTGCGGCTGCAACCGCTGCGCTTCATGGAGTTCTCGCTGGAAGATCCGTTTCAATCGGTGGTCCTGGGCAGCGTGGGTCCCATCGTGGTGAACTTGCCGAGGCCCGAGAAATACGCCCTTCACAAGTTGCTCGTGGCTCCCGAGCGAACCGCGGACTTCAAGGACAAGGTCCGCAAAGACCTCACGCAGGCGGCCAGCCTCATCGCCTACCTCACGGCCAACGACCCCGACGCGCTGGGCGCCGCCGTCGACAACCTGCATGCGCGGGGCAGCGGCTGGACAAATCGGTTCAAGGCTGGCCTCACGATGCTGCGCGGCATGGACCTCGCATCGGCGCTGGACTTCTCGGTCGTCGAAGGCTGACGCCGTCTACACCAACCCGTTGCGGATCGCGTAAACCGTGAGTTCCGCGTTGTTGGACAGGTGCAGCTTCTCCAGCACGCGGGCGCGGTACACGCTCACCGTCTTGGGGCTGAGCATGAGTTCCTCGGCGATGTCGGACAGCTTCTTGCCCGAGGCGATCTTCTGCAGCGTCTGCAACTCGCGCTCGGACAGGCTGGCGTGCAGCTCCTCGGTCTCGGGCGCGGACAGGGTATCCACCAGCATCTGCGCCACCTCGGGCGTCACGTACTTGCGGCCCTGCATCACCACGCGGATGGCGTTGACGAGCTCGGCCGGCTCCCCGGCCTTGTTGACGTAGCCTCGTGCGCCCGCGCGCAGGCAGCGGATGGCGTACTGGTCCTCGGGATACATCGAGACCACCAGCACCTTGACAGCAGAACCCTCGTCCTTGAGTGCGGCCAGCACCTCCATGCCGCCGCGACCGGGCATGTTCAGGTCGAGCACCAGCACATCACACGGCTGCTTGCGCATGAGTTCGCGCAACTCGGGATAACTGCCCGCCTCGCCAACGACCTGAATGTCCACCGCCTCGCTGATGGTGTCGCGGATGCCGCGTCGCACCACCGCGTGGTCGTCACACAAAATCACCTTGATCATGCACTTCCTTGGGTACCGGAACCTCGGCAGGGCGTGGCAGCGGCACCGAAAGGATCACCGAGGTACCACGTGGCGAGGAGCTCACATCGAGCCAGCCACCGACCTTGGCCGCGCGCTCGCGCAAGCCGAGCAGGCCGAAGGATCGGGTCTTGCGCAGGGCGCCGGCAGTCATGCCCGGGCCGTTGTCGCTCACTTCCAGCGTGAGCACGCCTTCACTGTCGTTGAGGTCGATCTCCACGTGCGTGGCGCCCTGGGCGTGCTTGCCGATGTTGGTGAGCGCTTCCTGTGCGGTGCGGTAGGCCACCAGCTGGGCCTCGCGCGACACCTCGATGCGCTCGGCCGTGCGGCGCACGTTCACGCGCAGGCCGCTGCGGCGCTCGAAGCCGCTGGCCAGCCATTGCACCGCCGCCACCAGCCCCTGGTCGAGGATGGGCGGGCGCAGGTTCATCATGATGCGCTGGCTGGCGCCCAGCGCGTGCTGCAGCATGTCCATCGCCGCGGTCACATGGCGCTGCATCTCGGGGTCGTTGGCGCGGCGGCCCACCCAGGCCAGGTCGAGCTTGACGGCCGCCAGCGCCCCGCCGATGTCGTCGTGGATTTCGCGCGCGATGTCGGCGCGCTCCTGCTCGATGCTGGTCTGCAGGTGCTCGGCGAGCTCGGCCATGCGCTGGCGCGACTCGGCCAGTTCGGCGTCGGCGCGTGTCTTGGCCTTGCGCGTCTCGCTCACCTCCAGCGCACGCTGCACCACGTGCGACAGGCGGTGCATGCTGTCCTTGAGCAGGTAGTCGCTCACCCCGCGGTGCATCGCGTCCACCGCCGCCGTCTCACCGATGGCGCCCGAGAGGATCACGAACGGAATCTCGATCTGCAGCTCGCGCGCCACTTCCCAGGCGTCGATGCCGGTGAAGCCCGGCAGGTGGTAGTCGGCCAGCACGACGTCGTGCTGGCCTTGCTGCAGTTCGCGGCGGAAGTCCTCCAGAGAATCGACCAGCGTGATGTCGTTGGGCAACTGGCTGCGCTGCAACGCGAACTTCACCAGGGCGTGGTCGACCCGCGAGTCCTCGAGGTGAAGGATTCGCACCACGCGCTGTTCATTCGCTGAGGTGGAGCCGGTCATGGGAGCCCTGGGGGACGGGAGGAAGCCGACGGGGGTCACCGCAGGCAACCAAAAGCGCCGTATTTCGGGCCGTTTTCGGTCGATACCCCACGGGACGGGTGCCGAGAATTCTAGTACCCCAATCCGTATACCGCCCTGCACGCCATGGAGCCCATCCCCACGCAGCCGAATGCGCCCTCGGTCACGTTGTCTGTGGCCCTGGTGGCCGACCTGCAGGACTCGCTGCTCATGGCCATGACCGACCTGCAGCGCCTCGAAGGCCTGCTGGACCACGCCACCGGCAACCTGCTGGAGCGCTTCGGCAACGCCAACCGCGACCTCGCCGCCCTGGAGAACACCCGCGGCGAGGACCTCACGCGCATCCGTCACAGCCTGCACCAGGCCGTGACCGAGCTGCAGTTTCACGACATGGCAACCCAGTTGTTGTCCCACACCGGAAAGATGCTCAAGGGCTGCGCCTGGCGCCTGGCCGAACAGGCCATGGCCCCGGACGAGGACGAAGAACCCGCACCCCTGGACGCCCTGCCCGAACGCCCGAGCCCCGTGACCCAGAGCGAAATGGACGCCGGCTCGGTCGAGCTCTTTTAAGAACCCGCGCCCGGTGTCGATAACAACCGAAGAACGGAGCAACCCATGCGATCCATCCTTGCCGTCGACGATTCGGCATCCATGCGAAAAATGGTTTCATTCACGCTCACCGGAGCGGGCTTTCACGTGGTGGAAGCGGTGGATGGCCAGGACGCCTGGGACAAAGCCCAGAACCACAGCATCGACCTGGTGCTGACGGACCAGAACATGCCCAATCTGGATGGCCTGGGGCTGACGCGCAAGCTGCGCGCTCACCCCAAGTTCAATGCCACGCCCATCCTGATCCTGACGACCGAATCCAGCGACGCCATGAAGCAGGCGGGCCGCGCCGCGGGCGCCACCGGCTGGCTGGTCAAGCCCTTCGACCCAGGCCGTCTCATCGAAGTCATCAACAAAGTCATCCGCTGACACGCGGCCACGCATTTCCAGGAGCCACGACATGGGCGACATGATGAACGAGGGCCAACACCTCGGCAACGACATCGATCTCAGCCAGTTCTATCAAATCTTCTTTGAAGAGGCGGGCGAGAACCTGGACCAGATGGAGCAGATGCTGCTCGCGCTGGATGTCGAAGCCGCCGAGGACGAAGAACTCAACGCCATCTTCCGTTGCGCGCACTCCATCAAGGGCGGTGCCGCCACCTTCGGCTTTGCCGACGTCGCCGAGCTGACGCACCAGGCCGAGTCGCTGCTGGACAAGCTGCGCCGCCATGAGCTCAAACCCACCACCGCGATGGTGGACGTGCTGCTCGAATCGAGCGATGCGCTGCGCGGCCAGCTCGCCGCCCACCAGGGCTCGGGCAGCAGCCCGGACACCGGCAACCTGGTCTCGCGCATCTATGCGCTGGCCCAGGGCCAGGATGCCCCGGCGGCGGTGGCACCGGCCGCCGCGCCCGTGGCGGCACCTGCAGCAGCCCCCGTTGCAGCGTCCGCACCCGTTGCCACGCCGACCACCGCAGCCACCGCAGCCACCGCAGCCACCGCCGCCACAGCCGCCAAGCCGGTGGCCAAAGGCGAACGGGAAATCGACATCCACATCGGCCCGCTGGACAACCCGGCCCTGGCCGACGGCATTGCCGAGCTGTTCCGCGACATTCCGGGCCTGGGCTCGGTGAGCGACCTGCCCTGCGACCAGCCCGGCAAACGCGTCTTCCGCGCCCGCACCGCAGCCACCGACAACGACCTGCTCGACCTCTTCAGCTTTCACGTCGGCCGCGAGCAGATCCAGATCCACGAAGCCGGTGACATGGTGCACGGCAAGGTGCCCATGCCCCCGCCCACCGAGGGCAAGGACTACGGCTTCTTCGAGGGCTCGCCCGGCGTGCCGGGCACCGGCGCCGCCGCGGCCCCGCGCAAGGAAGTGCGCCCCGCCGCCGACGCCAAGGCCAACGCAGCCAGCAGCAACAGCGCCGCCGGCATGGAATCGACCACGCTGCGCGTCTCGGTGAGCAAGGTGGACCAGCTCATCAACCTGGTGGGCGAGCTCGTCATCACCCAGGCCATGCTGGCGCAAAAGAGCCGCGAGCTCGACAACAACGCCAACCACCCGCTGCTGGCGGGCCTGGCCGACCTGGACCGCAACACGCGCGACCTGCAGGAAGCCGTGATGTCGATCCGCATGATTCCCATGTCGGTGGTGTTCAACCGCTTCCCGCGCATGCTGCGCGACCTGGCCGCCAAGCTCGGCAAGAAGGTCGAGCTCATCACGCAGGGCGAATCCACCGAGCTGGACAAAGGGTTGGTGGAGAAGATCACCGACCCGCTGACCCACCTGATCCGCAACAGCTGCGACCACGGCATCGAGATGCCGGACGAGCGCCGTGCCAAGGGCAAGAACGAGACCGGCACCATCACGCTGTCGGCCACGCACCAGGGCGGCAGCATCCTGATCGAGGTGCGCGACGACGGCAAGGGCCTGTCGCGCGAGAAGCTGCTCACCAAAGCCCGCGAGAAGGGCATCGATGCGCCCGACACGCTGAGCGACCCCGAGGTCTGGAACCTCATCTTCGCGCCCGGTTTTTCAACCGCCGACGAGGTGACCGACGTGTCCGGCCGCGGCGTCGGCATGGACGTGGTCAAGAAGAACATCACCGCGCTCGGCGGCACGGTCGAGATCGAGTCCGCCGAGGGATATGGCATGCGCGTCTCGGTTCGCCTGCCGCTCACGCTGGCCATCATGGACGGCATGTCGGTGCGCGTGGCCGATGAGGTCTACATCCTGCCGCTGGCCAGCGTCATCGAGTCGTTCCAGATCAAGCCGAGCGACATCAACACCATGGCGCAGGGCGCGCGCGTGGTGAAGGTGCGCGACGAATACATGCCGGTGGTGGAGCTGGAACAGATCTTCCAGGTGCCGCGTTTCGAGCACGGCGCATCGACCTCGATCATGGTCGTCATCGAAGCCGACGGCCAGCGCGTCTCATTGATGGTGGACGAGCTGCTCGGCCAGCAACAGGTGGTGATCAAGAACCTGGAGAGCAACTACCGCAAGGTGCCCAACGTCTCAGGCGCCACCATCCTGGGTGACGGCAAGGTCGCGTTGATCCTCGATACCTCGTCCCTGGTCCGCCGCTCCCGGCATTGACGTCGCAGGCCGCCACAACGGCCCGCACCCACGAGGCACGCCCGCGATGCTCACCCCCACCGCCGCCCGACCCAGGCCGACTCCGCCCGCGCGCATTGCTGCACCGGGCGAGGACGGCCCGGTCAGCGAAGGCCGCGAATTCGTCTGGTCCGACGAGGACTTCAAGCGCATCAAGGCCCTCATCTACAAGAAGGCCGGCATCAGCCTGCACGATGGCAAGCACGCCATGGTGTACAGCCGCGTCTCGCGCCGCCTGCGCGAGACCGGCCACGCCAGCTTCAAGAGCTACCTCGACTGGCTCGAGCGGCACGACGGCAACGAGTGGCAGGAATTCATCAACGCGCTGACCACCAACCTCACCGCGTTCTTCCGCGAGTCCCACCACTTCGACGCACTGACGCAACTGCTGCGCGCCAGGCCGAACCACGCCTGGCGCATCTGGTGTTCGGCCGCGTCCACCGGCGAGGAGCCCTACTCCATCGCCATGGTCTGCGCCGAGGTGCTGGGCAGCAGCGGCCAGTACGAGATCGTCAACAGCGACATCGACACCAAGGTGCTGGCGACCGCGCAGCGCGGTGTCTACAAGAGCGACGGCAACAAGGGCCTGTCGCCCGAGCGGCTGCAGCGCTTCTTCCTGCGCGGCAAGGGCGCCAATGCGGGCTACATGCGCGTCAAGCCCGAGCTGCACAAGCACATGAGCTTCCTGCCGGTGAACCTGGTGCAGGATCTGCCGCTGCGCGACACCTTCGACGTGGTGTTCTGCCGCAACGTGATGATTTATTTCGACGCACCGACGCAGCGCGCGGTGCTCGAGCGCATCCACCGCGTGATGCGCCCGGGCGGCACGCTGTTCGTTGGTCACGCCGAGAACTTCAGCGATGCACGCAACCTCTTCGTGCTGCGCGGCAAGACGGTCTATGAGCGCATCTGACGCCCTCCCCGCTGCTGCCAGCCCGTTGTCGCGCATGGCTCTGCCGCGCGTGGTGCCTGCCCCTGGCGTGGTCTCGCGCGTCGAGCAGCTCAAGGCCCGCACACCCAGGCCGGGCGAGGCCTCGTTCTTCTTTCACGACCCGCACTTTCGCGCCGATGCCGTGAAGGTGTTGCCGGGCGAGTACTACGTGAGCGCCGACGATCTGGTGGTCATGACGGTGCTCGGCTCGTGCATCGCCGCCTGCATCTGGGACCCGCGCGTGCGCGTGGGCGGCATGAACCACTTCATGCTGCCCGAGGGCGGCAGCGACTCGGGTGGGCGCTACGGCTCCTACGCGATGGAACTGCTGATCAACGAGCTGATGAAGCAAGGCGCGCGCCGCGAGACCATGCAGGCCAAGGTGTTCGGCGGTGGCGCGGTGATGAGCAGCTTCACCACCATGAACGTGGGCGAGCGCAACACCAAGTTCGTGCTCGACTACCTGCAGACCGAACGCATCGCCGTGGTCTCCAAGGACGTGCTCGACGTGCACCCGCGAAAGGTGTGCTTCTTTCCATCCACCGGCAAGGCCATGGTGAAACGGCTCGCAAGCTCCAACACCGATGCGCTGGAAACGCAGGAACGCAAGGGCAGCGCGGCCACCGTGGTGACGAGCACCGCCGGCGGCTCCATCGACCTGTTCTGAATCACAACAAGGGAGCGCGAGATGCCCAAGATCCGTGTGGTGGTGGTCGACGATTCGGCCCTGGTGCGCAGCCTGCTGGCCGAGATCATCAACCGCCAGCCCGACATGCAGTGCGTCGGCGCCGCCGCCGACCCGCTGGCCGCGCGCGAGATGATCCGCGAGCTCGACCCCGACGTGATCACGCTGGACGTGGAGATGCCGCGCATGGACGGGCTGGAGTTCCTCTCCCGCCTGATGCGTCTGCGGCCGATGCCCGTGGTCATGGTCTCCACCCTCACCGAGCAGGGCGCCGAGATCACGCTGCGCGCACTCGAGCTCGGCGCCATCGACTTCGTGGCCAAGCCCCGCATCGGCGTGAGCCAGGGCCTGAGCGAACTTGCCAGCGACATCGTGGACAAGATCCGCGTCGCGGCGGCGGCGCAGGTCAAGCGCCTGGCATCGCCCGCGCCGGCAGCGGCGCCCGCACCCGGCATCGCCGTGGCGCGTCCGGCGGCGCCGCTGCCGCGCATGTCCACCGAGAAAATCATCTGCATCGGCGCCTCCACCGGCGGCACCGAAGCGATCCGCGAGGTGCTGGTCCCCATGCCGGCCGATGCGCCCGCGATCGTGATCACGCAGCACATGCCACCGGGCTTCACCACCAGCTTCGCCACGCGGCTGAACGGCCTGTGCAAGATCCGGGTCGCCGTGGCGCGCGACGGTGAGCGCATCCTGCCCGGCCACGCCTACATCGCCCCTGGCGGGCGCCACCTGCGCATCGAGCGCAGCGGCTCGAACTACGTGGCCGTGGTGGACGACACCGAACCGGTGAACCGCCACCGCCCTTCGGTGGAAGTGCTGTTCAAGTCCTGCGCGCACGTGATCGGGCCCAACGCCATCGGCATCATGCTCACCGGCATGGGCGCCGACGGCGCCAGCGCCATGCGCGAGATGAAGGACGCCGGCAGCTACAACTATGTGCAGGACGAAGCCAGTTGCGTGGTGTTCGGCATGCCGCGCATGGCGATCCAGCACGGCGCCGCGCACGAGGTGCTGCCGCTCAACCAGATCGCGCCCGCGGTGCTGGCCCGCCTGGCCAATGCGCCGGCCGGCGTGCGCCACCGCATCTGACGGCGGGGCCCCGGCGGGGCATCACACGCGGCGGCTGATGCCGGGCGGTTTGTCCGTCGCGTCGCCGGGCCCGGCGTAGGCGTCGAGCGCGCGGGCGGTCTGCGCGGCCGATCGCGTCTCGGCGTCGCGCGCCAGGGCCTGTTCCACCACCGCGGCACTGGCGTCCCAGGCCTTGCGCAAAGCCAGGCGCAACTCCTCCACGGTCTCGCGCCGCGCCTGCTCGATCTCGCGCTGGCGCTCGGCGTGTTCCCGTGCGCGCTCGCTGCGCGCCTGCTCCGTGGCCGCCTGGGTGGCCGGCTCCGCCAGCCCCTTGCCCGCCGCCGTGCGCGGTTGCCCGCGGCGCTGCTCCAGGCCGGCCTGTGCGTCGCGCGCCGCCGCTGCGGCGGGCGCCACCGCCATCACCGCGGGCACGGGCGCAACCGCCGGCGCCGCGGCAGCGGTCCAGGAAACGGGTGAGGTCGGGCTGGTCGGGATCATGTGGCACCCCCGTAGGGCAGGGTCCCCGGCGCGAACAGGCCGGGGGTTCCTCCAGCCTATCGGTGGAAAAGCGGGCGACTTGAGGGCCAGTTCCGGCGTTCACCGATGAACGGCACCCACGCCGGGCCCTGGCTGCGCCGGGGTACCCCTCGCCCGTATGGCCACCCGCGCCTGCCCACACTGCCCGGCGCGACCGCCAGCCAGTGGCCGCCCGCCCCACCACAACCACGCCGCCGGAGGCCACATGCTCATTCGCGATCTGTACGACACCCCAAAGCACCCTTCGTCCGCTGTGCAGGGCGAGAGGTCGCGCCCCCTGACCCACATCCCCGGCGAGTACCTGGTGCGCTTTCACCCCCAGGCGCTGCGCGCCGCACTGACCAAAACCACCCCCGATCAGACGAACCCCGCGCCCTTTGCCCTGGCCCGCGATTCGAACGGGTGGGCGCTGCTGCGCCATCTGAAGGAAAGCCACGGGCTGCGCGCAGCGGAAGCGGTATATGCGGATGCCCCCGCGGGCATGGCCTTCATGACCCAGAGCCTCACCCGCATGGCGGGGCTGCTGGCGCAATCGGTGGCCAGCGTCGAACGCCCCGTCGACGAGGGCTACACCGTGCTGCGCTTTGCGTCCGGCGCGGGTGCGGCCGCGTCGCTGCAACGCCTGCTCGCGCGCAGCGACGAGGTGTCGCATGTCGAGCCCGTGCCGGCCCGCTGGCTGAGTGCCGTGCGCCGGCCCGACGCCCGGTTCAACCGCCAGTGGTCGCTGCGCGCCATCGGCCTGTTCGGCACGCGCCTGCCCGGCGCGCGCAAGGTGCCGGTGGCCGTGCTGGACAGCGGCATCGACCGCAACCACCCGCTGCTGCCGCCCTCCGTGGTGGCGCACTACGACCACGACGGTCTGTCCCCCGACGATCTTGAGGGACACGGCACCCACGTTGCCGGCACCATTGCCGCGTTGCACGACGATGCGATCGGCTGCAGCGGCATCGCCGATTGCCCGCTGCACGTGTGGAAGGTGATTCACGATCGCCCGGCAGCGGACGGCCGGCGCTATGTGTCGTTCGGCGCCTACCTGCGTGCGCTCGCCGCCGTGGGCACGTCGGGCGCCAGGGTGCTGAACCTCAGCCTTGGCGGCACCGCCCGCAGCCAGGCCGAAGCCGCCCTGTTCCGCCGCCTGCACGCCGCCGACGTGTTCGTGGTGGCCGCGATGGGCAATGAGTTCGAGATCGGCAATCCCGTGGAGTACCCCGCGGCCTATGGCGGCGTGCACGGCATCGCAGCGGTGGACGAACTCGATCGCCGGGCGCCCTTTTCCAACACCGGACCCCATGCCTTCCTGAGCGCGCCGGGCGTGAACATCCTCTCGACCGCTCCCACCACCGCCCCCGCCAGCGGGCCGGGCGACCCCGCGTTCGACGTGCTCTCGGGCACCTCCATGGCCACGCCGCATGTGGCGGCGGTGGCCGCGCTGGTGCGCGCGGCGCACCCCGGCTGGGACGTGCGGGCGGTGGCCAGACACCTGGCACGCACCGCCCGCGCCGCCGCGGGCCAGCGCCAGGGCCGGCGCACCCACGCCTTCGGCCACGGCATCGTGGACCTGCCCAGCGCGCTGCCGTGAGCGCGGGCCATGCAAGGCGGTCCGGGCGGGTGGCATACTGACCGCGAACCATCGATCTGCCCCATGAGCGTCCTGTTCAAGCTGAAGTCACGCGCGTCCCGACGCGCCCGCGACGAGGTGGCGCGCGCGATCGAGCAGCGCTTCCAGCGCCGCGCGGAGCCGCTCTTTCCCGGTACCACCGAAGCCGGGCTGGCCAACGTCTTCACGCTCGATGTGCCCGCCCGCAGCGCGGCCGGGGCGGTCGAACTGCTGAGCAGCCTGAGCGCGGTGGAGTACGCCGAAATCGCGCCGCAGCGCCGCCTGAGCAGCAACCCCGTCCACTGATCCGGCGCCCACCACCCACTGTGGGGCTTAAGGCGGGGTTAATGCCCGCCGCCCAACATCCGCACCATCCCACCCGCCTTCGCGGGTGCCTGGAGACGCGATGTCCCTGCCTTCGCTGGCGCAACCCGTGCGCCCGCCACCCACCCTCATGTGCCTGGCCGCCGGCCGGCGCCACCTGTGTGAACACGCCGTTGGCGACCCGCAGCGCGGCGAGGTCGAGGCCTTCGTGCGCGGTGTGTACCGCGAGCGTTTCGGCGCGGCGGTGCGCGGCTTCGCACCGGTGCTGGTGGCCTTGCGCGACGAGACCGGTGCGCTGCTGGCGGCCGCCGGCTACCGCGCCGCCGACACCGGCCCGCTGTTTCTGGAGCGCTACCTGGACGCCCCGATCGAGCAACGCCTGCAGATGGCCAGCGGCGCACCGGTGCCGCGTCGGCGCATTGCCGAGGTGGGCCACCTGGCGGCGGCGCGCGCGGGCGAAGGACGGCGGCTGATCGCCCTCATGGCCCCGCTGCTCGCGCAGGGGGGCTTCGACTGGATCGTCAGCACCCTGACCCAGGAACTGCGCCAGTTGTTCGTGCGGCTGGGCGTCGCACCGCTGGCGCTGGGCGTGGCCGACCCCGACAAGCTGGGCGAACAGGCCGCCGACTGGGGCAGCTACTACGACCACCGCCCACTGGTGCAGGCAGGCCACCTGCGCCACGCCTTGCAGGCGCTGCAGCGCCGCGGAGGCGGCGCATGACGGCGGTGCTGCAAGGCGAGGCCAGGGCCTGGGATGCGCCGGCCTGGCAAACCGAGGTGACCCGCGCGGGCGCACTGCTGCGCAACGCGCACACCCGGGTGCTGGCCACATTGCTCGACAACGGCCCGGCCTTCGTGGCGCTCGACGAGGCCGCGCTGGGTGCCCGCGTGGTGCACGTGCCGCTGCCGCCCTTCTTCACCCCCGAACAACTCGCCCACGCGCTGGACGCCGCCGGCGTGGACACGCTGGCCGCGCACCCCTTGCTGGCCGAACGCTGGCCCGCACTGCGCTGGACGCGGCAGCCGCTGGCGGGCGAGACGGTCTGCCTGGCCGAGCGGCCCGCACTGCCGCGCCCGTTGCCGGCGGGCACCGTGAAGATCACCTTCACCTCGGGCACCACCGGCCAGCCCAAGGGCGTGTGTCTGGGTGCCTCGGCGCTGGACGCCATCACCACCGGCCTGGTGCAGGCCCTGGGCCCGCTGGGCATCACGCGGCACTTGAGCGTGCTGCCCTACGCGGTGCTGCTGGAAAACGTGGCCGGCGCCATGGCGGCGCGGCGCCAGGGCGCCACGCTGTTGAGCCTGCCCACGCGGCGGCTCGGGCTCACCGGCTCCTCGCAGTTCGACCCCGCACCGTTCGACCGCGCTGTGCGCGAGCACGGCGCGCACAGCGTCATCCTGCTGCCGCAGATGCTGCGCGCCTGGTGCGCCTGGCTGGCGCGCACCGGCCAGCGCGCCGACCCCGGCCTGCGCTTCGTGGCCGTGGGCGGTGCCGCCGTGGGTGCGCCCCTGCTCGCACAGGCGCACGCGCTGGGCATTCCCGCCTACGAAGGCTACGGTCTGTCGGAGGCGTGTTCGGTGCAGACGCTGAACCTGCCCGGCGCCAACCGCCCCGGCAGCGCCGGCCGCGTGCTGCCGCACGCCCAGGTGCGCGTCACGCCGGACGGCGAGATCGAGCTGTGCGGCAGCCTGCACCTGGGCTACCTGGGCGACCCCACGCCGGTGCCCCGGTGGTGGCCCAGCGGCGACATCGGCCGCCTCGACGCCGACGGCTATCTGCACATCGAAGGCCGGCGCAAGAACGTGCTGATCACCGCCTTCGGCCGCAACGTCTCGCCCGAATGGGTGGAGACCACGCTCACCGCGCAGCCCGCCGTGGCGCAGGCGGTGGTGCTGGGCGATGGCCAGGCGCAGCTCGACGCCGTGATCTGGCCCGTGCCAGGGCCAGCTGCGACTTCGGCTGCAACCGCGACGGCCACCGTGGACGACGCCATTGCGCACGCCGTACAGCGCGCCAACGCCACGCTGCCCGACTACGCGCGCATCGGCCGCTGGGTACTGGGCGACGCAGCACGCGACCTGGCCGACGGCCTGTTCACCCCCAACGGCCGCCCGGTGCGCGAACGCGTGCTGGCGCGCCACGGCCCGGCGCTGGCGCGCCAGCAGGCGCCCGCCCTCTCCTGAACCCTTACCACTCCAAGGAACCCACATGCCTTTTCACGCCACCCTGCTGCGCGAGACCGATGCCGAACGCCGGCAACTGCTCGACACCCCCATCATCCGCGGCGCGCTCGCCGGCCAGGTCTCGGTGCCCAGCTACCTGGCCTTCCTGCGCGAGGCCTACCACCACGTGCGCCACACGGTGCCGCTGCTCAAGGCCATGAAGGCCGCGTTGCCCGCGCACCAGCGCTGGCTGGAGGCTGCGCTGGACGAATACATCGAGGAAGAAGCCGGCCACGACGAGTGGATCCTCGACGACATCGCGGCCTGCGGTGGTGACGCCGAAGCGGTGCGCCACGGCCGCCCCTCGCCCGCGACCGAACTGATGGTGGCCTACGCCTACGACACGGTGCAGCGCGGCAACCCGCTGGGTTTCTTCGGCATGGTTCATGTGCTCGAAGGCACGAGCGTCTCGCTCGCGCTGCTGGCGGCCGACGCGATCCAGAAGCCGCTGGGTCTGCCCGACAACGGTTTCAGTTACCTGCGCTCGCACGGCACGCTCGATCGCGAGCACACCGCGCACTTCGCGCTGCTGATGGACCGCATCACCGCCACCGAGGACCAGCAGGCCATCCTGCACGCGGCGCGCATGTTCTACGGCCTGTACCGCGGGGTGTTCATGGCGCTGCCGCTGCCGCAGGCACCGGCCGGTGCGCCACGTGCAGAGGTCAGCGCATGACGTCCCATGTCAACCGCGTGCTGCTCACGGGCGCCAGCGGCGGCATCGGCAGCGCCTTCCTGAAGGCCCTGACCGCCGATGGCGCGCGCACCCTGGGCGTGGCGCGCCGGCCCCCGGTGGGCAGCGCCTCGCAAGGCGATTCCGTGGTGTGGCAGCGGGCCGACCTCGCGCGCAGCGAAGACATCGCGCGGGTGGCCACGGTGGCTGCCGCCTGGGGGGCGGACACGCTGGTGCACGCAGCCGGCGTGGCGGCCTTCGGCGCCGTCGAAGACCTGTCGCCCGAGGCCGCGGCCGCGGTGTTGCACATCAACCTGTGGTCACCCATCGCGCTCACGCAGGCGCTGCTGCCGCACCTGCGGTCCCTGCCCGAGGCGCGCATCGTCTTCGTGGGCTCGGCGCTCGGGCGCATCGGCGTGCCGGGCTCGGCGCTCTACGGCGCCAGCAAGGCCGGCCTGCACCGATTCACCGAAGCCCTGCGGCGCGAGCTCTCGGGCACGCGCGTGCGCGTGCAATGGCTCGGCCCGCGCGCCACGCAAACCGCCTTCAACAGCCCGGCCAGCGACGCCTTCAACCGCGCCACCGGCACCGCCAGCGACCCACCGCAGGTGGTGGCCGCCGCACTGATGGCGCTGCTGCGCAGCGGCGCCGCCGAACGACACATCGGCTTTCCAGAACGCCTGGCGGTGCGCCTGAACGGCGCGCTCGGCCCCTGGCTCGATGCGGGCTTTCACAAGCACCGCGACGCGCTGCTTCCCTCCAACCCTCCAGACCTCACGGCAGGACACACCCCATGAAGTTCCGCATCCGACAACTTGCCCTGGCCGCGCTGCTCGGCCTCAACCTCACCCTGGCGCCGGCGCTGCACGCCGCACCGGTGGACGACGCCGTGACCGAACTGCAGCGCGACTGGGAAACCATCCGCTACCAGGCGCCGGCGCGCGAGCGCGAAAAGCGCTTCGAGACCCTCAGCGCCAAGGCACACGAGGCCAGTGCCGCATTCGCCGACCGCAGCGAACCGCTGGTTTGGGAAGGCATCATCCTGAGTTCGTGGGCCGCCGAGCGCGGCGGCCTCGGCGCGCTCTCGCTCGTGAAGCAGGCCAAGACGCTGTACGAAAAGGCGATCGAGATCGACGGCAAGGTGCTCGACGGATCGGCCTACGCGAGCCTGGGCGTGCTGTATCACAAGGTGCCGGGCTGGCCGCTCGGATTCGGTGACAAGGCCAAGGCAGAGGCACTGATCAGGCAGGCGCTCGCCATCAACCCCAACAGCATCGACCCCAACTTCTTCTACGCCGAACTGCTGGCCGACACCGGGCGGGCCGAGCAGGCGTTGCCGTTTCTGGAGCGCGCGCTGGCGGCGCCGCCGCGCCCGGGCCGCGCACTGGCCGACGCCGGCCGGCGCGAGGAAATCAAGGCCCTGATGGGCAAACTCAGCGCGCGCTGAGTTCGGCGATCACGCGCGCGGCACCCGTCGCACCCGTCGCATCCGCCGCTGCATCGGCGTCGATGCGGTGGCCGAGATGAAGGCCGTGCAGCTCGGCGATGCGGCGCGCGATGGACACGCCCAGCCCGCTGCCGTTTTCGGCCTGGCCGTCGGGCCGGTGAAAGCGCTCGCCCCAGCCCGCCAACTGCGTGCCGTCAAGGCCCGCGGGCGCGGTGTTCTCCACCGCCACGGTGTGGCGCCCGAAGCGCAGCGTGACAGCACTGCCCTCGGGCGCATACCGCACCGCGTTGTCGAGCAGGTTGCGCAGCAGCAGGCCCATCAGGTGCCGATCACCGCGCCACGCCGGTGCGGCGCCATCCTCGCCATCGGCCCACTCGCAGCCCAGCTCGATGCGGCGCCGTCCGGCCAGGGGCAGCACGTCGGACATGACCTCCTCCACCAGCAAGGGCCAGTCGAGGGGGGCCGTGTGCTTGAGCCGCTCGGTGGCATCCAGACGCGACAAGCCCAGCAACTGCTCGACCAGCCGCGCCATGCGCGCCAGGCCGGCGTCCATCGCACGCGCCGCGCGTTCGCGCTCGGGCCCTTCGTGGGCACCGCGGTACACCGCCCATTGCGCGGTCAGCACCGATATGGGCGTGCGCAGCTCGTGCGCGGCATCTGCGGTGAACTGGCGCTCGCGCACCAGCGTTTCACCGATGCGGCCGAACAGGCCGTTCATGGCCGCCAGCATGGGCAGCAGCTCGCTCGGTGCGCGCTCCAGCGACACGGAACGCAGGTCGTCCGCGTCACGGCGCTTGAGCTCACCGGCCAGGGCGTCCAGCGGCGACAGCGCCACGCGAACGCCCCAGGCCAGCCCCACCAGCAGCAAGGGCAGCACCAGCAACCAGGGCAGCGCCTGCGCACCCAGGAAGCTCCACACCAGTTCGTCGCGCTCGTGCAGCATCTGGCCCACCGCGATCAGGCGCTCGCCGTCGGGCGATGGCATGTAGTAAACGCGCCAGGCCTCGCCACCGAGCGTCACGTCCGCGAACCCGAGCGTCTGGTCGCGGCGCGGCAGTTGCGGGCCGTCTTCGTCGGGCAGCAGCGGCTTGCCTTCGCGGTCCCAGATGGCGATGGCCAGGTCGTCGAGGTCGGCCGCACCGCCCGGGCCGCTGTCGCGCTGCGGCAGCGCGCCACCGCTTTCCTGTGGCGCGGTGACGGCCTGCACCTGGCGCGCCAGCCGCACGAGCTCGGTGTCGAACATCTCGTTGACTTCCTGGCGCGCGCTGCGGGCCGACCACACCAGGGCCAGACCCCAGACCACGGGCGCGCAGATCAGCAGGTAGATCAGCAGGCGCCGACGCAGGCTCAAGACGCGGCTCCGTCGTCGGCCGCGCCCAGCGCATACCCGACGCCACGCACGGTGCGGATCACGCCCGGGTGAAGCTTGCGCCGCAGGTGGTGCACGTGCACCTCGAGCGCATTGCTCTCGGGCTCGCTGCCGCTCCAGTCGTAGAGCTGCTCCTGCAGTTGCGCCTTGGAGAGCACGCGCTGCGGCTGCTTGAGCAAGGCTTCGAGCAGCGCGGTCTCGCGCGCGGTGAGCTCCACCGGCCGCGTGCCCCAGCGCACCTGGCGCGTGGCGGGGTCGAAACGCAGCGCACCGTGGGCCCATTCGGTCTGCGCGCGGCCCGTGGAGCGGCGCAGCATGGCGCGCAGGCGGGCCGCCAGCTCGCCGATCTCGATCGGCTTGATGAGGTAGTCGTCGGCGCCGCTGTCCAGGCCTTCGATGCGCTGCTGCACGCCATCGCGTGCGGTCAGCACGAGCACCGGCACGGCCAGGCCGCCGGCGCGCCAGCGCCGCAGCCACTCCAGCCCGTCGGTGCGCGGCAAGCCGAGGTCGAGCACCAGGGCGTCGTAACTGGCGGTGCGAACCGCGTGGTCGGCGTGTTCACCGTCGCGGAACCAGTCCACCACATGGCCGAGCTGGCGCAGGCCGGCGTCGAGCGCTTCGCCCAGTTGGGCATCGTCTTCGAGAATGAGCAGTCGCATCGCGCGAGCGTGCCGCAGCCGGCTTAAGCGCGCCTTAATCCGCCGCGCGCACCACCGTCACCGGCACCGGTGCGGCGCGCACCATGTCGAGCGAGACCGAGCCGAGCACGCGATCGCCCAGGCCGCTGGCGCCGGCGCCCATGACGATGGCGTCCACCGCGTAGCGGTCGGCGACGTCCATCAGCGCGTTGGCCACCTCGCCGGTCTGCACCACCTCGCTCTCGCAGGGCACACCGGCGGCGGCCAGCAGTTGCTGCGCCGGCTTGAGCAGGTCGCGCCCGGCCTGCTCGGCCACGCGCTGCAGCACCGCCGGGTCGTGCGCGGTGACGAGCTCGTACAAGCTGGCGCTCTCCTGCACGTTGGCCAGCACGCAGCGCAGGCGCAGCCCGGCGCCCACCAGCCGCAGCACGTGGTGCACCGCGGCCAGCGATTCGGGCGAGCCATCGATGGGAATCAGGACCTTGTGCATGCTGTTCTCCCGATCAATAGGGTCTTTCGTTGAAGAGGCACCAATAAAGCTCGATATGCGCCGCGACCTCGATGAACTTGTTGAAGCTGACCGGCTTTTCGATATAGGAGTTCACGCCCAGGTCGTAGGCGGTCTTGAGGTCGCGGTCGTCTCGCGAGGAGGTGAGCACCACCACCGGGATGTGGCGTGCCAGCTCGTGCGCGCGAAAGGCACGCAGCACCTCCAGGCCACTGGCGCGTGGCAGGTTGATGTCGAGCAGCGCCACCGCGGGCATGCGCTCGCCGCCCGCCCAGCGCGGCAGCCACGCCAGCGCCTCCTCGCCATCGCGCGCAACGATGATCTCGTTGGAGAAGTTGCGCTTGCTGAACGCCCGCAACGTGAGGTCGAGGTCCATGGGGTTGTCCTCGACCAGCAGGATCGGCGGAAGCGCAGCGCCACGAGTGGTGTTCATGCGGGGAACTCCAGGAAGAAGGTGGCGCCCTCGCCGGGTTTGCTGTCGGCCCAGACCCGCCCGCCCATGCGCTGAACGGCCTTGGCCACCAGCGCCAGGCCGACGCCGGTGCCCGGGTAGTCCTCGGTGCGTTGCAGGCGCTGGAAGATGCCGAAGATGCGGTCGTGGTACTTCATGTCGAAGCCGACACCGCGATCGCGCACCCACAGCAGGTGGCGGCCACCCTCTCGACGCGCACCGATCTGCACCTGCGGCGGCTCGCCGGGGCGCGCGAACTTCAGCGCGTTGCCCACCAGATTGCGCAGCACCAGGCTCAACCCCTCGCGGTCGAGCGTGAGCGACAGCGCAGGCACCTGCAGTTCGACCGTCGCCGCGGCGCGTTCGATGTCGGCCGCGTACTCGTCGAGCACGCGGCGCACGGTGGCGCCGACATCCACGGGCTGGGGGTCCAGGGTGCGGCGTTCCATGCGTGAGTAGGCCAGCAGGTCGTTGATGAGCGCACTCATCTGCCCCACCCCGCGCCGGATGCGCGTGATGAAGCCGCGCGCTTCGTCATCCAGTGTGGGGCCGTACTCCTCTTCAAGCAACTGGCTGTAGCCGTCGATGCCGCGCAACGGCGCCTTCAGGTCGTGCGAAACAGAGTAAGTGAAGGCCTCGAGCTCGCGGTTGGCGTTGCTGAGTTGCTCGGTGCGCTCGCTCACGCGGCGCTCCAGCTCGGCATTGGTCCGCTCCAGCGCCAGCTGGGCCTGCTTGAGCGGTGTGATGTCGAGCAGCGTGCCCGAGTAGCGCCACTGGCCTTCGGGGCCGCGGTGGCGCTCCAGGCTGGCGCGAAACCAGCGTTCTTCCCCCAGCGACGGATGGCGGCGGAACTCGGCGTGAGTGACGGTCTCGGTGGCCTCGGGCGAGCGCATGAAGGCGTCGATGCGTTCGCGGTCCTGCGGGTGCAGGCAGTCGAGGTACCCGCCCAGGGTCGTCGGCGGGCCGAGCGCGCGGTCGCGGCCGATGTTGTGGAACATCTGGTCCGACCACCAGACAGAACGGTCGCCGGTGTCGAAGCGCCAGCTGCCCAGCCCCGCCAGCCCTTCGGCCTGCTCCAGCAGCGCCTTCTGCTCGCGCAGCGCTTCGCTGGCGCGCAACTGCTCGGTGATGTCCTGCACCGTGGCAAAGAGCCGGTGCAGGCTGCCGTCTTCCAGCCGCACGGCGCGCACGTCGAGCTCGGTGTGCACGATGCGCCCGTCACCGCGGATGAAGCGCTTGCGCAGCACGTAGCGGTCGGTCTGGCCGGCGATCATCGATTCGAGAAGCTGCAGGTTGTGGTCCAGGTCGGGCTGCGGCGTGAACTCGGTCCAGGGCGTGCTGAGCAACTGCTCGCGCGAGTAGCCCAGGATCTCGCACAACCGGTCGTTCACCTGCAGCCACTGGCGCCGTTGTGGGGACGAGATACCCATGCCGATGAAAGGCAGGTCGTAGAACAGGCGCTGCACTTCGGCCTGCTCGCGCACCGCGAGTTCGGCCTGCTTCTGCGCCGTGATGTCGAGCAGGATGCCGCTGATGCTCTCGACCTCGCCATCGGCGCGGTGCGTGACCGAGGTGCGGTCGTCGATCCAGGCGTAGCCGCCATCGGCGCGGCGCAGCCGGTATTCCTGCCGGTACTCAAAGCGCCCGGCGGTCCAGTTGGCGGCGATCTCGGCGTTCATGCGCGCCACGTCTTCGGGGTGCACCAGGTCGTCCCAGTCAACGCCGCCGCTGAGCAGTTCCTCGGGCGTGTAGCCCCACTGCGCGACGTTGGCGCTGAGGTAGGTCATGGGCCAGCCCGGCCGGTTGGCCCACTCGATCGCCACCGCGGGCGAACGGTCCACCAGCGCATAGAGGTGTTCCAGGCGCTGTTGCTGCTGCTGCAGCCGCTCGGCCATGCGATCGGCGCCAGCACCGGCGCCGGACAACGGCGTGCCGGCGCGCGGCGCGGCCGCGCCCGGCAGCAGCCGGAGCAGCCAGCGCCAGGGCGATGCGGCGGGTGTGTTGGGTTTCATCCGGGCCTCTTGATGCGGCCTCAGCATATCCTGAGCGACGCGCGCCCCCCAGACGCGGTTTCCGAAACCGCCCGGGGGGCCTCAGGAGGCCGCGGGCTGGCCCGCCAGCGGCAATGTGACCACGAAGATCGCGCCAGCACCCGGCTCGCTCTGCGCCACGAGGCCGCCGCCATGCGCTTCGGCGATCTGGCGCGCCAGCGCCAGGCCGAGGCCGGTGCCTTCGTACTCGCTCTTGAGGTGCAGGCGCTGGAACGGCTGGAACAGGCGGCCCAGGTGGGCCGGGTCGATGCCGATGCCGTTGTCCTGCACGCGCACCGTGGCCCACCCGTCGGCGATGCTGGCGCTCACCTTCACTTCGGGCGTGCGCTCGCGCGGCACGAACTTCAGTGCGTTGGTCAGCAGGTTCTGGAACAGCAGCGACAGCAGGCTGGCATGGCCGCTGACCACGGGCAAGGGGTCGATCTGCAGCCGCGCGCCGGTGGCCGCCACGCGCGCGGCCAGCGCATCGCACAGTTCGGCCAGCACGCGGTCCAGCGCCACCGCCGTGGGGCGCTCCGGCTCGCCGGCCTGCAGGCGCGCGTAGCGCACCACGTCGTCGAGCAAGGTGCGCATGCGCGCGCCGGCACGCAGCACCAGGCGCATGTACTGGCGCGCGTCGGGCGGCAGCACGGCGCCATGGTCCTCGTCGATCAGGCCCACGAACTGCGTGATGGTGTTGAGCGGCTCGCGCAGGTCGTGCGAGGCAATGCGAACGAACTGCACCAGGCTGTCGTTGGCCTGGCGCAATTGGTCGGCGGTCTGCTGCAGCCGGTCGTGGCTTTCGCGCAGGTCCTCCATCGCCACCGCGAGGTTGAAGCGGTCCATCGCCGACATCTGTTTGAGCTGGTCGTTGGCCTGCTTCAGGCGCAGCTGCGTGCGCACACGCGCCTGCACGATGGCCGGGTGAATGGGCTTGGCGATGAAATCGGCTGCGCCCTTCTCCAGGCCGGCCTGCTCGAAATCGGCCTCGGCGTGGCTGGTCACCATGATCACCGGCAGCGCAGCGAGCACCGGATCGGCCTTGATGGTGTCGAGCACCTCGAAACCGGAGAGGCCGGGCATCTGCGCGTCCAGCAGCACGATGTCGGGCAGCGCCTCCCGGATGCGGCGCAATGCGTCATGGCCATGCGTGGCAAAGCGCAGCCGCCCCAACGGGCGAAGGGCCTTGGCCAGCGCCTGCACCATGCCGGGATCGTCGTCGACGATGAGGATGTCGGGCAGGGTGGCGTCGCTCACGAGGCGCTCCGGTGCTTCAATTCGTCGTCCAGCAGGGCGATGGCGGCTTCGAAGTCGAGCGCCTCGATGTGGCCGGCCAGCAGGGCGGCCCGCTCGATGCCCAGGCGGCGTTGCAAGCCCGCACGCTGCGCGTCGAAGTGGCTCAGCGCTTCCAGATCGTGCTGGCCGAGCAAGGCCAGCAGGTGTGCCAGCACCGCGTTGTCGGCCGGCGGCACGTCAGGCGCCACGGCGGGCGCGGCCTCGCCCTCGGCGAGCCAGGCGCCCGCCGCCAGCATGAGCCGGCGCAGTGCGGCCTGCAGGGCCTGCCAGGGCTCGGTCAGCGCACCTGGCGCGGCGCCATCGCGCAAGGCGTTTTCCAGCGCACCTGCGCGCCGGTGCAGCGCGTCGGCGGCCACCAGGCCGGCGCCGCCGCGCAGCTTGTGCAGGCGGGCAGCCAGCCGCTCGCGCTCGAGGTCCGACAGCACCGCGGGCAATGCCTCATCGGCGAGCAGTCCGTACTCGTCGAGCAGGCGACGCAGGCTGCGGCGAAACAGGCCCTGGTCCTGCCCGAGTCGCCGCGCGGCCTGCTCGCCGTCGATGCCATCGATCGAAGGCCAGTCGGACGCGGCCACGGGCACCGCATCGCGGGCGGCCACGACTTGCCGCACCACGCCGCGCTCATCGAGCAGTTCCACCACGGCGGCCAGCAGTTGCTCGGGGTCCAGTGGCTTGGTGAGGAAGCGGTCCATGCCGGCATCCATCGCACGGCGACGCTCTTCGGACAAGGCGCCGGCGGTGAGGGCAATCACCGGCAGGTGGCGCAAAGCCGCGTCCTCGCGCAGCGCGCGCGTGGCCTGCAGGCCGTCCAGTTCGGGCATCTGCACGTCCATGAGCACCAGGTCGATGGCGCCGGGGTCGTCGCGCAGCACCGCCAGCGCCTCGCGCCCGTTGCCGGCCAGGTACACGCGCGCACCTTCGCGCAGCAGCATGTGCATGGCGATTTCCTGGTTGATCTCGCTGTCATCGACCACCAGCACACGCGCACCGCCCAGGCGCGGGCCCTCGGGTGCGGCGCTGCGATGCGCCTGCAGCACACGGCCGCTGTGGCCGTGGCGGGCCACCACGCCCTGGTGCACGGCGTTGAACAGGACCGAAGCGTTGACGGGCTTGGTCAGGATGTCGTCGGCCAGGCGCAGCCGGTCTTCGCGCGCCACGCGCTCGCGTTCGCTGGCCGAGACCATCAGGGCTGCCGGCAGATGCGACAGGCCATAGCGCTCCGCGAGCACGGCAAGCGCCTGCAAGCCGTCCATGCCCTGGCCATTCAGGCCCTGCATCTGCCAGTCGACGAGCATGGCGTCGGGCAGCGGCTGGCCGTTGGCCACGCGATCGGCCACCCAGGCCAGCATCGCCTCGGCCGATTCGCAGGCCTCGGTGCGCCAGCCGAAGGCACGCGCCATGTCGACCAGGGCCTGGCGTTCGTCGCTCACATCGTCGACCACCAGCACCTCCAGCGCGCCGGCGCCGGCGGCCGGCAACGCGGCGGCCGGGCGCAGCTGCACCTCGAACCAGAAGCGGCTGCCCTGGCCGGGCGCGCTGTCCACGCCGATGGTGCCGCCCATGAGCGCCACCAGCTGGCGCACGATGGACAGGCCCAGGCCGGTGCCGCCGTGGCGTCGCGACGTCGAAGCATCGGCCTGCGAGAAGGGCTGAAACAGCCGCACCTGCGCCTCGGGGGCGATGCCTTCGCCGCTGTCGTGCACCTCGCCACCCAGGCGCACGTGCTCGGCGGTGGCCTCCAGCAGGCGCAGGCTCACACGGATATCGCCCTGCTCGGTGAACTTCAGGGCGTTGCCCAGCAGGTTGGTGAGCACCTGGCGCAGGCGCATCGGATCGCCGCGCACCAGCGCGGGCAACGAGGGGTCGGCCTGCACGCGCAGCGCCAGGCCCTTGGCCTCGGCCTGCTGGCGGAACACGGCGTCGAGCTCGGCCAGCAAGGCAGCGGGGCTGAAGGCGGCATCTTCCAGCGTGAGCGCACCGGCCTCGATCTTGGCCATGTCGAGCACGTCGTTGACGATGCCCAGCAACGACTGGCTGGCCATCTGCGACTTGGCCAGCAACTGTTGCTGGCGTGCGGTCAGTGGCGTGTCGGCCAGCAGGTGTGAAAGCCCGATGATGGCGTGCAGCGGCGTGCGGATCTCATGGCTCATGTTGGCCAGGAACTCGCCCTTGGCCAGCGATGCGGCCTGCGCCGCTTCGGTGGCGCGCACGAGGTCGGTGATGTCGATGCGGAAACCCACCGTGTGTCCGTCGGGCAGCCGGGCATCAACGACGCGCAGCACGCGGCCATCGGCCTGGGGCTGGATGAGCATGGTGCCGCCGACGCGGTGCGCTGCCAGCCGCTGCGCGAGCCATTCGTCTTCGCGGCCGACGGCCTCGGGATAGTCACCGATGTCCAGGCCGGCACGCACCAGGGCTTCGAACGTGATGCCCGGCTCCATGAGGTGCGCCACCCGCGGGTAGGCCTCGCGGTAGCGCTGGTTGCACATCACCAGCCGATCCTCGGGGTCGAACAACACGAAGGCCTCGTTGACGGCGTCGATCGCGCCCCGCAGCAACGCCTCGCTGCGCGCCACGTTCTGTTCGGCGCGCTTGCGCTCGCTCATGTCCATGTAGGTGGTGACGAAACCCCCATCGGGCATGGGCGTGCCGCGGATCTCGATCGGCGTGCCGTCGGGGCGCACGCGCTCGAAACGGTGCGGCGACGGCTGGCGCGCCAGCGCCAGGGTGCGCTGGATGTAGGACTCGACATCGCCGTCGCCGTACTCGCCCCGCTGGGCGTTGAAGCGGATGATGTCCTCGAAGGTGGGCACGCTGCGCGCAAACAGGTCCTGCAGGCCGAGCAGGCTCACGAACTCGCTGTTCCAGGCCACCAGGCGCAGATCGGCGTCGAACGCGCTGATGGCGCACGGCATGTGCTCCAGGATGCTGTGCTGCAGTGCGTTGATGCGCAGCAGCTCGGCCTCCATCAGGTGGCGGTCGGTCACGTCCTGCATGGCGCCGACGATCTGCGAGACGGTCATGGTCTCGTCGTGGATCGCCTCGCCCACCAGGCGCACCCGGCGCAGATTGCCCCGGGCGGTGGTCATCGGCACCTCGAAGTCGAATGGCTCGCCTTCCTTGCGCGCCAGCCGCAGGGCCTGCAGCACGGTGCGACGCGCCTCGCCGCCGTAGAAACGCAGCGGAATGGCGGGTTCGACCGGGGTGTCGGCGTCGAGTTCGTGCAACGCATACATCTGCGGCGTCCAGACCACCGTCCAGGCCTTGACGTCGAACTGCCAGCCGCCCACACCGGCCACGCGGCCGGTGCGGTTGAGCAGCGCCTCGCTCGCCGCCAGGCGTTGCTGCGCCTCCTTGGCGGCGGTGATGTCGCGGTGCGTGCCGTACATCCACAGCGGCTGGCCGTCATCGCGCCAGCTGTTGACGCGCCCGCGGTCGAGGATCCAGACCCAGTGCCCGTCGCGGTGGCGCATGCGAAGCTCGCACTCGTACTGATCGATCTCGCCCGCGAAGTGACGGCGCAGCTCGACGCTGGAGCGCTCCTTGTCGTCCGGATGGATCAGTTGGTACCAGACGCCGCTGCCCATGGCCACGATCTCGTCCAGCGAATGGCCCAGCATGGCCGCCCAGCGCTCGTTGTAGTGGCGCTCGCCGGTCTGCACATTCCATTCCCAGGTGCCGGCATTGGTGCCGCGGATGATGTTCTCCAGGCGCTGGCGCTCGTGCGACAGGCTGGCGGTGCGTTCGCGCACCTGCTGCTCCAGGCTCTCGTTGAGCGCAATCACCTCGCGCTGTGCAGCGCGCTCGTCGGTGATGTCGCGCACGATGGCGGCTGCACCCGCGGCGCTGCCATCGGGCGCGCGGATCGGCGAGAGCGTGATCGCCACTTCCACCCGCCGCCCGTCGCGCGTGCGCAGCCAGCGTTCCATGTGCGGCGTGTCACCGGCGCCGCGCACCGCGTCGGTTTGCACCTGGGCACCGTCGTCATCGCCGGGCACCACCAGCGATTCGAGCGTGCGCCCCACGGCTTCGTCGGCACTGAACCCGAACAACACCTGCGCGCCGCGGTTCCAGGAGGTGATCTCCCCCGCAGGGTCCAGACCGATGACGGCATCGTTGGTCTGCTCGACGATGGCGGCCAGGCGCAGCCGTTGCCGCTGGGCCTCCTCGCGCCGGCGCACACCGAGCCAATACAGGTACAGCACGCCGTGGCCCGCGAGCAGCGCCACCAGCACCAGCGGCAGGCGCTGGCTCATGGCCGCCCAGGCTTCGGCCTGCACCACGCGTTGCGGCAGCCAGGCGTGAAAGCGCAGGGTGCCGATGTCGCTGTCGGGATTGGGACGCACCTCGGCCATGCCCACCAGCAGCAAGCCCTCGGCCGCACTGCGCCAGCGCGCCGAACCGCCATCGTGGAACGGCGCCACGCGTTCGTGGTCGTCCTGCCAGCGCAGCGGGCGACCCAGGTCGGCGCCGAATTCGCGCGTGCGGTCGGGGTGGTAGACGTAATCACCCGCTGCGTTGGTGGCCGTCACGCGGGCGCCGGCCGGGGGCCGCGTGGCGAACTGCTGCATCGAGCGATCGCGGTCGACGTGCATCACCACGAGCGCCCGCTGCCGGCCCTGGCTGTCGAACACAGGAACGGCGTAGCGCACGCTGGCTCGGTGTGGCAGCGCCACGATGTCACCCTCGCGGTGAAGCGACAACTCGGACACGAACACCTGCCCGGGGCTCAGGCTGCGCGCCTCGCGCAGTTCGTGCAGGCTGTCGCGCTGCACCAGCATGGCTTGAGGCACCACCTGAACGCCGTGGTCGCCGCGCTGCACGCGAACCAGCTCATGGCCGTTGTCCTCCAGCCCCACCAGGCGCAACAGGAAGACGTCGGGTATGGATTCGAGCAACCCGGCATAGATCTGCTGCAACCGCTCCTCCCACTGGGCGTAGGTGGATTGGTCGTTCGGGTCGACGCCACCGTGGTCGAGCGCACGCACCAGGCCGCTGATGGGCGGTGTGCTGGCGACGAACAGCAGCGCGCGCCGCCGGAACGCCTGCTGGGCCTGGCTGGCGTAGGCATAGGCACGCGCACCATCGTCGAGTGCGCGCTGCTGTTGCGTCACCGCACGGTCCAGCTCGAGGCGGTAGCCCACCATCGTCCACAACGCAAGCAGTCCCGCCGTGAGCAGCAGGCTGCGTCGGAACAAAGGGCTGGCGAGGTAGGGGCGCAGGCCGACCGGCACGCGTATCGGAGCACGACCACCGTCAGGCCGCGCTGCCTGCGCTGCCGCCTGCTCCACCGGACGCTGGCCAAACAGCCACAGGTACAGGGCCGCCGTGAGGGCACTCACCAGCAGCACACCATAGGCAAACACGCCCAGCGGCGAGGCGCCAGGAACGCCGTCGATCAAAGCACCGCTGGCCTGCGCGCGCAGCACCCAGGTGCGGCCGTGGACCGACAGGGTGCGCTCGTGGGTGAAGCCGCCGACGACCGCGCCGCTGCCGGCGCGTTCGTAGAAGGGCTCGGCATCGCTGCCGTCGGTGAAAGACAGGCTCAGCTCGTGCGCGCGCGGCCCGAGTTGGGCCGTCAACTCATCCATCAGGAGCGGCGAGTAGGTCCAGCCGATGGTCTCCATCCAGCGTGTCTCGGGGTTGAGCCCCGGATCGACCCGATAGACCGGCAACAGCAGCAACAGGCCGCGGCGCATGCGCGATTCGGCCTGTACCAGGGTGATGGGTGCACTCAGCTGCGCGCGGCCGAGCCGCGCGGCGGCCACGGCGGCGTCGCGCCGGTTCGCTTCGGACGCAATGTCCAAGCCGGTGGCGCCGGGGTTGTCGGCGCGCGGATAGATGTAATGGATGACAAACCGCTCGCCGGTGTTCGGTGCCAGCTCACGCACCCGGAAATCGCTCGGCCCCTCGGCACGCGCCACCACCTCGAAGGTGGACACCTCGTCGGCCGGGACGCGCCGGATGAAGCCGATGCCGCGCGCGCCCGGGAACTCCGCCGCCAGATCGCGCGTGGCGACATAGGCCTCGAAGGCGCGGCGGTGCGCGCTGGCACCACCGGCGGCCGCGATGGCACCGCGCGCGCCGCGCAGCCCGTATTCGTAGAGGCGCAGGCGCTCCTCGAGGCGGTTGATCACCTCGGCACTGCCCGCCTCCAATCGCTGTTGCACGCGCGCGCGCCAGTCGAGGTGAGCCCACCCCGCGGCAGCCGCGCTCAGCAGCAGGCCGATGCCCCAGAGGGCCCAAGCCCGGCCGCGCAGCGTGTGGCGCCAGCCCATGTCCAACTCGCCCTCTCCCGGGCCCGAGGCCCGCGCAGAACTGTCCGATGGCCCGCGCGCCGTTGGCACAGCGGGGTGTGAGCGCACCGGCACACCGGGTGCGCGCAGTGCATGCTAACGATTCACTTCGGCACAAACGGGCCGAAATGAAGGGCCGGGAGGAGCCAATTCCGTACCACCCGGCGGATCCGCCCAATGTCCGTACCCGCCGACCTCGCGCGGCGATTGCGCTTCAGTCCTGCGTGGTGTGGCGCAACAGGCTCGCCGCCACTTGGCGGTCCAGGGGCTTGGTGAGGTAGTCCATCACGCTCGGGTAGCCCTTGGCGCGGGCGCGATCGGCCGGGTCGGACGAGGACGAGAGCATGGCCACCTTCGCCTGGCCGCGCTGATCGGGCGGCAAGGCCTCGAAAGCGTCGAGAAAGGCGAAGCCGTCCATCACCGGCATGTTGATGTCGAGCAGGATCAGCCGCACGCCATGCCCGGGTGTGGCGCGCAGGTGCGCCAGCGCGTCCTGCGCACGCTCGAAGGCCATCACCTCGCAAGGTTCGCCGCATCGTTGCAGCGTGACCCGGGTGTAGAGCAGGTCGCTGTCGTTGTCGTCGACCATCATCACGCGCGGCGGCATTCGGGCTCCAGGCTGGGTGGGGTTGTACGCAGGCCCCACTGTACGCGGGACGTGCGCACGCCCGGCAGGTCTGATCGAATGGACCCGATACGCTGCCCGGATGGCGCGTCTCAGGCCGCCAGGCGCTGAGGTGTGGCGTCCCTCGCCTCGACCACCGACCCGTCCAGCAGCCGCGCCAGGATCTGCGGCACCTCGTACAGCGCGCGGTTGCGCTGGACGCGAACCCGTTCGCGCAACGCGGGCAGGTCGGCCAGCAGTTGGTCGACCGCCTGCGCGATGCTGCGGTGGCTGCGGTGCACGATGCCCAGGCCGTGCGCCTGCACCCACTGCGCGTTGTAGCGCTCCTGCGGCATGGTCCAGGCGTTGTCGGCGACGATCACCGGGAGACCGCGCTGCACCGCCTCGCTAACGCTGCCCGGGCCGGGCTTGCCGATGAAGAAGTCGGCCAGGTCCATGAGTTGCGGCACCTCGGTGGAGAAACCCACCACGTGGCGCGGCGCCAGTGCCGACTGCGCGCGCAGCCGGCGCGCCAGCGCAGCGTTGTGACCGCACAGCAGGATGAGCTGCACCTGTGGCAGTCGCTGGGCGATGGTGAGCATGGCGCGCGAGCCGTGGCCACCGAACAGCACCAGGCCGGTGGGGCGCTGCGGGTCAAGCCCGAGGCGCTCGCGCGCAGCGGCCCGATCGGCCAGCGGTGGGCGGTAGAACTCGGGCCGCAGGATCATCCCGCTGGTGGCATGCACGCGTTCGCTCGCGTGGCCCGCGGCCAGCGCCTGGCGCACCGCAAGCGGCGTGCCGCACACGAAGTGCTGGGGCTGGTCCGGTTCGATCCAGAAGTGCGGCGGATGATCGGCCAGGTCGGTCAGCACCGTGGCGTAGGGCACGCCGGGACGCGCCAGCGTGAGCGCGGCATGCATCGCGCGGTTGAAGTTGGGGATCAGCGAAACCACCAGATCCGGTTGCGTGACCGCCCAGTGGCGCTGCAGGCGGCGCACCAGTGTCGGATGGGCCATGCGGATCAGCGCCTGCAGCAGCTTCAACTCCTGCGCCATGCCCAGCGTCCAGCCGCGCGCGAGGCGGCGGTTGTACCAGTCCTGCGGCGCGAGCCCGGTCATGCGGCGAAAGCGCTGCGCGGGGTCGATCACCTGGAACAGATCCACCAGCCGCACACGCCACGGCAGGCCCAGTTCGCCGATCACCGCCTGCAGGGCCTGGGCCGAGGCACGGTGGCCGCCACCGGCATTGAAATAGACAAGATCGACCTGGGGCTGCATGACCCGACAGGCTAGGTGCGCTGCGTGACGGTCACATGACGTTGCGATGGCGACCACGGGTCGCGGGGGATGACGACGGCGCGCCATCGCGCTAATCTGCGGGCGCAGGTTCAGGGAGCCGGAACGGACACCGACCGTCGCAGCGGTGCCACCCCGCAGCCCACGAAAGGCGCCCATGGCCTTGCGCAATGAAGACAGCGCGACCAGCCCGACGCAACGATGCAGCGCCGCGCTGGGCACCGTGTTCGACGCCATGCCCACGGCGCTCGCCGTGACGCGGCGCAGCGACGGCCTGGTGCTGGCCGTGAACCAGGCCTGGAGCGCGCTGCTGCATCTGCCGCGCGAAGCCGCCGTGGGGCGCACCTCGATCGAACTCGGCGTCTGGCGCGACGAAGCCGCACGGCAGCGCTACTTCGAGCGAGCGCAGGATCCGGAGCGCATCCTCACCTTCCTGGCCGGCACGCCCCATGAGCGACGCGTTCGCATGCGCTCGGCCCCGCTGGCGATGGACGGGGAGGAGTGGGTGCTGGTGGCCATCACCGACGCCGAGGCCGAAGCGCAGGCACGAACCCGACTGGAGGAGCAGCAAACCCTGTTGCAGCGCATCGCCGCACATGTGCCGGGCATGACCTACCTGGCCTGGCGAAAGCCCGACGGCGACACCGCGTTCGTGTTCATCAGCGAGGTGGCGCGCAGCATGATGCAGCTCGCACCCCACGAGCGCACCGACGATCCGCAGGCGCTGTTCTCGCGCATCCACCCGCAGGACCGGCAGGCGGTGTTCGACACCCTCGACCAGGCCGCCCGGGAGGGCCGCAGCTACCGCGCGCACTACCGTGTGTGCCTGCCCGACGGCCAGGTGCGCTGGCACCAGACCGACGCCTCGCCAACGCCGGCACCCGATGGCGGCACGCTGTGGCACGGCTTCACCAGCGATGTCACCGAGGAGCAGCGGTTGCGGGCGCAGATCGAGGCGCAGAACAGCACACTGGAACGCCGGGTGGCCGAGCGCACCGCCGACCTGCAACGCACGCTGAGCGACATGGAGGCAGTGGCGTATTCGATCGCGCACGATCTGCGCACCCCGCTGCGCTCCATCAACGGGTTTGCCGCGCTGGTGCGTGACGAGGAAGGTGCGGCACTCAGCGGTGCCGGGCGCGAAGCACTCGATCGCATCGTGCAGGCCTCCGGGCGCATGGGCCGCATGCTCAGCGACCTGCTCGCCCTGCTGGAGGTGGTGCGGCTGGACCTGCACCCCGTCGATGTCGACATGGGCGCGCTGGCCGAGCAAGCCGCCGAGGGCCTGTGCCTGCGCGCAGCGGGTGTACAGCTTCAGGTGGACGCCCTGCCTCCGGCCTGGGGCGATGCCGCGCTGCTGCGCCAGGCCCTGCATCACCTGCTCGACAACGCCGCGAAGTATTCGCGCCATCAGCCGACGCCTGTCATCCAGGTGGACTACGACGCGGCGCAACAGGCCTATGTGGTACGCGACAACGGCATTGGCTTCGACCCCTTGCTCGCCACGCGCCTGTTCGAGCCCTTCCAGCGGCTGCACAACGACCCCATCTATCCCGGCCTGGGCATCGGACTGGCCATCGTCGCGCGCATCGCCCAACGACACGGTGGTCGCGTCTGGGCCGAGAGCGCGCCGGGCGCGGGCGCGGCCTTCTGGCTGCGCGTGTGCGAGCGCCCGCAAGGTGCAGCCGATTCAATCGCCCGTGGGTGACAACCGGAACTGCTGTACCAGCTTGTGCGTGCCCAATGTGCGCGCCAGGCGCGGCAGGTTGGCCTCTTTCATGGTGCGCAGCATCATGCGGTACTCGAACGCGTCGCCGTCCTCGAGCCGGTAGCTCAGGTTGGCGATGCTGAAGCCGTGCTCCTTGATCAAGCGACGCAATTCGTCTTCGGGCATGGACTTGTGGCGCTCGAAGCGCACATTGAGCTGCGCATACGTGTGGGCGGGAAGCCACCGCTCGATGCGGTGGAAGATGACCAGCACGCCCAGGGTGAGCGCGGTCGCGAGCACACCTGGAAAGTAAAAGCCGATGCCCATGAGCACACCGATGGAAGCGGTGACCCAGATCGACGCCGCGGTGGTCAGGCCGCGCACGGTGAGACCTTCCTTGAAGATCACGCCGGCGCCGAGAAAGCCGATGCCGGTCATGATGCCCTGCGCCATGCGCGTGGGGTCCATGGTGACGGCCCCCTTGGCCTCGCCGTTGCCGAACCAGTGACCCTGATAGAGGGTGACGAGCATGAGCAGGCTGGATGCCAGGCACACGAGGGTGTGCGTGCGAAAACCGGCGGGACGGCCGTGGAAGCTGCGCTCCAGGCCGATCAGGCCACCCGCCACCATGGCGCTGCCCAGGTGCATGGCGATCCGCAGGTACAGGGCGTCGTCCGTCATGGCCTCACCCCTTGCCCAGCGGCGGCCGCCCGAACAGGCTGGACGCGTTGCTGATGGGGCCGAGTTCGGCCGCCGCGGCCAGCAGCGCCGGTGCCAGTGCCTGCATCCGGTCCACCCCCAGGCGTGTGCGCGGACCGGCGATGCTGATCACGCCGATCGCGTCGTGGCGCCGCATCACTGGCACAGCGACGGCGCTCATGCCGGGCGCGAAGACCTCGTCGATCATGGCGTAGCCGCGCACGCGCGCGGCGTGCAGGAAACCGAGCAACGCTTTCACGGTGGTCGGTGCATTGGGGCCGAATTCGCGCGGCGTGCCGAACCCCTGACGGGTGACAAGCTCAAGCGCGCGTTCGTCGCTGAGCGTGTGCAGCCAGGCGTGGCCCGAGGCCGAGCACGAGAGCCACACGTCGGCGCCCATGTCGGGGTCGTAGCGCACGCCCTGCTGGCGCACACCCTGCGCCTTGGCCACGAAGGTGAGGCGATCGACGTCCACCAGCGACAGGCGCACCAGCTCGCCCGACTGCTGGGCCAGACGCTCCAGCAGCGGGCCGGCGATGTCCACGATGCCGCCGTGGCTGAGGTAGCCCAGGCCGATCGAGACCACCTTGGTGGTGAGTTGGTAGTCGCCCTGCTTGCGCTTCTGGCGCACGTAGCCGCGCTGCTGCAGGTCGGCCAGCAGGCGGTGGCAGGCGCTCAAGGGGATGTCGAGTTCCTCGGCCATCAGGGCCAGCGGCAGGCCATCGGGGTGGCGGGCCAGGTGCTCCAGCAGCGACAGGCCGCGGTCCAGCGCAAGGTTCATCGGGATGTCTCTGGTTTTCTTGATGCGGAAGAAGTTTCCAATACGGAAAGTGTTTCCTGTGTTGGACAAAGAATCGGCCCCTGCACAACACAGAGCACTGTAGGCCAGGCGCGATACGGTGCCAAGGCGGCAGACCCTGAACACCATGAAACCCACCGTCCACATCCTCAACGGGCCCAACCTCAACCTGCTGGGCGTGCGCGAGCCGCAGCTCTACGGGCACACCACGCTGGCGCAGGTGCAGGAACGATGCCTGGCGCTGGCGACCGAGCTCGGCCTGGACTGCGTGTTCCGCCAGTCCAACCACGAGGGCGTGCTGGTCGACTGGGTGCAGGAGGCGCGCGCCGCGGGCGCGGCGGTGATCATCAACCCCGCCGGCCTGTCGTTCCGCTCGATCCCGCTGCTGGACGCGCTCAAGACGCTGGACCAGCCGGTGATCGAGGTCCACATCACCAACATCCACCGCCGCGACCCGCTCTACCAGCATTCGGTCACCGCGATGGGCGCCACCGGCGTCATCGCGGGCCTTGGCCCGCTGGGTTACGAACTCGCGCTGCACGCCGTGGCGCAACGGCTGCGCGAGGCGGCCACGGTCTAAACCGATTTCCTCACCACAACCACCGACGGAGACAACCACCATGAACACTGCATTCGATCGCCGTACCGCCCTCCTCGCCGGCGCCGGCCTGGCCGCCACCGCACTGGTGCCGGGCCTGGCCCGCGCCCAGTCCACCAAGCTGCGCTTTGCCGCGGTGTTTTCCGACACCGACATCCGCGCCGAGATGATCAAGCGCCTGGCCGCCGACATCGCGCCCGACCACACCATCGAAGCACACCTGAACGCCACGCTGTTCCGCCAGGGCACCGAGCTGGTGGCGCTGCAGCGCGACAACCTCGAGATGGGCAACATCGCACCACAGGACATCTCCAAGCAGGTGCCGTCGTGGTCGGTGCTGACCTCGGCCTACCTGTTTCGCGACGCCAACCACCTCAACGCGTTCTTCGCCAGCGACCTGGGTGCGCAGATGAAAAAGCAGGTGGAAGACCAGCTCAAGGTGAAGATCCTGGGTCCGACCTTCTTCGGCACGCGCCACGTGGGTCTGCGCGGCAAGAAGAAGGTCAACGTGCCAGCCGACCTGGCGGGCGTGAAGCTGCGCATGCCGCCCGGTGACGCCTGGCAGTTGCTGGGCCGCTCGCTCGGCGCGAACCCGACGCCGCTGGCCTATGCCGAGACCTACACCGGCTTGCAGACCGGCACCGTGGACGGACAGGACAACCCGCTGCCCAACGTGCAGAACATGAAGTTCTTCGAGGTGATGGGGCAGATCGTGCTGACCTCGCACCTGGTGGCCTTCGACCTGCTCACACTCAACCTCAAGACCTGGCAAGCCATGTCGGCCGACAAGCAGCGCGCCTTCCAGGCCGCGGTCGACAAGGCCATCGCCTGGAGCGCGGCGGAGCACACCAAGCGCGAGGCCGAACTGGCCGAGGGCTTCAAGCGCCAGGGGCTGGACGTGTACGTGCCCAACCTCAACGCCTTCCGCGAGCACGCACAAAAGATCTACCTCGCGTCCGACGAGGCGAAAGCCTGGGCGCCCGGCATCCTCGACAAGATCGCCGCGATCCGCTGATGGTGTTTCGCACGCTCGCGCGCGCAGCAGAGGGAGTGGCCGCGGCCTTGCTCGCGGTCATCTTCCTCGCCCTCATCGCGCAGATCGCGCTGCGCTACCTGTTCGATCTGCCGGTGGGCTGGACGGCGGAGATCTCGCTCGTGGCCTGGTTGTGGCTGATCCTGTGGGGATCGGCCTTCGTGCTGCGCGACGAGGAAGAGATCCGCATCGACCTGCTCAAGGCGTTCTTCGGCCCGCGCGGGCAGCGCATCGTGGCGTCCATCGGCTCCATCGCCACTGTGGCGCTGTTCGCGCTGGCCTTGCCCGCCACCTGGGACTACATCAGCTTCATGAAGGTGGAGAGCAGTTCGTACCTGAAGATCCGGTTCGACTGGCTCTACTCGATCTACCTGGTGTTTGCTGCGGCCGTCATCGTGCGCCACCTGTGGCAGATCGTGAACGCCGTGCGCGGCCGCGCCAGCGCCGAATCCACCCACATCGCCTCCCTGTGAACCCAACCAGTCCCTTTTCGCTGGCCGTTGCCGCCATCGTGCTGCTGAGCCTGCTCGGCGTGCCCATTGGCCAGGCCATGATCGCCGCGTCCATCCTGTACCTGTGGCTCAAGGGCATGGACATGGGCAGCGCGGCCGAGCAGCTGCTCAACACCACCTACTCCAGCTACCTGCTGCTGGCCATTCCGTTGTTCATCCTGGCCGCGAGCTTCATGAGCTCGGGCAGCGTGCTGGACCGCCTGCTGCGCTGGTGCAACGCGCTGGTGGGGCGCTTCCCCGGTGGCCTGGCGCAGGTCAACGTGCTGCAAAGCGTGGTGTTCGCGAGCATGTCCGGCTCGGCACTGGCCGACGCCGCCGGCTCGGGCAAGCTCATGCAGGCCATGATGACGCGCGACGGCCGCTACCCGGCGTCCTTCGCCGCGGCGCTCACCGCGGTGTCGGCCGTCATCGGGCCCATCCTGCCGCCTTCCATCCCGCTGGTGCTCTACGCGCTGGTCTCGGGCACCTCCATCGGCTACCTGTTCCTGGCCGGCGTGCTGCCCGGCCTGCTGCTGGGCGCGGTGCAGATGGGGCTGATCCACCACCTGGCGAAGAAGCACGGCTTTCCGGTGGAAGAGCCCGTGCCCCTGCGCGAGCTGCCGCGCATGACGCGCGAGGCCCTGCCCGCGCTGATGATGCCGGTGCTGCTGCTGGGCTGCCTGTACAGCGGCATCACCACACCCACCGAAGCCGCGGGCGTGGCCGCTGCCTACGCGCTGCTGATCTCGGCCTTCTACTACCGCAGCCTGAATGTGCGCGACGTGTACCAGTCGCTGCAGCAGAGCGCGCGCACCAGCGTGTCCATCGGCATCCTGATCGCGGGCGCCACGGTGTTCAACTTCGTGATCACGTCCGAGAACATCCCGGCCTCCCTGAGCACGCTGATGAGCGGGCTCGACCTGTCGCCGCTCACCTTCCTGCTGCTGGCCAACCTGCTGTTGCTGGTGCTGGGCGCCTTCCTCGAAGGCTCCACCATCATCCTCGTCATCCTGCCGGTGCTGCTGCCCACGGCCGTGGCGCTCGGCGTGGATCCGGTGCACTTTGGCGTCGTGGCGGTGCTCAACATCATGATCGGCCTGGTCACACCGCCCTATGGCCTGCTGCTGTTCATGATGACCAAGATCGCCAACGTGGCTCTGTGGGACCTGGTGCGCGCCACCCTGCCCTTCCTGGGCGTGATGATGATCGCACTGGCCATCACCACCTTCTGGCCCGACTTCGTGCTGTTCCTGCCGCGCCTGGCGGGCTACAGCGGCTGATCATGGCGGCGCTTCGCATCGACGGCCACACACAGGTGATCGTCCACCTGGGCCATCCCACGCACAGCTTCAAGGCGCCGCTGATCTACAACCCGTACTTCGCGGCCGAAGGCATCAAGGCCGTGGTGGTGCCGCTGGACTGCCCGGCCGGTGCGCTCGATGCGCTGCTGCCGCCGCTGATGGCCGCACCCAACGTGCTGGGCGCGCTCATCACCATGCCGCACAAGGTGGGCGTGGTGCGCCTGCTCGACGAAGTCTCGCGCACCGCGCGCGTGGCGGGCGCCTGCAACGCCGTGCGGCGCGCGCCCGATGGCCGCCTGATCGGCGACATGTTCGACGGCGAAGGTTTTGTGCGCGGCGTGCAGCGCAAGGGCCTGGCGCTGGCCGGGGCCGGCGCGCTGGTGGTGGGCAGCGGCGGCGTGGGCTCGGCCATCGCGGCCTCGCTCGCGGCGGCGGGTGTGGCGCGGCTGGACCTGTTCGACCTTCAACCCGCAGCCGCCGCCGGCCTGCGCGAGCGCCTGCTCACGGCCTACCCTGCCCTGCAGGTGCGCGTGGGTGAACGCGACCCTGCCGGGCTCGATCTGGTGGTCAACGCCACGCCACTGGGCATGGAGCCCGGCGATGCCCTGCCCATCGACGTCAACCGGCTCGAAGGGCGCACCTTCGTGGGCGAGGTGGTCATGCGCGAGCGCATCACCGCCTTGCTGGCCGCGGCCCAGGCGCGCGGCTGCCGCGTGCAGGTGGGCACCGACATGCTGTTCGAGCAGATCCCCGCCTACCTGGAGTTCTTCGGCCTGCCCGTGGCCACGCCCGAGCGGTTGCGCGAACTCGCGGCGCTGGATGCGGCACCGCGCTGAACCGCGGGGACCTGCGCCCGGGCGCAGTCAGCCGCGCAGCCAGCCCAGCGGCACCATCACCAGCGCCGGGAACAGCACCAGCAGCAGCAGCACCGCCACTTGTGCCAGCAGGTAAGGCATGGCACTGCGGATCACCGGCTCCAGCCGTTCCTTCGCCACGCCGCACACCACGTTGAGCACCGTGCCCACCGGGGGCGTGATGAGGCCGATGGCGTTGGTCATGATGAACAGCACGCCGAAGTAGACCGGGTCGATGCCGGCCATGCGCACCACCGGCAGCAGCACCGGCGCGAGGATGAGGATGGTGGGCGCGAAGTCGAGGGCGGTGCCGACGACGACCAGCAACAGCACGATGCACAGCATCAGCAGCGTGGGCGAGTCGGCCAGCGGTTGCAGCCAATCGGCCACCACCATCGGGATGCTGGCCGCGGCGATGAGCCAGGCCGACACCTGCGCCGCGGCCACGAGGAACATCACCACCGCCGACGTCTTGCCGGCCGACAGCAGCAGGCCGTAGAGCTGCGACAGACGCAGATCACGGTACACCACCAGGCCCACGAAGAGCGCATAGAACACGGCCACCACCGCCGCCTCGGTGGGCGTGAACAGCCCGGCGCGCAGGCCCCCGACGATGACCACCGGCAGCAGCAGCGCCCAGACGCCGGCAACCGTGGCCGACAGGCGCTCGCGCATCGACTTGCGCGGCTCGCGCGGCATGTCTTCGCGCCGCGCCTGCCAGGTCCAGGTGAGCACCAGGGCCGCCGCCATCATGAGCCCGGGCACCACACCGGCCAGGAAGAGTTGCGTGATGGAGATGTTGCCCACCACGCCGAGCATCACGAAGCCGATCGAGGGCGGGATGACCGGCGCGATGATGCCGCCGGCGGCGATCAGGCCGCTGGCGCGCGGGATGTGATAGCCCGCCTTGCGCATCATCGGGATCAGCAGCGCGGCCACCGCTGCGCTGTCGGCGATCGCCGATCCCGAGAGCGAGGCCATCAGCACGCAGGCAAAGATCGCGACGAAGCCCAGCCCGCCCTTGAAGTGACCGAACCAGGCGCTGGCGATGTCGACGATGCGCCGCGACATCCCGCCGGCGTTCATGAGTTCGCCCGCCAGCACGAAGAACGGAATGGCCATGAGCGGAAAGCTGTCGGCCCCTGAGAGCAGGTTCTGCGCGAGGATCTGGGCGTCGAAGATGCCCATCCAGGCCATCATCACCAACGCGGTGGCCATGAGCGCCATGGCCACGGGCATGCCGATGGCCATGGCCGCGAGCAGCACCACGACGAAGATCAGGATCACCATGGCAGAGCCTGCTCGTCGGTGACATCGGCACGGCGCCACAGCCACCATGCCTCCACCAGGGCCATCACGGCGAGCGAGGCGGCGCACAGGTAGGCCGCCGAGTACACCAGCGCCATCGACATGCCCGTGATGAGCGCCGTGTTGGCCACGTTGATGCCGTGCTGCAGCCACAACCCCCACAGGAAGACGCCGCAGCACAGGGCCGTGAGCAGGCGGCTCACGATCAACGCACCACGCCGCATGCCCGGGCCCAGGCGCGTGACCAGCATGTCCACCCCCAGGTGGCCGCCTTCGCGCGCAACCACGATGGCCCCCAGGAAGGTGAGCCAGATGAACGCGAAGCGCGCCAGTTCTTCGGACACGTTGATGCCCGAGTCGAACAGGTGGCGCAGCACCACGTTGCCGAACACCATGACGCACATCGCCGCAAGGCACAGCACCATGATGGCCTCGAGTGCGCGGAAGTAGAGACGGGAGAAGCGTGCTAAAGGTGTCATGTCGCCATCATCAGGCCACGGGCGCGAAGACCTTGCCGGGGTTCATGAGGCCTTGCGGGTCGAGCGCCGCCTTGATGCGCCGCATCAGGTCGACACCGGCGGGCCCGACCTCCTCGACCAGGAAGCCTTGCTTGTGCAGGCCGATGCCGTGTTCGCCGGTGCAGGTGCCGTCCATGGCGAGTGCACGGCGCACCAGACGTTCGTTCAAGGCCTCGGCGGCGTGCACCTCGGCGGGCAAGGCTTCGTCCACCAGCATCTGCACATGGAAATTGCCATCGCCCACGTGGCCCACCATCGGCGCCAGGATGCCGCTGGTTTGCAGGTCGTCGGCGGTCTGCACGATGCAATCGGCCAGGCGCGAGATCGGCACGCAGACATCGGTGACGATGGAGCGGCAACCGGGGCGCAGTTGCAGCGCCGCGAAGTAGACGTTGTGCCGCGCCTCCCACAGCCGGCTGCGCGCCTCGGGCGTGGCTGCCCATTCGAAGCCCTGCCCGCCGTGCTCGGCCACGATGTCGGCCACCAGGTCCACCTGCTCCTTCACGCCCGCCTCGCTGCCGTGGAACTCGAAGAACAGGTGCGGCGATTCGGGCAGCGCGAGCTGGCTGTGGGCGTTGATGGCGCGCATGGCCACGGCATCGACGAACTCGCAGCGCGCCACCGGCACACCCATCTGGATGGTCTGCACCACCGCCGCGGTGGCGCTGTGGATGTCGGGGAAGGCACAGACCGCAGCCATCACGTGCTCGGGCAGCGGGTGCAGGCGCACCGTGGCTTCCACGATCACGCCCAGCGTGCCCTCGCTGCCCACGAATAGGCGCGTGAGGTCGTAGCCTGCGGCCGACTTGCGCGCCCGTCGCGCGGTGTCCACCACCTCCCCGTCGGGCATGACGACGCGCAGGTTCACCACGTTCTCGCGCATGGTGCCGTAGCGCACGGCATTGGTGCCGCTGGCGCGCGTGGCGCACATGCCGCCGATGGTGGCGTCGGCGCCGGGATCGATGGGAAAGAACAGGCCCTGGTCGCGCAGCGCCGCGTTGAGCGCCTTGCGCGCGACGCCGGGCTGCACGGTCGCGGTGAGGTCCTCGGGGTGCAGGGCCAGGATGCGGTCCATGCGCTGCAGGTTGAGCGTGAGCCCGCCGCGCGCCGCCAGCGTGTGCCCCTCGAGCGAGGAGCCCGCGCCATACGGGGTGATCGGCACGCCATGCGTGCGGCACAACGCCACGATGGCGACCACCTCGGCGGTGTCCAGCGGCCAGGCCACGGCCTGTGGCGGCATGGCCTCGAAGATGGATTCGTCGCGCCCGTGCTGGCGGCACACCGCCTCGCTGGTGCTGAGGCGATCGCCGAGCAGGGCGCCCAGGGCGGCGACGAAAGCGGGCGCCAGCGCCGTGCTCACTTGGCGCTCGCGCGTGCCTTGCCGATCTCGGCGTGCACCAGGTTCATGAACTCGGGCCCGATCTTCTCGAGGTGCGGCGCAATCGCCGGTGCCACGAGTTCGCGGATCTTCTTCAGGTCTTCGGCAGGCAGTTGCGTCACCTGCACGCCCTTGTCCTTCATGCCTTGCAGCGCGCTCGCGGCTTCGGCCGCGTTGGTCTTGCGCTGCAACTGCGTGGCCTTGCGCGCGGCCTCGCTCATGGCGCGCTGCTCGTCGGGCGTGAGGCCGTCCCAGAACTTCTTCGACACCGCGAAGATGAGCGGCGAATACACGTGGCCGCTGAGCGTCATGTACTTCTGCACCTCGTAGAAGCGCTGCGTGTACATCAGCACCACCGGGTTCTCCTGGCCGTCGAAGGCCTTGGTCTCCAGCGCCACGAACAGCTCGGACCAGGGCAGCGGCGAGGCGTTGGCGCCGATGGCCTTGAAGGCGTCGAGCGTGAGCGGGTTGGGCTGCGTGCGCAATTTGATGCCGCGCAGATCGGCCAGCGTGTTCACCGGGCGGCGCGAGTTGGTGATGTGGCGAAAGCCGTTCTCCCACCAGCCGAGCACCTTGATGCCCACCGCGTCGAGCTTGCGGTTGAGGTGCTCGCCCACCGGGCCGTCGAACACGGCATGCGCCTCGGCCTCGCTGTTGAACAGGAAGGGCACGTCCTGAAAGCCGATCTCCTTGACCTGGCCGAGCAGCGCGAGCGCGCTGCCGGTGTAGAACTCCTGCACGCCGCCTTGCAGGGCCTGCAGCATCTGCGGATCGGGGCCGAGCGCCTGGTTGGCGATGACGGCGATCTTCATCTTGCCGCCCGAGGCTTTCTCCAGGTCCGCCGCGAAGGCCTTGGCGGCCTGGCCCGCGGGGTGCGAATCGGCCATGCCGTGACCGAAGCGCGCGCTGCGGGCCTTGAAGTCCTGCGCCAGGGCGGGCGCGGTCCAGGCGGTGAGTGCGGCAGCCGCGAGCGCGGCCAGGAAGTGTTGGCGTTTCATCGGGCGATCTCCTCTTGTTCCGGTTGGGCGGACGGGTGGGTGGCCACGCGCGCGGCAAGTCGTTGCACCGGGTTGCTGAGCAAACCGATGCCTTCGATCTCCACCTCGCAGACGTCGCCGGGTTTCATGTACAGACGCGGTTCACGCGCATGGCCGATGCCAGCCGGCGTGCCGGCCACGATCACGTCGCCGGCCTCCAGCGTGAGCGCGGCGCTGATGGTCTCGATCAGGGAGGCCACGTCGAACACCATGTCGCGCGTGTTGGCCGACTGCACCACTTGCCCGTTCAGGCGCGTCTGCAGGGCCAGGCCGCTCGCACCGGGTGGCAGCTCGTCGTCGGTGACCAGACAGGGCCCGAAGGCGCCGGTGCCGTCGAAGTTCTTGCCCATCGTCCACTGCGGCGTCTTGAACTGGTATTCGCGCACGCTGGCGTCGTTGAAGACGGCGTACCCGAGCACATGCGCCAGCGCATCGGCGCGTGCGATGCCGCGCCCGCCGCGGCCGATGACCACGGCGAGTTCGCCTTCGTAATCCAGCGTGTCGGACAGCTCGGGGTGGTGGATCGCGGCGCCGTGACCGACCAGACTGGTGGCAAAGCGCGAGAACAGCGTGGGGTAGGCCGGTTGCTCGAAGCCACTTTCGCTGGTGTGGTCGCGGTAGTTCAGGCCCACGCACAGGATCTTGGGCGGGCGCGCCACCGGGGGCAGCAATGCCACGCCCGACAGGTCCACCGGCGACTGGCGTGCCATGGTGGCACCGGCGGCCATCAGGGCCGTGCGGCCCGCGGCAATCAAATCGTCCACCGCGCCGGGCCAGCCCGGGGCACCCCGCACGGTGCCGTGCCACTGCCCGCTGTCGGGCCGGTACACCGCCCACCCGTCCTGCTCCCCCTGCCGGTATCGAACCAATCGCATCGCCGCTCCTGTTCTGTGGCCGGGCCCTTCCCGGATGATTGATCTATCTTAAACACAAGAATATATTTTCAGTCTCTAGGTACATTCCCCATACACTCACGCCATGCCCACACCCGCCAAGCTCACCCAGGCCGATCAGGTGGCCCAGCGCGTCCGCGCCGAGATCCTTGAAGGCGCATTGCTGCCGGGCGAGAAGCTCAACATCAAGGCGCTGGAGCAGCGTTTCGAGGTCAGCCTGGGGGCGATCCGCGAGGCCTTGTCACGCCTGGGGGCCGAGGGCCTGGTGATGGCCGAGGCACACCGCGGCTACCACGTCACGCCGGTGAGCCGCGACGAACTGATGGACCTCACACACACCCGGGTGGAAATCGAAAGCCTGTGCCTGCGCAAGGCCATCGCGCAGGGCGATGTGGAATGGGAAAGCCGCATCGTCGCCGCCGCGCACCGCATGGAGCGCCTGCAGGAGAGCGCCAGCGACAAGGAAGCGCGCCGCACCGCCGCCTGGAATCAGGCGCACGGCGAGTTCCACGCCGCGCTGGTGGAGGCCTGCCACAGCCCCTGGCTGCTGCGCATGCGCGAGATGCTCTATGCGCAGAGCGAGCGCTATCGCCTGATGTCGGTGCCGCTGGACACGGACCAGCGCGATGTGAAGAGCGAGCACCGCCGGTTGATGGACGCGGTGTTGCGACGCGACGCAGCCGCCGCGACCCAGGTGGTGCGCGAGCACTTCATGGCCACGGTGGACATCATCCTGCGCTCACCGCTGCTCAAGTGAGCGCGAGGTGCGCCGGGGCCTCACACCCCGAGCCAGCGCGCCAGCCAGCGCCCGGGCGCCGGCGTGCGAATGGGCGCGGGTGCCGTGGCACCGAGCGCGATCAAGCGCGCTTCGGCCTGTTCCAGTTGCGCATGGCGTGCGGCCTGCAGCGGCACCATGCCGTCGAACTCCGAATGCAGGTGCGGGTTGGCTCCGTGTTCCAGCAGATAGAGCGCGATCGCCTCCTGCCCCGCGAGCAGGCAGGCCACGAGCGGAGTCGAGAGGAACTCTGGATGCGCGTAGTTCACGTCCACGCCGTTCTTCACGTGGTACTGGACCAGGGCCAGATCGCCCTCGCAGGCTGCGTTGAACAATTCCTTCCAGTTGCCTCCGGACATCTTGTCATCTCCTGTGAGTTGGATCAGGCGCCGGATGGCCCATGCCGCTGGCCTGCAGTATCGCCTCGCACGGGCACAAAAAAAGGCAGCCCCGAGGGGGCTGCCTTTCAAACCTTGGAGAACGCAATGCACGGGCGCAATGCGCCCGCTGCGGCCGACCGGTGGTCAGTTGGCGATGATGCCGCCGGCGCCTTGCACCACGGTGTTGCCCTGCACGGCGCGCAGGCCGGCCAGACGCACTTTCTCGATCTGCGCGTCGCTGGGGATCGGCAGGATCTCGCCGCTTGCGACCAGGCCCAGGCGGTAGGCTTCGGCAGCCTCGGCCTGCACTTGCGCGCGGCTCAGTCCGCTGGCCACGACGGTGGCTTGCGACGGGGTGGCTTCGCCGCGGGCGATCTCGTCAGCGCGGTAGGCCGGGGCCACCTGCGCCTGCACTTCGGCGCGGCTCAGGGTGGACTGGAAATTGAAGACTTCGTTGCCCTGGATCGGGCCTTCGGCGAAGGCGGCACCAGCGGTGAGGGCAAAGGCGATGGGGAGAAGAGCTGCTTTCATGACGGTTCCTTTGAGACAGAGGTTGAGGGTTTCCTGATCTGTCGAACACGCCTTGTTGTGTTCGGCATGGGGTGAACTTTAGGGTTTACCCGGACAAAGAAAAACCAGCCCGTCAACAACGTACTGTTTCTGAAACGGCAACAATGACGGCGCAGCCACGCCGATTGGCTACCGGCGGTGGCCGGTGAATTCAGGAATCCTGGAACAGGCTTTCGCGCACGCCCGAGCCTTCGGGCAAGGCGAACTCCTGCCGCACCGCACGCGCGAAGTAGCCCTGGCGCACGGCCTGGCTGACCTGCCAGGCGGCGATCGTCCTCTGCGCGCGCTGTGCTTCGAGCAAGCGCATGGGCGGTGTGCGGAAGTAAATGATCAGCGCGGCCTCGCGGCGGTTGAAACCTTCACGCATCGCGAGCGCGACCACGGCCTGGCGCAGCTGCGGATTGACCGTGTTCGACGGGATGCCCAGGTCCCCCAGGGCGAATCCCAATCCGATACGGAACCACAGCTTCTTCCACATGCGTTCGATTACACCACCGGGGTACCCCATGTGTGAGATGGGGAAACACCAGTAGATGGCCCATTTGTGGGAGGCGCGGGCGTGGTGCGCGCGACATGGCGCCCAAGGCGCCGGCCTTATCCCGTGGCGCGTTGAGGAGCAGGCCGCCAACGGTTCACCAGCGCCACCAGCGACAGCATCACCGGCACTTCCACCAGCACGCCCACCACGGTGGCCAGCGCCGCGCCGGAGTGCAGCCCGAACAGCGAGATGGCCACCGCCACCGCGAGTTCGAAGAAGTTGGAGGTGCCGATCAGGCAAGCCGGGCCGGCGACGTCGTGCGGCAGCCTGAGCCAGCGCGCGCCCCACCAGCCGAGGAAGAAGATGCCGTAGGTCTGGATCAGCAGCGGCACGGCGATCAGGGCAATCACCCCGGGCTGCGCGAGGATGGTGTCGGCCTGGAAGCCGAACAGCAGCACCACGGTGCCCAGCAGGCCAGCGATGGACCAGGGCTTGAGGCGAGCCGTGAGGCGCTGCAAGGCGTCGGGCCCTTGGGCGAGGAGTCGCGCCCGCGTGAAGACACCGGCCACCAGCGGCAGCACCACATAGAGCACGGTGGACAGCAGCAGCGTGGACCAGGGCACGGTCACATCCGTCACGCCCAGGAGGAAAGCGGCGATGGGCGCGAAGGCCACCACCATCACAAGATCGTTCACCGACACCTGCACCAGGGTGTAGTTCGGGTCGCCGCGCACCAGTTGGCTCCACACGAACACCATGGCCGTGCAGGGCGCCACGCCGAGCAGGATCATGCCGGCGATGTACTCGCTGGCCGATTGCGGGTCGACCCAGGGCGCGAACAAGTACTTGAAGAACAGCACACCGAGCGCCGCCATCGTGAAGGGCTTGATGAGCCAGTTGATGACCAGGGTGAGCGCCAGGCCCTGAGGGCGGCGACCGACGTCGCGCACAGCGCTCCAGTCGATCTGCACCATCATGGGATAGATCATCACCCAGATGAGCGCGGCCACGACCAGATTGACATGCGCGTACTCCAGTGAGGCCAGCACGCTGAACGTGGCCGGCGTGGCCGTGCCCATCGCGACCCCGGCGCAGATGCCCAGCGCCACCCACAGACTCAGCCAGCGTTCGAACAAGCCCATCAGGCAGCTGCCCCCACGGGCTTGTCGCTGAGACCGATGCGGCCGAGTTCCTTCTGCAGCGCCAGACGATCGAGTTTGTCCAGCGGCAATGCCAGGAAGATGGCGATGCGCCGGCTCAGCACCAGCAGCGCATCGTTGAAGGCCTGGCGGCGCTTGTCCTCGGGGCCGGTGGCGGCGGCCGGGTCTTCCACGCCCCAGTGGGCAGAGATCGGCTGCCCGGGCCAGAGCGGGCAGACCTCGCCCGCGGCCTTGTCGCACACGGTGAGCACGAAGTCCATCGCGGGCGCGCCGGGCAACGCGAACTCGTCCCAGCTCTTGCTGCGCAGCGCGGACGTGTCGTAGCGGTTGCGCTGCAGCAGTTCGAGCGTCATGGCATGGGGTCGGCCCGCGGGCTGGCTGCCCGCGCTGAAGGCGCGAAAGCGGCCTTGGCCCAGCTGGTTGAGCACCGCCTCGGCCATGAGGCTGCGCGCCGAGTTGCCGGTGCAGATGAACAGGACGTTGTACGGCCGGTTTTCCATGGTGCTCCTTTCAGCACGTGGTGCAGGGGACGTTGGCGCCCGCGCTGACCTCGCACGGCTGGCCTTCGCAGCAGTGCTCGGTGAGGTAACCCAGCAGGCCGTTCATGTGCGCGAAGTCGGCGCGGTAGATCAGGTGGCGGCCGTCGCGCTCCTGCGTGATCAGGCCGGCGCGGTGCAGCTCCTTGAGGTGGAACGACAACGTGGTCGCCGTCGCCTCAAGATTCTCGGCGAGTGCCGTCGGTGTGAGCCCTTCGGGCCCGGCCTGCACCAGCGCGCGGAAGGTGCGCAATCGCGTGACCTGGGCCAGCGCAGCAAGTGCTTGAACGGCATCGTTCTCGTCCATCGGGGTCTCCTCAGGTGCCCGCACGGGATGCGGCGGGCGAAGCGACGCTGGCGGTGCCGGCGTGCAGCGGCAGGCGCAACGTGATGAGCCAGCACGCGGTCAGCATCAACGCCGAGCCAGCCAGCGTCCATGCGAGGCCGCCCCACTGGTACAGCAAGCCCGACATCAGCGTGCCGAAGAAGCGGCCCAGGGCATTGGCCGCGTAGTAGAAGCCCACGTCCTCGGCCGCCTTCTCGCTGCCCGCGTAAGCCAGCACCAGGTAGGAGTGCACCGAGGAGTTGACCGCGAAGGCAAAGCCGAACGCGGCGAGCCCGCCCACCACCACCCATTGCAGGTGCGGCGCGCCCAGCCACACCGCCAGCGCCAGGGCCGCCGGCACCAGCGCCAGCGCGGCCGACCAGGTGCGGGCAGCGGGCACCTCGCGGCTCAGGCCATCGGCGCTGCGGCGCACGATCTGCGGCGCCAGCGCCTGCACCGCGCCGTAGCCGATGGTCCAGGCCGCGAGGAAGCCGCCCACCATGGTGAAGGTCCAGCCCTGCGCGTACAGGAACACCGGCACGCCGACCACGAACCACACGTCGCGCGCGCCGAACAAGGCGACGCGCGCGGCGGCCAGCGCGTTGATGCCGGGGTTCTTGGCGAACAGTTCCTTCGCGGATTTCGACGCCTTGCTCTTGCCCATCATCGAAGGCAGCGAAGCGATCACGCCGATCAGCACCAGCGCCAGCGCCGCGGCCATGAGCCACAGCGCGTGGCGGAATCCCAGCGCTTCGAGCAGCAGGCCGCCGAGGAAGAAGCCCACGCCTTTCATGGCGTTCTTGCTGCCGGTGAACCAGGCCACCCATTTGAACAACTGGCTGTTGCTGCCTCCGCCTTCCTTCGCTTGCGCGCTGGTGACCTTGATGGCCGATTTGCTGGCGGTCTTGGTGAGATCCTTGGCGACGCCACATACGCCCTGCGCCAGCACCACCCAGGCCACCGACGCGGCGGCTGTCCATGCGGGGTTGAGGAACGACAGCAGCGTGAAGCCGACGATCTGTGTGGACAGGCCCACGGTGAGCATGCGCGTGATGCCGTGGCGCGTGGCCAGCCAGCCGCCGATGAGGTTGGCCAGCACGCCCGCCGCTTCATACAGCAGGAACAGGAAGGCCAGCGTGAAGGGCGAATAACCGAGCCGGTAGAAGTGCAGCAGCACCAGCATGCGCAGCGCGCCGTCGGTGAGCGTGAAGCCCCAGTAGGCGGCGGTGACGATGGCGTAGTGGCGGACGGCGGCGTGCATGTCGGGCGGCGGGTCAGAGGCCGATGGTGTCGAGGTGACACGCCAGGTCCACCATGCGGCAGGCATAGCCCATCTCGTTGTCGTACCAGGCGTAGACCTTGAGCAGCGTGCCGTCGGTGACCAGGGTGGACGGTGCGTCGACGATGCTCGATCGCGTGTCGCGCGCGTAATCGGCGCTCACCAGCGGGCGCGTCTCGTAGCCCAGGATGCCCCGCAACGGGCCGCTCCTGGCCGCCGCCTCGAACAGCGCGTTCACCTCGTCGGCGGTGGTGGCGCGCTGCAGCTCGAACACACAGTCGGTGAGCGAGGCGTTGAGCACCGGCGCGCGCACCGCGTGGCCATTGAGCTTGCCCTTGAGCTCGGGGTAGATGAGTGCGATGGCGGTGGCGCTGCCGGTGGTGGTGGGCGCCAGGCTGGCCATGGCGCTGCGCGCGCGGCGCAGGTCCTTGTGCGGCGCGTCGACCACCACGTTGGTGTTGGTCGGGTCGTGGATCGTGGTGATCTGGCCGTGGCGGATGCCGATCGCCTCGTGCACCACCTTCACCACCGGTGCCAGGCAGTTGGTGGTGCAGCTCGCGGCGGTGACGATGCGGTGCCGCGCCGGGTCGTACAGGTCGTGGTTCACGCCGACCACGATGTTGAGCACGTCGCCGACCTTCACCGGTGCGGCCACGATCACCCGTTTCGCGCCGCGGTCGAAGTGGCCCTGGATCGTCTCGGGCGTGAGGAATTTGCCGGTGCATTCGAGCACCAGGTCCACGCCCAGTTCGCCCCAGGGAATCTCGGCGGGGGTGGCGTGGCTGGTGAACTTCAGGCGCTGTCCATCGATGCGGAGCGCGTCCTCGCCCTCGGCCGCGATGTCGGCGCGCCAGCGGCCCTGCACCGTGTCAAACGTCAGCAGGTGGGCGGTGGCCGCGGCGCCACCCTTGATCTCGTTGAGGTGCACCACCTCCAGGCGGTTGCCGGCCCGCGGGTCGTCTGCCGGCCGTTCTGCCGCGCCCATGGCCGCGCGCAGCGCCAGCCGCCCGATGCGGCCCATGCCATTGATGCCCACTTTCATCGTTCGTGCTCCATTCATGCAATCAATTTGATATTCGTTGAATTATCGATGGATAGATGACGGCTTGATGACGGGGACCACGCGCCTCAGCCCTGCGCCGGGCGCGTCTGGCGCCAGTACTGCGTGAACGACGCACACGCGGCTTGCGGCTCGTGAAAGGCCGATGGCAGCGGCAGGCGGCGCGCGCCGCCGAGCCAGGGCGCTGCGTGGGGCTCGTCCCGGCACAGGCAGCCGGCCGGCGGTGGGCCTTCCAGCCAGTGGAGCGTCGGCCCGAGCGCCTGCATGCGCTGCGCCACAAACCGCCAGCGACGCGCGTTCCAGGGCCAGCGCCGGTGAAAGCCCGCGAGCAGCACGGGCGCAGGCGCGCCGGCCGGGGGCGCGTCGCCCAGTGCCCAGGCATGCACCAGCCAACTGCCGGGCGGCGGTGGCCCGGCGTTCACCGCCAGATCGGGCGGCGGCCGGTGCAGCAACGCGGGTTCGTCGACCGGCTCGCCGCGCCCGCCACCGACGTCGCGCGCGCTGCGCGCAATGGCCTCCAGCGATTCGTACGAGGCATCGACCTCGCTGCCCGGGCTGTGCCAGTCGGGCGGCGCAAAGCGCGCCACGTTGTCGGCGTTGAACAGGTAAGGCTTGTGGCTGCCGGTGCCGGCCACCCACTGCCCGCTCAGATGGTTGCTGGCCAGGTCGCCGTCGAGCAGGTGGGCGTAGAGCCAGTCGGCACCGGCGCGCCAGTGCACCTTGCGCAGGTGCACCACGTAGCTGGCCAGCCACAGGCGCGCGTGGTTGTGCAGCCAGCCGGTGGCATACAGCGCGCGCACGGCGCGGTCGATCACCGGCACACCGGTGGCGCCGCGGCGGATGTCCTCGGGCAGTGTTTGCGCGTAGGCCGCGTCGGGCAGCGGGCCCGCGTGCAGCGATTCGAAGATGGCGTCGCCGCGGTGGCGCCAGGTGTGGTGGAAGTACGCGCGCCAGCCGAGTTCCTGCACGAAGCGGTGCGCCGGCTCGAGCTTGTGCCGGCAGGCGGCCGTCTGCAACACCTCGGCCAGGCCCAGCAGGCCGTGCGTGAGGTAGGGCGAGAGCCGCGTCACCGCGCCGTCGAGGTGGTTGCGCGTGCGCGCATAGGCCTCGGGGCGCAGCGCATCCAGGCGCGCGCGGGCGGCCTCCAGGGTGGGCTCGAAGCCGTCGACCCCGGCGGCGTTCAGTCGATCCGCCGCCGGGCCGCCCCAAGGCGGATCAGCCCCCTCGGGGGGCAGCGACCCGCGCAGCGGCGGAGCGTGGGGGCTCATGCAAACCGCCCCTCGCGCACCGCGTCGGCCCGCGCGCGGATCGCCTCGCGCTGCGGCGCATCGAGCCGCGCGAGGTTCTTCACCTGCAGGGCCATGCGCGGGTGCGCGGCGAAGCGCGCTTCGTGGCGCAGCAGGAAATCCCAGTACAGCGTGGTGAACGGGCAGGCGCGTTCGCCCACGCGTTCGCCGGGGTCGAAGCGGCAGCCGCGGCAGTGATCGCTCATGCGTTCGATGTAGCGACCGGTGGCGATGTAGGGCTTGCTCGCGAGCAGCCCGCCGTCGGCGAACTGGCTCATGCCCAGGGTGTTGGGCAGCTCCACCCATTCCACCGCGTCCACATACACGCTCAGGTACCAGGCATGCACCTGCTGCGGCGCCACGCCGTGCAGCAGCGCGTACAGGCCGGTGACCATGAGGCGCTGGATGTGGTGCGCGTAGCCGTGACGCAGGGTCTGGCCGATGGCATCGGCCAGGCAACGCATGGGCGTGTCGCCGGTCCAGTACCACGCGGGCAGGTCGTGCGTCGCGTCGAGCGCGTTGGTTTCGGCGTAGCCGGGCATGCGCAGCCAGTAGATGCCGCGCACGTACTCGCGCCAGCCCAGGATCTGGCGGATGAAGCCCTCGGCCGCGGGCAAGGGCACACGGCCGGCGCGCCAGGCGGCTTCGGCCGCGGCGATGACCTCGCGCGGGTTGAGCAATTTGAGGTTGAGCGCCGCCGCCAGGTGCGCGTGGTAGAGCCAGGGCTCGCCAGTCCACATCGCGTCCTGCCAGCGGCCGAAGTGCGCCAGACGTTCATCGACGAAGCTTTGCAGCGCCTGCAGCGCCTGCGCGCGCGTCACGGGCCAGCCAAAGGGCGCGGCCCGGCCGGGGTGATCGGCAAAACGCCTCTGCACGAGCGCGATCACGTCCTGCGTGATCGCATCGGGCTCGAAGCGCGTGGGCGGCGGCAGGAAGCCCGGGCCGTCGGGGCCAAAGGCCTCGCGGTTGTCGGCGTCGTAGTTCCAGGCGCCGCCACAGGGTTGGTCGCCGTCCATGAGCACGCCGTGCTCGCGCCGCATCTCGCGGTAGAAGTACTCCATGCGCAGCTGGCGTCGCCCGCGCGCGTGCACCGCGAACCGCGCTGCACTGCACAGGAAGTGGCGGTCTTCCAGCACGTCGATCGGCGTGTCGCCCACGGCGTTGCGAAGCGCCTGCAGCACCCGCCAGTCGCCGGGCTGTGTGAGGCGCACGCGCTGTGGCCGCCAGTGTGCGATGGCCTCGCGCAACGCGTCGGACAGGCCGCCTTCGCGCAGGGTGTCGTACTGGATCGGCACGCCCTCCTCGCGCAGCGCGGCCGCAAAGTGACGCATGGCCGCGAGAAACTGCACGATGCGCTGCTGGCTGCTCCACACATGCGTGCTCTCCTCGGCCGCTTCGCACATCCACACGCGGTCTTGCGCGGGATCGAAATCTTCAAAGACGGCGGCCTCACGGTCGAGCTGGTCACCCAGCACGACGATCAGGTGGCGGCACGGCGTGTTCACGCGTTCCCCTTGCGGCGCCGGCAGGCGTCAGAGCAGTAGAGCACCGCGTCCCAGTTCTTCGCCCACGCGCGGCGCCAGCTCATGGGCCGGCCGCAGACGGCACAAGGTTTGGCGGGCAATGCGCGCTTGTTGCCCTTGAAGCCCTTGTCATCCTTCACCGAAACAACTCCTGTTGTGCGGGCGCTTCATTGGGCACCTTGCGTGCGCGTGCGCGGCGCGTGGTCGACGGCAGCCCGGCCTTGCGCGAGCCGTGGCGCTGCTGCACCGCGTCGGCCTCGGCGCGCGCCTCGGGCGTGGCGCGCAGTGCGTACAGGCGCTCCTTGGCGAAGGCGAGCGCGGCACGCTCGTCCACGATGGGTTTCGGGTACGCGGGTGTGCCGAACTCGGGCACCCATCGGCGGACGAACACACCCTGCGGATCGTGGTCGGCCGCCTGCTTGCTGGGTGAGTAGATGCGCAGCGTGTTGATGCCCGTGGTGCCGCTCTGCATCTGCATCTGACTCCAGTGGATGCCCGCCTCGTAGTCGAGGAACTGGCGTGCGAGGAACTGACCGGGTTCGCGCCAGTGCAGCCACAGGTGGTAAGCCGCGAAGCTCACCAGCATGGCGCGCATGCGGAAGTTCAACCAACCGGTGGCGCGCAGGCTGCGCATGCAGGCGTCCACCATCGGAAAGCCCGTGCGGCCTGCGCACCAGGCCTCGAAACGCTCGCGGTCGAAGTCGCTTTCGCGCAGCCCGTCGTACGCACGCGCGAAGTTGCGCTCTTCGATCGCGGGCTCGTCTTCGAGCTTCTGCATGAAGTGGCAATGCCAGCGCAAGCGGCCCGCGAAACCACGCAGGGCGTGGGCCAGCGTGCGGTCGTCGGTGCGCGCGATCGTCGCTTCGGTGGCCTGATGCACGCAGCGCATCGACACGGTACCGAAGGCCAGGTGCGGGCTCAGACGGCTGCATCCATCGGCCGCGGTCAGCGGGCTGGAGAGTGCGCGGCGGTAGTCTCGCCCGCGCCCGCCAAGGAAATCGTCGAGAACCGTCCAGGCGGCACGTTCGCCAGCCGCCGGCAAGGGGCGCGCAGGCGGCACGCCCAGGGAGGCCAGGGTCGGCAGATCCGCGAGAACCACGCGAGCGCCGGCGAACCCGTCGGGCATCGGCACCTCGGGCGCGTCCATGCGCTCGCTCCAGCGCGCAGCCCAACCGTTGCGCTGGCGCAGGCGCCTCACCACGCCGCTTTGCGGCCACTCCTGCCACGTCACGCCCTGCGCACGGCACCATGCACCCACGGCCAGATCGCGCGCGTAGGTCCAGCCCTCACCGGTTTCTTCGTGGCTGAGCAGGAAGCGGTACGGATGTTCGACACGCAGCTGCGCCAGCACCGGGACGGCGTCGCCCACCTTGACAAGCAGGGGCATGCCACGCGCTGCCAGTTGTGCGCGCAGCTCGCCCAGGCTGGCCAGGGCGAATGCGAGGTGCTGCGGATCGAAGGTGGGACTGGCCAGCCAGGCAGGTTCGATCACGTACAGCGCGAGCGCGTTCTCGTGTGCTGCGGCAGCCGCCAGGGGCGCATGGTCGCGCCAGCGCAGATCGCGTTTGAGCCAGACCACCGCGCTCATGGGGCGATTCCTCAGTTGCCCAGCATCGCCGGGTTGCGCTGCCAAAGCGACCAGCTGAGCGCGGTGGCAAACGTCACCCAGGCCCAGTAAGGCAGCAACAAGGCGGCCGCGAGCCGCCGGTAGGGCCAGAAGGATGCTGTCGTGGCGCCGACCATCAGCCACAGCGCGACGGCGCCGAAGAAGGCCCAGTAGCCAAGTTGCCAGGCGAAGAAGAGCCAGCTCCACAACGCGTTCACCACCAGGTGAACGGCGTACAACCAGAGTGCGCTGGCGGCGTGGTCCCACCCCTGGACACGCCACACCAGCCAGGCCGCCACGGCCATGAGGGTGTAGAGCACGGTCCACACCGGCCCGAACAGCCAGGCGGGCGGTGCCCAGTCAGGGCTGTCCAACGCCGCATAGAAGGTAGCGGCGTCGATCGAAGCCCAACCCCCGATCGCCGCCGCCAGGGCCGTCAGCAGCATGAAGCCAAGCAGCGCGGTGACTTGTCTGAACATGGGCTGCGCCCTGGGGTGGAGCGATCCGGCGCGAGGGGGCCTGTGACAGGCCTCCCCACACCGGTGAACGATCAGTTGGGCATGATGACCGTGTCGATCACGTGGATGACGCCGTTGCTCGCCGCCACGTCGGTGGCCACCACCTTGGCGTTGTTCACCGTGACGCCGCCCGTGGTGCCGACGGTGATCTCGCCGCCCTGCACGGTCTTGACCTTGCCGGCCTTCACGTCCTGCGCCATCACCTTGCCAGGCACCACGTGGTAGGTCAGCACGGCGGTCAGCTTGGCCTTGTCCTGCAGCAGGGCGTCAAGCTGCGCCTTGGGAATCTTCGCGAACGCTTCGTCATTGGGCGCGAACACGGTGAACGGACCGGGGCCCTTGAGGGTGTCCACCAGGCCGGCGGCCTGCACGGCGGCCACCAGCGTCTTGAACGAACCAGCGGACACGGCGGTGTCGACGATGTCCTTGGCGTGCGCCGCGGTCAGGGCGCCAAAGGCCAGCAGGGATGCGATCAGGGTCTTCTTCATGACGATCTCCGGTGAAAAGTGGGACGAATGAGGGAGGGTTCCACGATCAACACCTGCCGCTCGGCGCGCAGCGCCTGGGGGCAGGCCGGCCGGTCCCGCCCAACATTGCAGGGCAGAAGGAAGACACGGCAGGGAGATACTAATCTTAAAAGGACAGAACGTGACCAAGTGGTCACACTTCCAACTTTATATGTCGGACTTAAACAAAGCCGTTTACTGAAGGCCGTAGGGACCCGCGCCGTTGCTCACGCTGTACGACGCTTCCTGCAACAGGTCGCTTACTGGGTTTGGTCTTCTCGGGGGCGTGCGTGTGAGTCGTTGAATACCCGGCTAACAAAGTCGCTTACTGCCCGCGAGGCTCCCTCCGATTTGAACGGGAGCGACATGGTCGGCGACGGACGAGCTGTGCCCCCCTCCCGCCAATCAGGACCCCAAGCGGAGGCCTGACTTCAACCAACCGGCCTCCACGAAAGCCGGGGCGGTTCAGGAAATCAACAGAGCGACTACAGAAGCTCCGCGACATCAAGAAGTATCCGTACGTCGTGCACGTTCTCGAGCGCAACATGAGCTACGAGGAGGTGACCGAAATCTTCGTGCGGGTGAACTCGCTCGGGGCGAAGCTGAAGTCTTCCGACTTGGCCCTGGCGCAGATGACCTCGCGCTGGCCCAATCTGCTCAAAGAGCTGGAGGCGTTTCAGGAGGAGTGCGAGAAGAGCTACTTCACCATCGACCTGGGTCACCTTGTGCGCTCCATCGTCGTGTTTGCTACCCAGCAGTGCCTGTTCCGCAGCGTGGCGAGCATGCCGGTGGAGAAGCTCAAGGAAGGCTGGGCGCAGGCGCAGGAAGGTCTGCGTTTTGCCATCAACTTTCTGCGCACCAACGCCGGCATCGAGGACGAGACGCTGCTGTCCTCGCCCATGTTTCTGCACGCCTTGGCCGCGCTTAGCCGCGTCAAGGACAACAAGCTGACCGGCGACGAGCAGCGGCATCTGCTCCACTGGCTGCTGGTGGCCAACGCCAAGGGCCGCTACTCACGCGGCTCCACCGAGACGCTGCTGAACGAAGACCTGGCCATCATCTTCCGCAAGGGCGAGGTGTTGGTGCGTATTCCACGCGATGGCGGACACGACTCCATGCTGATGGCGGACAGTGTT
>VFQO010000276.1_pt1 | contig 62844 bp, 62 predicted proteins | sample 3512331 | NCBI WGS metagenome assembly VFQO01 (sample SAMN10412371, study PRJNA504923) | tailings metagenome | isolation source: Replicate 3 from Balatoc abandoned mine | place: Philippines: Itogon, Benguet | collected 2017-08-28 | reverse complement strand
GCTGGCCGCTCATAACGGCTAGGTCGCGGGTTCGAATCCTGCCGGGCCCACCGGAGGCGAGCGCGGAGCGGGCGGGACGAAACAGAGTCGGGGAGTGGCGCAGTCCGGTAGCGCGCTTGCTTTGGGAGCAAGATGTCGCAGGTTCGAATCCTGTCTCCCCGACCATTTTCTTTCCCAGTTTGCGTCAACTTTTCCCATAACGTCTCAAAAACCGTTTATTTGCACATAGTTATGACGGTCAGGCTGTTCCAAGAGATTTCAGGCGATTTCACGAGTTACCTGCAATTTGTGGGTAAGATTTTTGGTGATTGACCTCGAATGCGCTAAGTTACCTACATGCTTAGCGACGCCTCAATCCGCAGCCTCAAAGCTGGACCCAAACCCACCAAACACTTCGATGGCGGGGGTTTGTTCATCCATGTCATGCCCAACGGCAAGAAACTCTGGCGACTTAGCTATAGGTTCGCTGGCAAGCAGAACCTGCTTTCGGGCGGGCCGTTTCCCATCGTCAAATTGTCCGACGCTCGCAAATGGCGCGATGAGGTCAAAGGCCAATTGCTCGACGGGCGCGATCCGAGCGCGGTCAGGAAGTCCGAGAAGAAGGCTTTGGCCGCAAAGGGCCAAGACGCTTTCGAGATCGTCGCGCGCGAATGGTTGCACACTCGCTCGTGCGTTTGGTCGGAGCGTTATGCACGGATCACGCGCACCCGGTTGGAGCAGGACATCTTTCCGGGGCTTGGCTCTATCCCGATTGCCGACATCGACCCGGTGATGCTGCTGACCGAACTGCGCAAAATCGAAGCGCGCGGTTCGGTCGAAATGGCGCACCGCATCCGCAATCACGTCGGCGAGGTCTTCCGCTATGGCATCGCCACCCAGCGATGCCGCAGCGACCCCAGCCGAGACATTGCGCCCGCCATGATGCGACCGGCACCCACCAAACATCGCGCCAAAGTCGATGCGCGAGAACTGCCGCAATTCTTCGCCAAGCTGGCGCAGGACGACGGGACACCCATGAGCCACTTGGCCTTGCGCTGGACCATGTTGACGATGGTGCGAACGCAAGAAACGCGCTTTGCGCTTTGGAGCGAAATCGAGGGGCTGGACGGTGACCAGCCACTTTGGCGGATCACGCCCGACCGCATGAAGATGCGCACCGAACATCTTGTTCCGCTGTCGCGGCAGGCGGTGGCGCTGTTGAAAGAGATCGAGGCCGAGAACCGCTTCCGCGCGGCGGGCAATGCGCGGCTTGGCAAGTTTCTGTTTCCCGTCGCCACCAGCAAGAGCGATGTCATCAGCGAGAACCGGATGCTCGACATCCTCTATCGCATGGGGTTGCGCGGTAAGGCGACCGTCCACGGCTTTCGCGGCCTTGCCAGCACAGTGCTGAATGAATCGGGCGAGTTCGAGCCGGACTGGATCGAGGTGCAGTTGGCGCACGTCGCGCGCGGCGTCCGCGCTGCCTACAACTCGGCCCGATACCTGGCCCACCGGCGAAAGATGATGCAGTGGTGGGCCGATTATCTGGAGCGGGCCGAGAAGGCTGGGTTGAGCGCAGACCGTCAGGCCGAAGCGTGATCCGATGCAGCAGCGCGATAGGCCGGAGGATTGGCGATCCAGCGATTGACTTCGGCCTCGCTCCAGCCCGCGCCGTTGGCGCTGATCGGTATCTGGCACGGGAAAGTGCCTTCCTTCATTTTGCGATAGACCGTCGAGCGGGACAGGCCGGAGCGGTGGAGGACGGTTTTGAGGCGGATGATGCGGTCTGGTTCGGGCATAGTCATGGTTCCATTTCTTGGGCGTTGATGAGACCCCCTGCGAATAGTCTTGGCCACGATGGGCCGTCTGAAAAGGGCTTTTTCAGTGCATCGCAGTGCAGCGTAGAGAAAGCGGCGCGCGGCGAGTTTGAGCGTATAGCGTTGCTTGACGCCGAACGGAGTTTTGAGCAAGGATGGCAGTCCGAAGCGAGACTTTCGTTCAAGCGATTCGAGAAACTTGGCGGCAAAAATTGCTGCACGGAGATGGCCATGAGCAGCGATAAAAGCATCCGCATGAACAACCCGGCCCACCCGGGCGGCTTCGTGAAGTCCGAGATTATCGAGCCGCTAGGCCTCACCGTGACGGCGGCGGCGCAGGCGCTCGGTGTCACCCGCGCGACGCTCTCGACCTTGCTCAATGAGCATTCGCAGCTTTCACCCGAAATGGCGCTGCGGATCGAAAAGGCATTCGGCGTGTCGATGGACACGCTGATGCGGATGCAAAATAGCTACGACATCGCGCAGGCCCGGAAGCGTGAGGGAGAGATCAAGGTCGCACCGTTCAAGGGGTCGCCGAGTGCCGCCCATTCCTCGGTCGCAGCGTAACGGACGCACGGCTGTATGTCCTTCGCCACACATCGGGCCGGAGCCGGATTGACGCTGGCCGACGTCGCCAAGGAGTTTGGCGTGTCGCCCGAGGTCGCGCGCGATTGGGAGGACGGAAAGGCACAGCCGCCTGCGCACGTCATCCGGTCGCTCGACTTGATCGGCAATTTTGCGCGACCAGCGGCTCCACCCGCCCGCGAACCGCGCGCCATCCCGTTGCCGCTGCCAGCACCACGGGAGAAGGCTGCGGACAGCCTCATCAAGTCGAAACAGCGTGTGGCCGATCATGGCGAGGTGTTCACCCCGCCCTGGCTGGTCGAAAAGATGCTCGACCTGGTGAAGGGCGAGACCGAACGCATCGACAGCCGCTTTCTGGAACCGGCTTGCGGCAGCGGCAATTTCCTTGTGCCGATCCTGCAACGCAAGCTCGCCGCGGTGGAGCTGAAATACGGCAAGTCCGATTTCGAGAAGCGGCATTATGCGCTGGTCGGCTTGACTTGTTGCTACGGTATCGAGTTGCTCGCGGACAACATCGCCGAATGCCGCGCGAACATGCTTGAGGTTTTTGCCGCTTATCTAAAGCTCGACGAAGCGGACGAACTTTATCGCGCCGCCGCGCATGTCCTTACGCTCAATCTCATCCACGGCGATGCGATGACGATGCGCGACAATGCGGGCGATCCGATCAGCGTTGTCGAATGGGGCTATCTCGGCAAAGGCAAGTTTCAGCGACGCGATTTCCGGCTCGATGTGCTGACTGGCATGTCGGCATTCCGCGAGGAAGGCACGCTTTTCGCCGACTTGGGCAAGCATGACATTTTCCGTCCCACTGGCTCGCATCCGCCGATGACGGTGCGCGAGCTTGCGGAGCAAGAGGCCGACGCATGATTGTCCGCCACATTGCCTGTCACTTTTATGTTGACAGTTTCGCACTATTGGCTAGACATATTCTGTGATCGAAGTCCGTCAAACTGCCGAGTTCGGCAAGTGGTGGCGCGGGCTTCGGGATCAGCGCGCGCAGCGGCGGATTGCGGACAGGATTGTGCGCATTCAGGGCGGCTTGATGGGCGATGTGAAGCTGTTCGACGGGCTGATCGAGTTCAGGATCGATTACGGCCCCGGTTATCGCCTTTACGCCGTCCGCAAAGGCGAGGTCTTGATTATCCTGCTGTGCGGCGGGGATAAATCGTCGCAGGATCGCGACATCCGGCAGGCGCGCAAACTGGCCGAGCTTGTGGAGTAAGGACGATGGCACTTGAAACTTTCCCGGTCGATCTCGCGCCGTTCTATGACAGTGAGGAGGCGCAGGCGGAACTTTTGAACGATGCCTTGGCGACCGGCCATGCGGGCTATATCGCCAGCGCGCTCGGCGTGATCGCCCGTGCGCGAGGCATGTCCGGCCTCGCCGCCGACATCGGCGTCAAGCGCCAGCAGCTTTACCGGACGTTGAGCGAGGACGGCAATCCGACGCTCGAAACGCTGACCAAGGTCGTCACCGCGCTTGGGTTCCAGCTAGGGGCGTCGCGACCGCCCGCCACGCCGCCAGCTTGAACCAACATGGGGGGCAAACGATGATGCGGGACAAGCGAGGGGCGGCATGAGCGGTCAGATCAGCTTCGCGCTGCGCGGGCGCAATCCCGATGTGCTGACGTGCATCGCCAATCTGTCGAACGATGAGGTTTTTACCCCGCCGGAGTTCGCCAACCGGATGCTCGATACGCTCGCGGATGCGTGGGCGACGGGGAACAATGGCGCAGACATTTGGGCGGACAGCAAAGTCCGCTTCCTCGATCCCTGCACCAAATCGGGCGTGTTCCTGCGCGAGATAGCAACGCGGCTGATCGCGGGGCTGGCGGCGGAAATCCCGGACTTGCAGGCGCGGGTCGATCATATCCTGACAAAGCAAGTGTTCGGCATCGGCATCACCCGGCTGACGAGCCTGCTCGCGCGGCGCAGCCTCTATTGCTCGAAATTCGCCACCGGCCCGCATTCGGTGGCAAACGGCTTTGCCAGCGATGACGGGAATGTCTGGTTCGAGCGGGTGGAGCATGAGTGGGGCGGGTTAAAATGCAAGTTCTGTAGCGCGCCGCGCAACCTGTTCGATCGCGGGCCAGAAGTTGAAAACTACGCCTATGCGTTCATTCATTCAGACGACATCAAAGCGCATTTGCAAGCGCTGTTCGGAGGCGACATGCAATTCGACGTTGTTATCGGGAATCCGCCCTATCAGATGGCTGGCGGTGCCGGAGGCACAAGTGATTCCTCGATTTATCACCTGTTTGTCGAACAAGCGATCCGCCTTGAGCCGAGCTATCTTAGCATGGTCGTGCCTTCCCGTTGGATGGCCGGGGGCCGAGGTATGGACGATTTTCGCGCGGACATGCTCTCGAGCGGAAAGCTGTCGCACATCGTTGACTATCCGGTTTCAAAAGATGTTTTCCCTGGCGTCGAAGTGAAAGGCGGCATTGGTTATTTCCTCTGGGAGAAGTCGCACACAGGGCAAACAAGCGTGACGACGATCCGAGGTCGCGAGACCGTCGGTCCCGTCCTGCGAGACCTCGGTGAATTTGATGTTTTCGTGCGCGATCCGCGAGCTATTGAGATATTGCACGCCGTTCAAAAACTTGCCGAGCCGTCGATGACCGAGATTGTGACCGGAGACACGCCGTTCGGTATCGCGACGAACTTTGAGGGCTATCGGGATAATCGAAAGGCAGGTGACGTCGAGCTACACTTGGTGAAGCAAGGAAAACGCCTTGTCGGCTACATGAAGAAGACAGAAATTAAAAAGAATGCCCAGTTGATCGACCGTTGGAAGGTATTCGCGCCGAAGGCAGGCTCGGACGGTGGTCAAAAGATTCCGGATGTGGTCCTCGGCAAGCCTCTCGTTGTTGCACCCGGCTCAGTCTGCACGCAGACGTTTATCGCGTTCTGGCTTGATAGCGAAGCCGAAGCGAAGAGCTTAAACTCCTACTACAGCACCAAGTTTTTCCGTTTCCTCGTTTCGCTGCGAAAAATCACCCAAGATGCATTGAAGGGAACTTACACTTGGGTGCCGCAGCAGTCTTGGGATCGAGTTTGGACTGACGGCGAACTTTACCAGAAATATGGTCTGACCGACGATCAGATCGCCTATGTTGAAGAGGTGATAAAGCCGATGGACCTTGGACTGGCAGCGTAAGCGTGAACAAGCCGACCGTTGAGGACATCCTCACCCCCAAGCCTGAGGCCAATCCCCGCATCTATGCCTATGCCATCGCCGACGCCGCGCATGAGGGGCTGCTGAAAGTCGGGCAGACGCTGCGCGACGTGAAGGCGCGGGTGGCCGAGCAGCTTAAGACCGCTGCGATCACCAACTACACCATCGAACTCGACGAGAGCGCCGCGCGCGACGATGGCGGCATCATCACCGATCATGCGGTGCGCGCCGCGCTGATCGCTAAGGGCTTCGAGAAAGCCCAGCTCGAATGGATGCGCTGCACCGTCACCGACGTCCGCACCGTGTTGACCGAGCTGCGCACCGGCCGGACCTTCACCGGCACGCACCACGAAACCTTCCCGCCGCGCGCCGAACAGGCGGCGGCGGTCGAGCAGACCTATGCCTATTTCCAGTCGCGCTGGGCCGAGGACGCAAAGGCCGTCCCACGCTTCCTGTGGAACGCCAAGATGCGTTTCGGCAAGACCTTCACCAGCTACCAGCTTGCCAAGCAGCTGGGCGCGAAGCGGGTGCTGGTCGTGACGTTCAAGCCCGCCGTCGAGGATGCTTGGCGCACCGACCTTGAGAGCCATGTCGATTTCGACGGATGGCAATATCTGTCGCGCAACACCGGCGGCGACCCGCGCGCGGTTCCAAAGGACACGCCGCTCGTTTACTTCGGATCGTTCCAGGATTTGCTCGGCAAGGAAGGCGGGAGCGTCAAGGCGCGCAACGAATGGATCCACGCGATCAACTGGGATCTGGTGGTGTTCGACGAATATCATTTCGGCGCTTGGCGTGATTCCGCGAAGGAGCTGTTCGAGGGTGAGGACGAGGAGGTCGCCAAGGCCGAAATCAAGCAGGAGTATGCCGCTGGCCTCGACGAGGTGAATGCCGAGCTGGAGGTCGTCGCCAAGGACGAAGACCTGTTCCTGCCGATCACGACGCGCGCCTATCTCTACCTCTCCGGCACACCGTTTCGCCAGATTCAGACCGGCGAGTTCATCGAGGAGCAGATTTTCAACTGGACCTATACCGACGAACAGCGCGCGAAAGCAGACTTCGCCGCCGCCAATCCCGGCAAGCGCAATCCCTATGGCGCGCTGCCGATGGTCAGCCTGTTCACCTATCAGATGCCCGACGAGCTGACGGCTATCGCGAGCATGGGCGAGTTCGACGAGTTCGACCTGAACGAGTTCTTCGCCGCCAGCGGCACCGGGGTGATGGCCAAGTTCACCCACGAGTCTGACGTGCAGAAGTGGCTGAACATCATTCGCGGCAGCTACAATCCGCAGACCGTGGACCAGTTGAAGTCAGGCACGAAAGCGCCGTTCCCTTATGAGAATGCGCGACTGCTGCCCTATCTCAATCACGCCTTCTGGTTCCTGCCCAATGTCGCCGCCTGTCAGGCGATGGCCAATCTGCTCGAAGAAAAGCAGAATGTCTTTTGGCATGATTACAAGGTCATCGTCGCGGCGGGGACGGCGGCAGGGATTGGCCTTGCTGCGCTCGATCCGGTGCGCAAGGCCATCGGCGGCGGACATGATAGCAAGTCGATCACGCTGTCGTGCGGCAAGCTGACCACGGGCGTGACCGTGCCGCAATGGTCGTCGATCCTGATGCTGCGCAACCTCAAATCGCCCGAAACCTATTTTCAGGCGGCGTTCCGCGTGCAGTCCCCCTGGTCGATCAAGAACCCCGAGGGCGACGATCCGAACGCCGAGCAAATCTTGAAACCGGTGTGTTTCGTGTTCGACTTTGCCCCGACCCGCGCGCTCCGGCAGCTTTCGGAATATGGCACCAACTTGTCGCCCGGCGAGCAGAACCCCGAGAATGCGGTGCGCGATCTTTTGTCCTATCTGCCCGTGCTGGCGCACGACGGCGCGATCCTGCGGCAACTCGATGCGGGCGAAGTGCTCGATTACGCGATGGCGGGGACGACCGGCACTTTGCTAGCCCGCAAGTGGGAATCGGCGATGCTGGTCAACGTCGATAACGATACGCTGCGCCGCTTGCTCGACAGCCCCGAAGCAATGGCGGCGGTCGAGCGGATCGAAGGCTGGCGCGCGCTCGGCGACAATGTGATCGAGACGATCATCGCCAAGGCCGAGAAGGTCAAGGAGCTGAAGGGCAAGGCGAAGGACGGGGAGCTATCGAAGACCGAGAAGAAGGAACTGACCGACGAGGAGCGCGAATATAAGTCGAAGCGCAAGCTGGTTCAGGAAAAGCTGATCAAGTTTGCGACGCGCATTCCGGCGTTCATGTATCTCACCGATTTCCGCGAGAACACGTTGCAGGACGTGATTACAAAGCTGGAGCCCGACCTGTTTTTGACCGTGACCGGGCTGACGGTTGAGGATTTCCATTTGCTGGTGCGGTTGAAGGTATTCAACACCGAACGGATGAACGCGGCGGTGTTCGCCTTCCGTCGCTACGAAAATGCCTCGCTCGCATACACCGGGATCGACAGTCACGAGGGACTTACGCAGATCGGCGGTTATGACACGGTGATTGCGGTATGACCGTTGAACGCTTCCAGCTTCTACGCAACGTCGGTCAGTTTGATTCGGTGGATGCAGGCGCACAGCTGGCGCTGACGCCGTTCACCTTGGTCTACGCCGAAAACGGGCGCGGCAAGACGACGATTGCTGCAATTCTGCGTTCCTTGAGCGCGGGCGACCCGACGCTAATCGAGGATCGGCACCGCCTCGGCTCTGCGCCTCGACCCCATATCGTCCTCGTTGTTGGCGGTAATCAGGTTGTCTATCAGAACGGGGCATGGTCTGCGCCGGTTCCACAAGTCGCGGTATTCGACGACGCTTTTGTATCTGCCAACGTCTGTTCTGGGATCGAAATCGAAAGCTCGCACCGCCAAAATCTGCATGAGTTAATCCTTGGCGCGCAGGGCGTTGCGCTGAACACCGAACTACAACGTCATGTAGCGGCGATTGAGCAACACAACCGCGATCTGCGCGCACGCGAAGCGGCGATCCCCGCCGTCCACCGTGCTGGTATGGCAGTGGACGCCTTTTGCGCTTTGCCCTCTGACGATAACATCGACGCGCGGATTCAAGATGCCGAACGTAATCTGGCTGCTGCGCAGGCCGCTGACGCCATACGGCAAAGGGACGCCTTTCTACCGCTGTCGCTGCCGGGCTTCGACCTCGCCGCCGTCAGAAACGTGCTCACCAGCTCGCTGCCGGACATACAAGCCGAATCAGCCGCGCGAGTGCGTGACCATCTCCGGCGCATTGGGCGTGGTGGCGAAGCCTGGATTGGCGAAGGCATGTCGCGGATCGCTGGCGCAAGCGAAGGGCTGGACAGCGACGCTTGCCCGTTCTGTGCGCAAGAACTCGCAGGCTCGCAGCTTGTTCGCCACTATGAGGCGTATTTCTGCGACGCATATAATGCCCTGAAAACCTCCATCACCCATACCGGCCAAGGTATCGCTGCCGAACATGGCGGCGAAATTCAGGCCGCGTTCGAGCGCGCAGTGCGAATTGCAGTGCAGAACGTCGATTTTTGGCGTGGCTTTATGGACGTGCCCGTCATTGACGTTGATACCGCCGCCATCATGCGAAACTGGACGGCGGCGCGTGATGCCGTGCTGACCGTCCTACGGGCGAAAGCAGCTGCCCCGCTTGAGGCGATGACTTTGCAGCCCGAAGCCATCACCGCTGTTGACTTGTTTGCGCAGGATGCACGGGCTGTTTCAGATATTTCCGCGAGTCTTGCCGTCTCCAACACGCAAATCGCAGCGGTCAAAGAACAGGCCGCCGCCGGAAACGTCGGCGTGTTGACCGCCGACCTTGCAAATGCACAGGCGATCAAGGTTCGCCATCTGCCCCCGGTCAATGCTGCCTGCGATGCCTATATTGCGGAGAAAGCGGCCAAGGCTGATTCCGAAAGGTTGCGTGATGCAGCGCGAGCGGCACTTGACCAGTATCGCACCACGATCTTCCCGGTGTATGAGCAGTCGATCAACGACTACCTGGGCCGCTTTAACGCCGGTTTCCGGCTTGGCGCGGTCGGCTCGGTGAATACGCGAGCTGGATCATCGGCTAGCTACAACATCGTCATTAACAACGTCGCGGTGGGATTGACCGCAAATGGCGGGCCATCCTTTCGCACTACCCTCAGCGCAGGCGACCGTAATACGCTGGCGCTGGCATTCTTTTTTGCCTCGCTGGACCAAGACCCCAATCTTGCCGACAAGTTCGTCGTCATTGACGACCCGATGACCAGCCTTGACGAGCATCGCTCGCTTGCGACGATTATCGAGCTACGCACTCTTGTTGGGCGCGTGCGTCAGGTAATCGTCCTGTCCCACTCCAAGCCGTTCCTGTGCCAAACATGGGAAGGGGCCGACACACAAATGCGTTCCGCGCTGCGCATCAGCCGCGACGGTGGTGGCTCGACGCTCGCGCATTGGGACGTGCATCAGGACTGCATCACCGAACACGATAAACGACACGCCTTGGTAAGCGGATATATTCAGGTCGCCAACGCGGCGAACGAGAGGGCCGTGGCGGAGGCGCTTCGACCGATTCTTGAAGCCTATATGCGCGTTGCTTATCCGGCCTTGTTTCCACCGGGCAGCTTACTAGGCCCGTTTATCAACGTCTGCCGTCAGCGAGTCGGGCAAGCCGGAGAGGTATTGAACGCTATTGACATCGCCGAGCTTGAACGCCTCCTTGTTTACGCAAACCGTTTTCACCATGACAGCAATCCCGCCTGGCAAACCGTGGCGATAAACGACCAGGAGCTTCTCGATTTTGCTCGGCGCGCTCTCCGTTTCACGTCGCGGAATTAATTTACGCCGTTTGGCTACCCTTCGGGCGACCCGCTCTATGCGCTCTAGCGCACCGGGCCTGTAGTCCCGGCCCATTCGGGTGACGATCGGGAGCAGGACAAAATGAGCGGGAGAACATAGGGACACACTCTGTCCCTCGCTGCGCGCTCCTGAGGGTGCGGCATTTATGAGCTGACCCGCTGGCACTCTTGCCTCTCTTCTGGCCGAACGCCCGCTGGCCCACAGGCCCGCGCGCAGGGCGTCCGGCTGGTGTCGCGCCGTGCAAGGGCGCCGTTGCTTTCCGCTTCGCGGTTGAGGGAGGCTGATCGCCTCCGTTTGCTTGTTTTGCGGGAACACCGAGGGTTTCACCCTCTCGTTCCCAAAGCGGAATAGCGCCCCGTGTGGCGTTCGCTGCGCGCCCGCTGGCCCGCGCCAGAGCGACGATTCCGCTTTTCCCTCCCCACACCCATCCTCGCCGGAAGGCAGGCCGCATGCCGCAGGCAAGCGGCTTTCAGCCGAAGGGATTGGAATATGGGCGATTTGCTGTTGATGTATCGGGCGGTGGGGGCCGAAACGCGGGAGGATTATCTCCGACTATTGGCGACCGAGAATGGCTTGCCGTTTCCGTGCGTCCGGCGTTTGGCCGACCGGCTGGGCGAACGGCAGGATTTCGGGATGCTCGTGCGGATTTGCGAGGAGGGTTGGCGGGTGGCCTGATTGTTGCGCTCAGTCAGATGCCGCGCACGGCAGCATTGATACTTTTCTGACCCACCAATCGCTTCTACGTTGGCCCATGCTTCAAATTAACACCGGAAAACTCTTCACACGCGGCGTAGGTCGGACAAACGCTCTTCGTGGAGTTCTTTACAGCAACTTGCGACTACCTTGGCGGACAGAAAGAGTGGAAACCAAAGCCGGGACGCTACTTTCAACCGATGGCCGTAGGGGAAATCGCGCACTCGTCTTTGAGATGGAAGAGCGGATCGAAGCCGCCGAAGAAGGCCCCGGCGTGCTAATATCACACACCGTTGCGCCATTTTTGACAGAATTTTCGACGGTGGCATCCTTCCACCTTGGCGTTTTGGTGTCGCCTGACCCCGGATTGGTTTCTCGCTTAATCGATGGAAGGGCAGGTTTCGATACCTTCGCAGCCAACAAAGAGTTCGTCACCCGCTTCTTTGATGCCGAAGTGTATCCGGCAGACGTTGAGTTGGACGAGTTCCCAAAATTCGTAGATCAACTTTTGGCCCTTGATCGCCGAACATATTTAGCGGCGATGCGGTCAATCAAATCTTTCGTTGCGGGCCATCATCGTATTGGCGACGACCTTGGGCTTGCCTATACGTTGCTGGTTTCCTCGTTGGAGTCCTTGGCGCAAATTTTTGACAGCCACACGACGGAGTGGAATGACGTCGAAGATCGGCTCCGACGTGACATTGACGCTGCCCTGACCAATGTGGACATGAGCGTTGTTGATGCTGTCAAAGACGCCATCACTCGAAACGAGAATACCCGACTTTCCCGACGTTTTCGGGGCTTTGTGGAAAGCCATATTGCGCCTGATTTTTTTCGCGAAGCGGCGACAGGCAATCGCCCGATTGCACGATCAGAACTCTCAGAAGCGTTGACTCAAGCCTACCGCCTTCGGTCAAGATACATCCACAACATTCGCGAACTGCCAGATGCTTTGACCCATCCGCATATGCATTGGGAAATGCTCCGCGATGGCGGAAAACCCTTTTTGACGTTCCAAGGACTTTCGCGCCTCGCACGGCATGTCATCATCAGCTTTGTTCTCACGGGTCGAAAAGTGGAGGCTGAGCCCTATTCCTACTTGACGGAGTCGGCGGGGGTAACGACGGTCCAACTCGCACCAGAATGTTGGGTCTGGCACCCGCTCGCGGACATCTCACATAGCCGAGGACGCCTTCAAGGTTTCCTGGAGCAGATGGCAAGCGTGATGGCGTATGAGCCGGATGCCAAGATTACTGATATTCGGGATATGTTGCAGGGGGCAACAGACAAACTTCCCAATGCCCGGCCAAAGGATCGAGCTGCCTTCATCGCGCTCTTGGCGCTATTCAATTTCAAGATTCACCCCGAGCAGCGAACTGAAAATTATCAGGAGATTCTGGAGCGCTACCAAGCCGACAGCGATCGCCTGCTGAGCGAAAATTTGATCGCAAGAACTCTGCTCAACTCGACGGATGCTTGGGACATCGACAATCACATCGCATTGCATTCAACCCACTCGGTCAGGTCCGCCAAAGGCAAGGGTTTGCTTCTACCGAGAAAGTTCGATGCCCTCATAACGCTCGCCTTGGCTGAGCGCTGCCGATCCGTTGGCAATGTTGAAAAGGCAAGCGAACTCATCAGTCACGCCGTTGAGAATTTGCCGGGCCACCGGAGCCTGCTTGAGCTTGAACAGTCTTTCAATCCTAACGAGGAAATCATGTTTTGGGCTGCCTTGTTCCCCAAGCCAAAGGAGGATGAGGATCAGATTACATGAGCAAACGCCCGTTTGCCGCGCCGCCGCCATAGCGTGATTGCCTGCTCGCGTTCGTCACCGTGCAGTTTGTCGGCTACGGCAAGGAAAGCGCCCAGCATCACCGCGCGGTCGTCGTCAGTGAGTTCGATCAGCCCAGCCTTCTGCACTAGCCCGCCAAGTTCGATCAGGTGGCGGGTGCGTTCGCGGCGATCCATCACCCATTGGCGCTTGTCGGTGCGGCGTTGGCTGGCTTCAACGCGATTGGTCATCGCCCTGGCCCGCTTGATCGCCGCCAGCGTTTGTCTGAGGGCCACGATCAGCCGCGCGTGATTTCCGTTGAAAGAAGGCTGCGCCGCTTGACCGCCACGCCTCCCGCTCCTTGGCATCTCTGGTCTTTGCAGCACCAAGCAGAGCACCCGTCAGCGTTTCGGGATCGAGCGCATCGGCCCCGGTCGCAATCACCAGCTCGCCGAGTTGCAGCACCTTGCGGCTCTTGAGCTGCTTGGCCTTGTCGGTGAGCGCCTTCAGTTCCGAATCGAAGTCTCTGGGTTTTCGCACGGATGTTACTCCAATCTTGCCTGTCGGAGCGATCATAGAGTAAGTGTTGCCGGATAGCTGCAAGGTTGCCGGAACGTCTTGGAACGGCCCGGTCCCGACAAGGATTTATTCTTGGAAGGGCGCGCTTATACGTCGTGCCGACGTCGCTTGTTTGGCGTAACTGGATTGCCGTCATGGCAATCTATCACTTCTCGGCCAAAGTCATTTCTCGCGCGAACGGATCGAGCGCGGTGGCGTCCGCTGCCTATCGTTCGGCCTCGCGGCTGCACGACCAGCGCATCGACCGCAATCACGACTTCACCAACAAATCGGGCGTCGTTCATTCCGAAGTGCTGTTGCCGGACGGAGCACCCGAACGGCTCGGCGACCGCGCGGCATTGTGGAACGAAGTCGAGGCGACCGAGCTACGCAAGGACGCGCAGCTTGCCCGCGAGGTCGAGTTCGCAATCCCGCGCGAGCTGAACCAGCAGCAGGGCGTCGAGCTGGTGCGCGATTTCGTCCAGGCCGAGTTCGTCGAAACGGGCATGATCGCCGACCTCAATGTCCATTGGGATATCGGCGCGGACGGCCTCGCCAAGCCCCACGCGCATGTCATGCTGACCATGCGCGAAGTCGGAGAGGACGGGTTCGGGAAGAAGGTCCGTGCGTGGAACGAGACCGAGCAGCTTAACCAGTGGCGCGAACGCTGGGCGAGCCACGTCAACGAGCGGCTGGCCGAACTCGACATCGACGCCAGCGTCGATCACCGCAGTTTCAAGGCTCAGGGCATAGAGCTGCTTCCGCAGAACAAGATCGGCCCCGCCGCATCGCGGATGGACCGCGACGGCCTTGAGTTGGAACGCATCGCCGATCACGCAGCCATCGCCCACCGCAACGGCGAGCGGATCATCGCTGACCCCAATGTCGCGCTGGACGCAATCACCCGCCAGCAAGCCACCTTCACCAAGCGCGACCTGGCGATGTTCGTGCATCGCCATTCCGAAGGCAAAGAGCAGTTCGATCTGGCGATGGGCGCGGTGCAGGCGTCGCCCGATCTTGTCGCGCTCGGCAAGGACGGGCGCGGCGAAGATCGCTTCACATCGCGCGATATGATCGAAGTTGAGACGCGGCTTGAACAGGCCTCCCAGGCGATGGCCGAGCGGGAACGGCACCGCGTTGGCGAGCGCGACAGGGGACGCGCGCTGGCAAGTGCGGAAACGCGCGGGCTCACATTGTCAGGCGAGCAGCGCGCCGCCTTCGATCATGCCACAGATGGCAAAGACCTGGGGGTCGTCATCGGCTACGCCGGAACGGGCAAATCGGCGATGCTTGGCGTTGCCCGCGAGGCTTGGGAAGCAGCGGGCTACGAGGTTCGCGGCGCGGCGCTATCCGGCATCGCCGCCGAGAACCTTGAAGCCGGTTCCGGCATCGCTTCACGCACGATTGCTAGCCTCGAGCATCAATGGGCCAAGGGCAACGAACGGCTCACCAGCCGCGATGTGCTGGTAATCGACGAGGCCGGGATGATCGGCTCGCGCCAGATGGAGCGGGTGCTGTCCGCTGCTAACGACGCCGGAGCCAAAGTCGTTCTGGTTGGCGATCCGCAGCAGTTGCAGGCCATCGAAGCGGGCGCGGCGTTCCGCTCAATCCACGAACGTCACGGCGGCGTCGAGATCACCGAGGTTCGCCGTCAGCAAATCGACTGGCAGCGCGATGCGACCCGCCAGCTTGCAACCGGACGGACGGGCGAAGCCCTGTCCGCCTATTCGGAACACGGCATGGCCCATGCCGCCGAGACGCGCGAAGCTGCGCGCGGTGAACTGATCGACAGTTGGGATCGCGAGCGCATCGCCAATCCGGGCGATAGTCGCCTTATCCTCACGCACACCAACGACGAGGTGCGCGGCCTCAACGAACTGGCGCGTAGCAGGCTCCGCGAGGCGGGCGAGCTCGGCGAGGAAGTTGCGATCACCACCGAGCGCGGGCAGCGCCAGTTTGCGACCGGCGACCGCTTGATGTTCCTTCGCAATGACCGCGAGCTTGGTGTCAAGAACGGCAGCTTGGGCGAGATCGAGCAGGTCAGTCCGCAAAGGCTGGCGATCAGGCTGGACGATGGCCGCAGCGTCGCGTTCGACACCAAGACCTATGCCCATGTCGATCATGGCTACGCCGCCACGATCCACAAGGCGCAGGGCGTCACCATTGACCGATCCTACGTTCTCGCCACACCCGGCATGGATAGCCATTCAGCCTATGTTGCGCTGTCCCGGCATCGCGAAGGCGTCAGCCTCCATTATGGCAATGACGACTTCGCCGATGCTGAGAGGCTCGCTCGCACCCTATCGCGCGAGCGGGCAAAGGACATGGCGAGCGACTATCAGCTAGAGCGGAGCTTTGCCGAGCGGCGCGGCATCACCTTCCGCGAGCGCATCGCCGAAATTGTCCGCAAGATCGTCCCTGAAAAGGCGCGGAGTATTTTTGCGGGCTTCCGGCCAGCACCCGAAACGCAGCACGACCTTGCGTTGGGACAGAAGCCCAAGGCTGGACCGCTCGACATCCAGCGCGGCGTCGAACGCTATGCCCGCGCCATCGAGGACATCGGGCGGACGCAGGCCAACAGCATCGAACCCATGCCGCACCAGATCGCCGCACGCGATAAAGCCCATGCCTCACTCAATGAGATGAAATCGAAGGCAGGCCGTGATCTTGCGGGCGCGTTCAACCGCCAGCCGGAGCTGATTTCAGAAGCCGCCAGCGGGCGCACGACCAACGCCATCCGCGCGATGCAGCTCGAAGCCGAAATCCGCACCAACCCCACCTTGCGCGCCGATCGCTTCGTGAGCGACTGGCAGCGACTGCACCGCCAGCGAGAAAAGGCATTCGACGCCGGAAACTACGGCCGCGCTAATGCCACCACGAGCAACATGGCCGCAATGGCCAAGGGGCTGGAGCGCGATGCGCAGGTCGATTCCTTGCTGCGCAACCGCCGCATCGAGCTTGGCCTTCACACGCGAGGGTCGGAAGGCATCGGGCGCGAACTCACCGAATATCTCGGCCTTGGCCGCAAGCGCGGCCTCGGCATCGGCATGTGAAGGAGTTGAGCCGTGGACAACGATGAAGCAAAAACGCGGATGGACGATCCGGCAGCGGTGGCGTTCGACGAATTGCGGGGTGAAGTGCTGACACTTCGGATTGCCATTCAGAGGTTAGCAGCCGCACCGGGCGAGATCGAAATCCCCGACTACACCAAAACGCTGACCGAGATGCGTGGCGCGACTGTGGCGCTTGTCGGTCACTACAAGGAGCTGCGCGATGCACCGGCGCTTGCGGTCACGCCCGATAAGCTGGCCGAGCAGATCAGCGCTGCAAGCGCCGAGGCGCGTAAGGCCGAAAGCCAGTCACTCAAGAGCGCCGAAAACGCCTTCGTCGCGATCACCCGCGAGCTGACCGGATTTGTCGAATCAGCTCGCACCGCCGACCGCCAAAATAAATGGCTTATGGGGGCATATTTGTTCGGATTTGCAACTTGCGCGGCGCTTGCTATGCTTGCGACAAGCTGGAACAAGGCGGAACCGCCTGCGAACACCGAACAGCGACCAGCCGTGCAAAAACTGCGCTGAAATGAGTGTTGGTAAGGGTGTAGGTAAACGCAAAACTGCCTCTAACCTTCTATTTTCATTACAAAATATTGGGCAAGAAGCTGCAATTCTGTCTCCCCGACCAGTTTCGTTTCACCCTTCGCCTCAAACGGCTGACCAGCCCGCGTCGATCATCAGCGCAGAACCGGTCACCACCTGAGCTGGCTCGCTCACCAGATACATCACCGCCGCTGCCGATTGTTCTGCAGTAATCTTTTCCTTGATCAGATGCGGGGTAAGCTGGAGGTCGTATGCTTGTTCGGTTGTGAGACCGCGGGCAGCGGCGACTTCATCGGTGGCGTGGGCGACCATCGGCGTATCCACCAGTCCCGGGCAGAGCGCGTTGACCGTGATCCTCTCGCCCGCAAGCTCGCCCGCCATCGCGCGGGTCAGCCCCATGAGCCCGTGTTTCGAGGCGCAGTAATGCGCATAGCCGGGCGTGCCGACATGACCGGCGACCGAGGCGATGTTGACGATCCGCCCGCCTTCGCCGCCCGCGATCATCACCGGCACCGCCGCCCGCGCCATGCGCCAGGCGCCGGTCAGGTTGATGTCGATCATGGTGGTCCACATCGCGTCGTCAAGCTCGTGCGCGGGGCGGCCACCGGTCAGAATTCCGGCATTGTTGACCAGAATGTCGAGCCGCCCGAAGGCCTCAATGGCGGCCGCCATGAAGGCACCGATCTGCGCTTGGTCGCGCACATCGCAGGCCATCGCTACGGCCTTGCGCCCCTGCGCCTCGATGCCGCGCGCTACATCATCCAGCGCGCCGCCCATCGCATAGCCGACCGTTGGCATTGCTGCCGCGCCGACATCGCAGATCGCGACGTCCGCGCCCGCTTCGGCCAGAGCGAGCGCGATCGCCCGTCCCTGCCCGCGCGCCGCACCTGTCACGATTGCCGCCTTGCCCGCCAGTGATCCCTGCATCGCTCATCCTCCCTCGTGCCCGCATTGCAGCCACGAGGTTACAACAGCCTCTCGCGTTCCCAAGCGGCTGAAGTGATAGGCGGGCGGCGCAATATGCGCCCGGTGCGGCCTGCCTCGCGCGGCTATTCGCCCGCGATCGCCGGGGCCGAGGGGATCGGGGTGCCGGTCTGGATCGACATGCCTTCATTCGCCAGAATACCGACCACCTGAGTCCACACTGCGACATTCTGGCGCAGTTGCGCAATGTCGATCTTGTCGAGCGTATCGTCCGGGGTGTGGTGCAGGTCGAAATAGCGGGTGCCGTCCTGCTGGAGATCGACGAGCGCGCCCTTCTGGTCGCGCACGATGTTGAGATCGGCGCCGCCACCGGCCACATCGCTGCCGCTCGACACCCCGAAGCGGGCGACCGCTGCGGCAATGCGCTTGTGCAAGGCGGGATTGGTTTCGCGGAAGTTCGAATCGAAGCGCCAGATGCGGTCCGCGCCGAAATCGCTTTCCAGACCCACTGCGATCGGCTCGCTCAGGTGGGCCTTGCTATAGGCCGCGCTGCCCCACAGGCCCGTTTCCTCCGCCCCGGCCATCAGAACGCGGATGGTGCGCAGCGGTTGGCCCGCCTTGCCGGCGTTGAGCGCGGCCGCCGCAATGATCGCGCAGCCAGCGCCGTCGTCAAATGCGCCCGGGGAATTCCACCAGCTATCGATGTGGCAGGCGAGCAGCACCGGCGGGAGCGAGCGATTGCGTCCGACGATCTCGCCGACCACGTTGCCACTCTGCGTCTGCCCCAACTGGCGCGGGTTCATTTCCAGCTTCAGCGTAATAGGACGACCACCGGCGCGCTCGAACATCCGTTCGAGATTCTCGGCATCGGGCAGGCTCAGCGCGCCTGCAGGGATCGGATTGACGCCGTCGGGAAAGGTCGTGCCGCCGGTGTGCGGGTTGCGGTGGTGATCGGTGCCGACCGACTTGATGACCGTGGCAACCGCGCCCTTGCTCGCGGCGATCCCAGCCCCGACCCAGCGCGCCGGGCCGGCAAAGCCATAATGCGAACCGTCCTGCGCGGGCCGCATCTGGTGGCTAATATAGGCGATTTTGCCTTTGAGGCTGCCTTCGGGCGCAGCGCGCAGTTCATCGACTGTGCGGAAGAACACCACTTCTGCCTCAACCCCGCCTGCTGGCGTGGCGGCGCTGTCACCCAGCGGCAGCACCACCAGATCCTGCGCGAAGGGCGCGGTGACGCGGGCGCGGGCAATGTCACCCGGCACCCAGGTGTCCATCATGAACGGCTCGTCCGCGACATTGGCAAAGCCCTTGGCCTTGAGCCATGCGACAGCCCATGCCCGTCCGCGCGCCTCAGCCTCGGTGCCGGCCTGACGCGGGCCGACTTCGGTGGTGATCCCCTCGACGAAATCCCAGGCGAAGGTGTCGCTCTCCAGCGCCGTGTTCGCCTGCGTTTCCAGCGTCGGGGTTTGGGCCACAGCGGCGGTTGAAAGCAGAGCGAGCGAAAGCGCGGCAAGCGCAGGTGTGATGCGGTTCATGGCGCAGGGTGCTATCCCTGCCCCGCGGCTAAGTCTAGCCGCTTGCCCTCGCCCTTCCCCTTCCCTATCTGCGCAGCCAAACCTCACCACCCGATTTATCGATCCCGAAGGACCAATCCGATGGCCGCGCAATACGCCTATGTCATGAAGGGCATGACCAAGAGCTTCCCCGGTGCCCAGAAGCCGGTGCTCTCGAATATCTCACTCCAGTTCTATCAAGGCGCCAAGATCGGCATCGTCGGCCCCAATGGTGCGGGCAAGTCGACCCTTATCAAGATCATGGCCGGGATCGACACGGATTACACCGGTGAAGCCTGGGCGGGTGAGAACATCACCGTCGGCTACCTTGAACAGGAGCCGGAGCTGGATAACAGCAAGACAGTGCTCGAAAACGTCAAGGACGGCGCGCGCGGGATTGCCGACATGGTCGACCGCTTCAACGAAATCAGCGCGCTGATGTGCGAACCCGATGCCGATTTCGAAACCCTCGGCGCGGAAATGGGCGAGCTTCAGGACAAGATCGATTCCGTTGACGGCTGGACGCTCGACAACCAGCTTGAAGTGGCGATGGAAGCGCTCCGCTGCCCGCCGGGCGACTGGGCGGTGGAAAGCCTGTCGGGCGGCGAAAAGCGCCGCGTTGCGCTGACTCGGCTGCTGATTCAGAAGCCTTCGATTTTGCTGCTGGACGAACCGACCAACCACCTCGATGCAGAGTCGGTGCAGTGGCTGGAAAACCACCTCAAGGAATATGCTGGCGCGGTGCTGATGATCACCCACGACCGCTACTTCCTTGATAATGTGGTGGAATGGATCCTCGAGCTCGACCGCGGATCGTACTACCCCTACGAAGGTAACTATTCGACCTATCTCGAAAAGAAGGCCAAGCGGCTCGAGCAGGAAAGCCGCGAGGAAAGCGGCAAGACGAAGGCGTTGCAGCGCGAACTCGAGTGGATTCGGCAGACCCCGGCCGCGCGCCAGACCAAGTCCAAGGCGCGCATCCGCAAGTTTGAAGAACTCCAGAACAGCCAGGATAGCCGCATGGTCGGCAAGGCGCAGATCGTTATCCAGGTGCCCGAGCGCCTCGGCGGCAAGGTGATCGAAGCCAAAAACATCACCAAGGCCTATGGCGACAAGCTGCTCTTCGAAAACCTGAGCTTCATTCTGCCGCCAGGCGGGATTGTCGGCGTGATCGGGCCGAACGGCGCGGGCAAATCGACGCTGTTCAAGATTCTCACCGGGAAGGAAACGCCCGACAGCGGCACGATCGAGATCGGCTCGACCGTTCACCTCGGCTATGTCGATCAGAGCCGCGATCACCTGAACCCGGCCAACAACGTGTGGGCCGAAATCAGCGACGGCCTCGATTACATGAAGGTCAACGGGCAGGACATGAGCACGCGTGCCTATGTCGGCGCGTTCAACTTCAAGGGCGCGGATCAGCAGAAGAACGTCGGCAAGCTTTCGGGTGGTGAACGCAACCGCGTCCATATGGCCAAGATGCTGAAGCAGGGCGGCAACGTACTGCTGCTGGACGAACCGACCAACGATCTCGACGTCGAAACGTTGGCCGCATTGGAAGACGCAATTGAAAACTTCGCGGGCTGCGCCGTGGTCATCAGCCACGACCGCTTCTTCCTTGATCGCCTTGCCACGCACATCCTTGCCTTCGAAGGCAACAGCCATGTCGAATGGTTCGAAGGCAACTTCGAAGCTTACGAGGAAGACAAGCGCCGCCGTCTGGGCGACGCTGCCGACCGTCCGACGCGCCTCGCCTACAAGAAGCTGACGCGCTGATCCGCCAAAGGGCCGGGCGACCCTGTCCGGCCCGATTGCGCCCGCTCGCGCTCAGGGCGAAACCCAGCGCCCCTCCCACTCTCCGGTCGCCGCGCGGGCAAACTGCGCACGGAGGTGGCCGGTGTGCGCAAGGTAGAGCCAGTCGAATGCGGTGAGCGTGATCCGTAGCAGGGCGAAATTCTCCCGCGCCGGGACAAGCTGGGCGTCATCGGGCTCGGCCCCTTCGAACGCCGCAGGCAGGCCCGATGTCGGCACATCCGAGCCGCTCCCCGGCCCGTCGCCCAGATAGCAGCGCCGTGCGAAATTGGTGCTCGCCCCCCAAGCCGCATCCACTTCGGCACCGCTGGTGACAATTGCCGCCGTGCCGCGGGCGCGAATCTGGATCTTGGCGCCCTTGTCATAGAACAGCACCGCGATGCGCGGATCAGCGGCGACCACCTTCGCCTTGGGCGCGCGCGCATCGGTGTGAAACCGCAGCGTCCATTGCTCGCTGTCGAAAGCACGCAGCACCATTACTCGTGCATCGACATCGCCGGTCACAATCACCGGCGTGTGCAGCGGCGACTTGCGATCGCGGGGTGCGCGGATCAGGCGGTTACGGCAATCGGTGAGGACTTCGTCGAGCGCTTCAAACATGGCGCACGCCTTTGGCGGCAAAGCCTGCGCCGTCAAGCACGCCGCACCCATGTTCACATTCATCGCATTTTTTCTGAACATCGGCGAGCCGGTTCATCCCTGCGACAGTCTGCGAATCGTAATACACATCATCTCAACAAGCCGGTTGTGGTGGGCCGGCTCTTTTGGAGGCATTCCGAATGATGACTCTCTTTTCGAGAAGTGGATCGCTTGCGGCTCTGGCCGTGGCACTCGCCTTCTCCCTTCCCGCCACCCCTGCCGCGGCGCAGGATAATCAGAACGGTCGCGGCGAAGCCCGGGCGCAGGCGCGAGCCGAACGCCAGCAGGTTCGCGCCGAGAACCGCAGCCGTCCGGCCCGAGTCCAAGCCGAACGGGCCGCACCGCCGCGCGCGGCGCGAGTCGACGCACCGCGACAGGCTGCAGCCCAGCGGGCTGATCGTACGGTCGCGCCGCGTCCGGCAGCGCCGGTTCGGGTGAACGCCCAGCCGCGTCCGGCTCAGGGTGGCTTCGGCGGCGACATCGCAGCCCGTGCTCAGGCAGCGCAGCGCGCCAACGGCCCCAACCGCGGGGTTGCTGGGCGGGCCGACCGCATCGACCGCCGCAGCGAAGTGCGCGCGGGTCAGGTCGACCGCCGCAGTGAGCGGCGCGCCGACACCATCGACCGTCGCAGCGAACAACGGGCCGACCGGGTCGAACAGCGCGGGGATATTCGCGCGGGTCAGCTTGATCGGCGCGGGCGCGATGGCGCCGCTGTCCGAGTCGACCGCCGCACCGATGCGCGCGCTGACCGAATCGAAAACCGCGGCGATCGCCGGGCGGATCAGATCGAAAACCGCGGGGATCGCCGTGCTGACCGGATCGAGGATCGTGGTGACCGCCGGGCAGACCGGGTCGACAACCGCCGGGACGGCCGCTTCGACAATCGCGGCGGCGGCTTCAACGGTCAGGTCCGCGATATCGCCCGCGATGCCCGCCGTGCCGATGCGCGCGGTAACGACTGGCGCGATGGTCGCCGCGACAACTACCGCGATGGCCGGAGCAACTGGCGCCGTGACGATTGGCGCCACAGCTGGAACGGCCGACCGGGCTGGGACAACCGCGACTTCCGCCGCTGGAACAATAGTGGCTGGCGCAATGACCGCCGCTATGGCTGGACCGATTGGCGGCGCAGCAACAGCGTCCTGTTCCGCCCCGGCCCCTACTATGCGCCGTTCCGCTCGCACCGCTACAGCCGGCTGGATATCGGCTTCTATCTCGACAGCCTGTTCTTCCAGCCGCGATTCTTCCTGAACGATCCCTACGCCTACCGCCTGCCCCCGGCTTACGGTCCTTACCAGTGGGTCAGGTATTATGACGACGTGGTGTTGGTCGACATCTACACCGGCGAAGTGGTTGACGTGATTCACGACTTCTTCTGGTAGCCCTTCACAGCCGCGAAAGAGCCCCGTCGGAGCAATTCGGCGGGGCTTTTTTTGCGGGTGCCGACTTGCTACCCGGCGGCGATGACCGGATCCATACCTGACCAGAACGCCCTCGTCCGCCTCGGCGAACAGGTGCGCGCGCGGCTGGCGGACAATCCGGCCGTTTACCGGGTGCCCGCCGAGCCAGTTGAGCTGTTCGCCATCGGCGACTTCCTCAGCTCGGATGAATGCACGCGGCTGTGCGCGATGATCGACGCCGTGGCGCGACCTTCGGCGCTGCACGAGCTGGATTACGCGAGCGGGTTTCGCACCTCCTATTCGGGCGATCTTGATCCGCGCGATCCCTGCGTTGCCGCCATCTCGCAGCGGATCGACGCGCTGCTCGGCGTCGAGGCTGCGATTGGTGAGCCTGTGCAAGGTCAGCGTTACCTGCCTGGCCAGCAGTTCAAGCCGCATAATGACTGGTTCTACGTCACCGAAGGCTATTGGCCGCAGGAAGAGGCGCGCGGCGGGCAGCGGTCGTGGACCGCAATGGCCTATTGCAACGCGGTCGAGGCTGGCGGGGCGACAGCCTTCACCGCGCTCGGCATCCAGATCGAGCCCAAGCCGGGCGTGCTCCTGCTGTGGAACAACGCCCTCCCCGATGGCCGCCCGAACGAGGCGACGCTTCATGCCGGGTTGCCGGTGGAGAGCGGTGTGAAATACGTCATCACCAAATGGTATCGCACCCGCGCGTGGCGGTAGGAAACCCTCCGATGCGCTCAATCCTTCGGCGAGACTTCCGCGGCTTCCTTACGCTCGGCGTGCGCAGCTTGTGCCAGCTTCTCGACCCGGTGCGCCAGCCGCAGGATTTCCAGCTGCGTGCGCAGGTTGACCTCATAGTCGTGGCGCGCGGTAATGCGGTCTTTGCGCGCTTGACGGTTCTGGCTCATCAGAATGATCGGTGCCTGCACCGCGGCCAGCATCGACAGCATCAGGTTGAGGAAGATGAAGGGATAGGCATCGAACGACCCCAACCCCAACAACTCCAACGCCCCGCTGTTGAGCACCACCCACACCATCAGCACCACGCCGAAGCCGATGATAAAGCCCCAGCTACCGCCAATCTCGGCGACACGATCAGCCAGCCTGTCGCCCCCAGTTGTATGGCCCTGCGCCAGTTCATCGGCATCGCGGCCCGTGAAGCTGCCGGAGGCGACCCGCCGCAAAACACGCTGTTCGTCCGCCTCCAGATCGTCGAACTCGCGGCCCAGAAGGTCGCGCGCAAGCTGGTGCGGATCGACCTCGCGCCTCATGCCTTCGCCAGCGCCTCGGCGATCAACTGACGGGTTGGCGCGATGCCGTAGAGCGCGATGAAGCTGCCCATGCGCGGGCCTTGTTCTGAACCGAGCAGGGTTTCGTAGAGCGCCTTGAACCAGTCGCGCAGGCTTTCAAACCCAAACTCCTCGATCTTGCCGATCTCATAGACGATGGTCTGCAAGTCTTCAGCGCTGGTGGCCGGATCAGCCTCGGCCAGCGCGGCGTCGAGCGCTTGCAAAGCCCCGACCTCGCCCGCCACAGGCGCGCGCTTGGCCAGCGTCGGCGCGACAAAATCGCGGTTATAGGCGAGCGCCTTGCCCACCAGTCCATCGAGCGCCGGGTGCGCCGCCGGATCGGCACCCTCGACATAATTGCCGAGGTAAGACCACACGGCCTCGCGCGTCGCGCCCGCGCCGAGCACGCCCACGAGGTTCAAGAGCAGGCTGAACGGCACCGGCAGCGTATCGCCCGCGCCGGGCGGCAACTCGCCCCAATCGCGAGTCCCCGCGCAGGCGGGGATCTCCTGAGGTTGTACGCCATCGCCTGAGACCCCCGCCTGCGCGGGGGCTCGCATATTGAGCAGATGCCATACCGGGTTGCCCAGTTGCTTGTCGATTTCCTGCCCCGGCAAGGCGCTGCGGAACTGCCAGTAATCGTCCACCGCCTTGGGGATCACACCGGCGTGCAATTGCTTGGCGCTCTTGGGGTTGGCGAAGATGTAATGGCCGAGGCTCTCCTCGCTGCCATATTGCAGCCACTCCTCAATCGAGAGGCCATTGCCCTTGGACTTGGAGATCTTCTCGCCCTTCCCGTCCAGGAACAGCTCGTAGATCAGGCCTTCGGGCTTGGTGCCGCCGAGCACGCGCGCGATCTTGCCCGACTGGATGCCGGAGTCGGTCAGGTCCTTGCCGTACATCTCGTAATCGACGCCGAGCGCGACCCAGCGCATCGCCCAATCGACCTTCCACTGGCACTTGGCCATGCCGCCCAATGCGGATTGTTCGACGGTGCTGCCGTCTTCGTCGGTGAAGCGGATGATCCCGGCGGTGGCGTCCACCACTTCGACCGGCACCTGAAGCACCGCGCCCGTCGTCGGCGAAATCGGCATGACGGGAGAATAGGTTTGACGGCGTTCCTCGCCCAGCGTCGGCAGCATGATGTCGAGGATCGCACCAAAATTGGCGAGCACGCCCTTCAGCGCCTCATCAAACTTGCCGCCATTGTAGCAATCGGACGAGCTGACGAATTCATATTCGAACCCGAAGCGGTCGAGGAAGTCGCGCAGCATCGCATTGTTGTGCGCGGCGAAGCTTTCGAACTTTTCGAAGGGATCGGGGATGCGGCTCAGCGGCTTGCCGAGATGTTCGGTCAGCATGGCGCGGTTCGGCACATTGTCCGGCACCTTGCGCAACCCGTCCATGTCGTCGGAGAACGCCACCAGCCGTGTGGCTGCGCCGCCCGTCAGCGCCTCATAGGCGCGCCGCACCAGCGTGGTGCGCAGCACTTCCTGAAACGTCCCGATATGCGGCAGCCCCGAGGGGCCATAACCGGTCTCGAACAGTACGCCACCGGGCTTGCCGTCCGGATAGCGCTTGGCAAGGCGCTGCGCCTCCTGAAACGGCCAGGCCTTGGAGGTTTGCGCTGCGGCGATGAGGGCTTCACGAGTGATGGTCATAGTGTGGCGGCTATTAGGCATGGCGCACCCTCTTGCAAGCGCGAAGGCAGCGGCGAAGTTGACAAAGTTGACAGCGTGTCAAGCGGGCGTTTGCGCATTTTTACTATATTTTTCTGTATCTTGTGATCGAAAACCGAAATTGACACTTGGCCCGGGACGGGGGGGGCTCCCCCACGTGCACGGCGGAACGACGATGGGCGTACCTCCACAGGGCGCTGTAGGACAGCCGATTGCCGCATGGCGCAGGAATGGCGGGCACAGCGGCAAGCGTTTGCGTTTACAAGCCAAGCGCGCTCGCCCATCGTGCGCCGCGTGACTCTGCCCGATCCCCTGCCCCTTCCCGCGCTCCACGCCAGCCACGGCGGCCATTGGCTGCGTGCAGCCGACGGGCGCACCAACGCGGTGTCGAAGGGCGATGCGATCATGGCCGCCGCCGATACGCCGGTGTTGATGCTCAACGCGCCGCTGGTGGCGAGCCGGTTGGGCTATCCTGACCTCTCGGGCCTCGATCTGCTGGAGGCTTTCGCTTTCATCCACCCCGCCCGCTTCTGCGTGCCAACCCCGCGCGGGCTGGCCGAGGCGCTGGGCCTGCCGGTGCCGGAAAATGACGCCGCCGTGCCGGAAATGCTCCAGCTTGCCGCCGGAGCGCTGATCGCCGCGTGCCAAGACCCCGAATGGTTCGAGCGCGAAGGGGCATGGAGCGCGGTGCAATCGCTGGAGCGCCTGCGCTGGCCGTGGGCGCAGGTGCTGCGGCCCCATATCGCCAAGCCCGAAAAGGCCGAGCGCTGGCTGTTCGCCAAGCTGCCCGAATGGGACGAAGCGGGCGAGCGCCCTGCCCCGCGCCAGATCGAACTCGCCGCACCTGCGGTGGAAGCACAGCTGGCGCGGCTGACGGGTGACGGCGCTGAACAGCGCGAGGGCCAGCGCGCCTATGCCAAGGATGCCGCACGCATCTTCGCCCCGCGGTTGCGCGAAGGCCGCCCGCATCTCGGGCTGGCGCAGGCGGGCACCGGGATCGGCAAGACGCTGGGCTATCTCGCACCCGCCTCGCTCTGGGCCGAACAATCGGGCGGCACGGTGTGGGTGTCGACCTTCACCAAGAACCTGCAACGGCAATTGCGCGCCGAAAGCCGCCGAGCGTGGCCGGCCAAACGTGCAGACGGATCGCCCCCGGTGGTGGTGCGCAAGGGGCGGGAGAATTACCTCTGCCTACTCAATCTGGAGGACGCACTGCAAGGCGGGTTCGCGGGCCGGGCGGCGATCCTCGCACAATTGGTGGCGCGCTGGGGCGCTTTCACCCGCGACGGGGACATGGTGGGCGGCGATCTGCCGGGGTGGCTCGGCACCTTGTTCCGCAAGCGGGGCATCGCCGCGCTCACCGACCAGCGCGGCGAGTGCATCTATGCGGGCTGCCCGCATTACCGGAAGTGCTTCATTGAGCGCGCAGCGCGGGATTCGGCGCAGGCCGATCTGGTGATCGCCAATCACGCGCTGGTGATGGTCAACGCCGCCCGCGCGCGCGACCCCAACCAACGCCCCACGCGGCTGATCTTCGACGAAGGCCACCATGTGTTTGACGCGGCGGATTCGACCTTCGCCGCAACCCTCTCAGGGCAGGAAACAATCGAACTGCGCCGCTGGATCATTGGCCCCGAACGCGAGGCACGTGGGCGCAGGCGGGGCCTTGCCGCGCGGCTCGCTGATATTGCCAGTTATGACGAGGCCGGGGCCGAAGCCATCGCCGCCGCGTGCAAGGCCGGACAATTGCTCCCCAGCGACGGCTGGCTGCAACGCCTCGCCGAAAACGCGCCCTTTGGCCCGGTCGAAGCCCTGCTCGCCGCCGTGCGCACCGCCACCTATGCGCGCGACGAAAGTGGCGGGATTGATGCAGGCTACGGGATCGAGACCGAGGCCGCGGGCCTGCCGGGCGAAGTGATCGAGGCTGCCAGCAATGCCGCCGAAGCGCTCGCCAGCATCCGGGTGCCGCTGATCCGGCTGGGCGGACGGCTGGAGGCGATCCTCGCTGAACCGCCCGACTGGCTCGACGCGCAAGGCCGCGCGCGGATCGAAGGGGCGCGGTTTGCGCTGGCGTGGCGGATTGATCTGCTGGCGGCATGGGAGGCCCTGCTGGCGCGGCTTGGCGGGCCGGCTGACCCCGATTTCGTCGACTGGCTGGCGGTTGATCGCTCCGACGCGCGCGAATTCGACGTCGCGATCCACCGCCGCTGGCTCGATCCGATGAAGCCCTTCGCCCGCGTGGTGCTCGAACCCGCGCACGGGGTGCTGCTGACCAGCGCCACCCTCACCGACCGCACCCCTAGCGATGACGTCTGGGCCAGCGCGATCCAGCGTTCAGGCGCAGTCCATGTCGAAAGCACGCCGCTGCTGTCCGCCGCCGAAAGCCCGTTCGACTATGCGACCCGCGCCGAAGTGCTGATCGTCACCGATGTTGCCAAAGGCGATCTGCCTGCGCTGGCCGGTGCCTATGCCCGGATCATCGAAGCGTCAGGCGGCGGCGTGCTGGGCCTGTTCACTGCCATCCGCCGCCTGCGGGCAGTGCATGGCCGGATCGCCGACCGCCTCGCCCGCGCGGGCCTCCCCGTCTATGCCCAGCACGTCGACCCGATCGACACCGGCACGCTGGTCGACATCTTCCGTGACGATCCCCGCGCCAGCCTGATCGGCACCGACGCCTTGCGGGACGGGGTGGACGTTCCCGGCCACTCACTCCGCTGTGTGGTGCTGGAACAGGTGCCATGGCCGCGCCCCGATATCCTCCACAAGGCGCGCAGGCTGGCGGGCGGCGGCTCGGCCTATGACGACCGCATCATCCGCGCCAAGCTGGCGCAGGCCTTCGGGCGATTGATCCGCAGCAAGGATGATGCGGGGCACTTCATTGTGCTCTCCCCGGCCTTCCCCTCGCGCCTGCTGTCAGCCTTTCCGCCCGGTACGCCTGTGCTGCGCGTCACGCTTGATCAGGCTTTACAACGCCTCGCTGCTGGTGTTGTGGGCAATCCCACGTCCCTTGCGCAAGGTGCCCTGCTGCCATGAAGATCCTCGGCCTTCTGCGCCACGCCAAGTCCGACTGGGACGACACCGCCCAGCGCGATTTCGACCGCGGGCTGAACGCGCGCGGACGCAAGGGCGCAGAACTGATCGGCAAGCATATTCGCGACCACGGGGTGAAGTGGGACCGCTTGATCGCGAGCCCTGCCGTGCGGGTCAAGCTGACGCTGGAAGGCGCGCTGCCTGATGTGCCGGTGATCTATGACCAGCGGCTGTATCTCGCCAGCTTCGACACCATTGTCGAGACGATTGAAGCCCACGCCGGCAGCGGCGACGACGAGGCAAAGGCGATCCTCATTTCCGGCCACAACCCGGGCCTGCAGGACGTGCTGCTGGAACTGGTCGCGCCGGGCAAGGAGAACGCGTTGTTCAAGGAAGCGGTCGTGAAATTCCCGACCGCCGCCTACGCCGTGCTCGAATGCGATATCGAACACTGGGCCGACCTGAAGCGCTACTGCGCCGAACTGGTCCACTTCGCCCGGCCGCGGGATTTTGACCCGGAATTGGGGCCGGAGGGCTAGACCATAGTCGTCATCCCCGCCTGCGCGGGGATGACAGACGTGTGCCCCCTCAGGTCACCGGCACCAGATTATCGTCCGAATCCCGGTCGATATAGAAGTTGTACGGATCAATCCCGGCAAAGGTCGGCTTGCCTTTGGTCACCACCTCGATCACCTGCTGGCCCGCGCGGACCGGATAGCGCTTCATCGACAGCACGTTGGCCTTGGCGAAGGCGCCTGACCCCGGCCTGTCGGTGAACACGCCGACTTCGATGCTCTCCGCCAGCCGCGCGGGGCGTTCGTTGCCCTTGCCATCGGCGGTGAACTTGGCCGCTTCGATGGTGATACGGGTGCGGTAGGTCAGATCGGGGAGCTGGGTCGTGACCGCTTCCTTCGCCTTCAGATCATAGATCGTGATCTTTTCGAACAGATCGGTGATCATCGCCTGATCTTCGGGCGTTTTGGCCTCCTTGCGCAGCTCGGCGATCAGATCGAGGCTGCGCGGATAAGGCGCCGGCTTGAAGCGATAGGTTGCCACCAGCCGCGCCAGCGCGCGGTTCACCGCATCCTCACCCAACCGGTGCTGGAGCAGATACATCGCGACGCTGCCCTTGCGGTAATGGATGTGCTGCTGGTTCTCGACCCGCATCAGCGGCTGCTCGTCCAAAACATCGCCCTTGCGGCCCGCCAGATACTGATCGAGCTCGAACTTCAGGAAGCGGCGGATCTTGTCCTCGCCGTAGAGCTGCTTCATCACCATCAGCGCGGAATATTGCGCCAGCGTTTCCGACAGCAGCGTCGATCCCTGCATGTCCCCGCCCACCACCTGATGCGCCCAGTACTGGTGACCGAATTCATGCGCGGTAACGTAGGAGACATAGTCGATCGTCTCGGGATCGCGCACGTCGGCGGCAAAGCCGATGCTTTCGGAGTAGGGCATCGTCCCGGCAAAGGCCTGCGCAAAGCTATCGTAGCCGGGGAATTCGATGATCCGCGCATAGCCGAACTGGTAAGGGCCAAAATTGCGCTCGAAATAGCCGAGCGAGGTCTCCATCGCTTTCAGCATCGCCGGGACATTCCAGGCGTGCCTGGGATCATGGTAGACGCTGAGCAGCACCGGCCCCGCCTGCTGCTCGGCCACGGCATAGTGCGCCGATTGCACCGAGAAGAAATTCAGGATCGGCGCCGGGCTCTGGAACACCGCAACGCGGCGGCCGCCTTTCACTTCGTCCGAGATCTTGTTGCCCGGCGCGATCGGCACCTGATCGGCCGCCGTGCTGATAGTGATGCGCGAATTGACCCAGTCCGAGCGGACGTAGTTTTCGCCCTGTGCCTTGACGTCCTCCAGCTTGGCCATGCGCAGCTCGTCCGGCAGGCCCTGACGGCGGCGTGCGGTGCGGTCTTGCAGCAAGCCGCGCTGGTCCATGCCGATGATCGGCGCGAACACCGAATTGTTCACGAAGGTGCCGTTGTCGACGATATCGGTCGCAGCCCCGCTATTGGCAAAGCCGCGCCGCCATACCCGCGAGGTGAAATCGAGCCGCGTGGTCGCGCCCGGCGCCAGCGGGGTGCCGAAGCGGTAGACGCGGTGGAAGTGGCGCTTGTCATGGCTCGCCAGCTTGGCGCCTGCGATGTCGAGGCGGCTATAATCGACCGCGTCGTCACCCTGTCGGACATGGACTTCCGTGATCGGCACGCCGCTGTCGTTGCGCAGGTCATAGTGGCCGGTCACATCCAGCCGCCGCGCGGCCGGGTCGATCGCGACGTCGAACGCCACATCGGTCACGACTGGACGCGGGAGCGCGGCGAACTTCAGGTATTTGCGCTCGTACTCAGCCATGCGCGCTTCGGCTTCGTCGGAGGTCTCGTAGGAATTGAGCTCCTTGATGTTGTGGTGGATCACAAGGCCCGTGCCAATCATACCAGCGACCGCCGCGACCGCGATGCCACCTGAGGCAAGGCTGATGCGCTGCCCGATCCCCTTGAGGCGCGGCATCACCGCAACCACCGTGCCGCGCGGCCACGCCCAATGTGCGAACACCAGCAGCAGCACGCCGAAGCTGCCCCAATAGGCGCGCGAAATCAGCCCGCCGACCCAGAAGCCGCCGGTGCCGTTCATGTCGGAGAGCGGCTCACCCGGCCCACCGCCGAACAGGTAGAGCATATTGGTGTAGCCAAGGTTGGACATGAAGATGCGGCTGACGAACCACACCAGAATGAGGCCCCAGCCGACATATTTGTTGGGGCTGAGCACCTGGAAGAACACCGCCAGCACCGCAATGAGCAACAGATCAATGCTCTGCGGCAGGACGAAGGCCGAGAGATAAAGGCCAAGATCGATGCTCGGCGCACCCTTGGCGAGCTGGTAGACGACGCCCGCCGCCATCCCGGCCAGCGCCATCGCCAGCAGCACCGTGAAGATCGCAAGAATCTTGGGAATGAACATCGCCCAGGCCGGAACCGGGGTGACGTCGATGATCTCGCCAATCTTCACGTCACGTTCGCGCCAGACCAGCTCGCCGCCGTAGAAGACGGCGATGATCAGCGTGAACAGGCTCATGCTGCCGATCACCGTGGTGATGACATTGGCGGTCAGCGGGTAGGACGCTGTGCCGAAGATCGTCTGCGAGAACACAAGATTGAGCGTGGCAAAGGCGAGTGCGATGAGCAGCAGCACGATCAGGCCGGGGCTTTTGACCACCATCAACACTTCAGTCTTGAGGCGCACCCAGAAGCTGGCGAGCGCGTGACCTGTGCCGAAGGCGCGCTGCACCGGCTCAGTGAGCAAGCGCGGCGGCGCGCTTTGCGCTTTGGCACCCTGCGCGGCCTGCTTGGCCAGACGCCGTTGCCGCCAGCGCGACGGGGCGCGTTCGGTCATGCTGAAGCGCGCCCAGGCAAGGCCGAGGAACAGCGCCGACAGCCCCAGCACGAAGATGCGGTTGAACAGCAGATTGCCTTCGAGCGGGATCGCGCGGGCGTTCATCTCTGCCGCAGTCCAGTAACGCGCAACCTCGCCAATCGCGCCCGTGCCGAGCGGCTCGTAGCGGGCAATCGCGTCCTGATAGCTGGGGTCGGCCGACAGAATAATGCCGACGGTGAGGTAGCCCATCACCAGCACCAGCACGCCGATATAGCTCGCCAGCATCGACCGCGTGATGGTCGCAAGGCTGAACAACAGTGCTGAAGACAGGATCAGGTTGGGGATGGCGATGACAAGGAACGGCCAGGCATAGGTCGCAAAGCCGCCCGGCCCCACCGTCTCCGGGTCCACCCACGGCATCGCCGCGCCCAGCGCAATACCGAGCGGCACGGCCATGTAGCCGAGGATCGCGATCACCAGCCCGCCGAGGAAGCGTCCGGCAAGGAAGTTTGTTCGCCCGACCGGGGTTGCCCGGATCATCGGGCCGAACCCGGTCGCATCATCGCGCACCACGGCGTTGGCGACGAAGGAGGTGATGACGAACAGATAGAAGGTGCCCATCAACGCCAGCGCGAAAGTCACCGCATAGGGCGAGTTTTCGTGCACCGAGCCGGGCGTGCCGAAGCTGACATTGTCGCTGGCACTAAGGCCGAAGCCGAGCAGGAAGAAGATCGCGACCGACACCCAGAACACCGGGTTCTTCAGCTGGTAGCGGATTTCGAATGCAGCAATGCTGGCGGTGAGCATTTCCAGCGCCCCTTATGCGGCTTGAGCAGCAGGAGCGCGGCGGGTTTCGGCGAGCGTCGCGAAGTACACATCCTCAAGCCCGCCCGACACCGGCGTAAACCCTTCGGGTTGAATATCGCTGAGCACATGGACCACGATATCGCCCGCAAAGAAGCGGTGCGAGATGACCTCGTAGGCGGCCTGCATCTCGGCCAGTTGCGTGTGCGGGATGGTGCGCTGCCACACGCGGCCTTGGGTTGAGGCGATCAGATCATGCGGCGCGCCTTCCAGCCGCAGCTTGCCGCCCGCCAGCACCGCCATGCGCGGGCACAGGTCGGCGACGTCGTCCACGATGTGGGTGGAGAGGATCACCACCACATTTTCGCCGATCCCGGCGAGCAGGTTGAGGAAGCGGTTGCGCTCTTCGGGATCGAGGCCCGCAGTGGGTTCATCGACGATGATCAGTTCCGGCTCCCCGATCAGCGCCTGCGCAATGCCGAAGCGTTGGCGCATACCGCCCGAAAAGCCCGCAATCGCTTTGCCGCGCACGTTCCACAGGTTTGTCTGGTTGAGGAGGTGTTCGACCATCGCCTTGCGTTCGCCTGCGTTGTTCACGCCCTTCAACACCGCCATATGATCGAGCATCTGATAGGCCGACACCCGCGGATAAACGCCGAAATCTTGCGGCAGGTAGCCCAGCGTACGACGCAGCCGGTCAGGCTCGGCCAGCACGTCGATATCGCCGAAACGAATGCTGCCTTGGGTCGGCGCCTGTAGCGTCGCGATGGTGCGCATCAGGGTCGATTTGCCTGCACCATTGGGGCCGAGCAGCCCGAACATCCCCTTGGGGATCGTCAGCGTCACATCATCCAGTGCGCGCGTACCATTGGGATAGACGTGACTGACGCTGTTGAGTTCGAGCATTGTAGTCCCCTGATTTTTGGCCCATTTCCCTAATAGCACCAAGTCGCCACCATAACAGCCATGTTGGTGGATCGGGCTGCGCGATTGATCGACGCGATTGCTGTTCGTCGGACGGTGTTGACCGTCGGGAGTGTGCCTGCACCGTCAGCCGAGCAGTTTGCGTGCGCCGGGGCCTTGTTCCGCCAGCTGATCCTCGGGGTTCCAGATCGCGCAATGCGTCAGGCTGAGGCAGCCGCAGCCGATGCACCCATCCAGCCGGTCACGGGTGCGGGTGAGTTCCGCGATGCGGTGATCCAGCCGCGCGCGGATCGCGGCGCTGATGGCCTCCCAGTCGCTCGCCGTCGGGGTGCGGCCTTGCGGCAGCTTGGCCAATTCCGCCTCGATCTCGGTCAGCGACAGGCCGAGCCGCTGGGCGATGAGGATGAAGCTCAACCGGCGGATATCCGACCGCAGGAAGCGCCGCTGATTGCCGCCCGAACGCACCGGCTCGATCAGACGCTTGTCCTCGTAAAAGCGGATCGCCGACACGCTGAGGCCCGTGCGGTGCGCGATCTCGCCGATGGAGAGGAGGTCGGATGGCTTGAGGCGGGTGGGCATGTAGAGGCGCTCCGATAAAGCTTGACCTCAAGTTAGGTTGAGATTGCAGACTGGGCAAGGTGATTGATTCGCCCGCGTCCCCGCGGGTGTTTGATCGACTTGAACGAAAGGACCCACGATGCCCAAAGGCTACCTCGAACACATCAACATCACCGTCAGCGACATTGAACGCAGTGCCGCCCTGCTGCGCGACCTGATGGGCTGGCACGACCGCTGGCGCGGCCCTTCACAGCTGGGCGGCGAGACGATCCATGTCGGCGGGGAGACTGATTACATTGCGGTCTATACCAAAGGCGCTCCGGCCAGACGCTTCGCCAAGGGGATGCCGCTCAACCACGTCGGGCTGGTGGTCGACGACCTTGATGCTGCCGAAGCGGTGGTCAAGGCCGCCGGGCTGGAGCCCTTCAACCATGCCGATTACGAACCTGGCCGCAGGTTCTATTTCTTTGACTGGGACGGGATCGAATTCGAGATGGTGAGCTACGCTTAAAGCAATCCGGGCTGGCTGGCCGAACTCCTGACCCACGGATCAGGCGTCCGGTCGATCACCAGCGGCCCGTTCCATGCCCGGCACAGCGCCAGCGCCTCGTCCGGGGTGCCGTCCGTCCACATTGCCTGATCGCCCGGAGCAAGCAGCACCGGCATCCGGGTGTGGACGGCGGCGGCGCCTGAGCCTTCGCTGTCCGTCATCACCATCGCATAGCACGCGCCCCACTCCTCGCTCTGCCGCCACACCCCGGCAGCGGCTAGGAGCCGAGCATCAGGCTGTGACAGCCACGTGCGCGTCATCCGGCCCTTGGCGCCTTCCGCCTCGGCCCATGCAGTGAGCGGGATGAGACAGCGGCGTTCTTCGAAGGCGTGCCGCCAGAAGAAAGTGCCGAGCTTGTCGGTGCGGGCATTGTTGACCGGTTTGGGCTTCAATGGCTGGCCCTTGGCGCCCTTGAGCACCAGCGGGAAGCCCCAGGTCATCGGTCTGACCGCTCCCTCCGCCACGACAAGGCCCGGATAGCCGGGATAGACTTCCTCGGCAAAGTTCGCGCCCTCGGCTGCCGCCACCGCATCGAACCACGCAGCGACCTCGCTCGCAGGTTTGGTCATACGGTAGAGGTTGCACATCGCCTCAGGCTCCCGCGTTGCCGACCACAAAGCACGCCGCCGCCATCAGTGCCCCGGCCCAGCGGTTTGACCGGAACCGGGCGAGCGGGTTTGCGGGATCATCCGCGTCGAGCGTCGCCACCTGCCAAGCGAGATGCACCGCGACCGGCACCAGCGCCAGAAACACCAGCGCATCGGGGCGATAGAGCCAAAAGCCGAAGCCCCACAAGACGACTGCGCCCGCATAGAATGCCGCCACGCCGCCTGTCACCCGCGCGCCCATCGCCAGCGCGGATGAGCGGATACCGACCAGCGCATCATCCTCGCGGTCTTGCAGGGCATAGATCGTGTCGTAACCGATCACCCACGCAATGCACCCGGCATAGACCGCCGCCAGCGCCGGCCAATTGTCGAACCGCAGTTCAGTCCAGCCGACCAGCAGGCCCCAGTTGAACACCATCCCCAGCCACGCCTGCGGCCACCAGGTGACGCGCTTCATGAAGGGATAGGCTGCCACCAGCGCAAGGCTGCCGAGTGCGATCAGCTGCGCCTCCCAGCGCAATTGCAGCAGCACGATCAGGCCAACGAGACACAGTGCCAGCAGCCAGCCCCACGCGAGCCGCTTCGACACCCGACCGCTCGCCACCGGCCGCAGCGCCGTGCGAGCGACTTGCGCGTCGAGATCGGCATCCACGATGTCGTTATAGACGCACCCCGCGCCGCGCATGGCGATGCTACCGAGCAACAGCCAGCCGAGCAGCACCGGCTGCGCCCCAGCACCCGCCAGCCATACGCCGAACACGCAGGGCCAGAACAGCAGCCACCAGCCAATCGGCCGGTCGAACCGCGCCAACAACGCCAGATCGCGCAGGCGTTGTGGCAGGCGGGCGACGAGACCGCCCGAAAGACTGTTGCGCTCGCTATCGGGGACGATTCCTTGGCTCATAGCCTTCCCCCCCTACCTTCTTCCGTCTTTCCCGCGAAGGCGGGAATCCAGCTAACTTGTCGAAAGCGAGCTGGATCCCCGCCTGCGCGGGGACGACTGGAAGGCGCGGGGATGACGGGCGAGGCAAGTCGATGTAGAGGCGCCCCATGCCTGCAACTCCCGCCTGGCCTCCGAAAAGCGCCCCGCGCCTGTTTGTCGCCGGACCTCTGGCGGCAGGCGCGGCTGTGCGGATCGAGGGCAACCCGGCGCACTACCTTGCGCGCGTCATGCGGGTTGCACCCGGCGATGCCGTGATCCTGTGCGACGACATGACCGGGGAATGGGCCGCGCGCGTGGTGGATGCGGGCAAGCGCGATGTGCTGCTCGAAGTGGCTGAGAAGCTGCGCGAGCGTGAGGCGGTGCCGGATTTGTGGCTCTGCCCCGCCCTGCTGAAGAAGGACCGCTTCGACCTCATCCTCGAAAAGGCGACCGAACTGGGCGCTGCGCGCATTCAGCCGCTGATCACCCGTCGCTGCGTGGCGGACAAACTCAATCTTGAACGCGCCCGGACGATCACCACCGAAGCCGCCGAACAGTGCGCCCGCACCGCGCTGCCCGAACTGGCCGATCCTGTGAAGCTTGATGCTCTGCTCGCCGATTGGCCGAATGACCGCGCGCTGTTTTTCGCTGACGAGAATGGCGGCGAGCCCGCCGTGCAGGCGTTCGCCTCTTTTGGCGAGTCCCCGCGTAGGCGGGGACCTCAGGCAGGTGAGCGCGAACCGGAAGGAGGCCCCCGCCTGCGCGGGGGCGCACAATGCACCAAGGCCGCCATCCTCACCGGCCCTGAAGGCGGGTTCGACGAGGCCGAGCGCGCCGCGATCCGCGACCATCCCGCCGCGCGCGCCATTACCCTCGGCCCGCGCATCCTGCGCGGCGAAACCGCCGCGATTGCCGCGCTCGCGGCATGGATGGCCACCGCCGGGGATTGGTAGCGACCCACGCGCTCATCACTTTACGGCAAGACAATTCGGCTTCACCGCGCCAAACGCGAATTTGCCTTCCCACCGGCAAACCAGTTTTCTAAAGCAACCGGCCAGAGAGGGCCTCATCCCATGAGCACACGCGAAGCTTCCACTGCCGACGATCCGGTGATCGAAAGCCTCGACCAACTCGTTACACCGATGCTGAAGGGCGAAAAGCCGCCCGAGCGCTGGCGCATCGGCACCGAGCACGAAAAGCTGGTCTACAAGCATTCGGACAAACGCGCGCCGTCGTACGATGAGCCTTGCGGCATCCGCGATCTGTTGGGCGGGCTTGAGAAGTTCGGCTGGGAACCCGTTGAAGAAGGCGGCAACGTCATCGCCTTGAAGGGCGACGATGGTGCGGTGAGCCTCGAACCGGCAGGACAGCTCGAATTGTCCGGCGCACCGCTCGAAAACCTGCACCAAACCTGCGCTGAAACCGGACGGCACTTGGTGCAGGTCAAGGAAGTCGGCGAGAAATGCGGCGTCGGCTATCTCGGCCTCGGCATGTGGCCGGACAAGACCCGTGCCGAACTCCCGATCATGCCCAAAGGCCGCTATGACATCATGCTGCGCCATATGCCGCGCGTTGGTACGATGGGCCTCGACATGATGCTGCGCACCTGCACGATCCAGGTGAATCTCGATTACCAATCCGAAGCCGACATGGTGAAGAAGTTCCGCGTTGGCCTCGCGCTGCAACCACTGGCGACCGCGCTGTTCGCCAATTCGCCCTTCACCGAAGGCAAGCCCAACGGTTTTCTGTCCTACCGCTCACACATCTGGTCGGACACCGATCCGGCGCGCACCGGGATGCTGCCCTTCGTGTTCGAGGAGGGCTTCGGTTACGAACGCTGGGCGCGGTATATGCTCGACGTGCCGATGTATTTCGTCTTCCGCGACGGGAAGTATATCGACGCAGCGGGCCTGAGCTTCCGCGATTTCCTCGATGGCAAGCTGTCGGTTCTGCCGGGTGAGCGCCCCACGCAAAGCGACTGGTGGGACCACCTCTCGACCGCCTTCCCCGAAGTGCGGCTGAAGAGCTTCCTCGAAATGCGCGGCGCGGATGGCGGGCCGTGGAGCCGGATTTGCGCCCTGCCCGCTTTCTGGGTCGGGCTGCTGTATGATCAGGGCGCGCTCGATGCGGCGTGGGATTTGGTCAAGGTCTGGACGATGGAGGAGCGCGAACGGCTCCGTAATGAAGTGCCGCGCCTCGCGCTTGCCACCCGCTCGCCTGATGGCGGCACCTTGCAGGACCTTGGGCGCGAAGTGCTCAAGATCGCGCATTCAGGGCTCAAAGCCCGTGCGCGGCTCAACGCCAGCGGCGACAACGAAACGGGTTACCTCGAAACGCTCGACGAGATCGTCGCCAGCGGCAAGGTGCCGGCCCAGCGCCTGCTTGATGCCTATAATGGCGAGTGGAACGGGGACATCTCCCGCGTCTATGAACAGTCGTTCTGAGGGAGAGTGACACTATGCTGATCGTGCTGGCCAAGGCCAAGGTGGGTGAAGGCGCAATGGAACCGGCGCGGGCGGCGATTGCCGATATGGTCGCGGCTTCGAATGCTGAGGCCGGGTGCATCGCCTATGCGTTCACGCAGGACGTGCTCGACCCGTCGGTGCTGCACATCGTCGAGAAGTGGGTGGACGATGCCGCCCTCGCCGCGCATTTCGCGACGCCGCATATGGCGGAGTTCGGCGCGGCGATCAGCGGGCTCGATTTTCAGGTGGTCGAAGCGCTCAAGTTCCACACCGATGAAGGCGCGCCGGTGATGTAACCCTACTCCGCCGGGAAAGGATGCGTCTCTTCGCGGCGGGGTGCGGGGCTACCGGTGAGCATCCGCTTCAGACGCGCGAGCGGCGCGGTGATGAGGCCGTGCTGCTCCATCCATGCGTGGTAATCGTGATACTTGGGGTCTTCGGCGAGGAGGTGTGCCTCTTCGGTCCGGGCGCGCCAGTAGTAGATTCCGTTGACGACCAGCAGGAACACCGAATTGCGGATGGCGTCCGCCAACGATCCGTTGGTCACCAGAAACGGCAGGACCGAGGCCCACCAGAACAGGTTCTTCGACAGATAGGCCGGGTGACGGGTAAAGCGATAGGGCCCGTGGGTCAGCACGCCGCGATAGGTGAGGTTGGAAAAGCGGATGCCGAACACCACCGTCGCCCATGCGTAAATGCCTGTCAGAACCAGCAGAATGCCGCCCCACGCCCACAGCAGCGCGTCATTTCCAGCAAACCAATGCGCCCAGCCCGGCGTGCCAAATTCATAGCTCAGGATCTGGTCGTTCGGCCCGATAATCCCCCACACAAAGGGCGGATAGCACAGCAGCGCCGCCAGCCAGCCAGCGAGGAACGGGTTGCCGGAACGGATGTGAGAATCGAGCGGGCGCAGCGTCAAAAGGTAGCCGACCGTGCCAATCTGGACGTCGATCACAAACAACAGCGTGACCAGCAGCATCACGAATTCGACAGGATTGGCAATCAGTTGCGCCGGACTGCTCTCGACGATCTGAGCAAAGCCGGGCGGCAGGATCGAGATCATGAAGGCCCCGAAAAAGCCCTTGATCGCCCAAGCTCGCCAGTGCTTGGCGATGGTGCCGCCGTCCCATTGCTCGCGTCCGATCACTCCTCCGCCGAGCACGAAGGCACCGAACTGGAAGGTCGCATCGCGCGGTTCGACCAGATAGCGGTCGATCCAGATCACGTAGGGAACGGAGAGGATGACGAGCGGCAGGATGGCGATGGTCAGCACTTCCATCGCGAACAGGTAATTGCCCGACCAATACCACCGCGCCAAAGCATAGAACGCTGCGAGCAGCGCCCAGGTCGCCCACAATCCGCACAGCTTCACCACCGACACCGGCAGCACGTCGGCGATGGGGCGGGCGAGTTTCCAGTCGATCCCGGTTGAAGGGCGCAGGTGGACCTTGTCGATCAGCACCGACCACAGGGCCATCGGCATGACGGTGAACAGCATCGCGGCAAGCGCGGCGTAAGGTCCGGAGAGAACCCCGCGCTCTCCCGACAATCCGCCGCCCAGACCCAGCACGCCGGCGATCTCGGGGTAGGATCGGCAGAAGGCGATCCATACAAACAGCCCCGCCAACCCGGCAAATCCGACGCCGGTCGAAACGTCGCTTTCGGGGCGGCGCAGCAGCGGCGCGGTGCGCGATGTTGGAATGGGCGAGAACGGCGCAGTCATGGCCGCTCTGCCCTATAGCCTATTGGTTAACAGCTCGGCAAAACGCTCCCGAAACCTGGTCAACAAGGCAAATGCCGCGACCAAAGGCGGGTCAAAAGGGGTTCAACCGGGGGCAAACGCCCCTCAGCGGAAAAACCCCGGTTGGACCCTATTTCCAGGCGTGGATCGTGCCAGCGTCATCCATCAGGTAGAGCATCCCGTCAGCCACAAGTGGCGGCAGGCTGACCGGCTGGCCGATATCGGCAAACAGCGATGCCGAGCCTTCGCCCGCGCTGATCTTCCACATCTCGCCGCGCGAGCTTGCGACCCACAGGTGGCCGCCTGCCAGCACCGGGCCGGTCCAGAAGATCGGGCCTTCCTTGTCCTTTTCGTCCTTGTAGCGCTGCAACTGCGTGATCCAGCGCACACGGCCCGAAGACCGGGCGATGGCGAGCAGGCGCGCGTCATCGGTGAGGGTGAAGATCCACTCGCCCGCAATCGCCGGGGTGGAAATGCCCGCCAGATTGAGTTCCCAGATGCGCTGGCCGGTGACCAGTTCATAGGCGGCCATGCGACCGCCCTGCCCGAGTGCATAGACCCGGCCGGAATCGACTATCGGATCGGCGTCGATATCGGTAATGGAGCCGACCGTGGTGGAGATATTGGTGCGCGCCAAGGCGTCCGACCACAGGGTGCGCCCGTTTTCGTAGCGATAGGCCGACAGCTCGCCGCTCGAATAGCCTGCGACGATCGTGCCCTGCCCGGCGGCAGGCGCGGCCACGCCGAACACGCCCGATTGGGTGTTCGAACCCGATTCGTCCCACATCAGCGAACCATCGTTGATGTTGAGCGAGATGATCTGGTTGTCCTGCGTCATCACGAACAGCTGGCCGAAAGCAATCGTCGGCGATCCGCGCATCGGGCCTGCGGGCTTGACCTTCCAGAGGACTTCGCCGGTCTCAGCGTTGACGGCCTTCACATCGCCGACGCCGTTGGTGGCGTAGAGCTTGCCCGCTTCGTAACTGACCCCGCCGCCGAAAGCTGACGGTGCCTGATCCTTGGTCATGTCGTCTTCGCCGCGGGTCCACAGCTTGGCGCCGGTGGCCTTGTCGAAGGCGACAATCACGCCGTCCGTGCCCGTGGCGAACAGCTTACCGCTGCCCACCACCGGGGCTGAGGCAAGGCGCATCCGGTTGGACGAGCCTGCGACGCTGGCGGTCCACACCTTGGTGGGATTTTCCGACAGAGCGAGGTGGCCGTAGGACTTGCTCGCCGCGCCGCCGGTCTGACCCCATTCGGGGTTGGTGCGCTGCGGCGGCAGGACGACAGAAATCCCGGCCAGCGCCGGATCGACCTCGGCCCCGCTTTCGATCCGCGAAAGGATCGGCGTGCGGTTGCCAATCGTCGGCGTGGTCTTTTCGTCCCCGCCGCCGAACAGCCCGCCCTTGCAGCCGGTCAGGCTTGCGGCGGCAAGACCAGCCAGCAGGGCAGCGCGTGCAAATTTCATATCCGTCATTCCCGTCCGTCCTAAACTTCGAGCTTTATTCGGCCGCAGCAGCGTTCCCGGTGTTAGCCTCAGCGGGCTCAACGGCGTCATCGGTGACCCCTTCGTCCTTGAGCAGCTTCTTCACATCGACCACCGCATCCACGCCCATGAGACCCGCCATCTGGCGCGTGCGGCTGCGCAGCGTTTCGGGCAGGTCTTCATCCTTGGCGATCGCGGCAAACAGCTTGCCCGCCTCGGCCCGGTTGCCGGCTTCGAGATGGGCCATCGCCACCAATTCGGCGGCCGAGCCAAAATAGGCACTGCCCGGCTTGGCGAGCGGCGAAAGCTGGGCGATTACGTCCGCTGGCTTCATCCGGTCAAAGTTGAGGCTGACGTCGCGCACGCGGGCCAGATCGCGCAGCGCCGGGGGCGCTTCGGCGTCGGCAGCGATTTCCTTGAACAGGCCGGTCGCCTTGTCGTTATTGCCTTCTTCCAGCGCCGCAGCCGCTTGCAGGAACCGCGCCGCCGCGCGCGCGCCTGGCGCAGAGCCATCAGCCAGCAGCGGAGCGACCTTTTCGGACGCAGTCTTGAAATCGCGCTTGTCCATGTAATCAAGCGCGGAGACCAGCGTTTCGGACTGCTCCTCCAGCGCCTTTTCCGAGTAATAATCCCAGATCAGATAGCCGCCTAGGCCAGCCAGCCCCAGCAGGATCACGCCCAGCACCTTGATCCCGTGATCGCGCATGAAAGTGTACAGCGCATCTTCGCGCACAGCTTCGTCGATCTCGCGGATCAGAACTTCGTCCTCGCGCGAGGGGGTAGCGGGGGCCGGGGTCGTGGTAGGCGTGCGCGCCATGGGGGCCTCGTAATCCTGATCTGTGTCATGCGCCGCGCGTGGCGGCCGGAAGCGCGCTCTTTAGGCAGGTGATGCCCCGCACGCAATGGTACGCCTTGGGGTAGCAGCAGAGCGACGCGGGGAATGGCGCGCGTGAATTGAACGGGGGATGAAGCGCGGGCAGCTTCAGAAATCGCGCTGCATCGCGCTGGCATAGATGGCGGTGTAGCGCGCCAGCATGGCGGCAAGGTCGAACTCGGCCTGCGCGCGGATCTGGTTGGCGGCGCCCAGGCTAGCGCGCAGGGCTGCGTCTGCTGCGAGGTGCACCAGTGCAGCGGAAAGAGCGGGCGTATCCTGCGGCGGGGTGATGAAGGCGCGGTTCGGCTCGGCGAGGATCGCGGCAATATCGCCGACATCGGGCGCGGCCACGGGCAGCCCCGCCGCCATCGCTTCGACCACCGAGAGCGGGAATTGCTCGGACGCGGAAGACAGCGCGAAGATATCGAACAGACCCACCACCCGCGCCGGATCGACCGCGCCGGGTAGGTGCAAGCGGTCGGCCATGCCGTGACGCGCGGCGGCAGCGAGGATCGCGGCGCGCTCCGGCCCCTCCCCGCAGATGACCAGATGCCATTCGGGCGGCAGCGCGGCGCAGGCCTCGACCAGCGCGGGGAGCTGTTTGACCGGGCGCAGGCCCGCCAGCGTGCCGACCCAGTGCTGGCCTTCGGGCTTGGGCATGGGAAGCGCCACCGGATCGGGCGCGGCGGCGAAGGCGGCGGTGTCGATCCCGTTGGCGATGCGGTGGACGCGCCGTGCGGGCTGACCCCACACCTCGCGCGCGGTGGCTTCGAGCCCGGTCGAAGGCACGATCACCGCCGCCGCCCCGCCCAGCGCGGCCCGGCGATAGAGATTGCGCGTGGGTTTGAGCCGCGCGGCCTCGTCCTCATTGAAGCCGTCCTCGTGATGCACCAGCCGCGGCAGACCGAAGGCGCGCGCGAACAGCCGGTGCGCCATCACGGCATCCATCGCGCCCCAGTTATAGGTGCAGACGAGATCGAACCCCTGCATCGCCCGCGCCAGATGCGCCAGCCGTCCGGGGGTGGGCTTGCCTTTCAGAGAGGGAAAGTCCTGCGGATATGCCACCCGCACGCCCGGATCGATCAGCGCGGCGGCGGCCATCGCGTCAGGCTCAGCGGAGATGATGGTGTGGTGGAGGCGCGGCCCCCACGCGTTCATCAGCCGGGCGCAACGCACTTCCTTGCCGCCGGCACTGAAGGTTGAATGGAGGTGCAGGATCCGGGGAACACCCCCGGAGGTCTGGCTCACTCCACCCCGTCCAGCAGGTCGAGGATCGCGGCGCGCACCTCGGGCTCGTCCAGCGTCGGCGCATGGCCCACGCGCGGGACGGTGATCGTCCGCATCGCCGGATTGCGCACACCCATCTGCGTGACCGTGTCGGCGCTGAGCAGATCGGACAGACCGCCGCGCACCAGCAGCATCGGCACATCGCGCAAGGCTTCAAAGGCGAGCCACAGGTTGGCCGGCGCCGCATTGCCCGGTTTGGCGAAGGGTTCGGCAATCGCCATGTCGTAGTCGAAGCTAATCCGCCCGTTCTGGGTCACCACCATCGTCCGCTTGGCCATTTCGAGCCATTGGTCGATGCCATAATCGGGGAAGGCCGCGCCGTGCGCCTCGGCAAGACCGCGGGCCGCGTGAACCCAGGTGGGGTAGCTGCGGCCCTGCCCGACATAGCCCGAAATGCGCGCCAGCCCTTCGGCATCCACGACTGGGCCGATGTCATTCATCACCACCGCCGCCATGCGGCCGGGCGCGCCATGCGCCATCAGCATCGTCATCAGCCCGCCCATCGATGTGCCGATTGCCACGAAGCGGGTGATGCCCTGTTCAGCCAGCAGCTTTTCCACATCCGCGACATAGGTGACGGGCGAATAGGTGTCCGAATCCGGCGCGTAGTCGCTTTCCCCGCGCCCGCGCATCTCGGTCACGATCACCCGGCGCGTGGCCGACAGCGCTTCGGCAAGCCCGGCAAAATCGCGGGCGTTGCGGGTGAGGCCGTGCATACACAACACCGGGCACAGGGTGCTATCCGCGGGGCCGGGATAGTTGCGGTAATGCAGGTTCAATCCATCGCTGCTGGTCCAGAAGCGATCTTCGTATGTGGCGGCCATGACCGGCGATATTCCCTTTGGTCCAAGTGGCGCGCGCCTTGCGCTGCGCTACGCTTGTCCCCACTATCGCGGGATGAGCGAGCCTGTGCAACACCCGCCTGAAAATCACCCCTCCGCAATCTATCAGGGAGATCCTGCGATCCTGACCCTGGCGGATTGGCTAGGCGACGCGGTGGCCCCCGCCGACTTCCCTGAGACGCGGCTGCGCTGGCGCAATGACCGGGCGGCGGCGAGCGTCGGGCTGGCGGGCCTTTCGGACGAGGATTGGGCAGCGCATTTCGGGCGCTTCCAGCCCCTGCCGGATAACCTCCCCCACCCGCTGGCGCTGCGCTATCACGGGCATCAGTTCCGGGTCTACAACCCCGAGATCGGTGACGGACGCGGGTTCCTGTTTGCGCAGCTGCGGGATGCGTCCGGACGGCTGATGGACCTCGGCACCAAGGGTTCGGGCACCACTCCGTGGAGCCGCGCGGGCGATGGGCGGCTGACGCTGAAAGGCGCGGTGCGCGAGATTCTGGCGACTGAGATGCTCGAAGCGCTCGGCGTCCATACCTCGAAAACCTTCAGCGTGATCGAGACGGGCGAGCGGCTGTGGCGTGGGGATGAACCCTCGCCTACCCGGTCCGCCGTGCTGGTGCGCTTGTCGCATTCGCACATCCGCATCGGCACCTTCCAGCGGCTCTTGGCACTGGAGCAGGCGGACGAGATGGCGGCGCTGATCGACTATTGCCTCACCCACTTCCCCGGCCCGCCCCCGCCCGAAGACGCGCCTTCGCGCGACGAACCTGCGATCCGGCTGATGCACAATGTGGTCGAGCGCATGGCCGATCTCGCCGCCAGCTACATGGTCGCCGGCTTCGTCCACGGCGTGCTCAACACCGATAACATGAACGTGACGGGCGAAAGCTTCGACTACGGCCCGTGGCGCTGGCTGCCCGAGTGGGAGCCGGACTTCACCGCCGCCTATTTCGATCACGCGGGCCTGTATTCCTTCGGCCGCCAGCCCGAGGCGCTGCATTGGAACTGCGGGCAGCTGGCGGTCGCGCTCCGGCTCCATGCCGAGACCGCGCCGTTGGTCGCCGCGCTCGAACGGTTCGGGCCGCTCTATATGGCGGCGGTGGCGCGGCGGTGGTGCTGGCGGCTGGGCGTTATGCCGCAGGGGCTTGAGGCCGACACGCAATTGGTCGCTGCCTGCGAAGCGGCGATGCGCGACAGCAAGGCGCAGCCCGATGCCTTCTTCTTCGACCATCGCGCCGGCCGCGGGCCTGCGACGGGTGCCGTGGCCGACGCGATGGCAGGTTACGAGCCCGTCCATGGCACCCACCCCTATTGGAGCGACTCCGCCCCGCAATCCATGCTGATCGAAGAGGTCGAGGCGATCTGGGCCGCCATCGCCGAGGGTGACGACTGGGCTCCCCTCACGGCAAAGGTCGCCGCACTGCGCCGCATGGGCGCTGCCCACGGCGCTGCGCCGAGACCTGCCGGTCATGGATAGCCATTGCCGCCCCCTATCTTTTCGGCCTCAGCCGCGATAGGGCGCAAGGTCACTGCGGGGGCAAGTCAAACAGGCGGATTGCGGCACAATGAATGGCAACGTGACCGACAATATCCTTATCTCCACCGAACCGGCCAGCGGTGAGGAATTGTGGCGCGGGGCGATCAGCGATGTCGACGCGGCGGTCAGCACCGCGCGCCGCGCCTGGGCCGCCTGGGCTGCCCGCGCGCTGACAGACCGGATCGCGGTGATGCGCACCTTCTCCAATATCGTGAAGCGTGACAACGAAGAGCTCGCCGCGCTGATCGCACGCGAAGCGGGCAAGCCGCTGTGGGAAGCCCGCAGTGAAGTCGATGCGGTCGTGAACAAGGTCGATATCGCGGTGCAGGCCTATGCCGAACGCACCGGCAAGAAGAAGTTCGATTCCGGAATCAATGGCAGCGCCGCCGTCCGCCACAAGCCGCACGGAGTGATGGCGGTGCTCGGCCCCTATAACTTCCCCGCGCATCTGCCCAATGGCCACATCGTCCCGGCGTTGATCGCGGGCAATGCCGTGCTGTTCAAGCCTTCGGAAAAGACCCCGGCAGTGGGCGAGGCACTGGTCGCCGCCTTCCACCGCGCCGGCGTGCCCGAAGACGTGATCCAGCTCGTCATCGGCGGGCCGGAAGAGGGCAAGGCGCTGGTTGCCCATCCGGGGATCGACGGGGTGCTGTTCACGGGCTCTGCGCAGGCCGGGATCGCGATCAACCGCAAACTCGCCGCCAATCCGGGCAAGATCGTTGCGCTTGAAATGGGCGGTAACAACCCCATCGTCGTGATCGACACGCCCAAGCTGACCGATGCCGCTGCGGTGATCCTCCAAAGCGCTTTCACCAGCGCCGGGCAGCGTTGCACCGCCGCGCGCCGTTTGATCGTGAAGGAGAGCATCTACGACGATCTGATGGCCGAACTGGTGCCGATGGCGCGCAAGCTGATGGTGGGTGACCCGATGGGCGAACCCCAGCCCTTCATGGGGCCGGTGATCGACAATGAGACCGCCGATCGCCTGTCCGAAAGCTTCGTCGCGCTGATCACCGCCGGTGGCCGCGCGCTGCTGCATATGCGCCGCAGCGTGCCTGACCTGCCGTTCCTCAGCCCCGGCATCATTGATGTCACCGACATTCCCGAGCGCCCCGATATCGAGCTGTTCGGCCCCCTGCTGCAAGTGATCCGCGTCCCCGATTTCGACACCGCGATTGCCGAGGCGAACAACACCCGCTTTGGCCTGTCGGCCTCGCTGATTGGTGGCAGTCCCGATGATTACGGGCGATTCTGGGCCAATATCCGCGCCGGGATCATCAACTGGAATTCGCCCACCAACGGCGCTTCGTCCAAAGCCCCGTTTGGCGGGATCGGCCTGTCAGGCAATCACCGCCCGGCAGCCTATTACGCCGCCGATTATTGCGCCTATCCGGTCGCCAGCACCGAGATGGACCAGCCGCGCGCCACGATCATGGTCGGTCTGCGTTCCTGACTCTTTGGCCTGACCCTTTGGCCTCATCCTAACGGTGCGCGGTAGAGCAGCAGCACGCCGGTGAGGCCATTGGCGGCGGGGCGGATATGGATCGACAAGGTCTTTCCGCCGGCGTCGGTGGCGGCGATGATGTCCTCAGGCTCGGCATAGCGCAGCACTCTGAGTCCACCGCGCAGCGCCTCGGTGTAGTGATATTGCAGCAGATCCTCGCGCGGGGCGACGCTGTGGTAGCGGATGATGCGCAGCCTGCACCCATCCCCATCGGCCCCGCCCGCCTGCATCACCATAGCGCTTGGCGGGATCGCGGCGACCTGCGGCAAGTCGGCGGCGAGCGCAAAGTCCTCGACCAGCTGGCGCTCGCACACCGCAGGCGCGCCCACTGCGGCAAGCAGATCGGCGGCGCTGGTCAGTGGCCCCATTTCCTTGCCGCCTGCACCTCGCGCGGGCGGCGGCAGTTCGGGGATCGATCCGCGTTCGAGCAGGTCAAGCCGCAGCGCCTCACGCGCCTTGCTCGTCGCTTCGGGGCTGGCGGTGATGACGGGGAGCGCGCCCGAATCGACAAAGCCGATCGCGGCGTTGGCCTCATTCCGGCTGGCGAGATCAGGATCGCTCATCAAGGGATCGTGCAGTGCACGGGCGATTACCGGGTCGGTCGCAATCAGCGCCGCATCATTGGCGACCTCCTCCGCCGGGTCCGCGCAAGCGGCGGCCATCAGGCAGATCAAGGGGACAAGCATCCGACGCATCGGCTCGCTGTGCCACGGGATGGTTAATTTGCGCCTTACCCGGACATGAAAACGCCCCCGGAGTCCGAAGACTCCGAAGGCGCTTTCCACGAAGGCGAGGTTGCCCGCGCGCTGGCGACCATTAGGTGGGAACGGCCGCAAGAGGTGAAACACTCGCCAGAGCCGAGATCGGCGCCAACGGGGTTTCCAAATTGTTGTTCATGTATAGAGCGGCGTACCTGAACGAATCGCCAGTCAGCCTGACAGCCGCCATTCATTCGGCCAGCGCAGTCCGGGCCGCTTGCGCCGCGCCGCTGTGGCCCCTAACGCCGCCCAGCTATGACCAGCCCCGCCCCCTCACCCGCCCCTGTGGTATCCGGCCTCGCGCCAGCGCTGGGGGCCTATCTTATCTGGGGCTTCCTGCCGCTCTACCTGATCCTCGTGAAGGCCGTGCCGCCGTTCGAATTCGTCGGCTGGCGGATCGTGTGGACGCTGCCGCTGTGCCTGCTGATCGTCGCCTACCGCCGCCAGTTCCCAGAACTGCTTGCCGCGTTGAAGTCCCCGCGCAGTCTGCTGGCCCTGTTGGCGAGCGCGGTGCTGATCGGCATCAACTGGTTCGTCTATATCTGGGCGATCATGGCGGGCGAGGTGTTCGCGACCAGCATTGGCTATTACCTCAACCCGCTGGTCAACGTGCTGCTGGGCACGCTGGTGCTGGGCGAGAAGCTGTCGCGCCGTCAATGGCTGGCGGTCGCCATCGCTGCCGTCGCCGTGGCACTGTTGGCGGCAGGCGCGGTGACAAGCTTGTGGATCAGCTTGACACTCGGTTTCAGCTTTGCGCTCTATGGTCTTGTTCGCAAACAAGTTGCTGTGGGATCGCTACCCGGCCTCACCATCGAGAGCGCGATCCTTCTGCTCCCCGCGGTCGGGATTGCGACATGGTATGCGATGAGCCCGCAAGGCTCCTCCTTCGGGCAGGATTGGTGGATGAGCGGCCTCATCATCTTCTCAGGCGTCGTCACCGCCGTGCCGTTGCTGCTGTTCGCGATTGCGGCGCGGCGGATGGATTATTCGACGCTGGGCTTCATCCAGTACCTCTCGCCCACGATCGTCTTCTTCCTCGGCCTGTTCGTGTTCCACCAGCCGCTTGCCCCCGCAAAACTGGCGAGCTTCGTGCTGATCTGGGTCGCGGTCGGGGTGTTTGTCTGGGATATGTGGGCCAAGCGGCGGGCGGCGCTAGCCTAGGAACTTCCATCCGAGCGTCTGGCCGCCGTGCCACGGCACAATTTCCTCGCCCGTCACGTGCAGCACCGGCGGCACCGCCAGCTCGGTGCGCTCCAGCGTCACGCCCTCCTCGTTCACCGGCAGCTTGTAGAACGCCGGGCCGTGGAGCGAGGCGAAGCCTTCGAACTGATCGAGCGCGCCTTCTTCGTCGAACACGGTGACGTAGCTCTCCAGCGCCGTGGGTGCGCCGAAGATGCCAGCGCAGCCGCAAGCGCTTTCCTTGGCGCTGCGCAGGTGCGGGGCACTGTCAGTGCCGAGGAAGAACTTCCTCGACCCACCCGTCGCCGCCGCGCGCAGCGCCAGCCGGTGCGTCTCCCGCTTTGCGACCGGCAGGCAGTAATTGTGCGGCTGGATGCCGCCCACCAGCATGGCGTTGCGGTTGATGTGGAGATGCTGCGGGGTGATGGTCGCAGCGACCTGCGGCCCGGCCTCCATCACGAAGTCCACCGCATCGCTGGTGGTGATGTGTTCAAACACCACCCGCAGCTTCGGAAAACTCGCAACAATGGCGCGCAAGTGCCGCTCAATAAATTCTTTTTCGCGGTCGAACACATCGATATTGTGATCCGTGACCTCGCCGTGGATGCACAGCACGATGTCCTCCGCCTCCATCCGCGCGAGCACCGGGTAAAGATTCTCGATGTTCGAAACCCCTGCGGCCGAATTGGTTGTCGCGTTGGCGGGGTACATCTTGGCGGCGGTGAAGACGCCCTTAGCCGCCCCGCGCGCCAGATCATCGGCATCCGTGCTGTCTGTGAGGTAGCAGGTCATCAGCGGCTCGAACCGCACGCCTTCAGGCACGGCAGCGAGGATGCGGTCGCGATAGGCTGCGCCCAATTCTGTGGTTGTCACCGGCGGGGTCAGGTTGGGCATCACGATCGCGCGGGCAAACTGGCGCGCGGTGTAAGGCACCACTTCGCGCATGATGTCGCCATCACGGAAATGCAGGTGCCAGTCATCGGGGCGGCGGATCGTGAGGCGGTCGGTCATGGCTTCCCCTTAGCTTTGCGGGTGCCTATCTGTCACGCATGACTGCAACCCATTTGACCGCCCGCGCGCTGATACGCTTGTCCCCGCTTGACGAGGCCGAGGATGTCGCCGCCTTCCTCCAGGGCCTTGTTACCAATGACGTACAGGGGCCGCTGCCCTGCTATGCTGCGCTGCTCAGCGCGCAGGGCAAGCACCTGTTCGATTTTCTGGTGTGGGCCGACCCGGCAGGGCTGCTGCTCGATTGCGAGGCCGCGTTGGGGGATGATCTGGTCAAGCGCCTGTCGATGTACCGCCTGCGCCGGAAGATCGCGATCACGCGCGAGGATGCGCTGGCGGTGCATTGGAGTTCCGTGGAAGTGCCGGGAGCGGTGCCCGATCCGCGCCTAACAGACCTCGGCTACCGCTGGCTGGCCGCGCCCGAGGGCGAACCCGCCGATGCCGCCTGGCTCGCCCACCGCCTGTCGCTCGGTGTGCCGGAGGGGCGCGGGGAGCTGGGCGATATCCTGTGGCTGGAAACCAACGCGGTCGAACTGAACGGCGTCAGCTTCACCAAGGGCTGCTATGTCGGCCAAGAGAACACCGCACGGATGAACTGGCGGCAGAAGGTCAACCGGCGGTTGGTAGTGGTGCCGCTTGCCGCATCGGACGAAGCGCGGCGCGTGGCGTCCTATCCCGTGCTCGGGCTGGCGGTCGATCACTTGCGGGTGGAGAACCTCGATCTCGCTGCCCTGCCCGCTTGGCAGCGCGCGGGCGTGACACACGAAGCCTAAGCCTTCTGGTGTCCGGCGAGGCTCGCTTCCAGCATCGCGGTCGCCCGCTCACGCGCCGCATCGCGCGGCAGGTCGAGCGATTTGGCCAGTGCACCGCCGATCAGCGCATCGCCCAGCGCCATCAGCACCAGCGACAGCGTGTCGCGGTGTAGCCGCCGCTCGGCCAGATGCTCCTCCGGCTCATCAGGGGCGAGCTCGTCGAGCAGTTCGTGGATGGTCGAGATGATCGGATCGAGCGCGTCATCATTGCCGGTCAGCAGCATCCAGCTGGTCAGCGCGCCCGCCCCTTCCCGGTCGAAGGCATCGAAGGCGAGATCCACCACTTCCCGCGCCGAACCCATCCCGGCGCGGCTGGCGTGAACGGCTTGCAGGATCGTCTCGCACACGGTGCGCGCGATGTGTTCCGCCAGCGCTTTTTGCAGGCCGGATGCTGAGCCGAAATGGTGCAGCAGGTTCGCGTGCGTCCGCCCGATCCGGGCCGAGACTGCCTTCAGCGTCACCGCCTGCGGCCCGGTCTCGATCAGCAGCGCACGCGCGGCGGCGAGCGCAGAACTGCGGGATTCCTCGGGCGTTAACCGTTTGCGACTGACCATAGGAGCGCGGCACTAATCGGTTTTGCGGTTGCGAACAAGGTGCCGGGAGGGGGGCGCAGTGTCAGGCCGCGCGGGCAAACGGGACCGGACCCATGTCGGCCTCCAGATCAAGCGCGTACTCGACCGATTCGACCGCACCGCCGCGCGCCAGGCTATGCCGACAGCCCGTCCGGCCCGTCGGCACGAAGCCGAGCTTGCGCAGCACCTTGCCCGAGGCGGGATTGTCCACAAAGTGCCCCGCCGTCACCCGCCTGTGCCCCAACGTGCGAGCAATCCGCAACACTGCGCCGGCCGCTTCGGTGGCATAGCCGCGGCCCCAGTGGTCACGCGCGATCCAGTAGCCGAGTTCCGGCTGGCCTTCATGCTCGCCCATCCCGGCCGCACCGATCACGCCGACGCCGGGCAACGTCACGAGGAAGTGCGGCAGGCGGATGTCCTGCGGCAGCGCGGCAAAGGCGCGCGCATCGTCCATGCCATAGGGCCAGGGCGCGCGTGCCAGATTGCGCACGACCGCCTCGTCATTGATGCCTGCCAGAATCGCTTCGCAATCCTCTGGGAAAGCGGGCCTCAGGAACAGTCTTTGGCTGCGATGGAACACGAGAACTCCCTTCCTCGCCCCGCGCACCCCTAGAGGCCACGCATGACAATTTCATGGCCGCGAAACTTTGTGATTCGCGCGACTGGTGAGGGAGAAAGCAAAAAGGGAGACGGACCCCCTCTGGTGAGGACGGTCCTGTCTCCCTCTTATGGCAGGTATTGCACCTGCCGGGACCATCCTTGCCGGACGATCCCTTTATCGAATCGTCCGCTTATTCGGCGGCTTCAGCCATCGCATCTACGCTGACGTATTTGCGGCCGAGCTTGCCCGAGTGGAATCGCACCACGCCTTCGGCGAGCGAATAGAGCGTGTGATCCTTGCCCATGCCGACGTTTACGCCGGGATAGACGCGGGTGCCGCGCTGACGGATGATAATGTTGCCGCCGATCACTTCCTGACCGCCGAACTTCTTCACGCCCAAGCGACGACCGGCCGAATCACGACCGTTACGCGACGAACCGCCTGCTTTCTTATGTGCCATGGTTCAGTCGCTCCTTATTCGGCCGAGGCAGCCGCTTCGGCGGCTTCGGTCTTGGTCTTCTTGGCGGCGGCCTTCTTGGCCGGCTTGGCGGCTTCGCCAGCGCCCACGGCGGTGATGCGCAGCAGGGTCATCTGCTGGCGGTGGCCGTTCTTGCGGCGATAGTTGTGGCGGCGACGCTTCTTGAAGACGATCACCTTTTCGCTCTTGGCCTGGGCGATGATCTCGGCCGAGACGGTCACCGACTTGGCATCGGCGAGCGTTTCGCCTTCACCGGCCAGCAGGACATCGCCCAGCGTGATCGTGTCGCCGGCTTCGCCTGCGAGCTTTTCAACGGCAATCTTGTCTCCGGCGGCAACGCGGTACTGTTTGCCGCCAGTGCGCACTACAGCGAACATGGCTTTATACTCTCGTGTCTGAGCCAGTCGGGAACAGCCAGGAAACGCCAAGCCAACCGAACGGCAATGCGAGGCGTGCGCGGATGCAGCCCCGGAAAGATGCGTGCCGTTAGGGGAAAGGCTGGGCCAAGTCAACGCCCGCTTGATGGGAAAGCCTTCCAAAAAGGATAACTCGGGATGGTGTGAGGTCTCTTTGCCATCCCTAGGTGTCATGCTAACAGGACATAGGATTTTTATGCAGGCAAATTCGAAAAACACGCTCGTTCTGGTGCTGATGGTCGCGGCGCTGGCGGGGTGCGCCGCGGATGCGGGACGCTATCCCTCGCTGGCGATGCGCCCGTTCGAAAGTGGCCCTGCGCACGAAACCCCTGCCCCGCCCCAAGTGATTCGCCCCGCCACGCCTGCGGCTCGCCTTGCTGAGTTACGCGGTGCTGCCACGGCTTCGCACGCGGCCTTTCTGGCCCGCGAGGATGACGCCGGGCGACTCGTGCGGAGCGCCGCCGGTCAGCCATTCGAAAGCGCATCGCGCGCCGCTGCGCTGGTGGCGCTAGCCGACCTGGACTCGAAGCGCGGGGCGACGGCCGGTACGCTGGCCGCGCTCGACACGCTTGCGGCCGAAGCCGCAACCTCGCTCAGCCCCGATCCAGCGCTCAGCCAGACGCAAACCGAAATCGCCGCTCTGCTCGCCCGTGAGGACGAGGGGATCGCGCGGCTGTGGAAGGCTATGGGATCATGAACCTCGCGTGCAGCACCTGTCCGGTCAACGAAACCGCCGCCTGCGCGGTGCTGACCCCGGAAGAACGCGACGCGATGGCCGCCGCTGGACGCACCCGCATGCTGAAGCGCGGCGAGATGCTGTTTGCCGCGGGCGATGAAGACGCTGCATGTGCCACGCTGCAATCGGGCGCCTTAAAGGTTTCGGCGATCGATCAGGACGGTAACGAGCAGATCCTCGCCCTCGTCCACCCGGCGGGCTTCATCGGCGAGCTGTTCGCGCCCTTTGCGCATCACGATGTGGTGGCGCTGACCGAAAGCCGCCTTTGCACCTTCGCCAAACGCGATATTGAGCGCGCGATTGAGGATTATCCCGCGCTGGCCCGCGCGCTGCTGCGCCGCAGTCAGGCCGATCTGCTGGCGACCCGCAATCTGCTCGAACTGACCGGCCACGCCAGCGCCGAAGCGCGGCTCGCGGCCCTGCTCCACGATTTTGCCGGGGCGGCCAGCGAAAGCTCCTGCCATCTCGCGAAGTTTTTCGAGCTGCCGCTGACCCGCGGCGAGATCGCCAACATGCTCGGCCTCACCATCGAGACGGTCAGCCGCAAGCTGGGCGAATTGGAAGACATGGGCGCGATCCGGCGCGAGGGTAAGCGCGGCATCGTGCTGCTCAATGCGACGATGTTGCAGGATATTTCAGGACGATAGGGAATTCGGGGCGGCACCTTGGGAGAGGGTTGCCGCCCCGAGGGGAGTTCAGGTTACAATCGCGGCGATCAGCGCCACGGCGAGACCCCAGACCACCAGTAGTACTGGCAGGATCAGCACCTGAATGGTCGCATCCTTTGGCGTCAGACGTCCGGTGTTGGTCATGATCCCGCGCGTCTCGAATTCGCCAAGCGTCTGGGGTTCGGACGCATTGTCCCGCAGCCGCGTCCAGACGGCCGGGACCGCGAAGGCCGCCACGATCAGCAGCACGATAATCGCCATCGGGATCGCCAGCACCGGGTTGGCAAAGGCCGAACCGACGATCACCAGAAAGCCGAGATAGCAGCCAACGGTCGCGCCATAGAGCACGGTCGGCAGGCCGAAATTGCGGTCGCTCTCGACCTGATGCCGAACGGGCGCTTCGGCGGGCGCGGCAACAACGCGGGCATCGCCGCGGGCGATCAGGTCGTGGACGATGTGGCTCATGGTGATCCTCCTTGATGTTGGAGGCATGACTAGCGTGCGGCGCGGCGCCTTGCTTTGACCCGGATCAAATCAGCTCTGCCAACGGGCAAGATCGCTGTGGTCCTGTTCGCGCGGCTCGATCCAATGCCATTCGCTTTCCCCATTTTGGGTGGCACGCTTCTCGCGCTTCCAGAACCATGCGGCGCTCTTGAGATGGTCCATGCAGAAATCGACCGCATCGATCGCGTCGCGGCGGTGGAGCGCCGCGGCAGAGACGCAGACGATTGGCTCACCCGGGCGCATCTGGCCGACGCGGTGGACCATCAGCAGGCCCATCAGGGTGAAGCGTTCGAACGCCCGGTCGGCCAAGGCGTGCATCCCCGGCAGAGTCAGCGGCTCGTAATGGGTGAGTTCGAGCGCCTCGACGCCTACATCATACCGCACTTCGCCCACAAAGGTGCACACCCCGCCCAGCCCCGGATTGGCCTGCGTGAAGGGGCCGATCAGCATTCCGGGCAGGAACATCTGGTCGAGCAGGCGGATATGGCGCATCAGCCCCCCGATACTGGCGGTAGCAGCGCGATCTCGTCACCCGCGCCGGCCTGCAATTTCGTTTTGTTGGGTAGCAGCGCGCCATTGATGGCCACGCGGATGCGCGGATCGTCAAGCGCCTCGGCCAGCGCAGACGGCAGCGCGGCCTTGAGCCCCTCCCAATCGAGCGGCTTGGATAGCGGCAGCGGCAAGGCGATTGTGGCCGCCTGTGCCAAATCGGCGAGTTTGCCCAGCATGACGACGGTAGCCAACTCAGCCCCCCGTCATCGACATATGCCGCGCGGTTGCTGGATCGGCCCCGCGCGCGTCCATCCGGAAGTGGTGCTTTTCGGGCTTGATCCGCAGCGCCTCGTTCAAGGCAGCGGCGAGGTTCTCCTCCGGCGCGTCAGACCGCAGCGCGGCGCGCAGATCGACCCGCTCGCCCCCGCCGAGGCAAGGATAGAGCTGGCCGGTGGCCGTCACCCGCAGGCGGTTGCAGCCGGAGCAGAAATTGTTGGTGTGCGGCGTGATGAGGCCCAGCCTGCCCCCGGTCTCCGCCACCTCGACATAACGGGCCGGGCCGCCGGTCGAGAACGCCATGTCTTTCAGCGTCCAGCGCTGTTCCAGCGCGGCACGCACATCATCGAGCGGGAGGTATTGGTCGAGCCGCTCCTCCTCAACATCGCCCAAGGGCATGACCTCGATCAGTGTCACGTCGTGGCCCTGAGCATGGCCCCAGGCGATCAGATCGGGCAACTCGGCTTCGTTCACGCCCTTCAGCGCCACGGCGTTGAGTTTGACCTTGAGCCCCGCCGCCTTGGCCGCTGCGATGCCTTCGAGCACCTGCGGCAGCGCATCGCGCCGCGTCAGTTCGGCAAACTTCGCGCGGTCAAGTGTGTCTAGCGAGACGTTGACCCGGCGCACGCCTGCATTCGCCAACGCCTCGGCGTGCTCGGCCAGCTGGGTGCCATTGGTGGTCAGCGTCAATTCGGCCAGATCATGCCCCAGCCTGCGGCCCAGCGCGGTGAACAGATCGATGATGTCGCGCCGCACCAGCGGCTCGCCCCCGGTGATGCGTATCTTGGTCACGCCGCGCGCGATGAAGCCGGTGGCGAGATCGTACAGCTCCTCAAGGCTGAGCACGTCCTTCTTGGGCAGGAACGTCATCCGCTCGGGCATGCAGTAGGAACACCTGAGATCGCAGCGGTCTGTCACCGACAGGCGCAGGTAGGTGATGCGTCGCTGGAAGCTGTCGATCAGCGGCGGCGGGCTGTCCGCCGCGTCGCGCAGAACGATCAGATCAGGCTTGCGAGGAGGATTGCGCGGCACATTGTCATTCATGGCACACGAGATACTGCCCTGTCACCCCGGGCGCATCTGACAAAAAGCGTAACGTCGCCGCACGCGCCTCGCCTTCAGGGCCGGCAACGACATTCACGCGCTTGGGCGCAGCTTCGCGGGCCAGATCGCGGGCGAGCGCCAGGCGCCAGTCGCGGTGGTCATGGGCGGCAGGAGGCAGGATGATCGCGAGCGCGGTAGTCTGTGCCTCCGCCAAGGCTGCACGCGCGGCTTCTAGGTGGAAGGCCATGAATGCGCCTGCCGCATCCAGCGCATTGTCCGGCAGCAATCCGACCTCGATGTGCCGCATCATGCCCTTACGCCCCGTGGACCGCAGGCCGTTCGCGGTGGAGGGTGATGCCGATCTGCTCGTCCGCCTCGGCAATGGCGAGCTTCACGATCTTGACCGTCACCGCCTCAACCCGCGCGTCTTGCACGAACAGCGTGGTGCAGATGTGATCCGCCACCGCCTCGATCAGCTTGAAATGCACGCCCTGCGGCAATCCGCCCGAGGCGGCGAATTTCAGGTCCATGTAGTTCTTGGACGCATCGAGCGGCGTATCGGGTTCGTAGCGATCCGCGATCTGGTAACGCGCCGCGATCGAGATGCGCAGCGGTTGGGGCTTGCCGGTCTCTTCCGAATAGATGCCGGTCAGGACATCGACGACGAGATCATTGACTTCAAGGGTGAGGGTATCGCGCATCGCGAGGCCGTTGGCAGGATGGGGGGGCGAAGTCCAGTGCAGTCCTGATGGGCGCGAGCGGCTAGCGGCTCCAGCGCGCGAAGATCGCGGTGGGGAGCAGGCGTCCGCCCTCGCCTTCTTCGCGCACGGCCAAGTCGCCATGTTCGATCCGGCCCGGCAGGTGCGACAGCGCCTCTTCGAGCAGTCCGGCAATCGCAAGGCTGCTCATCCGCACGGCATAGACGGTGAGGAACAGGAAGCGGCTGTTGTTGTCGAGCAGCCGTGCGCAATCGGTAACGAGGCCGGCGAGGTGTTCCTCCAGCCGCCATACTTCACCATCCGGCCCGCGCCCGAACTTGGGCGGATCGAGGATGATCCCATCATAGCGCTTCTGCCGCCGCACCTCGCGTGCGGTGTACTTGGCAGCGTCGTCGGTCAGCCAGCGGATCGGACGTTCCGCCATGCCAGACAGCACAGCGTTCTCGCGCGCTTGCGCTACGGATTTCTTCGAGGCATCCACGTGGGTGACCTTGCCGTGCCGTGACAGCGCCAGCGTGCCGAGGCCGGTATAGCCGAACAGGTTGAGCGTCTCGGCCTCGGTCATATCTCCCAACTGTGCGCGCATCCAGTCCCACACCGGGGCCATGTCGGGGAAGAATTGGAGGTGGCGGAAGGGGGTCGGGCGCGCGGTAAAGCGCACGTCGTTCCACGCCAGCGGCCAGCCGTCGTCGGGCAGGCGCTCGCGGAATTGCCAGCGGCCGCCGCCGTCCTCGTCCGAGCCGGGGATGAACTCGCCTGCCGCGGGCCAGTCGGGCAGGCGCGGGTGCCACATCGCTTGGGGTTCGGGGCGGATAAAGGCGCGCTCGCCAAATGCCTCCCACTTGCGCCCCAACCCGCTGTCGAGCAGGCGATAGCCGTCCCACCCGGTGCACTCCATCACCAGCGGTTGCTGAACGAACTCAGCCATTATCCGGCGCTGGTCGAGGCCGCGTGGCTCAGCACATGATCGCGGGTGGTGGCGTAATCACCTGCCAGCTCGATGAAGCTCTCTTCCCGCCCGAACAGATCGCCGACCCGCGCTGGCAGCGAGGGGCGGACACCGATGGCGCGCTCGACCGCGTCGGGGAACTTGGCGGGGTGCGCGGTGGCGAGGGTGACGATGGGAACCCCCGCAGCTACTGTTGCCGCCACGGCCTGTGCGCAATGGAGGCCGACGCCAGTGTGCGGGTCGATCACTTGCCCTGCGGCCCGATAGGCCCATTGCAGCGCGCGGGCGGTTTCGACCTGATCGGCGCGTGCGCTGGTGAACAACGCAGACGCGCCCTCAGCCTGCGCGTTGGTGAGCGTCATCGCCTTGGTCGCTTCAAACGCGTGCATCTGGGCCGCCATGGCGAGGCCATCACGCCCGCCTGCGTCGAACAGCAGCCGTTCGAAGTTGGAGGAGACCTGAATATCCATCGACGGCGTGATCGTGGCCGTCACCCCACCCGCCGAGTAATCGCCCGAGGACAGCGCGCGGTGGAGGATGTCGTTGATGTTGGTGGCGACGATCAGTTTCTCGATGGGGAGGCCCATCTTGGCCGCGACATAGCCCGCGAAGACATCGCCGAAATTGCCGGTTGGCACGCTATACGCCACCGTCCGGTCCGGCGCGCCGAGTTGCAGCGCGGATGCGAAGTAATAGACCACCTGCGCCATCAGCCGTGCCCAGTTGATCGAATTGACCGCGCCAAGGTTGAGCGTGGCGGTCACATCGCCATCGTTGAACATCCGCTTCACATGCGCCTGCGCATCATCGAAGCTGCCATCAATGGCGAGGTTGTGAACGTTGGGGCTCAGCACCGTGGTCATCTGGCGGCGCTGGACGTCGCTGACCCGACCGCTGGGGTGGAGCATGAAAATCTCCACACGCTCGAGCCCGGCCACCGCCTGGATCGCGGCAGAGCCCGTGTCCCCACTGGTCGCGCCGACAATGGTGAGCCGCTCGCCCCGGCGTTCGAGGAAGGTTTCGAACAGGCGGCCGAGCAATTGCAGCGCCACGTCCTTGAAGGCGAGCGTAGGGCCATGGAACAGTTCGAGCAGCCAGTGCTGCTGATCAAGCTGCACCAGCGGCGTGACGGCAGCGTGGCCAAAATCGCCATAGACCGTGTGGCACAGCGCCAGCAGCTCATCCTCGGTCAGGCTGGGGGTGACAAACGGCGCCATGATCCGTGCGGCCAGATCGGGATAGGCGAGGCCGCGCATATCGCGGATTTCGCTTTGGCTGAAGCGGGGCCATTCGGCAGGCACATACAGCCCCCCATCGCTGGCGAGGCCCGCGAGTGTCACCCCTTCGAAATCGAGCGCCGGTGCGCTGCCGCGTGTCGAGACGTATTGCATGGCGAAAGCGCCTAGCCTCGGCGCCGCCGCAATGCCAGCACGTAGATGACCAGCGCGGTCAGGGCGAAGAAGAACCACTGCCCGGCATAGGCCAAGTGGTTGTTGGGCAGATCGCCGGGATCAGGCTTGGCAAGCGGCTCAAGCCCCGCCTGCGGCGCTTCGGCGACGAGCCGGATGGTGTCACCATAGCTCGCGATCCGGCCCGTCACCGGGCCGCCGTTCCATTGCGGCGATTCGGGCGAGCGCGACCAGCCTATCGTGACGTCAGCTTCACCCCCGCCCGCATGGCTGCACCGCGCAATATGCACCCATCCCGAGCGGCCGGTGGCGGACTTGCCCGAAATCGGATCGGTCCCGCGAACAGCGAGGCAATCTATCGTCGTGCGACGGAACAGGTCGCGCGCGTAATCGGCAGGATCGGGCCACGGCACCACGGTGTCGTCCTGCAATGCCGCCTGATACTGCGCGATCAGGGCCTCTTTCTCGGTCTTGCGGCCAAGTTGCCAGATGCCGAGCCCGATCATCGTCAGGACAGCCGCGATCACGACGATGGTCGAGAATATCGGAATACGGCGGGTCATGGCTGCTGGCTCTCTTCATATTGGTGGAAGACCCACATGGTCTTGTAGAACCTTAGGCCATAAATCACCGCGCCGACCGTCACCGGCGCCCAGAACAGCAGCGAGGCCCAGATCGGCGGCCGCAGCCATTCGTCCACGCCCATCGCGGCTAGGATCAGCATCAGCGCCAGCAGCATCGTCACCACGCCGACAAACCGTCCGCCGCGTTCAAGGCTGACGATGTCGAGCCCGCAATGCGCGCAGGTCTCAGCCAGCCCGGCGGGCTCCCCGAACAGGGTCTTGGCGCCGCAACGGGGGCACAAACCGGAAAGGGCAGCCGAGACCAATCCCGGCTGCCCCTTCTTTTCCGTCGGACCGGGGTCCGCGTTCATTAGTGGAATTCAGCGCCCCAGCCGCCCCACACATAAATGGCGACGAACAGGAACAGCCACACCACGTCAACGAAGTGCCAGTACCACGCTGCCGCTTCGAAGCCGAAGTGCTGGCGCGGAGTGAAGTGGCCGAGGTAGGCGCGATAGAGGCACACAGCGAGGAAGATCGTCCCGATCAACACGTGGAAGCCGTGGAACCCGGTCGCCATGTAGAAGGCGCTCGAATAGGTGTTCCCGCCGAAGCCGAACGGCGCCGCCGCGTATTCGTAAGCCTGGATCGAGCTGAACAGCACACCAAGCGCGATGGTCGCCCACAGACCCTGCTTCAGGCCCACGCGGTCGCCATGGATCAGCGAGTGGTGCGCCCAGGTCACCGTGGTGCCCGAACACAGCAGGATCAGCGTGTTGAGCAGCGGCAGCGCGAAGGGATCGAGCACTTCCATGCCTTCGGGAATGAAGG